>Ga0247727_10003407_pt1 | contig 35164 bp, 36 predicted proteins | sample WisWelCaveWW1625_FD_202498 | JGI IMG/M metagenome (GOLD analysis project Ga0247727, IMG submission 202498) | Biofilm microbial communities from Wishing Well Cave, Virginia, United States - WW16-25 | ecosystem: Environmental > Aquatic > Deep subsurface > Groundwater > Cave microbial mat | place...
CGAGAAAAATACGCCCTACTTCGAATCGTGCCTCCCGATCGAAGTCATGGCCGAGCGCGGCCGGCAGACGATGCTCTTCGGCCCCCTGAAGCCGGTCGGCCTGGACGATCCCAAAACCGGCGCGCGGCCCCACGCCGTCGTGCAGCTCCGCGCCGAAAACCGCCACGGCACCTGCTACAACATGGTCGGCTTCCAGACCAAACTCACCTACGGCGAGCAGAAGCGCGTGCTCCGCATGATTCCGGGGTTGGAGCAGGCCGAGTTTCTCCGCTACGGCAGCGTCCACCGGAACACCTTCATCAATTCCCCCGAACTCTTGCGCAACACCCTGCAGCTCAAGGCCCGCGGCACCGCATTCTTCGCCGGGCAGCTCGTGGGCGTGGAAGGCTACACCGAATCGGCGGCAATGGGCGGGCTGGCCGGACTCAACGCCGCGCGGGGGCTGGCCAACCTGCCGCTGGTGACGCCGCCCCCGACCACCGCGCACGGCGCGCTGCTGCAGTACATCACCACCACCGAGCCCACACACTTTCAACCGATCAATACGAACTTTGGGCTGTTCCCTCCGCTGCCGGGCCGCGTCCGTGACAAGGAGCAGAAGCGCGCTCGCATCGCACAGCGAGCGCTGGAGGACTTCGACGAATGGACAAAGACGTCCGGGCTTTCGTAGCGTTCCTCAAGGACGAACGCGGCGCCTCGCCCGAAACGATTCGCGCCTACCATTCGGATCTCCGACAGTTTCTCGCCTTCGCATCGTCGAAACGTCCCGCCGGAGCCGCGTCGATCAAACCAACGGATGTGGACCCGATGCTGGTCCGCGAGTACCTCTACTGGCTGGACCGGCGGCAGGAACAGAAATCCTCCATGGCGCGCAAGCTGGCCGCGCTCCGCACCTTCTACCGCTATCTGAACCGGGACAAAATCAGACGGGTGAATCCGGCCGCCGAGGTCCGCACACCCAAATTACCCCAGCGGCTCCCGCGCGTGCTGACCAAGGACGATGCCAACGCACTCATGGAGTTTCCCGGTGGCGACGGCCTGTCGGCGCGGCGCGATCGCGCCATCCTCGAAACGCTCTATTCGACCGGCGCACGCGTGAGCGAGGTGGTGGGCATGAACCGTGAAGACCTGGACCTGCGCGAAGGCCTCGTGCGTCTCCGCGGCAAAGGACGCAAGGAACGAATCGTCCCGATCGGCGATGTCGCCCTTGAAGCGATCAGGGAGTATCACGCCGCTCTTCAGCGTTCAGCACGCAGGTCTCAGCATGTGCAACACGGGCCGAGTCCCGCGTTCCGCAACGCCCGTGGTGGACGCCTCACCGCCCGCAGCGTGGGCCGGCTCGTCGGGAAATATTCCGCTCGGCTGTCGGGCGGGCGCGTCAGCCCGCACGCGCTGCGCCATTCCTTCGCCACACATCTGCTCGACGAGGGCGCCGATCTGCGCGCGATTCAGGAAATGCTCGGCCACGCGTCGCTCAGCACCACGCAAAAATACACGCACGTGGCGATGGATCAGCTCATGAAGGTCTACGATCAGGCGCATCCGCGGGCGGGCCGGGCGCCCGGCGCGCGCACGCCGTCCGGAAAAACGAAGTCCTGACGCAAGAAAAAATTGTGTTGTGCGGAGTTATTTTGTAAGATGCCCCATACACCATGGCTGCGATGAACAAACTCATCAAAAAAGCGAATATCCTCGTCGAGACCCTGCCGTACATCCGCGCGTTCTCCGACAAGACCATCGTCATCAAGTACGGCGGCAACGCCATGACGGAAGAGGCGCTCAAGCACAAGTTCGCGCAGGACATCGTGCTGATGAAATATGTCGGCATCAATCCCGTCATCGTGCACGGGGGCGGACCGCAGATCGACGAGATGCTCCGCCGGCTCGGCATCGAGGCCAAGTTCAAGCAGGGCGTACGGGTGACGGACGAGAAGACGATGGAAATCGTCGAAATGGTCCTCGCCGGAAAAATCAACATGGAGATCGTGGACCTGCTCAACCGCCACGGCGGACGGGCCGTCGGCGTCAGCGGCAAGGACGGGGGCTTCATCACGGCCAAGCCGCTGACGGTCACAGCCTGGATCGAAAGTCTCGGCATGGAGATGGACGCAGACAGCGACAGCGCGGAGGACGACACCTTCGGGTATGTCGGCGACATCCAATCCATCAATCCGCGCCTGATCGAAAAGCTGCAGCAGGATAATTTCATTCCGGTCATTGCGCCGATCGGCACGGACCGGGAGGGCAACACGTACAACATCAATGCCGATCTCGTGGCCGGCGCCGTTGCCGCCTCGCTCAAGGCTGAAAAACTTCTCATGCTCACGGACGTCAAGGGCATCCGTAACGCACAGGGCCGCCACATCTCCACCCTCTCGCGGAAGGACATGCAGCGGCTGGTCAAAAAAGGCATCATCCGGGAAGGCATGCTGCCGAAGGTCCACGCCTGCCTGGAAGCGCTCGACGGCGGCGTCCAGAAGGCCCACATCATTGACGGCCGCATGCCGCACGCCATTCTTCTCGAAGTGTTCACAGACAAGGGCATCGGCACCGAGATTATTGCTTAGGCTGCGTCATCCATGAACGGTTCTGCTGCAATCGCGGATACGCTGCTGCGACCGTCGTGCTCGCCGTTCAGGCGGTCAACGTCCTGCAAGAGGACGCCTCCCTTCCTCGCAGCTGCGCTTGCCGGTCTCAGACGCGTCTGCGCGATTTCGCGACGAACCGTCATGAATGACGCAGCCTGTGCCAACTGATCAGGACCGTCTCCTTGCCCATCTCAACGTCCTGATCGGCGAACGCCACCCCGTCACATCACCCGATCATCTTCAGCGAGCCGAAGAGTATCTCTCAGATACGTTCGAGCACCTCGGCTTGCAGGTGTCCTCCCATCCATTCGAGGCGATGGGCGGCACCTATCGCAATGTAATAGCCTCTCTGCTCCCCACCCATCGAACACAGGGCCACGGCAACGGCATGCCTCCGGCACCGCTGATCCTGGCCGCCCATTACGACACGGTCGAGGGCTCCCCGGGCGCCGACGACAATGCCAGCGCCTTGGCCGTCCTGCTGGAAGTCGCGCGGCGCCTGCGCACTGTGGACCGGGTGCGCGAAGTTCACTGCATCGGCTTTTGCCTGGAAGAAGAAGGATTTCTTGGCAGTCTCGCCTACGCGGCGGAGCTCAGGGCCGCCAAACGGGACATCGTCGGCGCCCTCGTACTCGAGTGCGTCGGCTATGCCAGCGACAAAGACGGTTCGCAAACCGTGCCTCCCGGCACGCCGATCGCCGTGCCGACGGTCGGCAACTTCCTCGCGATCATCGGCAACGCCGTCTCCGCTGCCCTGACGACGTCAATCGCGGAGGCAGCGGCGCCGTACCTGCCGGTCGTCCCGCTTGTGGTTCCCGGAAACGGCGAGCTGCTGCCGGATACGCGCCGCAGCGACCATGCCGCGTTCTGGCACTACGGATTTCCCGCCGTCATGCTGACCGACACGGCGAATTTCAGGAATCCAAATTATCACCGGCCCACCGACACGCTCGATACGCTGAGTCTCAAGTTTCTGGCACACGTCGCCGATGGCGTGACTGCCGCAGCCAGTGCCTCGGTGGGTGGCAAGCAGGAAGGAACACAGCAGGACAAATGGCCCTTGTAATTTTGCTTGGATAGTTGAAATCTAGCACTCAGACGATCTGGCATTGCCCTTGCGTCTTTTATCAAAACTCTGTACGAATAGGGCGCTTAAGCGAGAGGAGACAGCCAGTGGAGTCACGACGAGAACGGCGGGTGCAGGTCCAATACCCTATTTCCTTCGAGGGAAATCAAGGCGTTGGCAAGGGGAAGCTCTTTAACATTTCCCTGGGTGGCTGCGGCGTTGAAAGCGGCGTCCATGTACAAGTTGGTACAACCGTCACGCTCCGTGTGTACATTCCCACACACAAGGAGCCGATTCACATAGGCCGGGCCGGAGTGACCTGGTCGGCGGGACAGGACTTTGGCGTGGAATTCATGGACATGGATCCCAAGGAAAGGGAGCGACTTCAGACACTTCTCGTGGATTTACATGAAGGCAAGACTAACATTCATTAGGTCTCGCGTTCTCTTTTTCAGCCCCTCACCTCGCAGTCAGTCTCCCCCCTTGAATACATCCCGGTCGTACTCGTCCCCGATTTCATCCTGTTCTTTCTCTCCGAGCGCGCTGAGGAACGATGCGCGCAGGGCTCGAATGTGCGCGAGGCTCCTGGCGGTCTCGACGGTCTCCGCACGGGCGAGAAATCGGCTGCACAGGTCCCGCCCGCAGTGAAAATGCTCGGCGATGGGATCTTCGGCCGCCTGCTGCCAGGTGCTGTAGATGAGGAATTCCTGGAACGCCTGAGCCTGGGGATGACGTTCTCCGAGCCTCAGCAGTTGATGATAGGCTTGCGTCGCCTCTTCGCCGGCGCTCGATGAAAAGGTCGCTTCCAATTCCTGGGCCAGTTCCCGATCAGGTCCCAGCTCGTGTCGCGTCGACGCGAGTTGAAACGCGACCTGTGCGGCGATGGCAGGATCGAAGTGCAAATCCATCAGCGGGTTCCGTCCGGATCACGCGTCATAGCAGACCACGATCGTCGCCTTGCCGCATTTCACGCAGGTTCCCTGCTTGGTCATCGGCATCTTGCCGGCGCTCTCGGCCGCTTTCACCTGCGCATCGTTCGCCCGGGCGTGGGTGTTGTAGCACTCACTGCAATAGAGCGGGGTCTCGGCCATCTATCCCTCCTCGGGTAGAGGACACCGTTCCCGATGCAGCACGGATAACAGCAGAATTGAACGGCTCATGGTAGGCGGTTGCGCAGGACGGGTCAAGCGCCTCGCCTCGCGCACGCCATCTCCGCACGCCCGTCAAAAGGGCATCTTGTGACCCGGCAACCTGTCAGATTATAGTGGGCGGGCCGACGACACCGGTATGGGGAACGATCATGGCTGAGAGTACGACATTGGCTGGAGGCTGTTTCTGGTGCCTAGAAGCGGTCTACGACCAGACGAAGGGTGTGTCGTCGGTTGAATCCGGCTACATGGGCGGGAACAATCCAGACCCGACCTACGAGCAGGTCTGCTCGGGCCGCACGGGCCACGCGGAGGTGGTGCAGATCACGTTCGACCCGGCCGTGATCTCCTTTCGCGAGTTGCTGGAGATGTTCTTCGTGATCCACGATCCCACCACGTTGAATCGCCAGGGCAACGATGCCGGCACGCAATATCGCTCGGCCATTTTCTACCACTCGCCGGAGCAGAAGAAGACCGCCGAGGATGTGATTGCCGCGTTCACGACAGACCAGGTGTACGACAACCCCATCGTGACGGAGATCGTCCCCGCGACCACGTTCTACGTGGCGGAGGACTATCACCAGGAGTATTTCGTTCGCAATCCGTCACAGGGCTACTGCACCTATGTGGTGGGCCCCAAAGTCGCCAAGTTCCGCAAACAGTTCGCCGCCAAACTCAAATCGTGAGACCGGGACCATGACTCCCGTTCGGATACTTGCAGCCGCCATGATCGGCGTGTTGACGTTCGTGGCTCCCGCCTTCGCCGTCCAGTTCACCGGTGAAGTCACCGGCGTACCGCACGGCGATACGCTGCTCGTGCAGCATGAGGGTACGGTTCGTACGATCCGTCTTCACGGCCTGCTGGCGCCTGAAAAGGGCCAGCCCTACGCGGAGCAGGCCGCGGCTTTTCTGGCCAAAGCGGCCATGGGGCAAACGGTCCAGGTGATTCCGATGAGCAAAGGCCGGCAGAAAGCGGTCAGCGCGGAGGTGCTGCTGGACGGCAAGAGCCTCAACGATCAGTTGGTGCGCGAAGGGCTGGCCTGGTGGAACCATAAACAGATCAGAGGCGGCCGGCTGCGGACGTTGCAGGCCGCCGCCAGGGCCGAACGGCGCGGCCTGTGGGCCGACCCCGATCCGATCCCCCCATGGGACTGGCGCAAAGGGGTCCGCCCAACGAAGAAAGACTAGCTGCTGCTGCACGCACTCTCCGCTCCCGCTTTTTTCTTCCCGTCAACTCATTGTGGTACAGTGACCCCCCTATGCGAATCTTCATTTTGGGGGCCGGCGCCACCGGCTCGTTGCTCGCCCAACTCCTCGCCCGCCAGGGCCACCACGTCTGGTGCGGGGACAAGGATCCTGTGCGCGCGCAGCGATTTCTGGGCAAGCGTTCCCGGATTCCGGTCAAGCCGGTGAACGCCAGAAATCTCTGGAGCATCGTCAAGGCAGCCAAGGGATGCCATCTGCTCGTCAACTGTTCGCCGGCTGTCCTCAATAAAATCGCGCTCCGTGCCGCGTTGCGCCTGCGAGCCCATTACCTCGACACGGCCTCGCACTTGACGGGATACCCCTTCCAGGTCGAACAGCTCAGATTCGACGCCGACTTCAGGAAAAAGCGACGGACCGCCGTGATCAACGCGGGGGTCGCGCCGGGCCTGACGAACCTGCTTGTCGCCCACAGCGCGGACATGCTCGATGAATTGGAAACCGTTCAGGTACGCCTCTATGAGAACACGGACAGCGACGATCCTGTCTCCCAGTGGTCTCCCGATTCCTCCTTCGACGAGGCGGTTTCAAGGCCGCGCGTCTACCGAAACGGCCGGTTCCATTTGGGCGCGCGCTTCGGCGAGCGGGAAGTGTTCCGCTTTCCACCACCCATCGGACCGGTGGGCGTCGTGCTGGCAGCACAGGACGAAGTGTGCACCTTGCCGCGCGTCATTCCCATGCGCGCGCTGGACGTCAAAATCGGAGGCAACGATTTCGACCGGCTGCGGCGCTGGTACCGGATGGGCCGGCTGCGCAAATCACGGGGCCTGTCCGCGAAATATTTTCCCAAGACGCCGACCCCGCGCCAGGTCGCCAGACTGATGCGCCACGGCACGCTCTGGCATGCGCGGTTTGCGCTGGCCGTGGTAGCGCATGGAACCAAGGGCGAACGAGGCGCGATGCTCCGCTGGGATGCGAGCTTCCCCACGCTCCATCAGATCCGCCGGCGCGGGCGGTTCACTTCCCCGATCGCCTGGGCGACCACGCATCTGGCTGCTCTGTTCATCAAACATTTCCCGCGCAAGCTGCCCGGCGCCTATCCTCCTGAAGGCCTTCCGCGAGAGACGCAACAGGCCATTCTGGCCGGCGTACGGACCTACGGCATCCGCCTCACGAAACGGATGAAACTCCTGAAACCGATCGACCACGAGGACTGACGTGCCGCCAGCCCGCCGCCTGCGTCCCAAAACCCGCGCCGCGATTCGCACGCTCTACAAGCGTCTGGATTACCCTGCGCTCGGCCGTATCTATTGCGACGAGGGAGGCGACGCCTTCTGGAAGGCCAAACGGAGCCCCTGCCAGACGCTCGGCATCAAGCTCGCGGAAGTGCTGCACGGCCGGCTCAAACAGGGCGGGCGCAGCCTCTACGTGGGCGCCGGCGTGGCGGAGCTGCCGGTGCTGGCGATGGAGACGATGGAATTGGGCCGGACCGTGACGGCCTGCAACCTGCGCGAGGACGAAGTCATAGTGCTGAACCGGGCCTGCGGCGACGTGCCGTTTCGCTTTGTGCATCAGGACGCCGGCGACGTGGACGGCGCGTTCGATCATGTGTGGATCGTGAGCGTACTGAACGATCCGGAGCGGTTTCCCGAACTCTCCGCCCTCTCCTATGGCCGCGCCAATCCGGTGCTGTTCGATACGGAGGCGTTCACGAAGGAGCGCGAGGACGTCGTCTCTCTGGCGGCCCACTGCCTGCGCAAGCTCCAGTTGCCGGGCCTCGTCACAACTTCAACCGAAGAAATCAACTGGATTACCGACTGGTGCCTGCGGCGGAATATTTCGTGCGCAGTCGAGCCGAAGAGCTATCCCTCCGCGACCGTGGAAGATCCGCTGTGCCTCATCCGATTAGGCACGTGATCCGTAATCCGTGACCCGTAACAGTAGCATCGCTCTCGACGGTTAACGGATCACGCGTTACGGTTCACGATCTCAGATTCGAAAACCGGTTGATGTTTTGGTGGCATTGCTCAGATATTGCCTGGCGTAGTGAATGTAGTTCTGCGCGGATTCTTTGATCCAGGCCAATTCTTGTTGACTCACCGGCCGTTTCACCTTCGCCGGCGAGCCGAGAATCAGACTCTTAGGCGGGACGATCGTGTTCTCCGTGACCAACGCTCCCGCCCCGACGACACAGTCCTCTCCAATCACCGCTCCATCCATAATAATGGCGCCCATGCCGATCAACACTCGGTCCTTGATCGTGCAGCCATGCAACACGACGTTGTGTCCGATCGTCACGTCGCTGCCGATGACCAGCGGATGGGTGTCGTGCGTGACGTGCAGCACGCAGAGGTCCTGCACGTTGGTCCGGTCGCCGAGGCGAATGTAGTTGACGTCGCCGCGGACGACGGCATGAAACCAGATGCTGCAGTCCTCCCCCATCACCACATCGCCGATGACGACGGCGGTGTCCTCGACGAACACGGACTTGGGAATCACGGGCAGGACGCCCTGAAACGCGCGAATCATGGGCCGACTGTAGGACAACCGGACTCCCGAATCAAGTTGACCGGTTTGGAAAACGTCCCGTAGACTGCCCCCATGGCTCGCAAAGCGCTTCCTATGGCCGTTCAGCCAAAGCCGGCAACCCCGGCCAAGTCGGCCACGACCAAGGCCGGCAAGACGACGCTCGGCTTCGTGAACCTGGGCTGCACGAAAAACCAGGTGGATGCCGAAATCATGCTCGGCACCCTGGCCGCCAACGGCTTCGAGCTGTCGGCGGACCCGGGCCGGGCCGAGGTCGTCATCATCAACACCTGCGGCTTCATCGAAGAGGCCAAACAGGAATCCATCGATACGATCATCGAGCATGGCGCACTGAAAAAGTCCGGCTCCTGCAAAGTCCTGATCGCATCCGGCTGCCTGGCCCAGCGGTATCAGGGCGACCTGCTGAAAGAACTGCCCGAGCTGGACGGCGTGGTCGGAACCGGCGAGATCGGCAGGATCGCCGACATCTGCAAGACATTGGTAAAGTCCAAGAAACGACATCAGCGTGTCTTCATCAGCCAGCCACCCTATTTGTATGACGAGATGGCGCCGCGCATCCGCCTGGGCCGTTTCCATTCGGCCTACGTGAAAATCGCCGAGGGCTGCAACCGGAACTGCGCCTTCTGCGCGATCCCCATCATGCGCGGCAAGCAGCGGAGCCGCCCGATCGACTCCATCGTGGCAGAGGCCAGGCAACTCGCCGCCGAAGGCGTGAAGGAGCTCAATCTGATTTCACAGGACACGGTCAACTACGGCGTGGATTTGGGTATCAGGCAGGGATTTGCCGCGCTGTTGAAGCAATTGGTGAAAGTGAAGGGCCTGCGCTGGATCAGACCATTTTATCTGTACCCGCAGCAGGTTACAGACGAGTTGATTGACCTCTATGCGGGCGAAGAAACCCTCGCGAAGTACATCGACATGCCCTTCCAGCACATCAACGATGCCATGCTCAAGCGCATGCATCGGCTGGGCGGCAAGGCCGACATCACAAGGTTGGTCGAGAAATTCCGCTCGCGCATCCCGGACCTGACCTTCCGCACGGCCTTCATCGTCGGCTTCCCTGGCGAGACAGAGGCAGCCTTCAATGAGTTAAAGACCTACGTCGAGGAAATGGCCTTCGACCGCGTGGCCACGTTTCTGTATTCTGACGAGGAAGGCGTGCCGGCCGAGCAGATGGACGGCAAGGTGGATCGAAAACTGATGCAGGAACGGCAGAACGAGCTGCTGGCGGTCCAGGAGCTGATCTCTCTCGCCAAAAGCCGGGCTTTCGTCGGACGCACGCTCGAAGTGCTGGTGGACGGCGCGTCAGAAGAAACGGAACATTTACTGGAAGCCCGGCACGAGGGCCTCGCCCCTGAAATTGACGGCGTCGTCTATATTAATGACGGAATGGCGAAAGCAGGCGAGCTGGTGAACGTACACATCACCGATGCCACGACATTCGACCTGGTCGGACACGTCGTGAACAGCTCCACTTCAGCGCCCATCGTTCCCCACCGCACTCCCGCTATTCTTCACCGTTGATCGTCATTCTTACTCCGGCTTACTTCGGCTTACTTCGGCGGAAACTTCGTGATCGTCGCCGGTGTGTAGGTGAGCGCCGGACCATCGGCTGTTTTCATGGCCAGCGTGTGCTTGAGCCACTTGCCATCGTCCCGCTTCGGAAAATCAGATCGATAATGTGCGCCGCGGCTTTCCTCCCGCGCGAGCGCGCCGGCCACGATGGTTTCCGCAATCTCGACGAGGCAACTCAATTCAAAGGCCTGGATCAGATCGGTGTTGAAAATCCTCCCCTTGTCCTGAAGTTGCACCAAATCCGCGCGCGCCTTCAGCTCACGAATTAGTCGCAACGCCTCGGTCATGGACTGTTTCGTTCTAAAAATTCCTAGATTCGTACTCATGACCATGCCTAGGGCATCCCGTACCTGCCAGGCCCGCTCCGTCCCGTGATTGTCCATCAATTGTTGGAGACGCGCCTCTTCCTGCTTTAGCGCCTTGTCCGATAGGGCTCGCGGCGTGACCGTTGTGCCATACTCGACCGCCTTCTGGCCGGCCCGCCGGCCAAAGACGATCGTCTCCAGGAGCGAGTTCCCTCCAAGCCGGTTGGCCCCATGCACGCTCACGCAGGCGCATTCCCCGGCCGCATAGAGGCCGGGCATGTGCGTCTCGCCCCAGATCGTCGTCTTGACCCCGCCCATTTGATAATGCGCGCCGGGCCTGATGGGAATCGGCGATTCAACCGGGTCCACGCCGGCGAATTCCACCGACAACTGGCGGATCTGCGGGAGGCGTTCGAGAATCTTCTGCCGGCCTAAATGCCGAAGGTCCAACAGGACGCAGCCGTCTATACCACGCCCTTCCAGAATTTCCTGCCCGATCGCCAACGAGACGGTCGAGCGCGTCGCCAGCTCCATCTGCTCCGGGGCGTATTTTTTCATGAATCGCTCGCCCAGCGTGTTCAGCAGATAGGCGCCCTCGCCCCGCGCCCCTTCGGTGATGAGAATGCCGGTGTCTTTGAGCGTGGTGGGATGGAACTGCACGAATTCCATGTCCTCGAGCGGTACGCCGGCCCGGTAGGCCAGGGCCATGCCGTCGCCGGTATTGATCGCGGCGTTGGTACTGGTGTGGAAGACGCGGCCGCTGCCGCCCGTGGCCAGGATCACCGCCTTCGCGCCGATCGCATGCAGGCCGCCGCGGACAATATCCCAGGCAACGACGCCGCGGCAGATACCGTCCTCCACGATCAGCGACGTCACATACCATTCCTCGTAGACATGGCATCCACGCTTCATGAGCTGCTCGTACATCGTGTGCAGGATCGCATGGCCGGTGCGGTCGGCGGCGTAGCAGGCGCGGGGGAATCCGGCCCCGCCAAATGGCCGCTGCGCGATGCGGCCCTGCTCGTCCCGGCTGAAGATCACGCCCATGCGATCCAGTTCCAGAATATCGTCCGGCGCCTCCCGGCACATGGCCTCGATGGCGTCCTGATCGCCCAGGTACTGTCCGCCTTTCGTGGTGTCGAAGGCATGGGCTTCCCAGGAGTCGTTCTCGGCCAGCGCGGCGTTGATGCCACCCTGCGCGGCCACCGAGTGGCTGCGGACGGGATGGACCTTGGAGACGAGCGCGACGTCGAGCTGAGCGGGCGCCGCCAGCGCCGCCCGCATGCCGGCCAGCCCGGCGCCGACGATGAGCAGATCGTGGATTTTCATGTGACAGAGAAGAGCGTACGCAGCATGGCTGCCGTCATCATGGCGTAAGCAGGGCGAGCGAGGCAAGGGCCGAGAGAGCACTTGCTTCGATCATGTTCTCTATGCAAAATTGAGGGGTAGCCGATCCGGTAAAGTCTTCAGGAGACCCATGAGTTCACAGTCCTTTTTAAATCCGCCGGATACATTTTTACATCGCCATCTGGGCCCAACCGACGCCGACATCCAGGAGATGCTGGCGACGCTGGGGATCAAGTCGCTCGATGCGCTCATTGATGCGACCGTGCCGGACGACATCCGCATGCGCCAGCCGCTCACGTTCGGCACCCTCCGCGGCGAACATGATGTCCTGGCCGAGTTGCGAACCATACACGACCGCAACCAGGTGTTCCGCTCGTTCCTCGGCATGGGCTACCACGATTGCATCACGCCGGCAGTCATCCAGCGCAACATCCTGGAAAATCCCGGCTGGTACACGCAGTACACGCCCTACCAGGCTGAAATTGCCCAGGGCCGCCTCGAAGCGCTGTTGAATTTCCAGACTATGGTGGCGGACCTGACCGGCCTGCCCCTGTCGAACGCGTCTCTATTGGATGAAGCCACCGCCGCTGCGGAAGCCATGGCCATGTGCCTGAACATTGCCCGTCGCGATACAGCGGAGGGTCAGGAGAAACTCGATTTTTTCGTGGCCGCCGACTGCCACCCGCAAACCATTGCAGTGCTCCAAACACGCGCGGAACCGCTCGGCATCCGCCTGCACGTGGAGCGCCCCGACGCCCTAGGTGGAATTGACTTCAAGAAGAACCTTTTCGGAATCCTGCTGCAGTATCCGGCGACGGACGGCACGATCCGGGATTACGAGGCACTGATTAAACAGGCCCACGCAGCCGGCGTGCTGGTCGTCGTGGCGACCGATCTGCTTGCATTGACGTTGATCAAGCCGCCCGGCGAGTTCGGCGCGGACATCGCTGTGGGGTCCACTCAACGGTTTGGGATTCCGATGGGCTTCGGCGGGCCGCACGCAGCATTTTTATCCGCCAAGCAGGACTTTGCCCGCCAGATGCCGGGCCGCATCGTCGGCGCGTCGAAAGATGCCCAGGGCAAGCCGGCCTACCGGCTCGCGCTCCAGACGCGCGAGCAGCACATCCGGCGCGACAAGGCCACGAGCAACATTTGCACCGCCCAGGTCCTGCTGGCCGTCATGGCCAGCCTCTATGCCATCTACCACGGACCGGACGGGTTGAAGCGCATTGCCGAGCGCCTGCACGGCTTGACCGTCGTGCTGGCGGAGGGATTGCGGAAACTGGGCTATGAAGTCGGGCCGGTGCCGAGCTTCGATACGCTGCGGATCAAACCGATGGGCCGCGCGCCCCACCAGGCTGTGGACCGGATCTTCGCCCGCGCGAACGAGCGCCACCTGAACTTCCGCCGGTTCGACGACAATTCGATCGGCGTGGCCCTCGACGAAATGACGACGGCGACGGAAATCCAGACCATCCTTGAAGTCTTCGCCGGCAGCAAGGCCGTGTCGTTTACCGTGAAAGAACTGGCCGGAAAAGTGACGCTCGGCTATGCCAGGAACCTTGCACGGACGAGTAAGTACCTGACCCACGAGGTGTTCAACCGCTACCACTCCGAACACGAGATGCTCAGGTACATTCAGCGGCTGCAGGACAAGGACCTCTCCATGGTCCATTCGATGATTCCGCTCGGTTCCTGCACGATGAAACTGAACGGCTCCGTGGAAATGATCCCGGTCACGTGGAAGGGGTTTGGCCGCATGCATCCCTTCGCCCCGGGTGAGCAGACGCTCGGCTACCACGATCTGGTCCGGCAGTTGGAAGACTGGCTGGCGGAGATCACGGGCTTCGCGGCCGTGTCGCTGCAACCGAACGCCGGCTCGCAGGGCGAGTATACGGGGCTGATGGTCATCCGGGCCTATCACCGGCATCGCAAGGAGGGCCATCGCAACGTCTGCTTGATCCCGGCGTCAGCTCATGGGACGAACCCAGCCAGCGCGGTAATCGCCGGCATGACCGTCGTGCCGGTGGCCTGCGACGATAAGGGGAACGTGGATCTATCCGATCTGGAAGCCAAGGCGAAAGAGCACCACAACAACCTCTCGGCTTTGATGGTGACCTATCCCTCAACGCACGGTGTCTTTGAGGAAGGCATCAGGAAAATTTGCCAGATCGTGCACGCGCACGGCGGACAGGTCTACATGGACGGCGCCAACATGAACGCGCAGGTCGGGCTCTGCCGCCCAGGCGATTTCGGCGCGGATGTGTGCCACTTGAACCTGCACAAGACGTTTTGCATTCCGCACGGCGGCGGCGGCCCCGGCATGGGCCCGATCTGCGTGGCCGCGCACCTCGCCCCCTATCTGCCGGGCCATCCGCTTGTGAAGCTCGGCGGGGCCGATGCCATCGGACCGGTTTCAGCCGCGCCCTACGGCAGCGCCAGCATTCTCGCCATTCCCTGGGTCTACATCGCCTTGATGGCAGCGGACGGGCTGACAAAAGCGACGAAGGTGGCGATCCTTAACGCCAACTACATGGCGAAACGGCTGGAGAAGCACTATCCGGTGCTCTATACGGGCAAGAAGGGCTTCGTCGCGCACGAGTTCATCGCGGACGTGCGCCCCTTCAAGGAGAGCGCGGGCGTGGAAGCGATGGACGTGGCGAAGCGGCTGATGGACTATGGCTTTCATGCACCGACCGTGTCGTTCCCCGTGCCAGGCACGCTCATGATCGAGCCGACAGAGAGCGAATCGAAAGCCGAACTGGACCGTTTCTGCGAAGCGATGATCAAGATTCGCGCGGAGATTCAGGAGATCGTCGAGGGCCGCCAGCCGAAAGACGACAATCTTTTGAAAAATTCCCCGCACACGGCCGGGATGGTGACGGCCACGGACTGGAAACATCCCTACAGCCGCGAACAGGCGGCGTTTCCGGCGGCATGGACGCGCGACCACAAGTTCTGGCCCTCTGTCGCGCGGATTGATAACGCGTACGGCGACCGACACCTCGTCTGCACCTGCCTACCGATAGAGAGCTATCAGTCCTAGTCTCTGCGGTCTGATTAATCTCCCTTGCTCGCAGAACGCGCACACGCAGATGGTGCTCATTCGATGCGTGCAGTCGGGGATTAACCAGACCACAACCCGTGAGCCCCTCTTAGCAACGGGGGGATTGCCAACCCCTTCAGCATTGGTTCTCATACAGATCCTTTGGTGAGGCGGTACATCCGCTTGCCGCTAGCAGTGAAATCTCATGGTGGATGATGGATGCACTCTATAGTGTGCAGTGTAAATTTATATTTTAATAATTTCATATAGTTAGAACTATATAATATGATAAAACATATTAAAAACATATGTTTTAATATTAAATATTATATAAAATACTATTGACTTTATATAATAAAACATATAACATATAGCCTATGAGAAAACAAGACTTGACCATTCTAGACGATATGGCTCTGGCTCAGCTTAAGAACGAGCCAAAGACCTCCACTTCCGCGCCGCCTCCGACGCACTGGATCCGCATGCTACGAAATTACCTTCGAATGTCGCAGGCGGAACTTGCCGAGCGTGCACATATTCCACAGTCGCATATTGCTGGAATCGAATCCGGGAAGTTCGATCCACAAATCGACACGCTTAAACGAATCTATGAAAGTTTATACTGTGATTTGATCGTTAAGCCCAACCCTCGGAAACCTCTTGACGAGGTGCTTCGCGGTCGTGCCCGCAGCATTGCCTTGAAACGACTTAAGCGGGCGATGGGAACTATGGCTCTGGAAAACCAAGCGCCGGACAGGGATGTTTTCTTACAGCTTTTGGAGAAACGCACAGACGAAATCCTTAACGATCGTCGCGAACGGTTGTGGAGCAAGAAAGATGAGTGATGCAACAGAGTCGGTCGGGGCGACACCGGGAGGCGACACCTCCGGATTGATTCTTACGCATCTGACTACTCGAGCAGACCGAGACGCAGCTGAACTGGATGCCATCGAGCGAGCCTACAAAAAGCATATAGACAGAGCCCGGAGAAAAAAGGGCGGAACTGAATGGCTTACAGATGAATACATCCGCAAAGTACATCGTGACATGTTTGGATCCATCTGGGCCTGGGCCGGACAATATCGAAAGGACAACCTAAATATTGGCGTCGAATGGCACCGTATCCCTATAGAAATAAAGAAGTTGTGTGGGGATTTCGCGTACTGGAACTCGAGCAGCTCTTCCATGCAAATACTGGAAGTCGCTGCACGCCTCCAGCATAGACTCACCTTCATCCATCCGTTTACGAATGGAAATGGACGTCATGCACGATTGATCACGGATATTTTCCTCTATTCTCGTAAGCATCTGACGCCAAAGTGGCCACAAATCCAATTCATGCCCCAGGGACATGAAGTTCGAAATCGTTACATCACCGCAATGAAGAAAGCTGACCAAGGTGAGTTTGGCGACCTGGTACGCTTTATGGAAGATTACCTGAAAGAGCACACTGAGGATGGATAAAAGTGTCAGGAACCTCTCTTGCCTTCCCTGATTGCCAGTCCTCGACCTTCCCCCTATAATTCCAGGCAATCATGCTTGGCCTCGTTCTCCTACTTATATACCTTCTATCGCCTGTCGAGGCTGCCGAATTCGTCGGCAAGGACGGGACACCGATGGTGCTGATTGCAGAAGGCCCGTTTCTGCGTGGCAGTGCGGAGGGCCAGGGCGATCCGGATGAGCGCCCGCAGCGGACGATTACACTTTCCGCCTTCCACATTGATAAATACGAAGTCGCGAACCGGCGCTATCAAGTCTTCGTGAAGGTGACCAATCATCGCGTGCCGGAACACTGTTGCGATCCGTCATACAACTTATGGAAGGGCGCCGAGATCGCTGAAAAACTGCTCGATCATCCCGTCGTGAACGTGGATTGGCACGATGCCGTGGCCTACTGCACATGGGCCGGGAAACGCCTGCCGACGGAAGCGGAATGGGAAAAGGCGGCGCGTGGGATTGAAGGCCGCGAGTATCCCTGGGGTAACCGGCACGACCGGATGCGCGCCAACGGCGTGTCCTATTGGTCGGGCACCGATTTCGGCTCGGCCGATGAAGCCAGGGCCTGGTGGGGCGGCGAAAATGGTTCTGGGGTCATCACCGCCAAGGGTATGCAGGGCATCCTGACTGTCCCGGTGACCGAGTTGGAGAAAGGCGCGACGCCAACCGGCCTCATGCACATGGCGGGTAATGTCTGGGAATGGGTCGCCGATTGGTATGACCCGAAGGCCTATGAGAACATGGAAGATCGCAATCCCAAGGGGCCGGAGGGCGGCGAGTTCAAGGTCCACCGCGGTGGCTCCTGGCTGAACCACCGGGGTTTGCTGCGTAGCGCCGTCCGCGACGGTTCAAGACCTTCCATGAGAAACCATGGGGTAGGTTTCCGATGTGCAAAAAATCCGTGAGGCGCTGATGCTGCACATCTCAAACCACGTCGCGATTCCAGATACTGAGATCGACATCCATGCGGTGCGCGCGCAGGGTGCCGGCGGGCAACACGTCAATAAAGTCTCGACGGCCATTCATTTGCGGTTCGACATCGGTGCTTCCTCGCTGCCCGAGCAATACAAGGAACAACTGTTGCGGCTGAAGGATCACCGCATTTCAAAAGACGGCGTGATCACGATCAAGGCCCAGGAGTCTCGAAGCCAGGAGCAGAATCGCGAGGATGCCCTGGCGCGGCTCCGGGAACTCATTCAACGCGCGACTATTCCACGCAAAAAGCGAAAAGCCACGAAGCCGACTAAGGGTTCGAAACAGAGGCGTATTGAACATAAAAAGAAGCGAGGGCGGCTTAAAGCACTCAGAGGAACCATCGATTAAACGTCTAGTGCCTCGCTTGAAGGCGTCGCATGCGCGCGGTAGAGTGAAGATATGGACGCTCTCGACCGCCGACAGTTCCTCGTTCGTACCGGTCTGGCGTTGAGTGCCGGGCTGCTGGCTGGCGCCCTTCCCCTTCCCAAAGCCCTGGGGCAAACGACGGCGACACCGCCGCCCAAGCTGGATACCTGGGCGGCGGTGCGTGACCAGTTTCTGCTCAAACGCGACTGGATTCACATGACCGGGTTTCTGCTTGCCTCCCACCCGGCGCCGGTCCGCGAGGCGATCCAGCGGCACCGGCTCGGGCTGGATGAAGATCCCGCGACCTACTGGTTGGAAAACGAGGAGCGAGCCGAGGCGGAGGTCCTTCGCGCCGCCGCCGATTACCTCGGCGCGCAACCGACCGACATTGCGCTGACGGACAGCACGACGATGGGCTTGGGTCTGCTCTATGGCGGCCTCACGCTCTGGCCTGGCCAGGAAATTCTCTCCACGACCCACGACCACTATTCGACGGAAACATCTCTGCGGCATCGAGCCGAACGGACAAACGCCTCGTTCCGGCAGGTTCCGCTCTACAAAAAACTGGCGGTCGTGTCCCGTGACGAAATGGTCGACTCGCTCGTCAAGGCCGTGCGCCCCAACACGCGTTATGTGGCAGTCACCTGGGTTCATTCGAGCACTGGACTCAAACTGCCGATTCGCGCCATGGCCGACGCGCTGGCGACAATCAACGCCAAACGCAACGAGAAGGACCGGGTGATCTTCTGCGTGGACGGTGTGCACGGTTTCGGCGTGGAAGATGTCACCGTGGCGGATCTTGGCTGCGACTTCTTCACGGCCGGCTGCCATAAGTGGATGCTCGGCCCTCGCGGGACAGGATTGGTCTGGGGCCATCCCCGCGCCTGGCCTTCTGCCAACGCGACGATCCCCACCTTCAACACAGATGCCTATAGAATCTGGATGAAGGAGAAGCCGGAACATGCGGTGCCCCGATCCGCGATCATGACGCCCGGCGGATTCCATTCGTTCGAGCACCGCTGGGCGCTGGACGAAGCGTTCAAATTCCACCTCGCGATCGGCAAGGACCGGATCGCTGCGCGGATCCATCTGTTAAACCGTCAGCTCAAAGAAGGTTTGGCGGCGATAAAGCACGTGACGCTGCACACGCCGATGGCGGACGACCTGTCGGCCGGCATTGTCTGTTTCGACGTGGAAGGGATGACCGCGGAGCGGGTCGTCGAGGCGCTTCGTCAGAAAAAAATTCTCGCCAGCGTCACGCCCTACGCAACCAAGTATGCCCGCCTCGCCCCGAGTCTGCTGACGTCGTCGGAAGAAGTGGAGAAGACGCTGCAAGCGGTCGGAACCCTGCACGGCTAGCCGAATGGGACTCGCCGAATTTCTCGCTGCTCAATTGCGAAAACCGTCCGGGTGGGTGGGCCGCCTCGTGATGGGACGGTTTTTTAACACGTTCAACGTCCGGATCAATCAGTTGACCATCGAGACTCTGGACATCCAGGCCACCGACCATGTCCTCGATATCGGTTTCGGAGGCGGTTTTACCATTTCACGCATGGCGGCGCTCGCCTCAGCGGGGAAGGTGTGCGGCGTGGATATGTCCGAGACGATGGTCCGGCAGGCGCAGGCACGGTTCTCTCGCCTGATCGCGGAAGGACGCGTCGACGTGCGGCTTGGAGATCTTGCCCGCCTGTCCTATGCGGATGGCACCTTCGACAAGGTCTGCACTGTCAACACAGTGTATTTTTGGCCGGACCCGCTACGGAACCTGGCTGAAATTCGGCGAGTGATAAAACGGGGCGGCCGGTTGGTGATCGCCTTCCGGTCTCGCGAGAAGATGGAGGCCATGAAGATGCTCCTTCCGGGGTTCCGACTCTATGCGCCGCATGAGGTTCAGGACTTGCTGGAGCAGGCCGGGTTCACTCAGGTGCGGATCGAGAGGCACGATGAGGATAAGCGTCTCGATACCGTCCTGGCTATTGGAAGCGTTTAATCAGGATTGGATCACCCACCGGACCGACCGACTACTGCGAACGGGAACGCATGTACACAGACTGAAGACCGATGATTGTCTTGGCGTCGCGGATGGTGCCGTCACGCACCCACGACATGGCTTTTTCTGTAGATATTTCAATCACTTCAAGCACTTCATCGTGGTCGAGCTTTTGCGCAGTCTTAATGAGATTGGTTGCCTTGAACAGGTGCATGACTTCGTCGGTAAACCCGGGCGCCGTGAAAAATGTTTCCAGCTTCTCAATGGTTCCAGCGCGATATCCGATTTCCTCTTCCAATTCTCGCTCCGCGCAGAGACGTGGATCTTCGCCGGGATATAGTTTCCCGGCCGGAATTTCATAGATAAATCCGCCCGCCGCCAGCCTGAACTGCCGGATGAGAATGACCGTGTGTTCGTCCTTCATCGGGACGATCGCAGCAGCACCTGGATGCCGGACAACTTCGAGTTCGACTGTGGCGCCGTTCGGCAGGGTCACAGTCTCCAGATTGAGCGTGACGACTTTACCTTTATAAATTGTTTTAACCATCGCGGCACTACTTCCGTTTGTAAAAGGGAAGCTTCACGCAGACGGCGTCCTGAAGGCGGCCGCGAATATCAATTTGAAAGCGAGCGCCCGGCTGGCTGAACGACGCCACCACGGAGGCGAGGCCGATCCCCTTCTGCAGCCTGGGAGAAAGATTCCCGCTCGTCACGACGCCGATGTCTTTCCCGTCGGCCAGGACCTTCATCCCGTGACGCGGCACGCCCTTTTCGATCAATTCAAATCCAACGAGCCGTTTCGCGGGACCTTTTTCTTTTTGCTCACGCAAGACCTGGCTCCCAATGAACTCCCCCTTGGTGAAATCCACTGCGAAAGCTGCGCTGGCTTCGAGCGGCGTGGTTTGCTCATCCATGTCATTGCCATAGAGCAGATAGCCCACTTCCAGGCGCAGGAGATCGCGGGATCCTAAACCACAGGGCTTGATGCCGGCCTTCTCGCCGGCCTTCATCAACGCTTCCCACACCGCCGCAGCCGACGACGAGGGTAGATAGAGTTCATAGCCGACCTCGCCGGTATAGCCTGTTCTGGACACGACACCCTGCGCGCCCAATATGGACGTTTCCAGACACTGGCGCGGTTTCAGCCTGTCGGCTGAATCGGGACAGATGGCTCGTAAAATCTGCGTGGACTGCGGACCCTGGAGAGCGATTTGCGCCAAATGGCTGCTCTCATCCTCGAGACGCACATCGCCCTGCGGAGCCTTGGCACAGAACCATGAAAATATTTTCTCCCGGTTGGACGCATTGACGCAGACGAGAAAGCGGGTCGGAGCCAGGCGGTAGATGAAAATATCGTCCTTGATCCCGCCGGAGGGATTGCAGACCATCGAGTACTGCGCCGCCCCGACCGCCAGCGGATCGGGATTCGTGGTCGTGACCTGCTGGAGAAACTTGACGGCATCGCTGCCTTCGACGGTGAGCCGGCCCATATGGCTGACATCAAAGAGCCCGGCAGCCGTCCGGACAGTCTGGTATTCGTCCACGACGCCGGAATATTGAATGGGCATCTCCCAGCCGGCAAAGTCCACCAACTTGGCCTGTGCGGACACATGAGTTTGGTACAGCGGCGTGCGTTTCATCGGCTCAGCGTCGCATCAGGCAGGTTCGACATCCGGTTCCGAGAACAGTGCGACACTGGCAGTATAGCCGTGCAGAAAATTACTGCCCCCGACCGGGCCGATTTCCCCCTGGGCGAAGAATCCGGCAGTCGGCACATCACCGGCCCGCTCTTTCAGAGTAGATACATCATGATGGGGCTTTCCGAACAGGCCGCGCCCACGCCCGCAGCAACTGAACACCAGCGCGCCCAGCGGCGGCTGGTGATGCCGGGCCCGCTCCGCTGCCAGCATCAAATGCAGATCCTCTGTCGCCGACCTGGCATCCCGCAGATGGAACTGGATGGTCTGCCCTTCTTTGACGACGTCGCCGATGGCGACGCTGCCCGTCTGTTGATCCGCGCCGATCAGATTCCGCACCAGAAAATCGCCGCGCTCGAAACGATTGCGCTGTTCGTCCATCACCACACCGATGTGCAGGGCGCGCTGGGCCAGGTGCTGCTCCTCGTCGCTGAGCGATGCGAAGAGCGCCTTGAGCCGTTCCAGCGCCGGGATACCGCTCAACTCGTGGATGACATTATGCTCCGCCCTGGTCACCATGTACCGCTCCCCGATCGGCCGGCATCCCTGCGAGACGACTGTCCGGACGGCGATGGGACCGGAGAGGGCCACGCCGACCAGACCTCCATCATAGACCTGCCCATCGAGCACCATGCGATTGTCGCCCTGGTCACGCCCGCCGCCGGCCAGCCCGCCGATCGCCGGCGCGCCATGGCACCGATCTGCAATCAGCGAGAAGACCTCGTCCATGGGCGTGGAAAATGGATCGGCCAGCAAGAGAAAGGCCCGGCCCTCCGGGGACTCGTCGAGCCGGCCCGGCCAGCCGGTCATCGACACGCCATACTCATCCTGGTCGGCCGACAGACGGAAGGATTCCATCGAGACGCCGGGGAGGCTGGCGGTCCACAGGGTGACGGCGGGAGCGCTTTCAATCTCCTCGCCTCCGCCGATGACACCTTCGCCGGAACAGCCGATCAGCAGGCGGGGAGACACCTCTTCTCGCACGGCCTCGACCAACGCCTCTGCCGACTCGGTATACTGCGAAGAAAAGAACAGACAGGCTAAATCGGCTTGCTTACCCTGGAGATCGCGCCGGACGGCCTGGGCCACGGCAGTCCCTGCGATGCGCGAGTCCGGCTCTCGCGACACTGCGGCTGCGAATTTTAATGTGGTGTGGACCTTGCTCGGCATCGGTCTCTCTTCTGATGCGTCGGTCCGCGCGCCCGTTCCCGTTATCCAGGAAGATTAGCCCGATCGCCCCGTTCGGCCTGCAGCTTCTTGTGGTACCGCCACATGTAGGAATGATAGTCGTCGAGCTGCGCCAGGAGGTAATGCAGCTCGGTGGGGTCTTCCGCCTCCAGCGCCAGTACCAAACGATTTTTCAAAAACTCTGAAAAAGCCTGCGTTTTGTCGATCGCAGTCATCTGTTTGAGCCCGCCGCCCATTTGATACTCAGCCATGGTCCGTATCCCCTTGTGTCCGTTGGATGTTGTGTTTCTGTCACAAGCATAGACAGCCCCAGTTAGGAAATGCAAGGTGCCTAACCCGCATTATTCATGACGGCTTCTACTGCAACCGCCGATACGCCGCTGCGACAAGCCTGGCCGCGAGGGTGGCGCGCCCAGGCGGGCGGGCTCGCCGCTCGGTCGGTCACCAGCCTGTTCAAGGCTGCCTCCCTCCCTTGCGGCTCCACGCGCCCGTCTCGCCAGACGTCTCAGCGGTTTCGTCACGAACCCTCATGAATAATGTGGGTTACCGGGCTGCTGGCAGGAGGGCGCGCAGTGTTGTCAAGGAGATGGCCTCGACGCGATGGCCGTCGCGTCCCACGGTGGTCGTGGCCATCGTCAAGGCGTTGAGAATCGCCTCTTCCGTGGCTTCGACGGTCGCGCTCAGCAACGGATTGATGTGCGCGTCGGACAGATGGGTCATCGCGAAGGTCTGTTCTTTCGGATAATGAGGAATCGTGTTTCCTGTCGAAAAGGCCAGCATGAAATCGCCGCTGCCGTGCCGGGCGGTGGAACCGGTCCGCGCCAGCCCGAGCGCAGCCCGCTTGGCCAACCGGCCCAATTGACGGCTGTCCAGCGGCGCGTCTGTCGCAATGATGACGATGATCGAGCCTTCGGCGCCGAGCGATGCCCGCTCGGATCCTTTATAGAGTCGCCCCACCGGCACGCCGGCCACCGTCAGTTCTTCCCGACGCCCATGATTGGCATTGACGAGCACGCCGACGGTATAGCCGCCATCCTCCTGAGCGAGCTTGCGGGACGACGTGCCGATCCCGCCCTTGAAGCCATACGACACCATGCCGGTTCCAGCTCCCACAGCCCCCTCGGCCACAGGACCGGTCGCGGCGCCATCCAGTGCGGTCATGACGTCCTGTTCCGACACATGCCGTCCCTGGCTGTCGTTCAACCGACTGTCGTCGCATTCGGCCACGACCGGCGTCAGCGTGTCGTCGGTGATGCCGATCCCGGGATAGCGCTTGATCATCCAACTCATCACTCCGTTGGCGACACGAGGGACATTCAACGTATTGGTCAGAGCAATCGGATATTCGAGAAATCCGGACTCGGCGACCCAGGCCAGACCAGTCATCTCGCCGGTGCCGTTCAGCACAAAGGCGCCGGCCGGGACTTTCTTGTGCCACACGTCGTCGCGCGGCACGATGACCGTCACTCCTGTGCGAACAGGCCCCTGCCCGGGCTTCAACGCGCCCTCTCCCCGATTCAAGGTAGCTTGCCCGACTTTCACGCCCACCACATCTGTAATGGCATTGAGGGGTCCGGGTTGGTAGCGTCCGACGGTGATACCCATCTCGCGCGCGCGCTGCCTGGTTTCCTCTGCCGCACCGACAGGCGATGGCAGAGCGCTCACCATGGTCAGCGTAATACACGCCATGACCCATGTCCTGCGAGACCGGTTAGACTTCATGGACAGATCCTGGATGCGGAACCACGACCTGCATGCCTGGAGCTCGGCCTGGATGGCTGCCGCCAGTGACAGCGCCTGCTTTTCCTCTCCATGGACGACGAAGACCTTGCCCGGCGCTGGATTGATCGCCCGGACGTAGGAGAGCAGATCGTTACGGTCGGCATGGGCCGAGAGGCCGTTGAATCGCACGACCTGCGCACGCCTCGGCGTGGGAATGCCGAAAATCGGCACCACGTCCCAATTCTCGACCAACTTGCGCCCCAACGTATGTTCCGCCTGGAATCCGACGATCGCAATGACGTTCGCCTCGTCCTTGATGGCGTGCTTCAGATGGTGCAGCACCCGGCCGCCTTCGCACATGCCGGAGGAGGCGATGATCATGCAGGGGCCTTTCATCGCGTTCAGCTTCTTGCTGTCGTCCACCGACGAGACGTAGCGGATATAGCGGGCTCCGAAGGGATCGCCTTCCGACGTGAGGGTCTTGAACGTCTCTTCGTCGTAATACTCGGGATGTTTCCGAAAAATCTCCGTGGCCTTGGTGGCCAGCGGTGAATCGATGAAAATCGGAAAGGGCTCGATTTTTCCCTCGCGAACCAGCGCCTTGATCCGCATCACGATATCCTGGGTCCGTCCGACGGCAAAGGCCGGCACGATGATTTTGCTCTTGTGCGCCCTGGCATGCGCCACGAGTTCGATGATTTTCTGCTCTTGCGAAGCGGTCGCCGCCTCATGCACACGGTCGCCGTAGGTCGATTCGATAATGAGCACGTCACAGGGCGGCGGGCTGGCCGGATCCCGAAGCACCGGCATCTGTTTCCGGCCCAGATCGCCCGTGAACAAGATTGTTTTCGTGCCGCCCCGCTCGGACACGGCCACACGGACGGCGGCTGATCCAAGAATGTGGCCGGCGTCGTGGAACGAGGCGCTGATGCGCGGGTGCACGGTGACGGCATCCTGATACCGGACGCCGACAAAGCGGCGCGCGATGTCCTCGACATCATCCGCGTCGTAATAGGGCGCCCGGCATTGTTTCCCCCGGCGACCTTCCTCCTTGTTCACATATTTGCAATCGTTTTCCTGGATTCGTGCAGAATCTTCAAGCAATACACGGGTCAGATCGGCCGTTCCTCCGGTGAGAAAGACCTTGCCGGAGAAGCGGTGTTTGGCCAGCACCGGCAGCGCGCCGCTGTGATCGATGTGCGCATGGGAAAGCAGGACGGCGTTGACGGATTTGGGATCGAACCCGAGGGTGCGGTTGCGCCGTTCGGCCTCCTGGCGATTGCCTTGAAACATCCCGCAATCCAGCAGCACTTGCGCACTGCTGGTCTGGAGCAGGTGCCGGCTGCCGGTCACCGAGCGGGCCGCGCCATGGAAGGCGATTTTCATTTGGGAGGGATAACTCCGTGGTTCTTTGCGATGAGGTCCCAGGCTTCCTGCGCTGTTTCCGCATAGTGGAACAGTTTCAGATCTTCCTCTCCGATCAGGCCTGCGTCGACGAGCGCCGGCCAATTGATCAATTTCTCCCAGAAGGCCTTGCCGATCAGGACGATCGTCAGACCGGTGACTTTTCCAGTTTGGAGCAGTGTGAGCGTTTCGAAGAGTTCATCGAGCGTACCGAACCCGCCCGGAAAGGCCACCAGCGCTTTCGCCCTAAGGAGAAAATGCATCTTCCGGATGGCGAAGTATTTGAACTGGAAACAGAGCGCCGGGGTAATATAGGGATTGGGCGCCTGTTCATGAGGAAGGGTGATATTGAGCCCCACGGACTTGGCGCCCACATCGGCCGCGCCCCGGTTGGCCGCCTCCATGATCCCAGGGCCCCCACCCGTGACCACCACAAAATCACAACGCCCGTCAATCTGACAGGTGGATGACACCAGCCGGCCGAATTCGCGGGCTTCATCATAGAACGGGGCCAGTTTCACTTGGCGGCGAGCCAGCTCGGCCGCCCGTTGAAGCCCCCGGTCTTTGGGTTTCCTGGCCAGCGCCGCTTCAGCCTTTTTCACACGCGCCTGCGCCTCAGCCGGCTCGACCAGGCGGGCGCTGCCGAATACGACAACCGTCGACCGAATGCCTTCTTCCTGTTGAATGAGTTCCGGCTTGAGCAATTCAAGCTGGAGGCGCACGGGCCGAAGCTCGTCACGATTCAGAAACTCGAGATCCTGATCGGCGCGGCGATAGGAAGAAGACTGCAGCAGAGCATTCGTAGGCTTATCGGGATTGGGAGGTGTCTTGCCCATGGGGCTTGATTATAGCGAGACACGGGGGGTGCAGCAATGCAAGAGGCCCGTGGTGGTTAAAATGGCCACAGCATGTATTCCGTCGCCTGGGGATGAATTTCAAAAGCGTAACTTTGCACGATCCAATTGGAATCAAAGAACACCCTGAAATGATCCGGCCCGATGCCACCACTCTGCAGTTCCAATTGCCGGTACGAACCTGGAACCACAGCTACGGCCGGTACCACAAGCGGGAGTGCTGATAAGAGATCAACTTTAAACTCCTTCGTGTCAAGGAAATCGTATTGCGTAATCGGGCCGATCTTTGAGTGCTTGATCTGATCCGGAACTCCAAGCTTTTCCAGAACCTCTCGAAACGTCGTGTGCCCTGGCACGATGAACGAGACGTCATCTGCCTTGATCGAATAATTAAGCGTGACTCGTTGCCAACGAATCGGACAGCCGGGAATACATAGAAAGAGCAAGAACAGCAATACAAGTATGGCAGGTCGTTGATAGAACATGTACGCGACTATATTCAGTCGCCGAATGGCCAGAACTGGAATTTCGGAGTTGGCTTCAGTTTTCCGAACACGACGTCATCCACAACCCCGTTCTTAAAGAAGATGTATAGGTCTTGTCCCTTGATATTAGTCCGCGATAGAAACAGTAAGGTTCCCGATTTGACGTCATAATTATAGTACTGGAATATTTCATGCTCGTTCACCTCAAGGATCCTGTCCGGCGCGCCTAGATGCATTGCGACATCAGTCCGTGTCGACACACCCTTTTTAATGGACTCAATATCCGTAGCATCGAACTGATCTCCGTACTTTCCCCTGACAAAGGCGCACCCGGTCATTGTAGCTATCTCCGCAAAGACAGTTACGACCAGCATGCTTGCAATAACGTGCCTCGCCACTCGTGATGCATGGTTATCCCTTCCCATGGAATTCCTTTCTCTCCAGTACAAAATCGTTTTCGAACACGTGATAGGACGAGTCGCCCAGCCCCACTTTTTCATAGACCGTTTTGGCGACAGCGTTGGCTCCCTCAACGTAGAGCCGGATACCACAGACATCGTCCCGCCGTCTGGCCTGTTCAAGAATCGATTCGTGCATCGTCCGGTAGACCCCACGCCGACGCCACGTCGAATCGACGTAGACGCTTTGAATCCACCAGAACGTGGCGTTCCGCCAGTCGCTCCATTCGAAGGTCACCAGCAGCTGGCCGACCACCAGCCGGGGCGACCGGTCCGTCAACTCTGCCACGGTATAAAAGCCTCGAGCGGGCGAGTCCAGGACTGCCTGCGTTCCCTGCCGAAGCCGCGCCTCGTCCAAGCGCCGCCCCTCCGTCTCCAACGCCATAGCCGCACTGAACCGAACAAGCGCGGGGACATCCTCCGGCGTCGCCGGTCGCACAAGAAGACCGTTCAGCATGGCTTGCGGCTCATGATCCGCCCCGTGGAAGCCCGGTCGTGCCGGCCCTGGACAACCAGCCCGGCGTGGGGCGGTACAGGCCTGCGGAGAATTCCACTTTCATGGCTTCTTCCGGCGGAAGATTGATCGGCACGATGTTGCCTTCTGGAATAAACGCCAGGTAGCCGGTAAAGGGGTGGATCGCGGTCGGCACGAACACCATCGTGAGCGATGTCGAGGGCACGACCTGGACCGCCTGGGGCGCCATTCCCATGACAAATCCAAGTGCCCAGAGGCCCTCACGAGGAAACGGGAACACCACGACCGTGCTGCGATTGAACCGGGAGCGAAATTGGAACAAATCGGTCATGCTTTTGATCGTGAGATAGACGCTTCGGACGACGGGCACGCGCAGAAGCCGCTCTTCCGCTCCTTGCAGCAGACGTTGTCCAAGCCGCAGGTGTGTCGCCAGCACGCCGGCCAGCACAATGAGCGCCACGAGCGAGATGAGGCCAATCCCCGGAATATCGGTGGTCACCACATCTCCAAACACCCTCCCCAGCAACTGATCGAGCGTGGAAAAGAGCGTACGGAGGATGAGCACGGTTCCCCACGCCGGCACCAGAATGAGCAGGCCGGTGAAGAACTGGCGTTGCATGTTGCGCCACCCCGTGTGCATGAGCATCACTCCCCGTGTTTTACAGTCTAACAAATTCCTTCTGTCGACGCACTTCTCCGCCTTCCAAGCCCTCCCGGGAGGCTTGATCTTCATGGAGAATTGCACTATTCTGGTGCCGATAAATTCGACAGTACACGCCCTCGACCATGAGGCCATTATGCCGAAAGCCACTATCGATAAGGAACTGCTGGCGATCCTGTGCTGTCCTGAAACAAAGCAGGACGTCACCATGGCCAGCGACGCGCTGATCGGAACGGTGAATGCAAAAGTGCAGCAGGGCACGCTGAAGAACAAGGCTGGTCAGTCGGTGAAGGAACCCTTGGATGGCGGGCTCTTGAGAGCCGATAAGAAGATTCTATATCCGATTCGCGAGGATATTCCTGTCATGCTGATTGAGGAAGGTATTCCCGTCGAAGGTCTCGCCTAGTCCCCCTATCCTGTCGCGGCCCCCGCGTCTCCCCGCCACAGCGTAGAACACAGCGCCGCTGTTCCTTATGGAGAAAACAGCTTGCCTTCCGATTGATCCCGATTCGTTTTAGATCCTGTTGATGTCCCGCATTGGGCGCAGAGGTATTCGTAGAGGTTGCCGCTCGGAAGCACTAGGAGCAGCCGCTCTTGCGTGGGTGTCGCCTGCTTGCAGTGCGGGCAATAAAGGAGCGAGGCGTGGAACGCGCCGTACTGGTCACGCGATGACGGCCCGACCGGCGCCGGTCTGGGACGCAGTCGGGGCGCGAAAGGGTCTGGGGGCAATCCTGGTTTACGAGAAAGCGGGGGCATGACGTCTCACAACTCCCTCTTCCTGCTCCGTCCTTGAAATCCCTACCCTTGACCGCTCAGCGACTCTGCCTTGGAACGGCCTCGGAAAGCCCACCAGAGCGTTCGAATGAGCTGGACCGCAACATAGGCGCCCACGCCAAGCACGAGACCGTAGAGCCCCGCGTGGCTCCAAGGCCAACGCTCCGGCGCGTGCAGCACGACAGCCAGGGCAATATGCCCACCCAGGCCAAGGCAGAGGGTAAACACGATCCATTCACGGACCAGGTGAGATTTTGGGGATACGTCTCTCTGAGCCATGTCGAGCGACTGTCTATCGGACAGCATTACAGGGAGGAGTCTATTCAGACGGTAGACGGGCAGCGCACTATGCCGGCGTGTCTGTGCTCACTGAGCTTTTAGCAGACTCGATCTCAGAAACCGAGATGAGACCACCCAGGTAATCCGACACAAAATTCAGGGCCTCTTCCCGACCATCCGCACGACGGCCTTTTTCACGCCGCTGAACCGAGAGTTCGTGATCGAGGTCGGACTTGACGTCTCCCAGCACCCGCTGCAACGAAGAAGGTGTCAGGTTGGTATCCATGTCTTCGAGTTCCTGGCATCGGTCCAGCACCCAGTTGAGTCCCTCGATTCTTCCCGCGTAGTGCTCCTGCTCCGCCGCATCGAGCCTGGACATAGCGGTCGCGAAGGCCTGTGCTTCGTACACCATATTATAGAAGCTTGTCACTGCCCGTTGTAAGCTTGGATTCATTCAACAGTCTCCTCTAACACACACATACGACGGTTAGTATACATGACCACAGGGTGGCTACTACAAGGTTTTTCTGTGTTGATTATCAGGTAAAGAGCAGTGAATGGAACTCGTTCATAAACCCATAATAGAGCGGGGCAAAATCCTTGAGACTGTCTGGGCTTGTCTCCTTCAAGCGCTTGAAAAAGAATACCTGATGGCGGGGGTCAAGCTGCTCCAACAACTGGCTCAACTGCGCCATGGTATAGCTCCCGGAGGGTACACTCAATACATAGTGGACCAACCGCTCGACGAACTGCTCCCCCACATAATCGCTTGTGATATAACTGTCGGGGATCTTTCCGGACGCCAGAAACTCGTCAAAGGGCACCGCCTGGGCAGCGAACGGTATTGGCGCACGTGGCGGTGTCGTCATAAGCCTACCTGGTAAAAATTCAAATCCCAGCTTACTTTACAGGTTCCACTCTACCCAAGCCCATTCCTATCGTCAAGATGCTCAACCCTTGACTTGGGTCTATCCACCGGCCTGGACGAGCGAGAAAAGACCGTACATGCTCAGTAATACGGGTTTGCCGGAAGCGCTAATGTGAAGTACTTCCCCTTCTCCTCGTAGAGAATGCGGTCGGCGATAAGCTCGGCCATCGACTGCTGGATGCTTTCGAGCGGTGTCGACGCGAAGACCGGATGCTTGCCGATTTCCTGCCGGATCGATTCAAAGATCTTTGGAGCCTCATTGCAAAATTCGATGATCACGGCTGCAGAGCCGTCATAACGTTTCCGGGCCGGCTTGCCTTCCGTCCGTCCGTCATAGACCGTGACAAATCCCATGCCTTTTACATAATAGAGGAAAGGTTTCTCTGCCGAGGTGTATCGCCGTTTCCATGCATCGGTGAGATTGGTCAGCTCTTGAACCAGTAAGGGATCCACGCGCTGCTTCACCTCGTATTCGAAATCATAGGCGACCTTGGACAAATTCATGCGCGTGGGATCGTACACATAGTCATAGGCCACACCTGGACCGGTGATCGTGATGCCATATCGATCGGGGTCGGTGAAGTAGGGGCTAAACCGTTCCAGCCAAAGCCGGCCCACGCTTTCCGGAGGAGGAAAGTGTACAAGAGACGGAATGAGGTCGATTTGCCGCCGGTAATCTTCAACCGTTTCGCCGGGAAAGCCGAGAAGGATATTCCAGGAAATATGCACGTTGTAGTAACTGCTCCACTTGAGACAGGCAAGGTTTTGTATCGGGCTGACCCCCTTGTCCATCTCACGGAGGGTCGCAGCACTGAGACTCTCGATCCCCGGCTGCATCACTTTGACGCCGCCTTGGGCCAGAGTGTGTATCTGGCGCTTGGAGAGATTGCTCTTGGTTTCGATGAAGATATCCAAGTCATATCGCTTTTCGGCAAGCTTTCCGAATACCGAGTCGATATAGGTCATGTCTATAATGTTATCGACAAAGCGAAACCGCGTGGCGTTATACCGCGAGGACAGATAGTGCAGTTCTTCTAGAACCTGTTCTGGTTTTTTGGCACGGAACTTCATGCTTTGCGCATTCAATCCGCAAAACGTGCAGTGGTGTTTCTCACCCCACCAGCATCCGCGCGCCGATTCATAGAGGAGAATCCGGCTGAAGTCTCCTCCGGCACTCGGTTGAACTGCGTTGAGCTGTTGAAAGTAGTCATCATAATCTGGAGGTCCCATCTGTTCAAAATCTGTGAATAGGACCGAATTGCGCCCATGTTGGATGGTATCGCTTCGACGTGCAATCACACCGGCTGGCACCGTAGCGGCATCGCCTGCAAGGATTTGTTTGACAAGAGCAGGGAAAGACACTTCTCCTTCCCCGAGCACAGCATAGTCGATCCAGGGGAAAGCTCGAAAGTACTCCTCCCCCATTTCACCATCGTAGTTGGCTCCTCCGAACACAATCTTGACCTGTGGGTAGAGTTCTTTGATGAGCTTGGCCAGTGTGACGCTGGCCACATTCTGATGGAACATGGAGGTGAAACCGATGACTGCGTACTGCCCCCAATCTATCGCAGTAGAGGCCCACGTAAGGAACCGAGGCGCTATTTTCTCTTCAATCTCAATGAGATATGAGGCCGATGTGCCAGATGCCTGTGCAATTCGATCACACAGGGGCTTGAAGGTCACAGGGTATTTAGGACGTTTCTTATTATCAGGGAAAAGCAGCCGTGAGAAAAGCCATTCACCGATGAGGAGCTGTTGCTCACAGAGCAGATCGTAAAGAGGGAAACCGATCTGAGCGGCAAACGAAAGATTGAGATAATGGCACTTTGCGCCGATCCCATTGGCCTTGAGAACCTGTGCCAATGTACCGAGTTGAATCGAAGGATACTTGGCGTGACCAAACGGCAAAGTCACCAAGGCAACGGGAGAACTGCTGGCACTCAACAAGTGGCTCCTTGTCTGCATCCTTTCATCTTCTAGCATGGATCAGCGGAGGTTTTCCAGGGTTGCCCGGGTCGGCTGTTTCCCTCCGCGCCCCGTGTTCTTCTGCATCAAAAAGAAGGGCGGAGCGCCCGACTGGACGCTCCGCCCTCTTACTCTTCCGCCAGTAACCCTACTGGTTACCGTTACGAGATTACAGCCAGTTCACGCGCTCGGCCGGCCGAATGTAGATCGGCTCTTCGACCTGGATACGCGCCACTTCCTTGCCTGACTTGTTGAAGCCCAGCACAGTATCGTTGTACATCTCGAAACGCTTACCGTGAATCTGGGTCTCGAACACCTTCGGACCAGGAATGACATCGTACCGGAATATGATCTGCTGGCTGGCTCTCCAGAGCTGGAGGACTGCCAACAGTTCACGGCTCGGCACCAGATATTTCTCGATCGCGCTGTCAACTCCAGGACCGAACATCTGCCGCGCATAGCCTCTGGGAGAATGACGAGGTGGAATGTAGAATCCGTTCGGCTCCGTGCCCCACTGCGGATACAGCGGGAGCGCCACCTGCTCCACGCGGATCGTGTAGTACAGGGGATGCCAGCGATCCTCTGCCCAGAGCCCATCCTCGCCGATACGCACCAGGCTCTGCATCCGGATCTTGCCTACGCAGGCCGCCATGCATCGCGTTTCCATCGGCTCGCCGCCCGTCAAGGGGTCCTTGCCCTCGATACGCGGATAGCAGGCGATACACTTCTCTGAGACGCGGGTCGTGCCCCGATACATCGGCTTCTTGAATGGACACTGCTCCACGCACTTTTTGTACCCGCGGCAGCGGTTTTGGTCAATCAACACAATGCCGTCTTCCGGCCTCTTATAGATCGCCTTGCGCGGGCAGGCGGCCAGACAGCCTGGGTAGGTGCAGTGGTTACAAATCCGCTGAAGGTAGAAGAAGAACGTCTCATGCTCTGGCAAGCTGCTGCCCGTCAACTTCCAAGGCTCTTCTTTGCTGAAGCCAGACTTGTCAGTCCCCTCTACGAGGGCGCGCATCGAAGTCGCCGTGTCCTCATAGATGTTGACAAACCGCCATTCCTGGTCGGTAGGGATGTAACCGATCGCCGCCTGACCGACTTTGGCCCCAGCGTCGAAAATCGTCATCCCTTCGAACACCCCGTATGGGGCATGGTGCTTGCGGCCCACCCGCACGTTCCACACCTGCCCACCCGGGTTAACTTGTTCGATGAGCTGCGTGATTTTCACATCGTAGAACTGTGGATAGCCGCCGTAGGGCTTGGTCTCCACGTTGTTCCACCACATATATTCCTGGCCCTTGGAAAAGAGCCATGTGGACTTGTCCGCCATCGAACAGGTCTGGCACGCCAAACACCGATTGATATTGAACACGAAGGCGAACTGCCACTTCGGATGCCGTTCCTCATAGGGATAAAGCATCTTCCGTCCCAGTTGCCAGTTATAAACTTCAGGCATTGTAAATCCTCCTCGTTAATCGTTACCCGTTATCGCTACCGCACCATGCGCGTAACGATTAACGTTAGACCTTGATCTTAATATGCTCGCCCTTCAGCCACTTGATCATGAACTCGTTCTCCTGGCCAGGGGTAAAGCCCGTCCGCACTGGCTCCCATGGTCCACGCGCCCCGATGCCGCCGTCTTCCGCCTTGGTGATGCGGATCAAACACTCCTTCGGGGTTGTATTGACCGCATGGTGATCGATGGCATAGCCCCACTTGAACTTCCAGGCGATCGCATGCTTGCCAGGGAGCGAGTCGGTCTGATGCATTGGCATCAACCAACTACGAGTGAACGACTGCTGGGCTCCGTACCGGAAGTTCGATTGATAACCGGTATCGATCGCAATCGCGCGTCCATCCGGCCGGGTTTCATGGCCCTTCACTGATTTCGCCGTGGCCACGTACGGGGCATGCTTTGCCATCGTGACGTGATACGGGAAGGCAGGGTTGTACTTGGCCCGGATCATCAACCGTGACACTTTATAGAACGGATCCGACGGTTTCCAGCCGCGGTACGGCCGGTCAACCGGGTTGCCGTCCACATAGATATAGTCACCGTCATTGATCCCGCGGTCTTTAGCCGCCTGTGGGTTGATGTGCAACTGGTGCTCACCGACTCCTGGTGTCCGTTTATCCATCCGGTACGGATCGCCGAAGTTCGACTCATAAATCTGCACCCAGTCGTTCACCGACCACTGGCTGTGCACCCGATGCCGGGTCTTGGGCGTCACGCAGTAGAATTGGTAGCCCTTCTCCCACAACGGGTTGCTCTGCCGCTTGATTTCCGTCCACGGCAGCTTGAGGTTACGAATGTGCTTGTCATCATGGTGCTGTGCTGTGATCGGAATGCCGTAGTCATCCGGGCGGATGTACGGATTCGTCGAGAAGATGGCGTTCGGGAGATACGGTGTACACTCGGGTCCCTCGCGGTGCACCACGAAGTTTTCACCATACTCGATAGCCTCCGGCTCGATCCGGTAGGTCTCGATTCGACCGCAACGAGTCCATTGCGGCTTGCTCTCGTTCGTTTCCTCCCAGAGCGGATGGCGCGGATAGGTTCTCCCCATCACCATCCAGCCCTTCTCCGATTTCAGCATCGTGTCGGCATTGTAGCCGTA
>Ga0247727_10003408_pt1 | contig 35152 bp, 20 predicted proteins | sample WisWelCaveWW1625_FD_202498 | JGI IMG/M metagenome (GOLD analysis project Ga0247727, IMG submission 202498) | Biofilm microbial communities from Wishing Well Cave, Virginia, United States - WW16-25 | ecosystem: Environmental > Aquatic > Deep subsurface > Groundwater > Cave microbial mat | place...
AGGCAACCTTCTTGGTTTCCAAGGAGGCACAACAACGCCAGCGGCGGCGAGGGCCGGCGAAACGGCGCAGCCATTTCGGGACGGGCCCTTAGTCCATCACCTCAATGACAAGCCGGCGAATGAGCCCGTTCCCGGGCTGCACTCGAACGCGGTGAGCGCGAAATCATCGACGGCGGCCTCGACCGTCGAGTCGAAGTTCTCGTCCGCCACGATGAATCGCACCATCACGTTCTGGGCGGCGCCCACCTGGTCCTGGACGAAGAACTCGCGGTAGGTCCAGCCCGGTGTGCCGGTGGGCCCCACAGTTTCGACCAGCGACCAGGTCTGTCCCTGGTCTGCGCTGATCTCCACGTCGAGAAAATCGGCGCCTGGATCATTGCCGGTGGTATTCGAATACCACATCCAGTAGCTCGCTTTCACGACCGCGTGGCCGCCGAGGTCGATCAGCGGAGACGTGAGAGTGGTCTTTCCGCCGTCGACGTCGTACTGATCCTGATCGACTCCCGCGAGGGCCTTGGTCACCCAGCAGAGGGTTCCGGACGATGAATGATCGTCCTCGGGCTGCGCCGCCGTCGCCTGCGGATCGGCACGCTCCCAGATTCCCGCCGTCGCGGTGTCGCTCGGGGATCCGACCTGCCAGCCGCTGTCCTGCTCCATGTCGTCGACGGAGAGAAGTATCTGCGAGCGCGAGGCGGTCGTGCGGAACACTTCATCCGGGGCGCACGCCGGCTCCTGAATCGTCTCGCCGTAGATCGTGTCGGCGCTGAAGTAGTACTCGACCCGGCTCGGACAAGGGGCCGGCAGAAACTTCGCGAGATAACGGTCACCGCCCGCAGGGATGAGAGAGATCTCCTGATAGCCCGCGCCCATGTCGACGTGCAGCCTGGCGCTGCCGGCCGCGAGAATCCCCTGCGGATCCTTGATCCTCACCTTGACGACGTCTCCGTCGGGATCGATGCGCTTGGGCAGCCCCTCGGGGAAGCGGAACTTGAGCGGGCCCTCGCCGAAGCGCCACACGAACAGGCCCTTCTCGATGTCGCTGCCGATGATCGTGCCGCTCTCGAAGTACACGTACACGTTCCACAGGCTGTTGAATGCGACGCCGTCGTCGTCCGGCCAGGTATCGAAGTAGGCCACCTCGGTCGGGCTCGTGGGGTTGGTCGCATCGAAGATCCTGAGGCCGCTGCGATAGTTGGCCTCGTACAGGTACTTGCCCTTGGTGTACACGTTGTGGCCGATCGAGGTGTTGCCGTTGGTGAAGGTGCCGACGTAGGCGGGATTGCCGGGGTCGCTGATGTCGTACACGATCGTCCCGGTGGGCACGCCGTAGAAATACTCGTCGAGCTCGTCGTCGATGTAGAAGTACTTGAGGTCGGGCGAGGGCCATCCCTGGTGCGAGTAGCCGGCGAGGGACCAGGAGACGTGTTTCAAGTAGAGGATGTTGCTCTTGTCGGTGACGTCGAGCACGTCGAGGCCGGTCGCGGTCCAGCCTCCATCGAGGCCGCCGCAGCTATAGACGATCTGCCGGCCCGCGTACGGTCCCGAGGTGTAGGTCACCGGCGTCGCCTCGTGGGTGTAGCGCGTGAGCCAGGCGCCGACGTAGGCGGGATTGACCGGATCGGCGAGATCGTAGACCCGGATCCCGTTGTTGTCTCCGCCCGCGCGGTACAGGTAGCCGCTCGCTTCGTCGATCGCGACCGTGTGCGTCGACAGCCCGCCGCCCGAGGTGACGCTGCCGACCAAGGTCACGATGCCGTCGTCGACCTGCGAGAGGTCGATCACCTGGATGCCGCCGCCTCCCTCGCTGACGGCGTAGCAGTAGTTCTGGTAGACGCGCACGTCGCGCCACAGGCTCTCCGGTCCCGCGATGACGGCGATGATCCGGGTGTCGCGCGGGTTGCTGATCTCCACGACACCGAGGCCGTCGGAGAGCCCCATCAATGCGTACTCGCGGCCCGAGGGCGAGGTGTAGCCCCACAGCGAGTTGCCGTTCTGGTGTTGCGGGCCGAAGTCGCCGAGCACCCGCCAGTCGAGCAGCTCGATCCCGGAAGCCGGGAATCCGCCGCCCGAGGCGAAGCTCGAGTAGCCGCCGCTCAGGCTCCTCGGCCGGAAGTAGGTCCGATGCGGCGTGCTCGCGAGTGGATCATCCTCATGGAACGACACGGCAATCACGTCCGTGCCGATCAGGCTGAAAAGAACGACAGCGCAATCAATCACCCGTCTCATGAGTCTTGCTCCGGTCGACCCGAACTTTGTTCCCCGACGTTCAGATTCTCTCGCTCCGGACGGTCCGGGATCTCGAGAAGACTCCCTGCCATCGGTTGCAAGCAGCGCCGAGGGGAGAGATGTTGCCCGAACTCGACCACCCACGGAAGTGGTCGGGTCAGTCCGGCGTCCAGTGAATGCTGCACGGCGGTGAGAAAGACCGCACGATAGCAGTTCCGAGATGACGTGGGCCTTGCTCGCTTGGAATCCTCACCAAGCCTTCTCCTGGCCAGAGCTTTCCCGACCGGCGGAAGTCCGACGCTGAATGGAGGTCCTGTTCACTCGCCGTTCTTCTCGTCTTTTTCGTCTTTCTTCTCGAACTGGTCCGGCCCACAACCTTTGTCCCAGGCAAGGCCGGCGCGAATGGCGATGGCTTTCTGCTCCTCTTCGACAGGTTGCCCCAGCTCAAGGCAGGCCACCGTGTGGGCGACTTTGAGGGACTCCGCGCCGGTCTCGACCATGGCACCCAGCCGTTCCAGGCAACCGGAGTCCGCGAACCGCAGGTCGCGACCGAGCGCGATCTCCTCCAGCATCCAGCAGCGCTGCTCATCGTCGCCGGCGCCGGAGAACCGCTCCAGTATTGCCTGGATCATCTCTTCGGTCGGGCTTCGCGAGCTCTCAATCACCGCGCTCAGAGCCGCGCCGGCCTCGCGATACCAGTCGAGCGTCTCCGCCTGTTCCTTGCTCAGTTCGGACCGATGGCGTTCCAGCGCCTCTGCGAACACTTCGGGGAACCGACACACCACGCACGCAAGCGCTCGGAGCAGCTCGAACTTCGATCCTGGATCTTGGGCCCTGTCGAGGTCCTCTCGGATGGCATCGACGAACAGGCCGAAATCGAAGACCGGCACGTGTGTCGGCTCGGACACAATGTGCTGGGGCGACGTCGCGCCAAGATAGAGCAGCGCACTGTTGATCCTCGACCAAGCGAAACTCGAATACCCGCTGAGTGAGCGCCGCTCCAGGATCCCGCGAACCAACTGGCCCCGGCGGTAGACCGGAAGCGTGTTTCCGTTCTGCGAATCGATCATCGAATCGAGAAATGTGAGCTTTACACCCAGGTCGCCTACATAGAACTTGCAATCAAAGAACTCTATGCACTCGTGCAACAGCTCTCGATGTCCGCGTCTGAGACAAACCGCCAGGAGATACTCTCCCACGGGTTCTCTTCGCTTCTCGTCCAAGATCTGCCGCAGCTCCGGCGTGATCCCCTCGAACGTGAACAACCCTTTGGCAACGTTCAAGCGGACTCCCCAGGTGCAGAGGCGACCGCCTCGGGCGTTGTAATAGGTCTCGATGGGATCCGCGATCTCCTGCTCGAGCACCCCAACCAACGCGAGGGCTCTTTCCCACGACGAGAGCTTATCGTCGTAGGCGATCCGAGCCATCTTCCGGGTTCTCTCCCGGTACTCCTTGTAGGGGTCCTCCAGAGCATGCATGACAGATATGCCAACTGTAGCGATGACGCTCTCAAGAAGAACCCTCGCGCAAAGCCCAATCATCGTCTTCTCCTGGTTCGTGCTTACTCGATGTCCTGCCAGTTCATCCCTTTTCGTGCCCAGTCGTACGCTCTCGCTTCCTCGAGAAACCGGACATGCCTGCGCATGCACCAGTGCTCCTGGTCGAGAAGGGGACCTGCCGGGCCGGGGTTGTATCCCCAGAGGTCCAAGTAGGTTGTGTCATCCATAGAGTTGTATCGAGTCGTCGAATTGTCGTTTGGCGCCGGTGTCATGAACTCCCAACTGGACCTACACCAGTCACCGTCCGGGTCAAACTGATTGGAACGGTTTGAGTGATACCCCCACATCGACGCAAAGTGCGCGGCATGAAGGGCCTCATGCCGTGTGATCGAGGCGAAGGTCATGATGCCGATCCCGTATTCGTCCACCGGATGCGGCTGGTCCCGGTTTCCGTAGGAATACTCGCAGATGTGCGATTCCCATTGGTTGTTCAGAAACGAGCAATACCCGTACTGACCTAGGAACAGAGGATCGTAGACGGTCGGCGGCAGGTTGGGATCCTGCTCCGTGGCGTCCCAAAAAACGTTCGGCGAGTTGATCACGCTCCAGTAGTGATAGAACGCCGTCTCGTTCGGCGCCCCGGGATGACCTTCCAGAGTGTCCGCCTCGAAGAAGAAGCGACAGGGCTCGTCCACGTAGACGAAAGGAATCTCGGGGTGCCGGCAGGTGACGAAATGGAGCCCGAAGCCGCTCGTCGTGTCGTCCACTCGCTGGGGCCACGCGGCGTAGCGGACGAACACCTCGTGCATACTGGAGCTCTGCGGGACGATCTCCTCGGTCACGTTTCCGCAAGCCTCCGCCTGCCAGGAGAGAACCGAGGACTCCTGGGAGCGAACCGTGAGGTCATGGTGGAATGAATCGGAGAGGCCGCACTTGAGGGCTGCAAAGCGACCGACATGCTCCGAGTTGGTGTGAGAGCCGACCCATGTCAAAGCATCCCGGATCCCATCGTTGTTCATCAGGACGTCGACGTAGGAGTCCAGATCGAGATTCAGCGCGCGAAGGTCCACGGGATAGCTCGGGTCCTTGACCTCATCCAGTACGACGTCTGGATCCATCTTTCCGAACAAGTTGTCCTTGAGGGTCACGGTCGCGGTGAAGTCTTCCCCCTCTCCGTCGCCATGGCGGACGACGATGCTGGAAACTGCGTCTGGCCCGAGAATCTCACCTTCGCTCACGTTCCACTCGAAGAAGGACGGCATCGTGATGAGGGTCTCGATCCACGGCCCCCCGTCGGCACAGCGCCATCTCAAATAGTCCGGGTCGAAGCCGAAGGCATGCACCAGAGTGATGCTTCCCGAGGCCAGATAAACCAATTGCGTCGGGGAGGTGAGGTAGCCACCGGTCAAATCCGGATCGGGGGTACCGATCGCTCCCCAGCCATACACAGGTTTGCACTCGTTGCTGACCTCCTCCAACTCGTCGTCCTCGTGCTCCTGGTACTCGACCTCGATGGTCACGAAGTACTGCGGATGACGATTGGCTGCGATCCCCGTCCACTCGCCGCGGCTGATCTGAATGCCGAAATCCACCACCAGCGGTTCGTCGTCGTCAGCGAGAGAGCCGGGCGGATTACGGATGGTCAACCTTAACTGGAAGCCCTCGCTGCGCCCTACCGCCCAGCGATAGATCGAGTCGTCGGTCAGCGTCTCCTGCGCGGTGTCGGCGAACAACAAGGCGACGGGAGCACCATCCGCGCCGGTGTGCGTTACCAGAGTTGCAGACTGGGAGCCGATGAGCGCCCATTCGAACTTCAGGCAATCCAGGACCGGGACAATCGTGGTCGTCGGAATCCCCTGGCCTCCGCTTTCGGGTTCCGTTTCGCAGCTCAGGATCAATGCGTCCACGTCGAGGGCATCCACCGCGAACCAGAGAGTTGGAGGCCGTTGGAAGGCCACAGGGGAATTCACCGCCCCTCCCCCCGATGCATTGGCGCCAAAGACTGGCTCCGCCAGCAGCTTGATCGATTCCCATCGATCAAAGGACTCCGGGTTTATGACGCACTGCCCTCGCGCTGCATCACAGAGAAACAGAGGAGAGGAGAGGAGAGGAGAGGAGAAGGCGAGCGAAAGGCAGGTTCGTCGCATTGATGTGCTCCGAAAGATCTGTCACGCGACGGTCGGTTACTTGACCACCGGCAGGCCGCCAGGTCAAGCGACTGGTTTCACCACGCCTCCGCGGGACCTGCAGCGGGCGGACGTCTGACCGCGACCTTTCCCTAGGATCTCGCCGGCCTCACTGGCCAGCCTCTCATGAAGTTCCCTCAGCGCCCCGCCGCAAGGATTCAAGCTTCTTCTGCCACGTTTGGATCTGGTGGTGCTGGGTGAGGTCGTAGCGAAGCGGCGTCACGGTGATGAAGCGCTGGAACAGGAGCTCGACGTCCGAGCCGGTGTCGGTGCCGTGGAAGGCGAAGTGATTCTGCGCCGGCCAGTAATAGACGTCTCCCGCCGGGCTCACGCGCTTCTCGTAATGGTCGACGCTGCCGTGCAGGTTCATGGGGCAGACGCGCACCGGCGGCAGCGGGCCTTCCTCCTCGGTGACCGGCAGGTTGATGCTGAGACACTCATGGGCGTTGAGACCATGAAGGAGGATCTCCTCGATCACCCTGCGCGCGTGACGCGCCGCGACGTCGAAGCGCGGCCTCTGCTCTCCGATGTGCAGGCTGACGGAGATCGAAGGGATTCCCAGGAATGCGCCCTCCAGAGCCGCGGCCACGGTGCCGGAGTACACGACGTACAGCCCGCAGTTGGCGCCGGCGTTCATCCCCGAGATCAGGAGCTCGGGAAGGGTGTCCGCGCCGAAGCGCTCCGGCCACAGGGTGCTGAGCGCGAGCTTGACGCAGTCCGCCGGCCGGCCGTCGACCGAGATGCCCGAGAGGCGCGGGCTCACCTGCTCCTGGCGCACCATCAGCGGCTCGTGGAACGTGACCCCGTGGCTGGTCGCCGATTGCATCGTGAGCGGCGCGACGACGAACACTCCCCGGTCGTCCCCGTCACCGCCGAGAGGCCCGCCCAGCCTGCCGCCCTCGTCGACGAGCACGTCGTACAGCGCATGAAGACCCGGCGCGAACAGGCCGTCGTCGTTGGAGAGCAGGATGTGCATGGCGCGAACAATCTAATCGATGCCCTGACAACGATTCGTGTCCAGGGAGATCGACCCCGTCCAAAGGGCGGAGACGAGGGCCGGTTTCGAAAGCCAGCTCGCAAGCGCACGCAGCAGAAACGGGTTTTGAAACCGGCTCTCGTATCCTGTCGACAGTGAGCTAGTAGCTCAACCCGAAAGTTTCGATCCATCCGGGATTCCTCTGGCCGTCATTCCCGCGAAAGCGGGAATCCAGGGTTGCGCGCCCGCCCGCCGCAAAGGCCTGGATTCCCGCTTTCGCGGGAATGACGACGAGTAAACATCACCTGTATCGAAACTTTCGGGGTGTTGCACTCGTTCGGGTGGCGTTCGTCTTCCTTGAAGGTTCCTGCTCTGCCGGATCGGGTCGACGATCATGAGTGATGCCCTTGTGTGGCACCGGCTTCAGTTCGCCTTCACCGTGGTGTTCCACTATCTGTTCCCGCAGCTCACCATGGGGCTGGCCCTGCTGCTGGTCGTGATGAAGGGGATGGCGCTGTGGCGAGGGTCGGAAGGGTGGAATGAAGCCGCGCGCTTCTGGGCGCGCATCTTCGGGATCAACTTCGCCTTTGGCGTCGTGACCGGGATCCCGCTGGAGTTCCAGTTCGGCACCAACTGGGCGGCCTTCTCGAATCACGCTGGACGGGTCATCGGGCACACCCTCGCGATGGAGGGATTGTTCGCGTTCTTCCTGGAGTCCTCGTTCATCGCACTGTTCCTGTGGGGCGAGAAGCGGCTCGGGCCGAGGGGCCACTTGTGCGCGGCAGTTCTCGTGTTCCTCGGAAGCTGGGTGTCCGGCTACTTCATCATCTCCACCAATGCCTTCATGCAGCACCCCGTAGGACACGAAGTGCTTCCCGACGGAACTCTGCGCCTCGCCGACTTCGGCGCATTCCTGTTCAATCCCTGGGCGCTCGCGGAGTACGCCCACACCATGATCGCCTCCGTGGTGACGGCATCGTTCGTGGTCGCCGCGGTCGGCGCCTTCTATGCGCTCCAGCGCAGGCATTCCGCACACGCCCCGATCTTTCTCAGGCTCGGCACGAGCGCCGGCCTGATCTCGAGCATCCTGGTGGTGTTCCCGACCGGCGACATCCAGGCCAAGCTCGTGGCGCGCCATCAGCCGGCGGCGCTCGCGGCGATGGAGGGGCGCTTCGAGAGCGGCGCCATGGCGGAGATCACCCTCATCGGCCAGCCGAACGTGAAGGAGCGCAGGCTCGACAATCCGATCCGCGTCCCGGGCGCGCTCAGCTTTCTCGCGTACGGCACCTTCCACAGCAACGTGAAGGGTCTCGACGAGTTCCCGGCGGATCTCTGGCCGGACAACATCGAGCTGCTCTACTACGCCTTTCACGTCATGGCGGGGCTGGGGACGATCATGATCGCGGTGATGCTCGCGGGCGCGATCCTTCTCTGGACGAAGCGACTTTCGCGTGCCCGTGCTGCGCTATGGATGCTGCTGCTCGCCTTTCCGTTCCCCTACATCGCGACGACCGCCGGATGGCTGTCGACCGAGCTGGGACGCCAGCCCTGGCTCGTGTACGGGTTGTTCCGGACGCGCGACGGCGCGAGCCCCCTGGTGCACTCGGGAACCGCTCTCTTCACCTTGATCGGATTCTGCGGCCTGTACTTCGTGCTCGGCCTGCTGTTCCTGTTCCTGATCGGCCGGGAGGTCGTGCACGGTCCGGGACTCCGCGCTAGCCCGAATCATGGACTCTCTCTCGCGGGCGACGGCGAAGGCGAACGAGGGAGATTGCCCAATGGCTGAAGTCTGGTTCGCGATCGTCGCGCTGATGTTCACCCTGTACGTGGTGCTGGATGGGTTCGACCTCGGCGCGGGCGCCCTGCAACGATGGGTCGCGCGAGACGACGCAGAGCGCCGCCAGGTGATCCAGGCGATCGGTCCCTACTGGGACGCCAACGAGGTGTGGCTCCTCGCCGGCGGCGGCGCGCTGTTCGTGGCGTTTCCCAGGGCGCTCGCCTCGGGCCTGTCCGGGTTCTATCTCGCGATCTTCCTGGTCCTCTGGCTGCTCATCGTGCGCGGCATCGCCATCGAATGCCGCCATCACTTCGCCGAGCCTCTCTTTCGTTCGTTCAGCGACACCGCCTTCGGCATCGCGAGCGCGCTCCTCGCGACGTTCTTCGGAGTCGCGCTGGGCAACATCCTGCGCGGTCTGCCGCTTCGCGCGGACGGCTGGTTCGAGCTCTCCCTGTTCACCGATCTCTCGGCGCACCCGCCGGTCGGAATCCTCGACTGGTACACCGTGCTCGTCGGCGGGTTCGCGCTGGCGGCACTGATGATGCATGGCGCGGTGTTCCTCGCCTGGAAGACGAGCGGAGAAGTGGAGCGCAGGAGTCGATCCCTGGCGTCTCGTTTCTGTGTCGCCGTCGCCGTGCTGTGGCCGCTGATGACCTTGCTCACCGTCGAGGTCAATCCCGAGCTGTTCGCGCGATTCGTCCGCCGGCCGCAAGCCTGGCTCGCCGTGATCGTCGCTCTCGCCGGCCTCACCGGCGCCATTCTGAGCTTGTCCCGAGAGAAACCTCGGGTCGCGTTCCTCGGCTCGTCCGCCTTCCTTGCCGGGCTCCTGGTCGCGACTGCGACCTCACTGTTCCCCGATCTCCTGCCTTCGATCGAGAAGGGTTCGCTCTCCCTCACGGCGTACAACTCGGGGGCCGACCCACGCGGCCTTCACGTCGCGCTCCGCTGGTGGCTGGCCGGCTTTCCCCTCGCCATCGGCTACTTCTGGCTGCTGTTCAAGCTGCACCGCGGCAAGAACCGCTCCGCGATCTACGCAGAGCACAGCTAGCCCCAATGCCCTTCATTTTGGGGACTGCCGGGGCCCGCCGTCATTCCCGCGAAAGCGGGAATCCAGGCCGTTGATGCACCCAGTGCCTGCCTACCGTGATTCCCGGGAACGCGGGAATCCAGATCCGAAACTCTCGGGGTGTGCTACGAGCACCGTCGGCGCTGAAACGCTCACCGGTTTCCCACGAGCTGATCGACGTCGACGACCAGCTCGACCTCCGGCTCGATCGTCACCAGGAACTCGATGCGGCCGCCATCGCGTCCGCGAGTGCGGACGAGATACGTGCCGCGGTCGAGCCTGACGCGCGTCGGCTGCTCGTCGCTCGGGCTCAGGTGATTCGCGACCCGGCGAATCCTCGAGCCGTCCGGCCGGCAGATCTCGTACGATCCGTGCGGATAGTAGTAGAGGTCGCCGTCCCGGGTCTCTTCTGGTGCGGTCTTGACGATCAGGTATCCCTGGGCCGAGCGGCCCTCCGCCTCCGGCTTGAGCGAAGCCACCACCCGGAATCCGACGAAGCGTTTCATGAACAGCCGCTGCCCTTCATCACTCTCGGCCCAGTCGACGAAGCGCTTCGCGGTCGCATCACTCTCGCGCCACAGGAGGTACAGAGGCCGGTAGATCGGATAGTCGAAGTTCGTGGCCGCCGGCTTCTCACCATCGACAGAGATTGCGCGCACGCCGGTCCTGCCGTTCAGGAACGCCATGCTGATGCAGCCGATCGCCCCCTCCGTCCCGCCGACGACGTCAGGGATGTCCGAGTCGGGCTCGACCGTCGTGCAGGAGGCGCCATAGGGCTGGGTCCCCAGCACTGCCGCCTGGAAGACATGGTAGGTCGCCGAGGTGTTCGCCACGACGAACCGGGAGATCGGCAGATCCGGCCCCAACAGCTCCGCCCAGTTGGTGAGCCTTCCGGAGAAGATGCCCGAGAGCTGCTCGCGCGTGAGCCCCGAGACCGGCAGCTTGTCGTTGACGATGACGGCGATCGCGTCCCGTCCGAGAAGAGTTGCGACCACTCCTTTCTTCAGCACCTCCATCGGCGGAACCCGCGCCGTGCCGCCAAGATTGGCCCTTCCCTCGAGCACCGCTTTCTCACCGCCGGCGCTCTCCGAGGAAGTGTCGACGTCGATGGCAGAGCGCTCGTACTCTCCGCGCGCATCGGCCATGAACAGCCCGACCGTCGAGCTGCCGACGTAGCTCAGACGGTCCGAGCCTGCGTCCTCCGGCACGGCCCGGCACGAGACCAGCACCAACGTCAGTTGCAAAAAGGTCGATCGAACCATCGTCGTCGTCATTGCTGTTCACCTTCAGAAGTTCGTGGAACTCTCGATCCCCTCTTCCCGCCTACGGGCAGGAACCGCTGTCCTCCGCTACTCGACCATCCCTCCGACAGCGTGCAGGAGCTCGTACTGAGCGCGGTTGTGATCCGCGATCGCGAACAAGAGTGACGTCCTCGCACGCGTCAACGAAGCCTCGGCATCCAGTGTCTCCACCATCAAGGCGGCTCCGGCCTCGTGGCGTGCATCCGCAAGATCGCGCGTGGCCTGGGCCGCCTCCGTCTCCCGGTTCGCGGCCGCAATCCGCTGCGGGGCGGCCTTTACCCGCTCCCACGCCCGGACGACCTCTGCTGCCACGCGATCCTGCGCGCGCATGCAGAGCAGCTCGGCCCGACGCTTTTCGGACTCCGCCCGATCGAGTGCGTGGGAAAGACCGAAGGTGAAGCCCCACTGAAGCGCCGCGGAGTAGGTTTCCTGATCGTCGAGCGAGCCGAAGGTTTCGCCGAATCCCCCGAGCGTCGTTCCCAGCCGCACCCTGGGAATCGCCCACGAGTAACGCGCGCTCCTCTCATCTTCCTCCAGGGCGCGAATCTCCTCCTCGGCCGCATGGAGCTCCGGACGTCCTTGTCGCGCCCGAGCGATCAATTCGGGCAACGGAATCTCCGTCGAGAGGAACTGCAGGATCTTCAGCTCGTCCTCCGCGGGAACGAGGACGATCGTCGGGTCCAGGCGCAACACCTCGACGAGCGACGCGGACGCCACTCTTGCCGCCTCGCTCGCCTGGAATAGAGATCCCTCCGCCTTCGCCAGCTCCGCCCGGGCCCGCATCACGTCCACCGGAAGTCCGCGGCCCTGCCTCTCCAGGGATTCCTGCACGCTCACGACTTCCCTCGCGTGCGCGATCGCATCTTCCGCGAGGCGCGAGAGTCCGGCAGCCTGCACCAGGTCGTAGTAGTAGGTCGCGGCTCGCAGGGCCATGTCCCTCTGGACCGACTCGAGAAGGAACTCCCGAGATCCAGTGCGACGGCGCGCGGCCAGCGACGAGAACATCGCCTCGGCGGGATTGGCGCTGATCTCGATTCCGGCACCTGCAAACGCGTTCTGCTTGTCGACGTCCAGGAAGTCTCCCTCGGTCGACTGGGTCTCGCCCTCGTGCCGGAAGAATCCGAACCGGGGAGCGAGAACCGGGAGGTACTGCGACCGGGTCAATCCCTCGTCCGCCTTCGACTCGGTCACCTTCTCGCGTGCCAGGAGGACTTCGATGGAATGGGCGTCCGCGAGCTGAAGAGCGGTCGCAAGGTCGATCGGCAGGATCTCGGACTCCGAAGAGGCCGCAACGGGGGCATCCTCGGAGACCACCGCGTCCCTCGGGATCCAGTCCTCCACTCGAAACGGCGGGTGGATCACCGTTCTCTCTTCTGCGCACGAGATCACCGGAACGAGAAGGATCCAAGACCACGGAGCCACTCGTTCCGCGCTTCGGCCGGCCGATCTCTCGACGAAAGGAGGTGCGCGCACCGTCATCGCCCCCCTGCGGGAATGCCGCGCACGTGCGAATCGGGAGACACGAGGTTCTTTCCGGTCAGCACCACCCAGTCTTCTTCCTCGAGCCCTTTCTTCACTTCCACGCGGATTCCGTCGTCGAGTCCGATCTCGATCGGGACCTTCCGGGCGAGCTCTCCGTCGACCACGTACACGAAGGTCTCGCTGCCCTTGGTCAGCAGGGCGGAGGCGGGAATGGTCAGCGCGTTCTCGCTGCGTTCGATCTCGACGGCGACGTTCGCGTACATGCCGTGCATCAGCCGGCCGTCGACGTTGTCCCAATGGATCTCGGCACGCATCGTCCGGGTCTTCGGGTTGAGCGAGCGCGCGAACCTCGAGATCGACGTCCGGAGCGGCTCCCCGTCCCTGCCGTAGGGCTTCACCAAAACCTCGGTTCCTTCCTGGACGAAGGGCACGTCCGGCTCTGGCACTTCCAGGACGATCCGCAAGCGATCCGTGCGCTGCACCGTGAACAGCGGAGCGCCGCGGCTCGCGGTGGCGGCCTGCACCAGCGCGCCGCGATCGACGAGGCGCCGGGTCACGATGCCGTCGAAGGGGGCGGTGATCTTCCCGAACTCGAGCATCGCGCGCGTCTTCTCGATCTGCGCCTCTACGACGGCCACCTCGGAAGCCGCGACGGAGGCTGCCGCGTCGGTGCTGCGAACCTTCGCTTCGGCGGCCAGGACGTCGGCCTCGAAGATCTCGAGCTCCCGCTGTGCGATCTCGTGATCGGCCTGGGCCACTTCCCAGTCCTGAGCGGTGATCGCCTTGTCCGTGAACAGCGAGGAATTGCGCCGGAACTCGGCCTGCACCAGTGAAAGCTCGGCCTTCTTGCGGTGAAGCTTCCTCATGGCGACCGAATGATCCTTCCGAGCCTGCTCGACGAAGGCCAGGGCGGCCATCCGGCCCGCCTGCTTGGCGCTCTTCATCGACTCGTGGTAGATCAGCTCCTGGTCGAGCTCCGGCACCTCCAGGGTCGCGAGGACGTCTCCCTCCCGTGCTCGATCTCCGATGTCGACCCGGACCTCGCTCACGTAACCCGAGACCTTGGCGAACAGATCCGCCTGCTCGATCGCCTCGATGTCGGCCGGACCTTCGAGCGTGCGCACCATCGTCTCGCGCCGCGGATGGATCACTTCCACGCTCTGCACCGCACCTTCAAGACGTTCCCGTGTCTTGTCCTGGGATTCCGAACGCGTCTGTCTCGCGTGCAGCCAGGGAGCGACGAGCAGCGCGGCAAAGGCCAGAGTCACCGCCCCGGCAATCGCCACGGGTCGAATTGCGTTCTTCATGCTGGAGCCTCCACCCGTCCGGCGCGGTCGGTCGTGTCGCGCTTGAACATCGTGTACAGGACCGGGACGACGATGATCACGAGGAGAGTGGAGGCAAGCAGACCTCCCACGACCGCGCGTGCGAGAGGAATGTTCGCCTCGCTGCCTCGCCCCATCCCGATGGCCATCGGCAGGAGGGCGAGGATCGCCGCGAACGAAGTCATCAGGATCGGCCGCAGCCGGACCTTCGAGGCCTGCAGGGCGGCGTCCGCCACGGACAGCCCTCGTTCCTCGCGCAGGCGGTTGGCGAACTCGACGACGAGCACGCTGTTCGACACCGCGATGCCGACCATGAAGATCGTGCCCAGGAACGACTGCACGTTGATGGTCGTTCCGGTGACGTAGAGAGTGGCGAGCACGCCGATCAGCCCGAGGGGCACGGCGATCATGATGATCAGCGGATCCAGGAACGATCGGAACTGCGCCACCATCACCAGGTAGACGAGAACGCTCGCGAGCGCGAGGCCGAACCCAAGGGACGCGAACGACTCCTTCATGCTCGCCACTTCACCGCGCAGATAGATCCGATATCCCTCCCAGGGCTTCGACCGGCCTGCCGCCGCCGCGGCTTCGTCCTCGCCCCGCATCTCCTCGCGGACCGCGGCGAGCTCGCGCTCGACGTCGTCCGCCACCGACCCCACGTCCCTTCCTTCCACGTTGACGTACACGTCGATCACCCGGTTGATGTTGAGGTGGTTGATCTCGGCGGGAGCCGTGGTGCGCCGGAAGCTCGCGATGTTCTTGAGGAGCACGGGCGAGGCGCCCATGCCGCCGGTGATCGGGAGGTGCTCCATCGTCCGAAAGGAGACGATGTCGCTTTCCGGGTACTGGGCACCGATGAAGTAGTGATTGCCGTTCTTCGGGTCGATCCAGAAGGAGGGGCTGAAGTTGATCGAGCTGTTGAAGGCCGTGACGATGTTCTTGACGACGTCCTGCTGGGTGAGGCCCAGGTAGGCGGACCGTGTCCGGTCGACGTCCACGGCGATCTGCGGGTAGTCGAGCTTTTGCTGGATGCGCACGTCGACGGTGCCCCGCAGCCGCTGGCAGCGGGTCTTGATCTTCTGCGCGACGCTGAAGGAAGTTTCGAGGTTGTTGCCCTCGACCTGGATGTGGATCGGACTCGGCAGGCCGAAGTTGAGGGCCGCGGTCAGCATTCCGCCGGTCTCGAACGAGAACTCGATCCCCGGGTGTTCCTCCTTCAGCCTGACTCGCAGGTCCTGGACGTACTGGGACACGGTCTTCGATCTCTCGGGCGAGAGCTGCAGGAGCACGAAGGCGTCCATGGGCCCGGAGTTGGGTGTGTAGGCCGCCGGCCAGTCGAGCAGCACGCCCATGTTGGAGATCAACATCGAGAGGTCGCTGGGCGGGATCGTGTCGCGAAGGGTCTCTTCCACGCGCGCGACCAGGTTCTCGGTCTCTTCGATCCGCGTGCCCGAGGGCGCGCGCACGCGCACCAGGAACTGACCCGCGTCCACGCCGGGAAAGAGCTCGCGTCCGATGCGCGGGTACAGGTAGCCGCCGGCGGCGCAGAGGGCGACGATCGAAAGGCAGGCGAGCGCGCGATGACGAAGAGCGACGCCGACGATGCCGCCGAAGAACTGCGCGAGGGAGGCGGTGAGCCGCTCGGCAAGCATGGGCTTTGGGGCCGCCGCGCCGGGAAGATGCGCCCTGAAAAACCTCGCCGCGAACACCGGAACGAACGTCATCGAGAACAGGTAAGAGGCGGCGATCGCCAACGTCACCGTGATGGCGAGCGGCGTGAACAGGAACCTGCCCATTCCAGTGAGAAACACGACGGGAAAGAACACGACCGCGGTCGTGATCGTCGCCACCAGGACCGGCATGGCGACCTCGCCCGCCGCATCCAGGGCCGCCTGCCTGGGCGGCTTGCCCATATGAAGGTGGCGGTGAGTGTTCTCGAGCACCACGATCGCGTCGTCGACGAGCCGGCCCATCACCATGGCAAGCCCGCCCAGCGTCATCACGTTGACGCTGTTCCCGGTGAAGTAGAGGCCGATCAGGGCGGCGAGCACCGAGAGCGGGATCGAAAGGGCGATGACGAGGGTCGAGCGAAAGCTCCCCAGGAAGAGGAGGATCATCCCGACCGCGAGCAGGCCGCCGATCAGAGTCTCGACCTCGAGATTGTGGATCGATTCCTTGACGTAGACCGACTGATCGAATGTGACGGCGAGGTTGATTCCCTTGGGGAGTCGTTCCCGGATGGGCCCGAGCATCCTCTTCACGCCTTCCACGATCTGGATCGTGTTCGATCCGGGCTGCCGGTAGATCGGGATGTAGACGCCACGGCGCCCATTCAGGCGCACGATGTTGGTCTGGATGGCGCTCGCATCCTTCGCCTCCGCGACGTCCTGCACGAACACCGGCGAGTTCCCGTCGAGCTTCACCGGGATCTCGTCAAGCTCGGGAACCCTCTCCACCATCCCGTTGGCATTGATCTGGTAGTCGAGCGTGCCGAACTTGGCGCTGCCCGTCGGAATCATCGTGTTGTAACTCTGCACCGCCTTCACCACGTCCATCGGTGAAAGACTGCGCGCCTGGAGCTCCTCGCGGTCGACGTAAGTGAGGATGCGGCGCAGCTTGCCGCCGAACACCGCGGGGGCGATGACGCCCGTGATCCCCTGCAAGCGGTTGCGCAGGTCGAAGTAGGCGATGTCGTAGAGCATCTTCTCGTCGTAGGTGTCGCTGAACACCGTGAGGAGGCACAGGGGCAGGCTCGCCGTCGGATCGAAGGGCATCACCATCGGCGGCACCGTGCCGGGCGGAAGGTAGTAGAGATCGCTCATCGCGAGCGAAGTCACCTGCGACAGCGCGGTGTTCATGTCGATGTCTTCGTGGAAGAAATCCTTGACCACGGAGACGCCGACCATGCTCTTGGCTTCCTGGCGCACGATGCCATTGGATTGCCCTGTCCAGCGCTCGAGGCGGCTGGTGATGTCGCGCTCCATCACCTCCGCGGGCATGCCGGGATAGAGCGTGAGGATCTGGACCGCCGGAGTCTTGAACAGAGGCAGGATGTCGGTGGGAAGACGGAACGCCGAGGTCCCTCCGATCACGCAGATCAGAAGCGCGAGCACAAGGATGAAGTGTGGGTTCCTGAGCGCGATGCGTACCAGACCCACGGCGTTCTCCTCTCTTGTTCACCTCGTCGAGCTCTACGGTCTCCGGGTGAGCTCTTCGAGTGTCGGCACCGGGACGTTTCCCACCGCGCAGAGAAGGTGGTCTCCGAAGGTGCTGAGCACGGCGTGCTCTTCCCCGACGGGAAAGCATGGGTTGCGAGACGCGATACCGGCGGCGTCCGGAAATGCCTTGGCCTCTTCCGGTGAGATCACGAACAGCGACACGGGCGTCGAGTTGAACCGGAGCATGATGAAGCCGACCCACGCCTCCTTGAGATGGCACTTGCGCACGCCCAGGAGCTTCCATGCGTTGCCGGCCGGGACCTGTGGCATCGCAGTGGAGAGCTCGCGGGCGAGGAATGCGTTCACCTCGTCCGGGTTCTCCGAAGGCAGATCCGGCCCCACGTCTCCCGAGACGAACTTGCGATGATCCTGTGCTGCGGCGACGACCAGATCGGGCACGGGCGGCGAAGACCTGCGTAGGAGCTGGTCCACGCCGAAGACGGCGGTGGCAAGCAGCACCACGATCAACGCCGCCGCCCACGACCGCCTCGAGGAAAGTCTTCGCCCGATCCCGGCGCGAACCAGAGCTCGCCGGACGATCTCTTCCTCGTCGCCGGAAGGACGACGCAGCGTCTCCTGGATGGCCTGCTCCAGCCGCTGCTCGACCGAGAAACGACTCGAGCATGAAGGGCATTCCTCGAGGTGACGCATGATCCGGAACGTCACCGTCTCGTCGAGCGAGGAGTCGAGGTAGGCGCTCAACAGCTGCCGGGCTTCCTGGCACTTCATGGGTGGCGTTCCTGCATGCCCCCGGCATGCTCGGCGAGCATTGTTCGCAGCTTGAGGCGTGCACGAAACAGGCGGGCCATGATCGTTCCCTGGGGTACCGAGTACAGGTGCGCGATCTCGGCCACCGAGAAGTCGGCGATGGCGCGCAGGAGTAAGGCGCCGCGCTCGTCTTCCCCGAGAGACTGGAGCGCTGCCGCAAGACGTTCATCGAGACGGTCGAGCAGCGCCTGAGGGTCCTCGGCGATCTCGGAATACGCAAGCTCGGCCTCCAGCGCTGCTGCGCTCGAGGGAGCCTCGGGCTCGTCGACCAGCGGGTTGAGGCGCACCCTTGCCTTGCGCAGGCGGCGGTTGGCGTTCGCCACCTCGTGAACCAGGAACTGATAGATCCATGCCCGGAAATCCGTCCCCGACTGGAATCTCATCCGGGCTGCAAAGGCCGAGAGCAACACCGCCTGCAGGACGTCCTCGGCGACTGACTCGTCGAGAAGGACGCGGCGCAGGAAGATCACCGGCTCCGCACCGAGCGCTGAAACCTCCCGGGCGAAATCCAGTGAGTCGATCGGATCCGGCTCGAAAATCGGGACCATGCGACTCTTATAGGTCGGAACGCGGATCTGGCATTGCATGCCCGGGCTTCCGGACAGGGCTCCTCCGCGCGCGGCACCCCCCGGACCACTCGCGCCGCCTCCGAATCGTTCCGCAACCGGCCCTGGCAGAGCGCCCGCCTCGCATGAACACCGAATGCAGTCAGGGATCGCTCAGAATCGGAACGCGAGGTCGGCGCGGACGCGCCACTGATCCTTGTCGCTGTCGGTCGTGAGGCCAGGGGAAGTGTCTTCGCGCGCGGACACCAGGGCCCAGAGTCGGACGAGGAGCCGGTCGCGGATCAGGTAGTCGACTCCGAAGATGTGCGTGCGGTGATTGGTCTGGAACAGGGCATCGTCCTGGGCTACGACCGAGAGCACGGCGTCCTGCTCGATCACCTGCCACTGATAGTAGATCCGGTAGTCGCCCCTCTTCGCCTGTCTGCCGGCCTGGACTCCGACGACGTAACCTCGGTCCTGGTCGTTCTTCGCGCGCGGATTGAGGATGTACTCGCCGCTCAGGGTCAGAGGCTGCGAGAATCCATCGTAGGTGGTTGTGAGGATCGGGTTCCAGATGGTGAAGCGCGACTCGAAGTCGAGGTTGGGCGCCGCGCCCACGACGACGTTGCCCGAGTTCTCGCTGACCACCTGCTGCGAGCCGTCGGGAGTGAGGTCGGTGTAGTGGTAGACGCCCAGCGCCGCGGTGCTCTTGATCTTCTCTCCCGTCTGGAACTGACTTGAGACCTGGGCGACATAGGCGCTCGATTCTCCTTCGATCCGCTGCTCGGACACCACGTAGTAACCCGCCTGCAGCTCGAGCTTGCTCATCGACAGCACGTCCTTCTTCTCGAGCCCGAGCGCGGCGCCTTCCGGCTGCACGTCCGCGTCCCAGACCATCTCGCCGTAGACCGGATTGGCGTAGAAGGCGTGGCCGAATTTCCCGACGGTGAGCTTGGAGCCGTTGCACCATTCGGGGGCATATGCCAGGAACGCCCGGTCGAATGCGATCGGAAAGGTGTCGAAGACGTCTCCCAGCCCGATCCAGGCCGTGTTCGGGTCCGAGCTGTCGCTGGTCGAGAGTCGCGCCCCCACCTGGAATTCCGGGTCGAAGTTGTAGGTGGCGCCGAGGCGCGCGCGCACATGCGACTGCTGGCGCGTCGGAAGATTGTCGAGGTGGGTGCTGACGACGTGGCGCATTCGAAGCTCGCCCGACAGGCGCAACCCTTCGGGCCAGAACGACGTCGGAGCAGCCTTGTTCGCCGCCTCCTCCTTCCTGAGGTAGTCGACGAGCCCCTTCAACGCCTCTCGGGTCGCGGGACTCAGGGTCGAGTCCTGTGCGAGCGCCTGCTCGAGCTGCATCAGTGAATCCTGGGCTTGAGTCTCCTGACCAAAGGAGCTCGCCCCGCCACGCCCGACGCAGAGGAGTACCAGGGCGGCAACGATCCGACTTCGACATCCGAAAAGCTCCTCACTCGAGCGCTGCATGACCACTCTCTTTCTTTTCGTGTGGAGCACATTGGGCACAGACTTCAACGAATGGAGAAACTGGAGAACTAGTCGATACTGCGAGCGGTCCCGGTGTGGATCATTTCCACCCGGCATTCCAGCAGAACCACGGACTGAGGCGGAGCTACTGCGCGGAGCGAAGGATCTTGTACTTCGGCCACGCCGAGATCGGTCCCTGGATCACCTCCTCGAGCGTGCCGTCCGGGCCGAACACCAGCGTCGTCGGCAACGGCAAGCGCTCGGGATCGAGCAGCTTCTCCATCAGCTCATCGCTCACGAAGCGGCAGGGGCAGGTCACTCCCTTTGCGGCGAGCAAGCTCGAGGCCAGCTTCCGGTCCGACTCCGAGTCGAGGTTGACCAGGACGACGTCGGCGGCGCCGCTCTTGCACAGTGCCTCGAAATCCACAAGCTCGGCGACGCAGGAGGAGCAGTAGCTCGCCCAGAAATTGACCAGCAGCGGCTTCTTGAGTCCCTTGACGGCGACCCGCTCCTCCGCGCCCTTCTCGTCGAGCACCAGGATCTGTTCGAGCTTGTCACCGGCGCGCACGCGGATGCCCGGCGCCGCCGGATCCCTGAATTCGAAGCGCTTGCGCGCCATCTCCCTCGGCTTGCCTGTGCCTTCGACCAGGAGGTATCGGCCGCCCACCTTGAGAGCACCGAAGGATTCGGTCTCGCGCCCCGGCCAGCGCACGCTCACCTCGATCGCAAGAGCCTCGCCGGTGCCGAAGATCAACTCGGTGGCGTTCTGCGATAGATAGCCCGCGCCGCACGAATTGAGCTTGGCGAGCTTGCGCTCCGCCAGGGTGCCGACCACCACTGCGCCGAAGCCCTGCGGGTGACCCTTGGTGGCCGAGAGCAGCACGGCAACGGAGCGCGAGGCCGGATCCGCGACGACGTCGTTGCGGTACAGCATGTGGCGCTCGCGCTGGATGTTGTGCACGAAGAAATCCTGATCGCCGTCGTTGTCGAAATCGGCGACGCACAGCGAGCGGCCGTCGTTCTCGTCGTCGGCGCCGGAGATGTCCGAGACGTCGAGGTACTTGTCCTCGACGCGCATCCACACCTTGTCGCGCTCGAAGCCGCTGAACGAGAAGCCGTCCTTCAGGATCATGTCGAGATGATGGGTCTGGTAGCTCGGGTTGTTGACCTTCTCACCCGCAAACTCGGTGCGCTCCGGAAGAGTCGACGCCACCACGTGGCGCCAGAACACGCTTCAGGTGTCTTTCAGCGAGTCTCCCGAGATGAAGCCGTTGACGCAGGCGACGTCCTCGTCGCCGTCGAGGTCGAAGTCGAGAAACTGCGCCGCCCAGGCCCAGGCCGCACCGACGCCGCCGAAGCTCGAAGGGGCACGCTCGAAGCCGTCCTTGGTGCGGGTGAAGATCGTGTTTCCCGTCGCCAGCTTGAACACGGTCTTCTCGAGGTTGTCGCCCGCCTCCGGCTTGAACAGGCGCTTCATGATCCGCTGGCCCGCGGTCGAGGACATGTTGGACACGTACAGGTCGAGATCGCCGTCCATGTCGTGGTCGCCCCAGGTGGCGCCCATGCCGTTGCCGACATCGGTGACGCCGAAGGCCTGCGCCACGTCCTCGAAGGTGCCGTCGCCCTTGTTCCGGTAGAAGCTCTTCTCGCCGTAGTCGTTGGAGACGTACAGGTCCTGGTCGCCGTCCTCGTCGAAATCCGCGAACGCCGCGGCATAGCTCCACCGGGTGTCGGCGACGCCCGCAGCAGCGGCGCGGTCGACGAACTTTCCGTTCCCCTGATTGAGGTACAGGGCGTTCGGAGTGCCGTTGGACGCGCAGTGCCAGGAGTTGGGCGCGGTGAAGCCGCCGCTGTTGTAGCTGCACAGGTACAGGTCGATCCAGCCGTCGTTGTTGACGTCGGCGGCCGCAAGGCTGAAGGTCACGTGAGGATCGACGAAGCCGGCCGCCGCCGAGACGTTCTTGAACTTGCCCCCGCCCTGATTCTGGTAGAGCTGAGTCGGCAGCCCGACGATTTTTTCGTCCTCGCTGCGACCGGCATGGCCCACGACCAGGTCGCAGTCGCCGTCATTGTCGACGTCGAGGAACAGCGCGCCGGTGCCGCCCGCGGGTTGGTCGACCCCCGCCTTCTTCGCAACGTCCTCGAAAGTGCCGTCGCCCCGGTTGCGGTACAGGAAGTTCTGCTGAGTCGAGGGCACGAACAGATCGACGAGCCCGTCGAGGTCGAAGTCGCAGGCCGCCGCGCCGTTCCAGTTGTAGGACACGCCGCCCTCCCCGAACCGCGGCCCCTTGTGGGCGATGCCGGCCGAGCGCGCGACCTCGGTGAACAGCGCGTTTTCGCGCCAGAGATCATCGAGAGAGGTGATCGTGAGTCGCTCCACCAGCCAGTTGCCCTTGAAGCGAACGACCTTGGCGCGGCACCAGGCGGTGCGGCTGAGACGTCCGCCGCTCGAGTCGCGGCCGAGCACCATCAACTGCAACGTGAGGGCGCCTTCGCCGCCGTCCTTGCCGCCGAACTCCGCTCCCTTGGTCTTAGGAAGAACCAGGTCGATCGTTCCGTAGGGCGCGAGGAACTCTCTCAGCCCCGACAGGAATCCATCCTTGCGGACGACCGCGGGCTTGGACACGTCCCAAATCGTCTTGCGGACGGACAGCGGCAGCTCGCTGACCTTGGAAGCTCCCGCATTCCCAAGATCGTGACCGATGAAGTCCTGATGGACCCAGTCCGCGGCCGCGGCGTAATCCCGCCGGCGCAGCTTGTCCCCCCAGTCGATCATGCGGTTGGCGAGGGTCTCGGCCAGCTCCTCCACCGTCTCGAGATCCTTGATCCGCGGCTCGGGATCCGTGATGGGCTCGACCGCCGACTCCGACCCGGCCTGCGCTTGTGCCGGAGTGATGAGGGCGGCAGAAGTCATCGCCGACAACCATGAGAGGAGTCCCACCTGCAGGATTGGTTGGCTGAGCATCGTCATCGGTTCCTTTGTCGGTCGCCGGGTCCTTCTCTGGGAGGAAGAACCGCGAGGCGATTGGGCTGATTTGCCATTCCGGAAGGTCAGGTTGTCCCAAGGGTCGAGGCCGCCTTCCTTGGAATCCTTGAGTAGACTCTCGGCAGGGCGGTGCGCACATCTGTGAGGTCCACTGCTTGCCTCTGCACCTCTTGGTCGACGCGCCATATCGCAAGGAGGGTGCCATCATGCCGCTGATCCCTGGAAGGACGAGCTCGAAGGTTGATCTGGCAACCGATCCCGGTGGCTCTCCTGCCTCCTCCTCGGGCAGCGAGGCCCTCCACCGCCGCCCCTCACGGGCTGGCCGATCGGATGGGTCCTGGGTCTCTCCGCTCTTGCTGGTTCTCTGCTGTGTCCAGTGTGGAGACTCGGAAAAGCGTTCGAGCCGGGAGGCGTCCACCACCGCGGATCGGGAGCTTTCGAGCGCCTACTTCGAGGAGGGCCGCTGGGTGGAGGCTCGAGCGGTGCTCGCCTCGCTCACGACCTCGAAGGAATCGACCGCGCAGGACTTCGTGAACCTCGCCTGCGTCGAGATGTGGGACAAGGACGGCAGCGTCGAGAGCGCGCGCCAGGCGCTCGAGCAGGCACTGGCGATCGACCCGAAGATCGCCTCGGCGCACTACTGCAAGGGCATCCTGTCACTGCGCGACCTGCAATGGGAGAAGGCGCTCGAGGAATTCGAGAAGGCCCTTCAAACCGCACCGGACGACATTCCGCTGCAGCTACAGTACGCGGGAGTGCTGCGCGAGCTCGGCCGGACCGAGGAATCGATGACGTGGTTCCAGAAAGTCATCGACCGCGGCATCGAGTTCGGCGGCAGCTTCTACGTCACCGCGCTCTACCAGATGGGCCAGGTCCTGATCCGCACCGGAGTCCCCGAAAACATCGAGCGCGGACGCGAGCTCCTCGGTCAGCACAAGAAGCTCCTCGACGCCGGCTTCCAGTCGCCGTCGCAGCAGGACCTCGAGCGCGGCAATCTCGCGAAGGTGACGTTCCCGCGGCCAAAAGCCTCGACGCCACTGGTCTCGCGGGAAAACCCCGTTCTGCGCTTCGAGGAGATCCAGACAGGGTTGTTCGCCGACGCGGGGACGATCCACGACCTCGTCGCGGCCGACGTCGACGGCGACAAGGACGTCGACCTCGTCGCCGCGGCCGAGAAAGGCGTGTTCATCGGCATGCAGCAGCAGGATCGGAGCTTCTCGGTCTCCGCGGCCGTGCCCGATGCCGGCGCGAGGGTGATCGCGGCGAGCCTCGAGAATCGGCGCGAGGATGGAACGCGCCTCAAGGCCCTCTGCATGATCCTGCTGGCGAACGGAAAGGTCGATCTGTTCGTGCCGAAGGCGGATGGCTACGAGAACCAGTCCTCTCAGTTGCCGGCGGATCTTGCGCCCGTCGATGTCGCGCTCGTCGACTATGACCACGAAGGAGACGTCGACCTTCTGTGCGCTAACGCAAAGGGTCTGCGGCTTCTACGCAACGACGGACGGCCGGAGAAGAACAAGGGGCCGGTCGGACCGTTCGTGTTCACGGAGGTGAGCACCGAGACAGGATTGCCGCAGGACGCGTTCGCCTGGGTGGAGATCGAGGACTTCGACGCGGACGGGGACATCGATTTCATCGCGGGCGGAACCGACTCCCCCACTGTTCTGTTTTCGAGCCTGAGACGCGGCCGGTTCCAGCCGCTCGACAGCAAAGCATCCGGACTGCCCGACCGCCTGGAACGCGCCCCGCGATTCATCGACCTCGACCACGACGGCAGGACCGACGCGCTGGTCGGCGGCGCTTCGCCGGCGCTGCTCGTCAATCGCGGGGATGGAACATTCGCGCGGGTCGCCGAGCGCGTCGACCTCGCGGAGATGTTCGCCGCGGGCAAGGTGGCGCTCGAGGACCTCGATTGCGACGGTGAAGTCGACTTCGTGGGATTCGCCGGCGACGGCAGCTGCTCGGTGCGCCTGGGCTCGCTGCTCCTCGACGGGGGCGCGCTGATACGGACCCCGGGCCGCCGCGTGGGCTCGGCGGCGCCCATTCTCGTCGACCTCGACGAGGACGCCGACCTCGACCTGGTCGCGCTCGGCTCCTCCGGAGTCAGCATCTGGCGCAACGCATCCACGTCAGGTCATGCGTTCGCTCTGCGCCTCCACGGCAAGAAGGACAACCTGCAGGCGATCGGCGCGACCTGCGAACTGCGCTGCGGCACGATGTACTTGCGGCGAATGGTGCGCGGCGAGTCGCCAACCTTCGGCCTGCGCGACCGTGAGCATCCCGATCTCGTGACCGTCACCTGGCCCAACGGCGTCGTGCAGTACTCGATCAAGCCCGAGGAAAAGTGCGTCACCATCGACCAGAAGGAAGGGCAAGTAGGCTCCTGTCCGTTCTTGTACTCGTGGAACGGCGAGCGCTACGAGTTCATCAGCGACGTCCTGGGCACGACTCCACTGGGTCTGCCGATGGTCGAGGGGAAGTACGTCCCTCCCGACCACGACGAGCTGGTGAGGATCGAGGGCCACAAGCTCGCGGCGCACGCGGGTGAATTCAGGCTGCAGGTCACCGAGGAGCTGCGCGAGGTGACCTACCTCGATCACGCACAGCTCTGGGTCGTCGACCATCCCGCGAGCACCGAGGTCCATCCCGAAGAGCGCTTCACCTTCCCCCCGTTCCCGCCGCAGCGGATTCATGCGATCCGCGAGATCCTCCCCGTCGAGAGCGCTGCGGGAAGCGACGGCAAGGACTGGACCAAGGAGGTCCGCTCGATCGACGCCACTTACGCGGTCCCGTTCGAGCGCATGGCAACGCAGTACCAGGGTCTCGTCACTCCTCACTTCCTCGAGATTGCCCTGCCCAAGGAAGTGAGTACCGCGAACAGGGTGCGGCTCCTGATGACCGGCTGGTTGTTCTGGACGGACGCCAGCGTCAACGTCGCCGCAGGCCACCATCCGACCATCGAGTTCGTGCCACCGATGCTCGAGGCTCCCGACGAGAACGGCGGGTTCCAGACCAAGGGCGTGCTCGGCTTTCCCGCGGGCAAGACCAAGACGATGGTCGTCGACGTCAGCGCCTGGGTGAACCGGGCCGACCTTCGCGTGCGCATCTCCTCGACGCTGGAGCTCTACTGGGACGCGATCAGAATCTCGGTCGACGAGCCTGACGCACCAGTTCACGTGACGAAGATCGACGCCACCTGTTCGAGTCTCTATTTCCGCGGCTTCTCGCAGCCCGTCTTCGAAACGCTGGAGCATCAGCCCGAGCGCTTCGAGTTCGAGCACCTCACGGCACGCGCCCGGTGGAACCAGCATTCGGGAATGCTGACGCGCTACGGCGACGTCCTGCCCCTGCTCCAGGCCATCGACGACTGCTTCGTCCTGTTCTCCGCAGGCGATGCCATCGATCTGCGATTCGATGCCCGGGCGATCGAAGCGCCTTCCGAGGGAATGGCACGAACCTATCTCCTCCACCTCGACGGCTGGGCCAAGGACGCCGACCCCAACACCACCTTCTCCCAGACCGTCGAGCCGCTGCCGTTCCACGGGATGAGCGGTTATCCCTACCGTGACGACGAGCACTATCCCATGGACGACCTGCACCAGAGCTACCGGCGCGAATGGAACACCCGACCCGGCCGGCGGCTGATCGAGTCGCTGACTCCCGCTGAAACTCCCGGGGGTTGAGAGCACACCCTCACGTTTCCCATCGGTGCCCGAAAACTTCATCCGGCCCTTTTTGCGGTCGGTCGTGCTACGTCCTGGCCGTGAAGCGTTTTCGCGCTCCGCTGCATTGATTCATTGCACAAGCAGTGTGCTTGCCATGATCATCGGCGATGGATCCGGGCCGGAGGTGAGGCGTGGAACATGACCCGATCGTTCCTTGGGAGGAACTGCTGAGCCACCGGAGATTCCTGGGTGCGTTGGCCAGGGCCCTGGTGGAGGATCCGTCGCTGGTCGGAGACGTCGCCCAGGAGACGTGGCTGGCGGCAGCCAAGAATCCTCCGGCGGCCGGCTTGCGCCTGATCGGATGGATCCGCCGCGTCGCGATTCACGTGGTGGGACAATGGCAGCGCAAGGACCGTTCCCGCACCCGACGTGAGACACTTGCGGCGGCCGGGGAGGAACTCGCCGACACGACGGAGGTCGTCGCGCAACGACTCGAGGTCGCTCAGATCGTTGTCGCTGCAGTCCAGGCGCTCGACATGAAATATCGCAGCGTGATCGTGTTGCGCTTCTGGGAAGACCTCACTCCGGGCGAGATCGCCCGACGCCTCCAAGAGCCAGCGGCCACCGTGAGGACTCGATTGCGACGAGCTTTGGAAGAGCTGCGTACCAATCTCGAGACACGCTTCGAGGATGGTGAGGAACGCTGGTGCGAAGCCATCGCCCCGCTGATTCTCGAAAGGTCTGCAGCGGCCGGAGTGCCCGTGGCGTTGGCCCTGACGGCCGTGGGAGTCGGTGTGGTACTGGTTGGTGTTTGGATAACTTCCGAATTCGGGAGTCCTTCTGCCCCCGCAACCATCCTTCCTTCACAAGTCGAGCAAGTCGAGGTTGCCTCGTCGCCGAACGGAGACGCCACAAAGCTGGTGAGCGAAAGCCCGGCAGAACAAGTGTCCTCCATCCGGCAGGACGAGGCACGCTGGGCTACGTACGGCCAAGTCCTCGACGTCGTGGGTCGTCCGCTTGCGGGTGCACGAGTGGACATCTACTCGATGTCGGGACGGCTTTGCGGTCGGGAGCCACTTCGGACCGTCGAGAGCGGAGCGGACGGACGCTTTCGGATCCAAGAAAGAGTCGTAGGAGGATGGCTGGCGTTCGCATCCCTCGATGGGTACACGACGGCGGAGGAAATGTACTTTTCGGCCATGAAGTTCAAGCTGGTCGAAGCGCGCACGATCCGGGGTGTGGTCACGGATTCCTCCGGCCGCCCGATCCCTCGGGCGTGGGTGATTGGCCTGAACGACGATTCCCATTCCGTCCTCCCGTTCGAGCCTCCTGAAGCGCAGGCCGATGCCAGCGGACCATTCACGTTGTCTGCAGTGCCGATCACCGACGTTCGCCTTGCAGCGATTGCTTCTGGATTCCAGCCGAGAAGGAGCAGACTCCTCGGCAAAGCAGACGACGAGATCCACCTCTCGCTCGAACCGATGCGGCCATCGCTTTTGGAGGTGACCGTGCTCGACCAGGACGGTCAACCGGCTCAAGAAGCCGTGGTTCGGTTCGACTGCTGGGAGCTTCTCGCGGATGGACACGTCCTCCGTTTGCCCCGCGAGTTCGACCACTCGCAAGTGCCACGGGATGGAGTGGTCGAGCGCGATGATCTTCCCGCCGGCGAATACGACGTCATGGTGTTCGCGACGGATCATGAATTCGATCCGGATCGGATCAGGATCCGGATCGAGCCCGGAGAAACCACGAGGGTAGTGATGCAGGCAGTCGCCGGAGGCAGGAAGCCGGACCTGCGCGGAGTGCTGCGCACGACTGCGGGTGAGCCGATCAGTCAATCCAAGCTGGTCCTCGAAGGGAAGCACTCGAGCGCGAGTGTGACAACAAACGAGGATGGATCCTTCGTTCTTGCATCTCCCGTGGGTCTGGGTCTCGAGCTGGCCGCGTGGCTTGCCGACGACGAGTGGTATCTGGTCCGTTCAGCAGATGCAGGGCTCGATCGTCCGCTGGTCGCGGATCCAAACGCCGTTCTCGAACTGACCGCAGCTCGCGAATTCAAGGTTTGGGGCCGAGTCGTGGACGAGTCCGGCACCCCTGTCGAGGACGTTTCGGTCTCGATCGATCAAGTCGGTGACGAGGGAACCGAGGCACTTGCCTCCACCGTGTCGCGTGACGACGGGTACATCGAGATGTCCTTGAGTTCGGAGGATCGCCGAATCTTCCGAGTCCGGGCCGAAACCAAGGGTGCTCCCACGGTGGAGTTCGGCGAGTTCGAGCAGGGACCAGGAGCCGGGCTGGACGTCGGTCATGTGGTGGTTCAGCGGCCTGGGTCCATCACCGGCCGAGTGGTCGATGAGACGAAGCTTCTCTGCCCTGGAGTGGTCGTTCGTCTCCTTCCCGAGGACGCGGAGACGCTTACCGATCGCCAGGGGCAGTTCCTCTTCGACGGGGTCGACCCTGGAGAACACGAGCTGTTCACCCGCGAATCCAAACGGGATCGAACGGAGTTCGGTCCGTACGCGCATTCATTGAAAGCAGAAAAGCAGGCCGTGGTCGAGTTGTTGATGCGGCGTGAAACAGCCGAAAGTGACTCCGTCACGGGGTACGTGCGATTCTCCGATGGGCGCATGGTCGAGTCAGACGAGCTGTGCGTTGAGCTCGATTGGTCCTGGGAAGGCGGCGCTTCAGGAAGACTAGGAGAGCAATTGGTGAATGGCCGATTCCAGTTCAAAGGATTGTCGAACGCACCGTATCGACTCTGGGCCCATCTCGACCCTGACTCTGATGACGAACCCACGAACGAGTCATGCTTTCTCATGTCCGAAGTCCTCGAGGTCGTGCCAGGCGAGTCGTTGCGGACCCTCGTGCTGCCCGACGCTGCCAGCACTGCGACCGTTATCGCACGGTTCACCGGAGCCGAGCCTGATCCTCTGCCGCCTTCGTTGGATTGGGACCTGGTCATCCCGAGCAAGGATTCCGAAGGCGAGCTTGGTTTGGGTGGGGAACTGGCATTGACTGATGGGAGAGTGAGGTTGAGCGGCTTTTCCCACGGTGAGTACCGTCTCTCGTTCCGCAGTTCAGAAGTGGTCCGCGCGACCTGCGACGTGTCCGTGCGCGGCGCAGGAGTGATCGACCTTGGAGTGATTGAGTTGAGCCCGCTGCCGCGTGTCCGGGGTCAGGTGGTCGACGCATTCAAGGTGCCGATTCCGGGTGTGGTGGTTCGTTCAGGAACGGTCCCGTTCGAACTAGGTTGGCGGAGGGAGTTCAAGCTACCTCTCGATGATCACGCCGTGACGTCCGACAGGGACGGTCGGTTCGATCTTGTGATCGACTCCGATTGCCTTGCCTTCTGGAAAGCAGGGTTTGCACCCTTGTGCTTGCCGATGGATGACTCGAGCAGAAGTGAAGGCTCGAATCCCCTTGAGGTGGTCCTGAGAGTCTCAGGACAGCTCGAGCTCGTCAACCTGCCCAAGGAGAGTCGTACTGATACGTGGTGGGCGTGCGTGGAATCCCTTGAATCCCAGGAAATTCATGGTGCCTACCAGACTCGATCCAGTAGCTTTCGCGTCGACTCGGAGGTCGAATTGCTCCAGCTTCCGGTGGGCCTGTATGCCGTCTACTACTGGAAGCAGGCCCAAGTCCACGAGCCGAAGGCTCCACCGTCGACCGTGGAGCGGTATGCGTCCTACCGATGGGAGGTCCATGTGCTGAACGGAGAGACGACGACGATCGATGTCGCAGCGAGGTGGTAACGACTCTGGTAGCGGCTGCGCAGACTCAGCCGCCGGCTCGGATTCCCTGTTTCTTTACGGATCTTGGTCATTCTCGGCACCAAGCCGCTCGCGAGCAGCAGCGCCAGCGCCGACGGTCCGCTCTGGAAACGACCGAGGAGGATGTCGCGCTTCAAGTCGGCGAGAGGAAGGAGTTCGATCTCCATCTGTTCGGTGGGCTCCCGCTCCATGTGACCATCGGTCGTCAGCCTACGCGCTAGTCAAGCATCCCGGTGAGAAGCACCGCCCCGATGACGGCGACGCCTCCAAGGGCTCCATAGAAGACCCTCGTGCCCTGCCTCCCGAACATGCGGATCCAGATCTGCCAGCCCATCGGCGTCTCTCCCGATCTCCCTGGGGTATTCTTGCGGTGCGCCCCATGCTGGCCGCCCGGGTTCCAACGCAGAGCCGGGTGAAACGCTGTTTCGTTCTTTCTAGAAGCATTTCGACACGGAAGGGTGGCGACGAGGCGCCGAGTGCACTTCGGAAGGTCCCGTCGCGACCCAACCGCGATGGCCGAGGACAAGGGCTAGACTTTCGTACAGGAACAGGAGAGACCTATGAACGGCAGAAGAACCAAAGACCACAACCGACGCGAGTTCCTGCGAGACGTGGGACAGGGGATGTTCGTCGCGAGCCTGGGGGTCGGCCTTTCGAGCCGGCTGGGGTTGGCGAGGTCCGAAGCGTGGTCGTTCGACGAGGACGACCGCCTGCGCTTCGGCGAGCTCGACCCTCTGGTGGACTTCATCGCCGGCACGCCTCTCGACCGCCTGCAACCCGAGATCATCCAGCGCCTGAAGAGCGGAACTTCCCTCGACCATCTGATCGGCGCGGCGGCGCTCGCGAACGCGCGTGCGTTCGGCGGGTTCGACTACAACGGCTACCACGCTTTCATGGCGATGCTCCCTTCGCTGCACATGGCGAAGCTGCTTCCGCCTCCGAGCCAGCCGCTGCCGGTGCTCAAAGTTCTCTACCGCAACTCCACGTTCCTTGCGGAGCGCTCCGGACCCGATGCGCTGGGCAAAGTGACCCCTGCGGGGACGTCGTGTGACGGCAAGCAACTGCGCGAGCAGGTTCGAAGCTGCAACACGGAAGTCGCCGAGCAGGGGTTCCAGGCGATCGCCGCCCGTTCGGATTCGGAATCCTTCGAGGCCGTTCAAGAGCTGGTGCGCGATGGTCTCGACGTTCACCGCGTCGTGCTCTCGTGGCGGGCCTGGGACATGCGCCGGGTCGCGGGCGAGGCACACGGCCGCACACTGCTGCGCCAGTCCGTGCGACACTGCCTGGAAGCGGAGCAGAGCCGCAAGAGACGCGGTGATGCCGAGCCTCAGATCCGCACCGTGCTGCCCGCGGCACTCGAGCGCTTCGCCCTGACCGCGGGCAAGACCGGAGAAAAGCAGCTCTCGGACCCGGAATTCGACCGCTTGAGCGACACGATTCTCAAGAGCTCGCGTGAAGAAGCGGCTGAAGCCGTCGCCAAGGCTCTCGCCGACGGCGTCGACCCTGAGACCGTCGGCGAAGCGATGTCGCTTGCCGCGGCGCGTCTGCTGCTCAACGACCCCGGCCGGACCCGCGAAGAAGCAGGCAAGCCCAAGGGAAGCATGCACGGCGCCAGCGTCGGCGTTCATGCCAGCGATGCTGCCGACGCTTGGCGCTCGATCTCGCGCTCGGGCTCGGACTTGAACCGGGTCGCGAGCTTGATCGCCGGGGCCTATCACACGGCGGGACAGTTCAATCACGCCGAGCCGATGCACCAGTCGGCGCTCGGCTCCCTGGCCGGCAAGGACGCGAAGGTTCTTGCGCGCGAGCTCGAGTCGGCGATCCGGTCGCGAGACCAGACCAAGGCATGCGTCGCCGCGGACGCCTGGCTCGAGACCGGAGGAACGCGCGAGGAGCTGCTGGACGCGCTGCTGCCGTTCGCGGTCAGCGAGGACGGAGCGCTGCACGCCGAGAAGTACTTCGCCACGGTCTTCAGTCAGAGCTCGACGAACCGTGCCGTGCTCCGGCGCACGCACCTCGTGGCGCTCGCGCGAGTGTGCGCGAGCCAGCAGGGATTCCCGGCGCCGGGTCAGGAGGAAGCGCGCCGTCTCCTCGGGCTTTCCTGAAAGTCCATCAATCCACGGGAACCGGGCTTTTGTCGCCGTCGCCGAGCTCCGCGTGCAGCCGTGCAGCACGCGCGAGCGGGCGATCCGGACTGCTCCCACGCTCATCCCGAGCTCTTCTGCGACGTCGCGAGTCGGCCGGCTCTCCAGCACGCTCAACCGGAAGGCCTCAAAGGTCTTGCCCTGGAAATGGGGCCGAGTCCGCGCGAGAGCAGCGTTCAAGCGCTGATGGAGACCGCTCTGAGAAGCGCTCGCATCCCAAGGCTGGTCCGGCGGCGCCGTCCTCTGGACGGCGATCTGCTCGACTCTTCGCTGTGCACTGCTGCCGCCCGCAACGTTTGAATCCGTGTTCAAGACCTGAAACCTGGAACTCAGGATTCCCTTATGCTGCGAGGGATCCAGCGCTGGCGCGACGGATTCGCCGGGGCGGGTTGGTACGCACTGGAGCGCCGCCCAGAGCCATGGGCCTATGATGCGGTGCACGGAGACCCGCGATGTCCGGGAATGCGCATTTTCCATGGAGTACTCGATGAACTGGCTCGCTTGGATGTCCGTGTGCCTGCGCTTCGGTCCAATAAAGACTCTTGCAGTGGCAGGGGCGATCCCGATGCCATCCCTGCCCAGCTTCCGCGCTCCAGTCCTGATCGCGTCCCTTTCCGCGCCTCATTCTCTGCAACCCGCAACGCCTCCAGTCCTTCAGGAAGTGGGAAGCACCGCGCCCCAGCAGAACTCCGTTCAGGACCCGGTCGCCCCCTCCCAACCGACCCACCAGGACGCGCGCGGCGTAGAGGTGATGCAAGACGATTCGTCCGAGGGCTCCGCGTCAGCCTACGGGACGCGGCACGCGCTGGTCATCGGCATCGACCAGTACCAGGATCCGGCGTTTCCCGACTTGAAGAACGCCGTCGCGGACGCCGAGAGCGTCGCGCGGATCCTGATCGAGAAATACTCGTTTCCACCCGAGCGCGTGCGTCTGTATCGCAATCAGGAGGCGACCGGGGACGGCCTCGATCGAGCCCTGAACGACTGGGCTTGTGATCCGCAGATGGTGCACCCCGACGACTTCGTGGTGATCTTCTTCGCCGGCCATGGCGTCACCGAAAATCGCGCCGGCAAGGACCATGGGTTCCTGGTTCCCTCCGACGGCCGCCGCGAGCGCGGCGGCAACAGCTTGAGCAGCCTCGTCAGCATGCGCGACCTTGCGGAGATCTCGGAGTTGATCCCCGCCAAGCACGTGCTGTTCGTTCTCGATTGCTGCTTCGGGGGCCTCGTCAGCGAGCGCAGCCAGCCGCCGATCGCCGCGGGCCTGACACGCAAGGCGCGCCAGATCATGACTGCAGGCGGCAAGGATCAGACCGTCTCCGACAGCGGCTCGTTGGATCACTCGGTGTTCACCGGCGCGCTGCTCGAAGCCCTGTCCGGAAGAGCCGACGTCGACGGCGACCGCGTGATCACCTTTGGCGAGCTGTTCAACTTCGTCGGCTTCCGCGTCGAGGCCGAGTCCGGGAAGCGCCAGACTCCCCTCAACTCGTACTTCCCCGACCACGAAGGCGGCAGCGTCGCGCTGTTCCCGCCGGACGTGAAGCCGACCGGGATGACGGCGGCGGATCAGCTCGCGAACCTGACTCGCGACAAGGAGCAACTGCTGCGGGAGACCAAGCGCCTCTCGGACGTGGTCCTGATCCGCGACCACGAAAAGCTCGCCGAGACTCTGTGGCCGCGGCACCCCGACAAGGTCCCGGAGATGCGCAAGTGGCTGGGCCTTGCGCGCGAGCTTGAGTCGCGCCTGCCGATGTACGAGGAGATCCTGTTGCAGGTGAAACAGCGCGCCAACCTTTCGGAGGTGACCCAAGGGTTGATCCCGGAGGGAGTGATCCGCGAGCCCGACTGGGAGAAGGCGGACCCGGACCTGCGCTTCCGGTTCGAGACCAGTCGGGAGCTGGTCACCCGGATCCGCGCACTTGCGCAGGTGATCGCCGACGTGGAATCCCGGATCGAGTTCGCGGAGACGATCCGCGGGCGCAGCATCGAGACGTTCTCGAAGGACTGGGACGAGGCGATCAACGAGATCGCGTTCAGCGAGAAGTACGGCGAGCTGGAAATCACCCCGCAGATCGGCCTGGTGCCGATGGGTCCCGACTCAGAGTCAGGCCTGTGGGAGTTCTGGCACGTCGAGACGGGCGCCAGGCCCGAACGGGACGAGAACACGCACAAGCTGATCCTCACCGAGGAGATGGGTCTGGTGTGGGTGTTGATCCCGGGAGGTACGTTCACCATGGGAGCAGTCCGGCCCACGGCAGAACGACCACTGGGTTCTCCGAATGTCGACGCAAGCGCGCAAGGCAACGAAGGCCCGTTGCACCAGATCACCCTCGACCCGTTTCTGCTTTCCAAGTACGAGATGACGCAAGGCCAGTGGTCGCGTTTCACGCGGCACAACCCGAGCTGGTTCCAGCGAGGCATGGGCCGAGGCGCGCGCGGCAGCGAGGACTCGATGCTGGAACCTGTCGAGCAGGTGAGCTACGAGGATTGCGAGCACGAGCTTTCGAAGCTCGGTCTGGTGTTGCCTACCGAGGCCCAGTGGGAATACGCGGCGCGCGCCGGGACGACCACGGTCTACTGGTGCGGCGACGACCGGACGGTGTTGTCGGGAGTCGCCAACCTCGCGGACCAATCGTATGACCGCTCCTATACAGAGGTCCGCCGCTTCGAGGACTGGAACGATCACTTTCCGGACGTAGCCCCGATCGGGAGCTTCAAGCCCAATCCGTT
>Ga0247727_10003409_pt1 | contig 35148 bp, 37 predicted proteins | sample WisWelCaveWW1625_FD_202498 | JGI IMG/M metagenome (GOLD analysis project Ga0247727, IMG submission 202498) | Biofilm microbial communities from Wishing Well Cave, Virginia, United States - WW16-25 | ecosystem: Environmental > Aquatic > Deep subsurface > Groundwater > Cave microbial mat | place...
GGATCGGGGTACCCGGCCGTCCAGCGGACAAGTACCCGACACCAATCAATCAATCGTCCCAAAATTAAGAACGGTTCGACGCACCGTCCTCTCATCACATCGCCCGGCCGACCCGTGAACGGCTACCCGAAGTCCTCGGCGGACACTCCATCCTGTTCCTCGTGGGCGGAGGCGATGGGGGGGACACCGACGACTGGTGGCGCGCTCACCTGAAGGCGCGCACGGTCTTCCTCCGGGAGAGCGCGCGCTGGACGGGGATGAGCCGCTGGAGGTTCGAGGTCACCGACGGTATTGGCCACGAGTTCGCGAACGAGTACTTTCCGATGCTGCGGGACTGGGCGGGCGGCGTCGGCGCTGAGTAGGAAGGCACCGACGGATGTTGAGAGCGCGATGGATCCGCGCCGCGACCACTTGGCACAAACGCGATCGGATCCATACTGGACCCTTCCCCGCCGCGGAGGGGCTCTAGTGATACTCCCTCGACTGCCAAGCACAACATCCCTAGTGTCCCTTCCCCGAAGTATCGCCAACAATCCGCCGCACTGAATCGCCGCTGGCGGCGTTGCGCCTCCTCCGAGTATTGCAGCGAATACGCGTCGTCGGCGCGCCTTGCCAGCGACGATCCATCACGGCGCCTTGTTGGCGCTACTTCGGGGAAGGAACACTAGCAGGATCGGTGAGGCGGGAACTGTGAGGGGTCTCCGTTAGCCTTCGAGGCTATAGGCCCTCGCGCTCAGCGGTGCGACACCACCAATCGGCAGGAGGCGAGGTCAGTACTCCATTCAAGTCCATCGGCCAGGTGCCGAAGGGGTCGACGATCTGGAATCCGAATGCAGTCACCGCTCCTAGGACGCATCTCAGCTCCGTCCCAGATGCAGAGGTTGTTGCTGTCTGGTGTTGCAGCGCATCACGCCGTTCCTTTGACGGCGTGTGCCAGACTGCCTTGTTGAAGACGACGTCATAGGCGGCCTGTTCGATCCGAGGCAAGAAGGGGCGAACGTCCGGCTCCATGACGAGCTGCGGGGTCTTTCGTAGGTCTCCATGGGTCGCCCCATCGCGGTGTCGCAACCAGTCTGCGATCTCTTCTCGGGAGTACCCGAGACCGGAGCCGATAAGGAACTGCGACAGCTTCCCTTCAAGTTAACCGGCGGAAAGCGCAAAGGCGTTCTCGAAGAGCCTCAATAGCTCGCGATACCTGGCGACTGGGTGACCCGTGGACAACGCCTCGGCCAGGAGGGCAACGGCGGAGGGACGGTCCGCCAGAGCCTTGAGCAGAATCTCATCCCGAATGTCGATCGGCGACTGCGCGGAGGGTACGCCCCTTGGAGGTCTGAGGCCCTTGCTGCTGTCGAGAACCTGCCTGTCGGCGGATGTCAGATCAGAGAAGGCAAATGCAAGGAGAAGCAGACGCGATGCGCTTTGGGCCGCGACTGAAGACCGCGAGTATGTTGGCAATGAACGCAATGGCGCGCTCGCATGTCTCACGGGCATGCTTCGGCGGGATCACGAATCCATCGCTGTCGATTGCCGCAATCGATGGCACGTTGAGACTGGCTATGGCGAAGAGCCGTTCGTCCTCTATCCCGTTACGCGTTGTCCGAGAGACCTCTACGCTTACTTCGCCCCACCTCAAGGTCAGCTGGCCATTCTCGTGCGGAATCTTCTCCAAGGACAAGGTAGCGAGTCGATGTAGTCTCACGTCGCGTGTCCTTCTCTATGACGCTGTGCGATCCCGACTATCTCGGCTAGGTGCAAGACGGGCGCCGATACGTCGCTACGGGAGAGCCCGCTCTCCCACTGGATCTGGCAGCCGGGGTTCGCGGTGACGAGCGTCTTTGCGCCCGAGCGGCGGAAAGCGGCGAGCTTGCGCTCGAAGACGGCCTGCGAATCTTCGGGCCGTAGCAAGGAGTAGATCCCGGCGGAGCCACAGCAGGACTCGCTGTCCTCGAGCTCGACGCGATCCTTGCCGACCAGTCGATCGAGGATCGCGCGCGGTTCCTTGCGGATGCCTTGGCCGTGGCACAGGTGGCAGGGGTCGTCCCAGGTGATCGGTGTGGGGAAGGGAAGTCGGGTCCCTTTCCGCTCGTTGGGCAGCCCGACTTGATTCGGCGGAGAAGGTTGATTCGGCAGAGAAGTGGCGGTCTCGGCTGTGAGCGGCGTGAGTTCGTCGACGTGTCTTGCGACGAGCTCGGTGTAGTCGAGGACACGCTTCGCGAGCGAGTGAGCGCGTGCGTGCCAGGGGTCGTTCTCGGGGAAGAGGTGGTGGAGTTCCTTCAGGTGAGCACCGCAGCCGGCGCTGTTCGTTAGGAGCGTGAGCGGCTGGCCGGCGGGTGCGGCCTCGGTCCCTGCGTTCGGCGGCATCTTCGCGCTGGTCTCGAAGATCTCGATCAGGCGGCGTGCGAGCAAGCGCGCGCCCTCGGGATCGCCGTTGTGGGCGTGGAGGGAGCCGCAGCACACGAGCTCGGGCGGGATCGCGCTCGCGACTCCGAGCGCGGCGAGCGAGTCGACCGTGGCGCGGTTCACGTGGGCGTAGAACTCTGGGCTCACGCAGCCCTGGAGGAAGAGGACGCGCTCCGTTTCCTTGCCCTCGGCCGGCACGAGGCGCGGCAAGAGGCGGCGCGCGGGGAGCGGCGGGACGCGCGGGAGATCGCGCAGGCCGCGCGCGCGCTTGCCGAAGATGACGGCGAGGCGATCGAGGCGGAAGGTTTGCGCGAGCGAGAGGAGCGAGCCGAGGGTGCGCAGGACGAGGCGGCTCGGGAGAACGATGCGGAAGCCGAAGTGGCGCGCCGTGCGCGCGAAGAAGCCGCGCGGGAGCGCCGCTTCGCGCGTGCCGCGCGCGAACTCCATCATGGAGCCGAATTGCACGCCCGCCGGGCAGACGCTCTCGCAGTGGCGGCAGAGGAGGCAGAAGTCGAGCTCCTCGGCGTAGTCGGCGTCCGGCTCGAGCCGTCCCTCGCCGACGGCGCGCATCAGGTGGATCCGGCCGCGCGGGCTCGAGGACTCGACGCCGGTGAGGCGGTAGGTCGGGCAGGTCTGGAGGCACAGGCCGCAATGGATGCAGTCGAGGCTCTTCGCGTAATCGACGAGCGTCGCGGCGTCGGCGATGCGTTTCGTCTCGGAGGTGGTCATCGTGGCGCCCCGATTCTCGCTCGTGGCAGGCTTCGGGTGCAGCGCGATCCAAGAGCCCCCGGCACGAGGTCCACGCGTTCAGCTCGCCACATTGCCCCGGCGTAGCGCGGTCCCGGTTTCGCCAGGACGGGGTCAAGGCTCTTAGGTCCCACCGAGGAACCCTCCGCGCGCGAAGACGCTCGTCGGGTCGAGCGCCTGCTTCATGCGCCGCATCCAGGGGAGCGCGCTCGGCGGGGCGCCGAAGACGTCGATCGGCTCGCGCGCCTCGCGCAGGCCGCGCGGCGCGCGCTCCCAGTGCAGCGGCGCGCCGGCCGCGAGGAGCGCGCGGTGGAAGGCGAGCAGGCGTTCCGCGGGGAGCTCGTCCGCTCCGGGGAGGTCGACCTCGAGCGTCGCGACCAGGGGATGACAGGCGATCTCGAGCGGGAGCCCGAGCTCGCTCGCCTTCCGCTCGAGCTCGGCCCACGTCGAGGCGACCTGCGACGGCCGGAGCGAGAGCACGAGGGCCGGGCCGGGCCGATCCGGCCGGTCGCGCATCCGGATCCGCAGCGCCGCCGCCGCTTCGCCCTCGACGGTCCGCGGCGCGGGGAGGCGCGCGGCGATCTCCTGGAGCTCCCAGGCGAGGACGTCCGAGCGCTGCGCGAGGAAGACGGCGAGCTCGAGGCCCGAGCCCTGCGCCCCGTGGAGCACGACGGCGATCGGCCGCACCGGGAGCTCGTGGATCGCGCGCGCGGCCTCGAGCGCGCGGGCGCGGTCGTCGAAGGTTGCGAGCACGGCCGCCTCGGCATCGGGCCGCGGGTAGAGGCGCAGCGACGCTTCGAGGATCACCCCGAGCGTGCCCCACGAGCCCGCGTACAGGCGATGGAGGTCGTAGCCCGTGACGTTCTTGACGAGCGCGCCGCCGCTCTTCGAGAGCGAGCCGTCGGCGAGCGCGACGCGCGTACCGAGCACCTGGTGGCGCGCGGGGCCGTGGCGCAGGCGGTCGAAGCCGCGCTCGCCCGAGCCGAGCACGCCGCCGAGGGTGGTATGCGTGGGGTGGGGGACGTCGGGAGCGAGGTGATGCCCGCCGCGCGCGACCGCCGCAGCGAGCTCGGCCCAGGTCGAGCCCGCGCGCGCCGTGAGCGTCCCGTCGCCGGGCTCGTAGGCGACGATGCCCGTGTAGTTCCGCGTCGAGAGCACGAGGTCGACTCGCTCGTGGCGGTTCAGCGCGCGCAGGCGCGAGCCGCCGCCGATCACGAGCACCGCTCGTCCTTCCCGCGCGGCCCAGGCGAGAACGTCGGCGAAGCCCTGCGCCTCGCGCGGAGCGACGAGCGGTCGCTCGCTCCCGTCTGGCAAGCGGAAGGAGCCGACAGCCTCCGAAGGAACGAGCTCCGCGAGCCCGGGGATCACGGCCGTTCTCCTCTCTCGACCAGGCGAAATGTGACGGTCGTGAGCGCGACGACCGCAGGCACGACGATCGGGATGGCGACGGCCGGGAAGGCGACGATCGATCGAGGAGGCTCACCTGGCAGGCGGAAATGGCTGTGGACTCCCGAGACAACGAGCTCCGCGAGCGGGTGGATCACGGCCGCGCTCCCTTCGCGACGTTCGCTGCCGCCGGGATCGGCGCGTGGGTCGCGGGCGCGCCGATCGGCGCCTGGCGGATCTCCATGCAGGCGCGCATGGGCACGAGCTTGCCGGGGTTCATGTGCCGCTCGGGGTCCCAGGCGTCCCGAACCCGGCAGAAGGCGTGCAGATCGGCGGGCGTGAAGAGGAGCTCCATCTCGGCGAGCTTCTCGAGGCCGACGCCGTGCTCGCCGGTGAGCGAGCCGCCGGCCTTCACGCAGGCTTCCAGGATCAAATGCCCGGCCTCGAGTACGCTTTTCACCTCGTCCGCGTCGCGGCGGTCGTAGCAGATGTTCGGGTGCAGGTTCCCGTCGCCGGCGTGGAACACGTTCGCCAGGCGCAGGTTCCGCGCGCGGCAGATCTCGACCGCGCAGAGCACGAGCTCGCGCAGCTTCGTGCGCGGCACGACCGCGTCGGCGACGTAGAGGTCGGGGGCGATCCGGCCCATGGCGCCGAAGGCGCCCTTGCGTCCGGCCCAGAGCTTCCGGCGCGCCTCGGCGTCGCGTGCGCGGCGCACTTCGATCGGCCGGTGGCGCTCGAGGATCGCGAGCACGTCCCGCGCCGAGCCCGCGACCTCGACCTCGCTGCCCTCGAGCTCGACGAGCAGCACGGCCTCGGCTTCACGAGGGTAGCCCGCCGCATAGACGCTCGCCTCGACCGCCTCGATCGTGAGCTTGTCGAGGATCTCGAGCGCCGCGGGTTCCAGGCGCGCGGCGATGATCTCGGAGACGCTGTCGCAGGCGTCTTCCAGGCTCGTGAAGAGCGCGAGCAGGACCTCGACCACCGGGGGCTTGGGCACGAGCCGCACGGTGACCTCGGTCGCGATCCCGAAGGTCCCCTCGCTCCCCACGAAGAGCCCGACGAGGTCGTAGCCCGCCGGATCGACGAGCGGTTCCGAGAGGTCGAGCACCTCGCCCTCGGCGGTCACGATCACGAGGCCGAGGACGTGGCGCGTCGTCGCGCCGTACTTGAAGCAATGGGGGCCGCCCGAGTTGTTGGCCACGTTGCCCCCGATCGTGCAAGCCATCTGGCTCGAGGGGTCCGGGGCATAGAGGAGCCCGTGCCGGGCGCACAGCCCGGTGAGATCCACGTTGACGACGCCGGCCTGGACGCGTGCGTAGCGGTCCTCGGCGTTGACCTCGAGAATGTCGCGCATGCGCGCGGTCGAGAGCACGACTCCGCCCTCGACGGGCGTCGCCCCGCCGGCGAGGCCCGTGCCGGCGCCGCGCGGGATGACCGGGATGCCTTCCTGGTGGAAGAGGCGCAGAGAGCGCGCGGTCTCCTGCGTGTCGCGCGGGAGGCACACGAGCGCTGGGCGCGTCTGGAAGAGGGCGAGAGCGTCCGATTCATACGGCAGGAGCCGCGCGGGCTCGTCGATCACGCCCGCGCGCCCGACGATCGAGCGCAGGGCGTCTGCAAGCGCGCGCAGCTTCACAGCTCCATACGCTCCAGCCGCCAGGCGCCGAGTGCTAGCATCACGAACGCGAAGAGGAGCGAGGACCCCACCGAGAAGAAGATGTTGTGCCGCCAGTCGGCGTCGAAGGTCAGGAGGTCCTCGAGATCGTTTGCGCGGGGGGCGAGGCCGAAGGCGACGTCGAGGCGTCTTGCGGTCTCGGCGCCCGTCCGCTCGAACCACCCACGCGGCCCGCTGATCAGGAGCGTGAAAAGGAAGGCGCGGGCGCCCTCTTCCGTCGCCCTGCCCTTGAAGACGAGGGCGACGCGGGTGAGCGCTCCGTCGTCCCAGGCGAGCCGGTAGGCGCTCACGCCCCCGATGCCGCGGGCGTTCGAGGCGAAATCGAGGTTCGCCTCGTCGGCCTTGCCCCCGGGGAGGGCCGCTTCGAGCGCGTCCGCGGCGGCGCGCGTGAACTCCTCGCGCGCGCGCGTCTTGCCGGCGACCGTGCTCTCCTCGGCGCGCGCTGGCCGCCTCCACAGGGTCGCCACGAGCCCGGCGGCCTCCTGGCGAAGCGCGAGGCGCGCTTCGCCCAGGGTGTCCGCGAGCGCGGCCTCCGCCGGGGCCGGCGGAGGGACCGTTGGCGCGGGATCGAGCGCGAATCCGTCGGGGAGCTCGTAGAGCCGCAAGGTGGAACCCTCGTCGGCCCAGAGCGAGACGGCCACCGCTCGGCGCAGCTTGCGCGCCAGGAGCTCCGCGTCGGAGGTCTTCGGGAGCAAGTAGTGCAGGAAGCTCACGCCGCGCGCGAAGAAGCCCGGGGAGTTCCGGACTTCGGGCGGCGAGGGCTCGACCCCGGCCGCGTGCTCCACGCGCGCGTCTTCGGTGATCGTCCACGTCAGGTGGACGGCGCCGTTCACCACGAAGAAGATCACCGTCACGAGCAACGCGGCGACGCTGCTGCGGGTGAGGATGCCGCACAGCATGCTGACCGAGTAGACGAGCCCGAAGGCGTAGGTCAGGGCGAGCGCAGCGCAGAAGATGCCGGGGTCCCCGTGCCTCGAGACGAGGAGGAAGCCCACGTACATGCCGAGCGCGAGGACCGTCGAGAGGAAGGCGACGAAGACGAGGCCGGCGAGGAAGCGCGAGAGGTAGAGCGCCGTGCGGCTCACGGGCTTGTGGAACAGGACGTCGGCCGCGCCCTTCTCGATCATGCGCGGGACGAAGAAGGCCGTCGCCGCGATGCAGAAGAGGACGCCGATCATCCCACCGAGGAAGTTGAAGACGATCTGGATCAGGGCCTCGAGGGTCTCCCCGCGCGGGTCGGCGCCCGGCTCTGCCCCGATGAGCCGGTAGAGGTCCACGTAGCTCCAACGCGCGAGGCCGAAGCCGAGCACCACCTCCTCGCGCTGGAAGCCCAGGAGGAACGTGAGCGCGATCGGGAAGAGCGTCAGGACGGCGAAGATGCGGAACACCAGGTTGTCGAGCACCTGGTAGATCGCGTCCAGGGCGAGCGCGCGGACGATCGGGCCCTTCATGGGCGCTCGCCCTGCACGAGGTCGATGAAGGTCTCCTCGAGGGAGAGCTTCTGGGGCGTGACGCTCGCCACGTGGAGCTGCGCCGCGCGCAGGCGGTCGAGCGCCGCGTCCTGCTCCTCGCGCGTGAGGTCGAGCTCGAAGCCCGCGTTCGTGCGCGCGAGGTTCGAGCCGATCCCGGCCAGCAAGCGCTCCAGGTCGGCGGGCAGGGGATCGACCTCGAAGGCGATGCGCCCGGTGCGCGGCGTCAGGTCGGCGACCGTGCCCTCGCGCACGACGCGGCCGCGGTTCAGGATCACCACGCGATCGCACACCTGCTCGACCTCCGCCAGGAGGTGCGAGTTGATGAACACCGTGACCCCGCGGGCCTTGAGCTCGGCGACGATGTTGCGGATCGCGGCGCGGCCCAGCGGATCGACGCCGTCGGTTGGTTCGTCGAGGAACACGAGCTCGGGCTCGTGGACCAGGGCCTGCGCCAGGCCGATCCTCTGCTGCATGCCCTTGGAGTACTCGCGCACCTTGCGGTCGGCGTGGCGTTCCATCCCGACACGCTCGAGCCACAGGGGCACGCGCTCGGCGAGCCAGGCGCGCCTCCGACCCGACATCTGGCCGTAGAGGAACAGCACCTGGCGGCCGGTCAGGTAACCCGGCAGGCGCTGGGCCTCGGGCAGGAAACCGATGCGCGCGCGCGCGCGGGGATCGCCCGGCGGGCGGCCGAGCAGCTTGGCCTCGCCGCGGTAGCTCGGGGCGAGGCCGAGCAGGATCTTGATCAGGGTCGTCTTGCCGGCGCCGTTCGGGCCGAGGAGCCCGAAGACCGTGCCGCGGCGGACCTCGAGGTCGACGCCGGCGAGGGCGCGGAAGCGGCCTCGGCCATAGGTCTTCTCGAGACCGCGGACCGAGACGAGGCAGTCCGGATCGATCATGAGGGAGGGTTCGGGCGACCGCTGAGCCATGCCGCGCCGATCCAACCGGCGCGAGCGCCGAGCGTCGCGCGCGCGAGACGGATCCCGGCCACGCGCTCGCCGTAGGCGCGCTCGAGGAGCCCGCGCCGGACGCCGTCTTCCATCGTATCGAGCGCCGCCGAGAAGCCTCCGCCGACGACGAAGCTCCGCACGTCGAGCAGGGAAACGACCGCCGCGAGGCCGCGGCCGAGGTCCGCTCCGATCTCTTCGAGGAGCGCGCGCTCCGGTCCCGGGCCGCGGCGGGCTCGTTCGGTCAAGAGCTCGAGATCGCCGGGCGCTTCCTGCGGCAGGGCGCGCTCCCGGGCCCGCCGGATCGCCGCGCTCGCCGAGGCGTAGGTCTCGAGGCATCCGCGCGCGCCGCAGCCGCAGCGCGGCCCCGCGGGATCGATCGTCACGTGCCCGATCTCGCCCGCCAGTCCCGCTCCGACGAAGAGCTCGCCGTCGAGGACGACGCCCCCGCCGATCCCCGTTCCCAGGGTCACGACGAGCACGTGGCGTTCGCCGCGCGCCGCGCCCAGCCAGAGCTCACCGAGCGCGGCCACGTTGGCGTCGTTCTCGACGCGCACGTTCTCGGGAGCGAGCCCGAGCCTGCGCGCGAGCTCGCCGCGCACGTCCGCACCCGCAAGCCAGGGGAGGTTCGGGCTCACGAGCACGCATCCCCGCTCCCGGTCCAGGAGACCGGGGACCCCGACGCCGATCCGCGGCGGGAGGCGTCCCTCGGCGAGCTCGACCACCGCGCTCGCCATGGCGTCGAACATCGCTCCCGTGGAGGTTCCCGGAGGCACGCCGACCGTGCGCTCCGCGATCGACGATCCGTCCGCTTGGATCGCTCCGGTCTTGACCGCGCTCCCGCCGATGTCGAGACCGATCCAGCGCGTCCCCACGGTGTTTCGGGCCTGCTTGCGGGTCAGGCGATCTCGAGGCCCGTCTTCGCCCGGCGGGTGACTCGGCGATAGGCCTTCAGGTACTCGGCGGCGGTCGCCTGCCAGGAGAAGTCCTGATTCATGCAGCGCCTGACGAGCAGCTTCCACGCGTTCGGCGAGCGGTAGAGCTCGAGACTCGCGCTCACCCCTCCGACGAGTCCCTCGGCCGTGTAGGGCACGAAATGGAAGCCCGTGGAGTGCTTGCGGTCGGTGTTGGCGTCGATGACGACGTCCTCGAGTCCGCTCTTGGCGTAGACGAGCGGAACGACTCCATAGCGCATCCCGATCGCGAACAGGGGATTGGAGGGCTGATAGTGCGACAGGACGAGCTGGAGGTCGGACCCTCCCATGAGGAGATGGGCCGTGTGAGGGTTGAAGCCTTCGATCATCCGCAGCCGTCCCAGGAAGGCCGTTTCGAGCGTCTGCAGGCGTTGGACCATCTCGAGGCTGCCCTGGCCCATCAGGACGACCTCGACGTTGCGTTCGAGGATGTCCGTCAGGACCTCGACCAGCAGGTCGAAACCGCCGTCGGCATCCCAGCGGCCGATCGAACACATCACAGGCGTGCGCGGTCCCGAGTCCAGTTTCAGGGTCGCCTGCAGGGCCACCTTGCACTTCTTCTTCCCTGCGAACAGTTTCTCGTCGGGTCCGAAGGCGGCCGGGAGCGCGGGATCGTGCGTGGGGTCCCAGGCCTGGCAGTCGATCCCGTTGTTGATCCCGATCAGCTCCTTCTTGCGGCGCCGGAAGGTGTCTTCGAGTCCGTAGCCGCGATCCCGTTCCTGGATCTTCTCGGCGTGGCGCGGCGAATGGGTCCCGAGGATCGTCGCGAACTCGGCGCCCGTCTTCAGGAAGTTGACCTTGCCGGCGAGCTCGACCCCCTCGATGTTCCGGAAGTAGGGGTGAGGGATGCCGATGTGGGGCAGGATCTCGCGCTCGAAGACCCCCTGCATCGCCAAGTTGTGGATGGCGAAGAAGGTCCCCGCCTGGGACGTGGGATGGTTCGGGCGCTTCTCGACCCACTCGCGGCGGTGGAGCAGGGGAAGGAAGCCCGTCGACCAGTCGAGGCAGTGGATGATCTCGGGCTGGAAGCCGAGGATCTCGAAGCTCTCCAGGACGGCGCGCGAGAAGAGCACGTAGCGGCGCCAGTTGTCGGGGTACGGCCCGTCCTTGTCGCCATAGGGGTGGCGTGAATCGAAGAAGGGTTCGTTCTCGAGGAGATAGACGGGGAGCTCTCCGAGGTGCCCCTCGAGGACTCGGAAGGTCTGCGTCAGGTTCCCGTCGGGAACCCGCAGGGTTGCCCGGGCGGCGAGCTCGCCCAGGGCCTGGATCTCGGTGTCCAGGGTCCAGGGCAAGAAGACGCGAACGTCCTGGCGGGCCTCGCGGAGTGCCAGCGCGAGCGACTCGGCCACGCTCGCGAGGTTCGTCCGTCGAACCAAGGTTTGCAGCTCTGGAGTTACGAAGGCGATCTGCAAGGTCCTGCCACCCTGACCCCGAGGGAAGGCGTCGTTCAGCCCCGCCGGGAGCCCGTGGAGGGCTCCTGGGTCAGCCTCGGACAAGCTAGGAAACAACCCCGGGCAAGTCAGGTTCGGACCCGGTCCTTCGACCTAATCTTCTTTGGGCAATGGAGATAGGCTCCCGTCCCTGGGGTGATGGGGAGCTACCTCCGGGACTGCCATTCCGCCATGGCCTCGGGGAGCCAGCCTTCGAGCTGGTCGACCCGGGTTCCATGCGAAGGGTGGGTCGAGAGCCACTCGGGAGGACTGCCGCCGCCGCTCTCTGACTCCATCCGCTGCCAGAACGCGATCGCCTCGCGTGGGTCGTAGCCTGCACGGGCCATGTAGACGAGCCCGATGTGATCGGCCTCGGACTCATCGGTGCGGCTGAAGGGAAGCTCGACCAGCAAGGTCCCGGCGGCATTGAAGATGCCGCGGTAGTTCTCGGCGTCGAGCATGGCGATGAGGCCGTTCTTTCCCAGGTCGAGCAGCAAGCTCTCGGTGACGCGCTGGGTTCCATGACGCGCGACGACGTGCCCGATCTCGTGACCCATCACGACGGCGAGGCCCGCTTCGCTCTCACACACCGGGAGGATCCCCGTGTAGACCGCCATCTTGCCGCCGGGGAGGGCGAAGGCGTTCACCGTCTCGTCGTCCTGGACCAGCGTGACTTCCCATTCGAAGCCCGGATCGTCGGCAACGGCGACGAGGCGCGACATGGCGCGCTCGACCCTCTCCTTCTCGGGACCCGAGTTGACGATCTTCTGTTCCGCGAGGACCTGGGAGTAGGACTCCCGGCCCAGCCCGACGTCCTGCTGCACCGAGAACAGGTTGAACGCGCTGCGACCGGTGATCGGGGTCGTCTGGCAGCCCGCGAGGACTCCGCCCGGCAGGAGGAGCGAGAGTCCGAGGATCGCTCGGCCGATCCAGTCGAATCGCGGGCTCTGCCGCGGCCGTCGCGTGCGGATCGGATACGATTCCGCGCCCCTCTTCCGGGCGCCGAAGGCGATTCGGGTCTCTTCCTGCATGGCTTCCTCTTCGAAACTGGCTGCGCTCGATCTACGAGCCTTCGCCGAGCGCGTTTCGGCGCGTTCGCCGGTTCCGGGCAGCGGGAGCGTCGCGGCTCTCGTCGGAGCGCTCGGGGCGAGCGCGGCCAGTATGGCCTTTCGTCACGCCTCCGGGGAAGGGGAGTCGAGCGCGCCCGCCTACATGGCGGGACGGGCCGCGGAGCTCGACGAGCTCCGGGACGTCCTGCTCCAGCTCGTCGATCGCGACGCGGAGGTGTACGAGAAGCTCGTTCGCACGCCGGAGAGGGACGCAGGGGACGCCCTGGACGCCTTCGAGTCGCCGCTCGAGACCATCGAGTCCGCGCTCGCCGCCCTGCGACTCCTCGCGGTCGGCCTGCGGCACGTTCCGGGCGGCCTCCTTCCCGAGTGCGCCGTAGCGCTGCACGCGCTCGGCGCGGCGGTCGAGGGCGGAGCGGCGGTTTGCGACGCGAACCTCCGGCTCCTCGCCGACGGGGAGCGCGGCCCGCGGCGGGAGAGCCTCTCCTTCCTGCGCCGGCAGGTGCAGGATCTGACGCGCGAGATCGAGGAAGCACTGGCCGCGCGGGGACCCGCGGCATGAAGCGCCGGCCCGTGCTGCTCATCGTGCTCGACGGGTTCGGGCACCGCGAGGCGCTCGAGCACAACGCCGTCCGCAGGTCGGCGCGCTTCTTCTACGAGCTCTGCGGGCGCTATCCGAGCGCGCTGCTCTCGGCCTCGGGCGAGGAGGTGGGCTTGCCGCTGGGCCTGATGGGGAACAGCGAGGTCGGCCACATGAACCTGGGGGCCGGCCGGATCGTGTACCAGGAGATCACGCGCATCGACAGGTCGATCCGCGAGGGGCGCTTCTTCGAGAACGGAGCCCTCACCGGGCTGATGGACCGGGTGCGGCGCGACGGGAAGCGGCTGCACCTCTTCGGACTCGTCAGCGACGGCGGCGTCCATTCGAGCGATCACCACCTGCAGAGCCTGCTCGAGATGGCGCGGCGTCGCGGGCTCGCGAAGGACGCGCTGCTCGTGCACGCGCTCCTCGACGGCCGCGACACGCCGCCGCGCTCGGGTTCGGGCTACGTCGAGGCTCTGGAGCGCGATCTCGCCCGCGCCGGGGTCGGCCGGATCGCCACCGTCGTCGGTCGCTTCTATGCCATGGACCGCGACAAGCGCTGGGAGCGGGTCGAGCGCGCCTACGATCTCTTCACCGCCGGAGCCGGGAAGCGCCACGCGAGCGCGGCCGAGGCGGTGCGCGCCTCCTATGTGTCGGGGGTGGGCGACGAGTTCGTGGAGCCGTGCGTGATCGGCGACCCGGCGTCCGCGCGCATGCGAGACGGCGACGGGATCTTGTGCTTCAACTTCCGCGCGGACCGCATGCGCGAGATCGCTTCCGCGCTCGGGCTGGCCCAGTTCTCCGCCTTCGAGCGAGCGGAGCGTCCGGCGCTCGAGCTGCTGACGATGACGCAGTACCGGGCCGATTTCCCCTTCGCGGTGGCCTTCCCGCCGGCCGAGCTGCGGGGCACCTTCGGCGAGGTCCTGAGCGCCGCGAACCTGCGCCAGGAGCGCATCGCCGAGACCGAGAAGTATGCCCACGTGACGTTCTTCTTCTCGGGCGGCCGGGAGGCCGAGGTGAGGGGCGAGAGCCGCACGCTCGTCCCCAGTCCCAAGGTCGCGACCTACGACCTCAAGCCCGAGATGAGCGCCTTCGAGGTGCGCGACGTGATCCTGCGCTCGCTCGAGCGCGGGGAGACCGACGCTTACGTGATCAACTTCGCCAACGCGGACATGGTGGGGCACACCGGCATCGAGCCGGCGGCCGAGGCCGCCGTGCGCGCGATCGACGCCTGCCTCTCGGAGATCGTCCCCAAGGCCGTCGGGCGCGGGGGCCTCGTGGCGATCACCTCCGACCACGGCAACGCCGAGCTCATGTGGGACGAGGAGCACCAGCAGCCCCACACGGCGCACACGACCAACCCCGTGCCGCTCGTCCTGTGCGCGCAGGACCTGCGCGGGGCGCGCCTGCGCCCGATGGGCATCCTGGCGGACGTGGTGCCGACGCTGCTCGAGCTCACCGGGCTCGAGAAGCCCGCGGCGATGGACGGCGTATCGATGCTCGCGTGACGATGGGCGGAGGCGCGTCGCAGCCGCGGGTCACGCCCGCAGAGACCTCGGTCTCCTCCCGGGAACGACGGCGCGCGATCCTGTGGATCACGCTCGCGAACCTGATCGGCGGGGCCTCCTACCCGGCGCAGAAGGCGGCGCTCGCGGGGCTCCCGCCCGCGACGATCACCTGCCTGCGCAACGGGATCGCGTTCTTGGCGCTCGCCTTCCTCGCGCGGCGGTCGTTCCGCGAGCTGCGCTCCTGGAGCGGCGCGGATCTCCTGCGAACGCTCTTCCTGGGGACGGTCGCCTTCGCGGCCCCGATGTGGCTCGGCATCGTCGGCGTCGAGCGCTCCAGCTCCGCGAACGCGTCGATCCTGATCCTGCTCGAGCCGGTGACGATCGTGGCGCTCTCCACGGCGTTCCTCGGCGAACGCATCGGCCGCGCCAAGGCCGTCGGGCTCGTGCTGGGCCTCGCCGGAGCGGCGTGCATCGTGCTCGAGGAAGCGTCGTTCGAGGACCTCTTGTCCGGAGAGCACTTCGAGGGCAATCTCCTGCTCGCGTTGCACGGGTGTCTCTGGGGCCTGCACTCGCCGCTCGCGAAAACCCTGGTCGAGAGGCACGATCCGCGGCTCGTGACGCTCCTCGTCCTCTTCTGCGGCTTCTTCGCCCTGATCCCCGCCGCGCTCTTCGAGTCCCCGGGCTGGCGCAGCGGCCCCGAGCTCGTGCCCGCGCTCGGGTGGTGCGCGGGTCTCGGGCTCGTCGTTTCGTTCCTGAGCATCCTCCTGTGGCTCGCCGCGCTGCGTCACATCCCGGCGACCAGCGTCGCGGGCTTCGTCTTCCTGCAGCCCTTCACGGGCGTCTTGACGGGCGTCTTCCTGCTCGACGAGCGCCTGACGGTCGCGGGGATCGTCGGCGGACTCTTGATCGTGCTCGGCGTGGCGCTGGACGTCCTGGCGACGGCGCGGCGGGGACCGGCGGAGGGAACCGTGCCCGTCTGACCCGGATCTGCGCGCGGCCTCGACGGCGCGGGCGGGCCTCTCAGTCCTCGCGCTCGTCGACCCAGGCCATCTGGATCGCTTCCAGGATCTGCTCGTTCGACTTCTTGGGGTCCCCCTGGAAGCCCGCGAGCTCCGTCACCCAGCGGTGGAGGTCGGTGAAGCGCACCGACATCGGATCGATCTCGGGGAAGCGCTCGGCGAGGCGGATGGCGATCTCGCGCACGTCGGTCCAGCCGAAGCTCTTCGTCGTCATCGGGGCCTACACCTCGTCCAGGCGTTTTCCCGCGAGCGCGCCCTTCGCCACCGCGTCCATCAGGGCCGCCGCGAGCGGCAGGGTCGCGCGTTCGAGCTCGTCGCGCGCCTTCTGGGCCGCGGCGAGGTCGGCCGATTCCCGCGCGCGCCGCGCCGCCTCGATCGCCTCGCGGATCTCCGCCACCGTCTCGCGATCGAGTCCCGCGTCGCGGTAGTGCGCCTCGGCGGCGCGCAGCATGACGTCCAGCTCGACCTTCAGGTTCGCGAGACGGCTCGCCTCGAAGTCCTCGCGCGCGTGGGCGTAGGACGCCTGCAGCATCCCCTCGACCTCGGCGTCGGAGAGGCCGTGCATCGGGCGCACGTCGATCGAGGCCTCCTTGCCGGTGGATTCCTCCTTGGCCGTCACCGTGAGGATGCCGTCGGCGTCGAGCGCGAAGCGCACGGCGACGCGCGCGAGCCCGGCGGGCATGGGCGGCAGGCCGGAGAGCTTGAAGCGCCCCAGGCTGCGGCAGTCGCGGGCGAGCTCGCGCTCGCCCTGCACGACGTTGAAGTCGATGCCGGTCTGGTTCTCGGCGTAGGTCGTGAAGGGCTCGGTTGCCTGGGAGGGCACGGGGGTGTTGCGCTGGATGATCTTCGAGACCGCGCCGCCCAGGGTCTCGAGCCCGAGCGAGAGCGGGGTCACGTCGAGGAGCAGGAGCTCGCGCGTTCCACCCGAGAGCACGTGTCCCTGGACGGCCGCGCCGAGCGCCACGACCTCGTCGGGATCGAGCTCGGTGTGGGGCTTCTTGCCGAAGAAGCGCTGCACCGTCGCGCGCACGCAGGGCATGCGCGTGGACCCGCCGACCAGCACGACCTCGTCGATCTCGGCGGGCATCAGCCGGGCGTCGGCGAACGCGCGCCGGCAGGCGTCGAGAGTGCGCGCGAGGAGCGGCTCGATCGCCCGCTCGAGCTCCGCGCGCAGGATGCGCCGCCGGAGGCGCAGCCCCTCGTGCGGAGCGAGGAAGGCGAGGTCGGCTTCCATGGCGGTCGTGAGCTCGATCTTGCAGCGCTCGGCCGCGAGCCGAAGGCCTTGCTGGACGGCCGGATCGGCGCGGGCCTCGGGCCCGAGCTCGCCGGCGGATTGCGCGAGGGAGAGCGACACGAGCTCGCGATCCACGTCGTCTCCGCCGAGGTGCGTGTCGCCGGCGGTGGCGAGCACCCGGAAGACGCCCTCCTCGATCGAGAGGATCGAGACGTCGAAGGTCCCGCCTCCGAAGTCGTAGACGGCGACCGTGCCCTGCTTGCGACGATCGAGGCCGTAGGCGAGGCTCGCCGCCGTCGGTTCGTTCAGGATGCGCAGGGCCTCGAGTCCGGCGAGCTTCGCCGCGTCGCGCGTCGCCTGGCGCTGGGCATCGTCGAAGTAGGCCGGGACGGTGATCACCGCGCGCTTGGGGGCTGGTTCGCCGAGCGCTTCGCTGGCGATCTCCCACACGTGCCGCAGAATGCGGGCCGAGAGTTCCTGGGGCGTCCAGGCGCGACCCTGGACGTGGAACGAAACGAGTCCGGTGTTCGATTCGGTGGCGCGGAAAGGAACGCGCTCGAGATCCTCGCGCACGTCGGCGAGCCCGCGGCCCATGAAGCGCTTGACGCTGAAGAGCGTCGATTCGGGGTGCTCGAGCGCGAGCGCCCGGGCGCGGGCTCCGACGACGACGCCACCCTCCTCCGGGAAGTGCAGCACGGAGGGGATCCGGCCGTCGCGCGAGCCCTTCGGGCGCAGCACCACGGGGCGGCCGTCGCGCCAGAGGGCCGCAAGGGAATAGGTGGTCCCGAGGTCGATCCCCAGGATCGGCTGGGGGGCGTTGTTCAGGACGTCGAGTTCGAGGAAGGGCATCAGCACGGAGTCGCGGAGGAGCGCCGCAGCGCGAGCTCGGAGATCTCGTGGCGGGCGCGATCGATGTAGCGCACGGCGTTCAGGTGCTTGCGGATGCTGCGCAGGGTCTCCGAGCGCGCCGGGGGGAGGGGCGAGAGCATGCGGGCGACCTCCGCCATCGTCCGCCGACGCTCGTCGTCCAGCTTGCGCTCCAGCTCGTCGAGGGCGGCGCGCAGCGTCCCGTCCTCCGGATCGCGGCGCGCGGCTTCGATGGCCTCGTTCCACTCCAAGACCTCGGCCAGGAAGGCGCTCGGCATCGAGCGCTCCTCTTCCTCGCTGGGGCCGGCCAGGCTCTTGACCAGCCAATCGGCGCGACGCACGTCGTCGGAGAGGACCTCGAAAGCGGAGTTGAGCTCCGCGCTATTGCGCAGGGCGAGGCCCTGCGTGGCCGGGTCGGCGTTGGCGTGGAAGTCGGGGTGCAGGCGCCGCGAGAGGGCGAGCAGGCGCTTCCGCAGCGCCATGGCGTTGAGCTCGTAGGTCGGGGGGATGCCGAGGGCGCGGAAGGGCGACAGCGTCTGCGACGACTCGAGCATGTGCTGGCAGGTCTCGCAGAAGAGGGGAGTCGCGAGCTTCGCCCAGCACTTGGGGCAGTTCTCGGGCGCGTGCTCGTGCTGCACGATGGTCAAACGGAGAAGGACTCTCCGCAGCCGCAGGTCTTCGAGGCGTTCGGGTTGCCGAACTTGAAGCCGCGGCCCATCAGGCTCTCCTCGAAATCGAGCTGGGTGCCACTCAGGTAGAGGAAGCTCTTGGGGTCGCAGACGACGCGGAAGCCGTGCGCTTCGAAGACCTGGTCGGTCTCCAGGACCGTGTCGTCGAACCCCAGGCTATAGCTGAACCCCGAGCAGCCCCCGCCCTTGACGCCCAGGCGCAGCACGGTGTTCTCCGGCAGCTTCTGGTCGTCCACGATGCGCCTGATCTCCTTGATGGCGCGTTCGGTGAGGGTGATCACGGTGGTTCTAGGCTCCTTCCTTGGGATCGTGCTTGTCGCGGTAGTCGTGGATCGCCGCCTTGATCGCGTCCTCCGCGAGCACGCTGCAATGGATCTTCACGGGCGGGAGGGAGAGTTCCTCGACGATGGCCGTGTTGCGGATGGTCTCGGCCTCGGAGAGCGTCTTGCCCTTGAGCCATTCGGTCGCGAGCGAGGAGCTCGCGATGGCCGAGCCGCACCCGAAGGTCTTGAACTTCGCGTCCACGATCCGGTCCCCATCGACCTGGATCTGGAGTTTCATGACGTCGCCGCACTCAGGAGCGCCCACGACGCCCGTGCCGACGTCGACACGGGTCTTGTCGAGGGACCCGACGTTGCGCGGGTGGTTGTAGTGATCGAGAACCTTGTCGCTGTAGGCCATGATCCTTGCTCGTACTCTCCTGGGGTTCGCTAGTGTCCGGCTTGCCAGTTCACGCTGGCGATGTCGATGCCTTCCTGGGCCATTTCGTACAGCGGCGACATCGCGCGCAGACGCTTGACCGCCGCGATGACCTGATCTGCGGCCCAATCCACTTCTTCGGGGGTGGTGAAGCGTCCGAATCCGAAGCGGATCGAGCTGTGGGCCAGGTCGTCTCCGACTCCCATGGAGCGCAGGACGTGACTGGGCTCGAGGCTGGCCGAGGTGCAGGCCGAGCCCGAGGAGACCGCCACGTCGCTGATCCCCATGATCAGGGACTCTCCCTCCACGAAGCTGAAGGAGAGGTTCAAGTTGCCGGGCAGGTGGTGTTCCTTGTTCCCGTTGAAGGCCACGAAGTCGAGCTCCGAGAGCACGCGCTCCTTGAAGCGCGAGCGGAGCTCCTTGGAGCGCCGCGTTTCCGAGGCCATCTCCTGCTGGCAGATCTCGCAGGCCTTGCCCAGCCCGACGATGCCCGGCACGTTCAACGTGCCCGAGCGCATGCCGCGCTCGTGCCCGCCTCCGTCCATCTGGGCCACCAGGCGAACGCGCGGGCTCTTGCGGCGCACGTAGAGGCAGCCGATGCCCTTGGGGCCGTAGATCTTGTGGCCCGAGAGGCACAGGAGGTCGACGTGGTCGGCCTCGACGTCCACGGGGATCTTGCCCACGGCCTGCGTTCCGTCGGTGAAGAAGAGCACGCCCTTCTGGTGGCAGAGCTCCCCGATCTCGCGGATGGGATTCAACGTTCCCACCTCGTTGTTGGCCCAGATCAGGGCCACCAGGATCGTGTCGGGGCGTAGCGCCCCCGCGACTTGCTCGCGAGAGACGCGCCCGGTGCGATCCGGCGCGACGTAGGTGACCTCGTATCCGAGCTTCTCCAGGCGCTTGCAGGTGTCCAGCACGGCCTTGTGCTCGGCTTCGCTGGTGATCAGGTGCTTCCCGCGCTCGGCGTACATCTCCGCGACGCCCTTGAGAGCGAGGTTGATCGCCTCGGTCGAACCCGACGTGAAGACGATCTCCTTGGGCGAGGCCCCGATCAGGGCCGCGATCTGCGCACGCGCCTTTTCCACGGCTTCCTCGGCCTTCCAGCCGAAGGGGTGGCTGCGGCTCGCGGCGTTGCCGAACTCCTCGCGGAAGAAGGGCAGCATCGCGTCGAGCACGCGCGGGTCCACCGGAGTGGTGGCTTGATAGTCCATGTAGACCGGGAGCTTCATGCGAGGGGGACGGGGAGACGGGGTTTCGAGGCGATATCGTGCAGGGTCGTGCGCTCGAAGAGATCCCAGATGTCCTGGCGCAGACGGTGGATCGGGCTCTTGATGGGACAGACATGCTCCACTCCGCAGCGGCCGCCCATGTAGGCCCCGAGGGCTTCGCAGCTCGCGAGGGTCGGATGCCCTTCGAGGGCCCCCACGACCTCGCCGACGGTGATGGTCTCCGCCGGCCGAGCCAGGGTGTACCCGCCGCGGACGCCACGGTGCGAGGACACGAAGCTCGAGCGGCAGAGGTCTTTCAGGACCTCCGCGAGCAGGCGTCGCGGGATCGGGTAGCGGTCCGAGATCTCTCGAACGCTCGTGACTCCCTCCTTTCCAGCGAGGTGAGTCAGGGCGATCAGCCCGTACTCGGTTCGTTTGGTCAGCTGGAGCATCTATACCGCATCATATTAGTGCTATATCGGCCCGGCGAGTAGGGGCTTCTTTACGGTGAGATCCCTTCTGGAGAGGGAATCGAGCCGTTCAAGGGCACGGCCTCCGTTCTCCGATCAAAGGACCCATGAGCCAGGAGCGGAAAGAAAGGGCCCCGATCTGCTTCACCTGCGGGAACGAGGTTCGACCCTCGAACCGCTGGAATCGCCTCCCCGACGGGGAGGTCTGTCCGATCTGCCGGGAGAGGCTCCTCGATCTCATCCTTCCTCCCCTTCCCCGACAGGGTTCGGATCTGCCCTATGAGCTGGTCGACGAGGGGTTCTTGCCGGAGGAGGACCCCCCCGAAGAACCCCGGCGCGCCTAGCTGTCCGCGGGCCGCCACGAGAACCGCCGGCTGTTCTGCTCCGCGCGGACGCGCTACGAGCCACTGCCTTCGGACCCCTTCCGGCGACCCCCGCGGCGGCCGGCCGGGCTTCCCATGTGGTCCTGGAGCGCGGCTCGGATCTCCTCGGGGATCCGGGCGGGTTGAAGGGTCCCCAGCGCGAGGCAGACGACTTCCACGGTTCCCGTGAGCAAGAGCTCGCCGTCCCGGGCGCGCAGCAGTTCGTAGCCGTAGGTGATCGAAGCGCCCCGAAACTGCTCGATCGTGGTCCGCACGACGATCTCGTCGCCGTAGCGGGCGACCTGACGGTAGCGGACGTCGACGCGTCGCACGCCCATCGCCAACCCCCGGCGTTCGACGCCTTCGTAGGGGAATCCGAGGAAGCCCATCAGAGCCGTGCGACCCTCTTCGAGATAAACGAGGTGACTCGCGTGGTGGACAACGCCCATCTGGTCCGTCTCGGAATAGCGGACTCGGATCCGGTGTTCGTGCGCAGCGCTCATGGGGCGCGAGGAGAATAGCGCTCGCAGGGGCCGTTTGGGCCCCCGCCCCGCCTCCGCTAGGATCTGAGGCTCTCCATGGGAGGAGATCGACTCTCATCGCGGGGCGACCCGAACGTCTCCGTCTTCCTCACCTGGTTCCTACCCGGCGCAGGACACGTCTACCTCGGCCGCCTCTTGCCCGCTCTCGTCGCGTTCGCGTTCGTGGAGGGTCTGTACGCGATCGGGTGGTTCCTCTCTGGCGGGCGGGTATTCGAGTTCCTCGATCCGGAGCTGCAAGGGCCCTTCGCCACGCTCCTCACCCCCGAGTTCGCCAACCTGGGGGCGATGATCGCGCAGCATCGGGTGGTCGGTTTCGGTGGAGGAGAACCTTCTCCCTTTCCACCGCACGCCGCCCTGGGTGGCATGCTGACGGGTCTTTCCGGCCTGGCGAACGTCCTGTGCATGGTCCACGTGCACCTCCTGGCGCGCGTTCCCGATGAAGCATCGAGGAAGGGGCCTCACCCCGTGATCGCGGTCGGATTCGGCTGGATCCTTCCGGGACTTGGATACTGGATCCAGGGGCGGCGCCTGCGGGGCCTCGTCGTCTTCGTGCTCCTCGTCGGCCTGTTCGCCCTGGGGACCGGGCTCGCACGGGGATCCAACCTTTCCCGCGAACGTCACTTCTACTACTGGTCGGGACAGTTCCTGCTCGGTCTTCCCTCGATCCTCGCGGAGATCGTCTCCGGACGTCCTGCCGTGCGGGGCCCGATCCGATTCGTCGATGTCGGCCTCCTGTACGCCAGCCTCGCGGGGCTCTTGAACACGCTCGCCCTGCTCGACGTCTATGGCGTAGCGGAGCGCGCCTGGCTTCAGGCCGGAGGAGCGTCGTCGAGCGAGAAGGCGATCGAAGGGAGGGGGGCATGACCGGACTCCTGCTCCACGTCATCTTCTTCCTCGTGCTCGCCGCGCCGATCGTCGTGATGAGTGCGTTCTACGCCGAAGCCGAGGACGGTCCCGCCCTGCGCGCCATTCCCAAGCGCTACGCCGTCTTCGTGGTCGCCTGCGCGCTCCTCGCCGCAGTGATGCTCGGTCTGGAAGCCCTGTTCGTTTGAGCGCGCGACGGCGTCGCCTAGGAATCCAGTTCGACGATACGGAAGAGACCGCCAGGGGATCGGGCTACCCGGCCGTCGATCTCGAGCGCCACCAGTTCCGCGAGGACGTGGGAGAGGCCACCTCCGGTGCGCAGGGCGAGCTCGTCGGCCGTGAGGGTCTCGCCGCGCAGGGCGGCGAGCAGCGGAGGGAGGGGCGTCGGATCCGCCGGCGCTCGCGCGTCCTCCCTGATGCCGAGCAGGGCGAGGACGTCCTCGGGGCCCTCGGCGAGTTCGGCGCCCTCCCGCAAGAGTCGATGGCAACCCCGTGCCATCGGGTGATCGACGCGACCGGGAACGGCGAACACCATCCGGCCTTGGTCGACCGCCCAGCGGGCGGTGATCAGGGATCCCGAGGCGAACGCCGCTTCGACCACGAGGACCGCGTTCGAGAGGCCCGAGATCAGGCGATTCCGCAGCGGGAAGTGATGTTTTCGCGGTCCTGCTCCGAGAGGGTGCTCCGTCAACAGGAGCCCCTCGGTCCTCATTCGATCGGTGAGCGGACCCTCGGGCCAGGCGCGATCCAGACCCGAGCCGAGAACGGCGATCGTCGCTCCTCCCGCGTCGAGGGCGGCGAGGTGCGCGCTCTGATCGATCCCGCGGGCAAGTCCGCTGACGATCACGACTCCCTCCTTGGCCAGGGAGTGGGAAAAGCGGCGAGCCTGAGCCTCCCCGTAGGGAGTCGGAGAGCGTGTGCCGACGATGGCGACGCGTGGGCGACGGGCCAAGTGCTCGAGTCGGCCCTCAGCCCAGAGTCCCTCGGGAGGCAGCTCGATGTGGGAGCACTCGCCGGGCCATCCGGGGGAGGCTCGTTCGAGGTAGATCGCCGGCGGCACGCAGCCGGAGACTCCGGCGCGCTCGGACGGTGACAGGCTCAACCGCCTTCGAGGCGCCTGAGTCGAGGTCGAGCCGCCGGATCCGCAAGGAGTTGCGCCGCGGGAACCGAACGCGCGGCTTCCCCGAAGCAGCGCTGCATCTCCTCGAGGAAGGTGGCGAGATCGAGCCCCTTGTGGGTGGGCAAGTAGTGCGCGAGGAAGCGCCGGTGTCCAGCGTAGAGCTTGCGCGCGCCCTCGATCCGGCCCTCCTGCAGGTGGTGCAGGGCGACCGTCGCCTGGATCAGTCCCTTGTAGAAGTCCGAATCCTCGCCTTGGGTGCCCTCCCAGAGTTCCTCGAAGAGCTCGTGGGAAGCGAGGTAACGACCCGCGTTGAAGAGCTCGAGCGCCGCCGCGAAGGTGGGTGACGGTTGCTCGCTCTCGTTCACTCGGCCCGGCGGCCCTTCGGTCGGGGACGGTCTTCCCCGCGGTCCTCCCGGCGCTTCCCCCGTCTACCGGGAGGTTCCAGATTCCAGTAGCCGTACCAGCGCATCTCCATCGTGTGCGGGAGTTCCGGTAGCTCCGCAGGGACGACGAAGTCCTTCTTGTGGTCGTTCCACCAGCGGAGCCACAGGGCCGACGTCGGCCCCTGATCCGTGCCGGTGAGCACTGCCAGGCTCAGGCGGAAGTCGTCCATGAAGCGATCGATGCTGTTCTGGTGGGTCGACTTCAGGAGATCCATCAACGCCTGGATCGACTCGATCGACCGAATGCGCCCGAGCCCGAGGATCCGCGCCTGGATGGCGGGGTAGCTGGGAGTCTCGAAGGGCTCGTCGCAGAGGATCTGGATCGATCGGGGATCCGCGTGCTGTCCGATGGCCTTGAGCAGCGCGGCGGAGAGCTCGTCGTCCTTCTTCAGCTCTCGTCGCGTCTTGTAGGCGCGATGCAGGGCTTCCAGGGAGGACGGGTGGCGCTGCCAGCGGAGCGACTGGAGCGCCGCCAGCACCACTTCGCGCTCCGAGTCCCCGAGGGCGCGAGCGATGGCCTCGACGACCTTCGGATCGGCCACTTCGGCGGCGCGCTCGAGCGCGCCCGCCTTCGCCTTCGGCTCCGAGGAACGGAACGCCTCCTCCAGGCCGCGCAGGGTCTCCTCGATGACCTTCGCATCCGGTGCGGGCGGGACCTCCTCCTGCAGCGCGACGGCGGAGGTGGGAATCAGGGCGGCGAGGAGGAAGCCGATCATGCGAACCTCTCTGGCAAGACGGGGATCTCTGGCCGCACCGGACTTCGGCGCCGCCTTCTCCGAAGATGCCTCCGGGGAGGCAAGGGCGCTACCCCTTGTCCGACGAACCGGCCGCGACGGCCGCGATGGGTTCGAGCGCCGCTTGCTGCGGGTGGAAGGACAGCTTCTCGGCCTGCTTGGGGTCCCCTTCCACGGTGACCAGGAGGCGGGCCTTGCTGCCTTCTCCGATCCTCAGGATCTCCTCGGCCAGGGGGTCCTCGACGAAGCGCTCGATCGCGCGCCGGAGCGGGCGGGCGCCGTAGTCGGGGTGGAACCCCTTCCCGATGAGGAACTGGAGCGCTAGATCGTCGACCTCGAGTTCGAGTCCACGGGCCTTGGCGCGCTGGAAGACGTCTCCGAGCTGGAGATGGATGATGCGCTTCAGGTCCTCTTCGCTCAGCGCGTTGAACACGATCTGTTCATCGACCCGATTCAGGAACTCGGGCCGGAACTGGCGTTCGACCTCGCCCAGCACGTCGGCGCGCATCTTCTTGTACCGGTCTTCCACGGAGGCCTGCGAGTCTCCCTTGCCGAAGCCGAGTCCGCCTCCCCCGATCATCAGGTGCGAGCCGAGGTTGCTCGTCATGATCAGGATCGTGTTGCGGAAGTCCACGTGGCGTCCGAAGGAATCGGTCAGGCGCCCTTCCTCCATGATCTGCAGGAGCATGTTGAACACGTCGGGGTGAGCCTTCTCTATCTCGTCCAAGAGGACCACGGAATAGGGGCGGCGCCGCACCTTCTCGGTCAGTTGTCCGCCTTCCTCGTATCCGACGTAGCCCGGGGGCGCGCCCACCAAGCGCGAGGCGTTGTGCTTCTCCATGTACTCGCTCATGTCGATCGTGATGACCGCCTCCGGGTCACCGAACATGAACTTGGCGAGCTGCTTGCACAGGTATGTCTTGCCCACGCCGGAGGGGCCGAGGAAGAGGAACGAACCCATGGGACGGCGCGGGTCCTTGAGCCCGGAGCGCGAACGTCGCACCGAGCGCGCGATCGCCTGGATCGCGTCGGCCTGGTGGATGACGACCTTCTCGAGCTCGGTCTCCATCTGGAGCAGGCGCTCGGCTTCCTCCTTCTCCAGTCGGGTGAGCGGAATGCCCGTCATGCGCGAGACGGTCTCGCGGATGTCGTCGACGTCGACGACACCGGAGGATTCGAGCTGGGCCTGGCGCGAGCGCCACTCCTTCTGCTGTTCCTCGCGTTGTTTCCGGAGTTGATAGGCCTGGTCGCGCAGCTTGGCGGCCTTCTCGAACTCCTGGTTGTGGACCGCATCCTCCTTGGCGCGATCCAGCTCCTCGATCCGGCCGTTGACCTCCTTGAGGTCGGGCGGCGCGACCATGTTCTTGAGGCGCACGCGCGCGCCGGCCTCGTCCATCACGTCGATGGCTTTGTCGGGTAGGAAACGATTCGTGATGTAGCGCACCGACAGATCCACCGCCTCGGCGAGCGCTGCCTCGGAGTATTGGATGCGATGGTGGGCTTCGTAGCGGTCGCGGAGCCCGCGCAGGATGGCGATCGTCTCCTCGGGCGACGGAGGATCGACGTTGACGGACTGGAAGCGGCGTTCCAGGGCGCCGTCCTTCTCGATGTGCTTGCGGTACTCGTCGAGGGTGGTGGCCCCGATGCACTGGATCTCTCCGCGCGAAAGTGCGGGCTTGAGCACGTTCGAGGCATCGATGGCGCCCTCGGCCCCGCCGGCGCCGACCAGGGTGTGGAGCTCGTCGATGAACAGAACGACGTCGCGCACGCGGCGGACTTCCGTCATCACGGCCTTGATGCGCTCCTCGAACTGACCCCGGTACTTCGTCCCGGCCACCATGAGGGCCAGGTCGAGCACGACGATGCGCTTGTCGCGCAGGAGGTCGGGCACCTCGCTCTCGACGATCCGCTGCGCCAGGCCTTCGACGATGGCGGTCTTTCCGACGCCCGGCTCGCCCAGGAGCACGGGGTTGTTCTTCGTGCGGCGGGAGAGGATCTGGATCACGCGCTCGATCTCGCGCTCGCGGCCGATGACGTTGTCGAGCTTGCCTTCGCGAGCGAGCTCGGTCAGATCGCGTCCGAAGGCATCCAGGGCCGGCGTCTTGCTCTTGCTCGTCGGGGTTCCGACGGGGGTCTCGCCCGACTCTTCCTCCTCCTCTTCGGTCGATTCCGCCCCGAGGAACTCGAGGACCTCCTCGCGCACGTCCTCGAGCTTGACGTTGAGGTTCGTGAGCACCTTGGCGGCGATGCCCTCGTTCTCCTTGATCAGGCCGAGCAGCAGGTGTTCCGTCCCGATGTAGTTGTGTCCCAGGTTCCCGGCCTCCTCCATGGAGAGCTCGAGCACCTTCTTCGCCCTGGGCGTGAACGGCAGCTGGCCCATCGTCACCATCGACGGGCCGGTCTTCACCAGCTTCTCGACCTCGGTGCGGATGCGCGCCAGGTCGATCTGCATGTTCCGGAGCACGTTGGCCGCGACCCCGCTCCCCTCCTGGATCAGGCCGAGCAGGATGTGTTCGGTACCGAGGTACTCGTGGTTCAACCGCTGCGCCTCCTGGCGGGCGAGGTTCATCACCTTCTTTGCACGATCCGTGAAGCGGTCGAACATGGCTGATTGGCTCCGTTGTCGGTGACCGGACGGCGTTCGTCATCCGACGGTCCTACGTCTTCGACCTTCGAGGGTCCGCGGGTTTACAAGTCCCGCAATGGGTCTTTGAGCGGAGGACCGCGCGCAAACGAGCCGTTCGGCCGGTCGCCGGCCCATTATGGAACCTCGGGCAACGATTTCCTAGCACCGGACGGGGGAGCCAGGCATCCGCCACGCCTCGCGTGGGGCGTTCAACTCGCCGATTCCAGCCGCGCGGATTCGAGACCCTGGATCTCGTCGCGCAAGCGCGCGGCGTTCTCGTAGGCCTCGGTCTTGATGGCCACGTCGAGCTGCGCTCGCAGTTGGGTCAGGTGCCGCTCGCGTACGAGTTCCCGTTCGTCCTTTCCCGGCAGTCGCCCCTTGTGGCTCGTGGCGTTGTGGATACGCAGCAGGAGGGGCTTCAGGTGTTCCTCGAACACGGCGTAATCCTGCGGGCAGCCCAGTCTCCCCTTGTTCCGGAACTCGGCGAGCGTCATCCCGCAGGAGGGGCACTTGAGTCCGCTTTCCTCGCGCGCGCGCCGAGCCGATTCCTTGAGGAGCTTCCACACCGCGGCGCTCTTGTTGGCAGTCAGGGAAGCGACGGGGAGTCTCAAGTTCCGCGCGCACTTCTCGCAGATGTGCTGCTGCTCCACCTTCGGTTCCGCTTCCTCTTCGCCGTTGCCGAGGACTTGCGAGATCTCCGTGACGTGAACGGTCGCGGGAGTCTTGTTGCAGAGTTGGCAGAGCATGTGCGGTTGCCCGTTCCCGCCTACCACCTATAGCCCAGCTCGGTCGGGGCGTCGAGAACCCCCGTCCTCCTTTCCCGGAGGGCCGCCCGTCGCCGGAAGGCGGGTGCAGGGTCAGCGCGGGGAAGGAGGGGCCGGATCGCGGAAGGCTCGAGCGAAGCGCTCGTGCAGGGCGGGGGTGATCTTCTGTCGGGAGAGGAGTGCCCGTACCTCCTCGCGTCCGCGGATGAGGATCCCGCCGAGCATCTCCGTCGTCCCTGCGCCAGCGGGAAGGGAGGAGAGCAGGTCGAGCAGGCCGGGATCGGGCTCGAGCTCGTGATCGGCGGGTGGCGTTTCGTCCGCCTCCCTGCCGGAGACGAGGATCCGCAACCGGCCGGCCGAGATGCCGGTGAGTCCCTGGATGGAGGCTTCGGACTCCAGGGAACCGAGCATCAAGTGCGCCGGGGAGATCGTGCTGCGCTCGAATCGGTGGGCCACTCTGCAGGCTGCGCCGAGGACTCGTCGCCCGGCCAGGGAGAAGGAACCGAAGAAGGACCCCGGCGGCGATTCCGAGACTTCGTTCCGCGCCGAACTCGAGACCAGGAGTCCCGCCTGGAGCAGGGCTTCGAGGATCGGCTCGGGGAGTTCCCCCTGGGCGGCACGGAACACGTGGATCGGATCGACGGGGTCGGCCTCGGCACGCGCCCGTTCGAGCGCTCGCAGGCTCCGTACCGAGAAGGGGAGCGATCCCCCCGAAGCCACCACGAGGATGCCCGGGCACAGCGCCAGCACCTCGCTCCCGATCGTCTGCGGATCGGCGAAGGCGTGCAGGACGAGTCGGGTGGCCCCGCACTCCTCGTCGCGCAGCAACGAAGCGAGCAAGTGCTCCTGTGTGACCTCGGTCGCATGGAGCCACAGGGCGAAGTCCGCGGCGCGGGACAGGGCCATCCGGGCGTAGGGATCGAGCCGCGCCGTCTCCCGCTCCAGGGCGGCGTGTCCGCCCCGCAGGCTCACGGGAGATCCCTCGGCGGGAGCAGGGCGCGAAAGGCCTCGGCACGGGCGCGAAAGTTCGTGAACGCGTCGAAGCTCGAGCCGGCAGGAGAGAAGAGCACCGCGCAGCCCGCGGGAGAGCGTTCGAAGGCCACCTGCACGGCCTCCTCCAGGGTCGCGGTGCTCTCCGTGCGAATCCCGCGCGCCGCGAGGGCTTGCGAGAAGAGCTCGCGTGCCTCTCCGAAGCACACGGCGAGCGCGACGCGTCCGCGGGCCGCCTCCGCGAGCCCGTCCAGAGCGAGCCCCTTCTTCGCCCGGCCCCCGAGGACCAAGCACACCTCCGGCTCCAGGGCCTTCAGGGCCGAGATCGTCGAGTCGGGGGTGGTCGAGACCCCGTTGTCGAACACCTCGCGCCCGCGTCGGCGTCCCAGGGGCTCCAGTCGATGGGCGAGCCCTCGGATCTCGCCGAGCGCCTGCGCCAATCGGTCGGGCTCCGCCCCGAGCGCGCGCGCGAGTCCCAGCGCCACGAGCGCGTTCGAGCGCTGGAATCCCCCGTGCAAGCGGAGATCCGCCACCCGTCCCAGGACCTCGTCCCCGGAAAGGAAACGGCCCTCGTCGATCCAGAGCGACGTCCCCGCCCCGGGTTCGACGGAGAACTCGAGCTTTCGGCCGCGCGCGGGCTCGAAGCGCGACGCCCAGGGATCCTCCCGGGGGAGGATCGCGATCCCGTCCGGAGAGACGAGGTCGAGGATGCGACGCTTGGCGGCGGCGTAGGCCTCCACCGAACCGTGTCGTTCCAGGTGGTCGGCGAGCACGTTGACCACGGCCACGGCGACGACGCGGTCGATGCGCTCGCCTAGCGAGAGCGGATCCTCCAGGGCTTCGAGTTGATAGGAGGAGAGCTCGAGCACGACCCCTTCCTCGGGACGGATCCGCCCGAGTTCGGACAGGAGCGAGCCCCCGAAGTTCCCTCCCAGGAGCGCAGGAACCCCGGCGCCCCGCAGGAGCGAGGCCACGAGGTGACAGGTCGAGCTCTTTCCCTGGGTACCGGTCACGCACACCACGCGCGCATGCACCCGTTCCAGGAAGAGCTCGATCTCCGACGTGATCCGCGCGCCGGAGGAGCGGGCTCTCTCGAGCAGGGGATGGTGCGGCGGCACGGCCGGGTTCGCGACGACGATTTCCGCGCACTCGAAATCGGCGGCGCGGTGCTCGCCGAGGACGTATTCGACGGGGGCTCCCGCCAGCGCTTCGAGGGAACCGCGGAGCTCGCCAGCGGGGCGTTGGTCGGTGACCGTGACCCGCGCTCCCTGTTCGACCAGGAAGCGAGTCGCGCCGGCGCCGCCGCCGAAGCTTCCGAGTCCCATCACGAGCACGCGTTTCCCCGCGATCTCCGCCTTCCCCGAGCGCGTCCGGGCATCCTGGGCGAGGGGGCTCATGGCTGCTTCGATTCCTCGTCGGGGCGGCCGGGCGCCACGTCGACGGGACGGGGCGCGGGCAGGTCGCGCGGGCCCTCCGGACCGGCCTGTCGCAGCGCATCCGCGCGCTCGATCACCGAGCGCAGGCTGGGCGGGGTCATGACCTCGCTCCCCCGAACCAGGGCCACGTGGTACTTGCGCTCGTCCTTCCAGCCGAACGGGAGCAGGATCTCGCTCACGAAGTCCATCGGGAAGTGCTCGTACCAGGGCGGCTCGAGCTCGATCTGCTCGGAGTGCGTGCGGAAGCCGGGCTTGTAGAGCGTGACGCGCCGGATGCCGTAGTGGGTGAAGGAGAGGTCGAAGGGCGTCGTCCCGATGGTTTCGTCGTCCAATCGCACGACCGCCCCCTCCGGTTCGGAGGTGATCCGCAGCGTGCGTTCGGCTGCGCAGCCGAACGCGAGGACCGCGAGGGCTCCCAGGATCGAAGGACGCAAGTGGGTGCGCGCCATGGGTGGCGGAGAGGGCGGGATTCGAACCCGCGGACCCCTATATGGCGGAGTCACCAGATTAGCAATCTAGCGCATTCGGCCGCTCTGCCACCTCTCCGCGGGTCGGCTCGCGCTCGGGATCCTAGCCGGGCCCTCCGGACCGAGCAAGGCAACTCCGAGGCCCGCTCCGAGTATGCTGGGTACTCGCGATGTCGGCCATCCTCGGAACGGCGAGTTCGATCGAGAAGTGCCTCTTCGCGCTGCTCGCCGCGTCCCTGCCCCAGGAGGTCGTGCACGTTCCCACGGATCCGGATGCGCGACTCGACGAGCTCACACGCGCTGCCCTCGTCCTGGCGGACGCCTCGAACGACGACTGGGCGAGCGAAGGCCGCGGAGCACAAGCCCAGGCCGAACTCGCGCGCCTGGCCGCGTTCGTGGGCGCGGTCGAGGACGAGGCCGAGCTCTGCGCGCGGATCGCCCCGGACTTCGAGAGCGCGGGCCTGCGTCCGGTCGGCCTCGGCACCGCCCTCGAGGACGGGGTGCTCCGGGTGCGGCGCAGGGAGACCGAGCCGAAGGACGCGGAGCCGCTCCGGGGCCCCGCGGGCTTCCTGTGCGCCTTCGCGGACCTCGCCCTTCCGTTTCGCACCCGCCCGCGGGTCGAGTTCAAGACCTTTCGCGTGGAGGAGCACGACGGCGGCTTCGACACCGAGGCCTTCTACAGCGCGAGCGGTGCCTCGGAGGCAGGCCTGCTCCAGGCGAACGGGGTCTGGCGCTGCCGCTGGAAAGAAGCGGGAGAGACGCTCTTCCTCGCGGGCGTGGAGGTGCGCGACTACTCGGAGATCGAAGTGCTCGCGGGACGTCCCCTCCTCTCGGACGAGCGGCTGCGCGGCATCGACGCGGGTTGGCTGATCGGGATCGGGGAGCTTCGGGAGTCGCTCGATACGCGCCTGGGACTCCCGATCCTCGGGCATCCGGCGGGAATCGCCGTCGGGGACGTGAACGGGGACGGACTCGAGGATCTCTACCTGTGCCAGCCCGGCGGGCTGCCGAACCGCTTGCTGCTGCACGGCCCGGAGCACGAGTTCGTCGATGGCTCGTGCGAGTCGGGCGCCGACTTCCTCGACTACTCGCGCGCGGCCCTGCTGCTCGACCTCGACTCGGACCGGGACCGGGATCTGGTCGTGTCCGTCGTCGACGACCTCCTGTTCCTCGCCAACGACGGGCGGGGGATCTTCACGCTGCGCGCGACCCGGTCCGTCACGCAGTCGACCTCGCTCGCGGCCGCGGACTTCGACCAGGACGGCGACCTCGATCTCTACGCGTGCGCCTACTTCGACCCCTATTCGGGCGACGGGAGCGGGGTACCGATGCCCTACCACGACGCAGAGAACGGCCAGCCGAACGTGCTGTTCGAGAACCGGGGCGACTTCCAGTTCTCCGACGTCACCGCCGAGCGGGGCCTCGACGTGGGCAATCGGCGTTTCAGCTTCGCCGCCTCCTGGGAGGACTACGACCGGGATGGCGACCCCGATCTCTACGTCGCCAACGATTTCGGCAGGAACGTCCTCTATCGCAACGATTCAGGCCACTTCGTCGAGCGCGCCGCTCCTGCCGGGGTCGAGGACATCGCCTCGGGCATGGGCGTCGCCTGGGGCGACTTCGACGCCGACGGCTGGCCCGACCTCTACGTGAGCAACATGTTCTCGGCGGCGGGCAATCGCGTCGTCTACCAGCGGCGGTTCCAGCCAGAGGCCGGGGACGCCGCGCTCTCGTCCTTGCGCCGGATGGCGCGCGGCAACACGCTCTTCCGGAACCGCGGCGGCGGAACGTTCGTCGACGTGAGCGAGGAGGCCGGCGTGACCATGGCGCGCTGGGCCTGGGGCGCGGCATTCGTCGACCTGAACGCGGACGGCTGGCTCGACGTGGTCTCGCCGAACGGCTTCCTCACCCAGGCACGCAAGGACGACTTGTGAAGCTTCTTCTGGCGGCAGGTCGTGTCGCATTCGCCCGTCCGAACCGAGGAGCCGGACGACGACTACGTGCTCGGCTGGAAGGCCATCAATCGCCTGATCCGCCGCGGATACTCCTGGTCGGGCAACGAGCGCAACAACGCCTTTCTCAATCTGCGCGACGGGACGTTCGTCGACGTCTCGGCTGCGAGCGGCTTCGATTTCCCCGACGACGCTCGCGCGCTCGCCGTCGCGGACTGGGACCTCGACGGAGCTCCCGATCTCTTCGTGACGAATCGGAACGGGCCGCGCCTGCGCTTCCTGCGCAATCGCGCCGGCGTCGGAGGGCGGAGCCTCTCCCTGCGCCTCGTGCAGCCCGACGGCGACCTGGACGCCATCGGGGCGCGGGTCGAGCTCGAACTCGAGGACGGGAGCGTCCAGCGTCTCGTGCGCAGCGTGCAGGCGGGCTCGGGCTACCTGGCCCAGTCGAGCGCCTGGCTCCACTTCGGCCTGGGGACGAGCGGCCGCTCGAAGCGCGCGCTCGTGCGCTGGCCGCTCGGGGAGGAGGAGGCCTTCACGGGGCTCGACGGTCCGGGCTCCTTCTTGCTCGAGCGGGGCAAGGGCCGCGCGGAGCGCTGGACTCCCGGGGATTCCCGCGCGCCGCTGGCGGAGCCGACCCCAGGCGAGGAAGCGGGGCTCGCCCTGCTCCGCGATCCTCATGGACGGCGGATCGTCCTCGCCTCGAGCGTCCCCATGCCGCGGCTCTCCGTGGTCTCGTCCGATGGATCCTCGCTCGAGCTCTTCGGGATCCGGCCGGGCGGCGGCGGCACGGGCACGGGGCGCGCGATCCTGCTCGAATTGTGGTCGCGCACCTGCGTTCCGTGCCTGGCCGAACTCTCGGAGTTCGCGCGCGCTCGCGCCGAGCTCGAGCAGGCGGGCATCGCCTTCCTCGCCCTCTCGGTGGACGAGGACGCCTCCGCCGCGCGCGAGGTCTTGGCGCAGATCGGCTGGCCCTTCGCCTGGGCCAGCGCTCCGCGGGAGACGATCGAGCTCCTGGATGCGCTCCACGGGGCGATCCTCGACCGCGACCTCCCCCTGCCTCTCCCGGCGAGCTTCCTGATCGACGCACAGGGGAACTGGCGCGCGCTGTGGCTCGGCCGCGTCGATCCCGAACGACTGGCCGAAGACCGCGAGCTCCTCGACCTCTTGCCGGAGGAGATGCGCGAGCGCGCCACGCCGTTCCCGGGCCGGTGGGCGTATCCCGCTCAGGGTGCCGATCTCGGTTTCTTCGAGGCGAAGCTGCGAGCGCGCGGTTTCACGGCGGCGGCCGACGAGTTCGCACGCGCGCGGATCGAGATCGTCGAGAGCTCGCCGGCGAAGGTCCTGCACGGGTTCGGACGCGCCGCGCTCGAGCGGGGGAAGATCGCGGAGGCGATCGAGAACTTCCGCAAGGCCACGGAAGCGGATCCGCGCCACTTCCAGGCCTTCTTCGACCTCGGATTCCTGTACCAGCAGCAGGGCGAGCTGCTGGAGGCGATCTCGGCCTACCGGGCGGCGCTGCGCATCGATCCCGCCCACGAGGAGGCGCGCTTCAACCTGGCTCTCGCCTTTCTCGTGAGAGAGGACTTCGAGGCCGCCGAGCGCGAGCGTGCCGCCCTGGAGGAGCGCGGCAGCGCCCTGGCTCCGGAGCTCGCGCAGGCGCTCGAGATCGCCCGCGCGGGGCAACGGCCGAAGGAGCGCTAGTCCGGAGCGAGGTCGAGCTGCACGTCTCCGAGATCCTTGCGTCCGCGCGCGAGCCGTCCGAGCGCGAGCGTCGCGGCGAGAGGCTCTCCCGAGCGGGGAACGGCCCGGAGCTCGAGGGTGGAGGTCTCCGCGGTCGCGCCGATCTCGAATCGCCCCAGACCGTCGGTGCGCTTGATCCCGCTCGAGCCGCTCGTCGCCGTGAACTCGAAGCGCGTCTCGGCGAGGGGCGTTCCCGCTGGGTCGAGGAGCCGCCCCGTGAGGACCGCGAAGGCCCCCTCGGCCTCGATCTCGAGCGTGACCCGCTCGCCCTCCGAGCGCGGGCCCGGCTCGACGGCGACCCCCGGCTGCGTCCCCTCGAGGGGAATCGCCGTGACGTTCAGCTCGAGGCCCAATCCCACGAGGGAGAAGAGCGCCGTTCCGTTCGACGTGCGCACCGACGTCCCGGCCGTTTCTTCACCGTGGGGCGAGGCGGCGAAGAGGAAGACCTCGGTCTCCTCGCGGAGCAGCGCACCGTCGGGACCCACGACGCGCACCTCGACGCTTCCCACTGGGGGGAGCCTGAGCTCCAGCGCTTCGTCCGTTGTGCGCCGCGGATCCCAGGCCGTCTTCACCGCGGGCACGATCGGGAGGCTCGCCAGCACGGAGAACCCGATCTCGGGATCGAGCTCGCCCGGGAAGTGGAGGGGATGAGTTAGCCACGCGTTGCCGCGCGCGTCGCTCTCCGCCCGCGACAGGGGACGGACTTCCAGTCCGCCTTCCTGCCGGAGCACAATCG
>Ga0247727_10003410_pt1 | contig 35148 bp, 33 predicted proteins | sample WisWelCaveWW1625_FD_202498 | JGI IMG/M metagenome (GOLD analysis project Ga0247727, IMG submission 202498) | Biofilm microbial communities from Wishing Well Cave, Virginia, United States - WW16-25 | ecosystem: Environmental > Aquatic > Deep subsurface > Groundwater > Cave microbial mat | place...
CTTGCCGAGGATGGCTGCGCACCAGTCGAAGGTCTCGGCCAGAAACTTTTGCACCGTCTCCTTGTCCGCCGTCGGCGGGTCCTTCAGCGGCGGCGCCTGGCCGGCGATCCGCGCGAAGTACCGCGTGTTGGCGCCCCCCAGGTGAATCATCAGCGCCCCGAAGGCCCTCATCTCGGGCGTGGGCTTGAACTCATAATGTTCCGCCGGCATCTCCTGGGCCACCTTGATGGTGAACTCCTTGGCCGTGTTCCATCGCTTCAGGTACGCCTCCGCCGATGCGCCGGCGGCCTTGGCCGGCCTCGCCGCCACGGCTGCTGCCGCGGCCGCAGCCAGAGTCTGCACTGCTCTGCGTCGATTCATGGTTCCTCTCCTGCTGGAAGTGGAATGCCCTAACATGATACCGTGTTGCCCATGATCCGCGCTGTGGTGCTTCTGCTGCTCGTCCTGCCCCTGGCCGCCCAGTCCCGGCGCCTGCTCATCGTCTCCATCGACGGACTCGACCACCGCTACCTCCGCGACGCCGACAAGCTCGGTCTCCGCATCCCCACGCTTCGCCGCTTGGCGAAGGAGGGCGCCCTCGCCGACGGCGTGGTCGGCATCGTCCCCACCGTCACCTGGCCCTCGCACACCACCATAATCACCGGCGTTCCAGCAGCCGGCCACGGCATTCTTACCAACGACCAGCCTGGGCAGCCCGGCCAGCGGTGGTGGTACACGAAGTTTCTCAGGGCCCGCACCCTCTGGCAGGCCGCCCGCGAGAAGAACCTCAAGGTCGCTGCCGTCTACTGGCCGGTCACGGTCGGCGCCGACATCAACTTCAACTTCCCCGAGTTCTGGCTCAAGCGCGACGGCCACTCCAGTGCTTTCGGCCCCATCGAGCAGCATTCGACACCCGGGCTGGCGGATCGTATCACCCGCGCTTATCCGTCGTTCCCGGTTGCGGCCTTCAGCGACCGCCCCATCCTGATTGCCACCCGCTACCTGCTCGAGACCGAGCGCCCCGACCTGACCCTGGTCCATATCGCCGACCTCGACGGCGAGCAGCACGACACCGGGGCCTTCTCGCGCAACGCCCGCGCCGTGCTCGAGTACCAGGATGAGCTCCTCGGCTGGACCCTCCAGGCGCTGCCTTCGGACACCGTGGTCGCCGTCGTCTCCGACCACGGCTTCGAGTCGACCGAGCGCGTCTATCGTCCCAGGGCCGAGGCGCCGGAAGCCCAGGTCCGCGAGGGCCTCATCGGCGCGCCCACGGAGGCTGCCGCCGCCCGCTTCCGCAAGATCATCGGCGCGGGGGTTGTCGCCCGAGAGGTGCCGATGGAGGAGGTCCGCCGCATCGCCCCGGATCTGGCCTCCTGGACCGCCGCCTTCGAGACCGTCCCCAATACCATGCTCTCGTCCACCGACGGCCCGGCGCTGTCGAAGGGCGACGGCCGCGGCATGCACGGCCTGTGGCCCACCCGCGCCGGCTACCGCGCCAGCTTCCTGCTTTGGGGTCCCGGCATCCAGGCGGGGCGATGGCCCGAGATCTCGATGCTCGACGAAGCCCCCACCTTCGCCGAGCTGCTCGGCGTTTCCCTGCCGGACGCGCAGAGGAAGTCCCTCCTGCCACGGCTGCGGTGACCGGCGGCGTGCTTAGAGCCGAGGCTCAGCCAGGTCAACGCCGCGCGCGGATCCAGAACCGTTACCGGCGAACCGGGAAAACCGGCCAGGCCCCGGCTGATAATCGCGTCACAGCCGGCCGCGGCGGCCGAGGCCGCGCAAACAGCATCTTCCAGGTCGGGCCACTCGAGCGCAAGGGCGTTTCGGATCACGTGGTCATCCACAACAGCCACCTGGCAGACGGACAGCAGCAAGCGAATGGCCCGCAGAGCCGATTGCTTGCCCCGGGCCCGCGCCACCAGGTAGTGGATCGTGGTTAGGCCATGGGCAGGTAACCACCCTCGCGCCTGTCCCGATTCGAGCACCGCCCAGACGGCGCAGGCCGGCCCGGCGTGGGGTCTGCGGTCGAGCAGAATGTCCAGCACGACGTTGACATCCAACAGCAGCCGTTTCATCGGTATTTCCGCGCCAGATGCCGGCGAAATTCCCCCCTGCTTCCTTGCTTCAGAAGGCCGCGTAACTGCCGCAGAACCGGGGGATCTCCGGGCTCCTGAACCGGCCGCTCGAGCAGGGACAGAAAGCGCTCGACCAGGCTCGATACCGAGGTACCCTGGGCCTTGGCGTACCGCTTGGCGCTTCGCACCACCCGCTGATCGACGCTCAATGTGAGTTTGGACATATACGTATTCTACCACGTCATTGTGTACGTATCCAAGGCTAAGCGTCCCGAAGGGGGTCCGCGCGGGGTTCCCTTGACGCCGGCAGGGGACGATCCGTTGCCGAAGAGTGATGGCGGGCGCGCCCGGTGACAAGGGACCGCCAGGCTGGTACCTTAGAGTGGATGTCCACCGGCATGCGTCCTCCGAGCGGCTCCCCCCGCTCCCCGGCTCTCACCGCCGCCGACCGCTACTTCGAGCTCAAGTCCCAGATCCACCGCAAGCTCATCGGCGTGCTGAACTACGAGAGCCTGTCCTCGGTTCCCAAGGACCGCATGCGCGCCGAGATCGGCCGCATCGTCGAGCGGCTGCTCGAGGAAGAGCGCGTCCCCATGAACACGGCCGAGCAGAACAAGATCATCGAGGAGGTGCTCGATGAAGCCCTGGGCCTGGGGCCGCTCGAGCCGCTGCTGAAGGAACCCAGCATCTCCGACATCCTGGTGAACCGTTTCAACCGCGTCTTCATCGAGCGCAACGGCAAGCTGGCGCTCACCGGCGTGCGCTTCAAGGACGACAACCACCTGCTCCACATCATCGAGAAAATCGTCTCCCAGGTGGGCCGCCGCATCGACGAGGCGCAGCCCATCGTCGACGCCCGCCTGCCGGACGGCTCCCGGGTCAACGCCATCATCCCGCCGCTGGCCCTGGACGGCCCCTCGCTGTGCATCCGCCGCTTCGGCCGCCACGTCATCACCAACGAGGAGATGATCGCCAACAAGACCGTCACCCCCAACATGCTGCGCTTTCTCAGCGCCTGCGTGGAGTCCAAGACCACCATCCTCATCTCCGGCGGCACCGGCTCCGGCAAGACCACCATGCTCAACGCCCTCTCGCGGGCCATCCCGGAGGACGAGCGCGTCATCACCATCGAGGACACCGCCGAGCTGCAACTCCAGCAGCGCCACGTGGTCAAGCTCGAAACCCGGCCCGCCAGCATCCAGCGCCAGGGGGCCATCAACCAGCGCCTGCTCCTGCGCACCGCCCTGCGCATGCGTCCGGACCGCATCATCGTCGGCGAGGTCCGCGGCGGCGAAGCCCTCGACATGCTCCAGGCCATGAACACCGGGGTGGAGGGCTCGATGTCCACCGTCCACGCCAACAGCCCCCGCGACGCCTTTTCGCGCCTGGAGACCATGGTGCTGATGGCCGACCTGGAGATGCCCGTCCGGGTGATCCTGCAACAGCTCTCCTCCGCCATCAAGATCGTGGTCCAGGTCTCGCGCCTTTCCGACGGGTCCCGCAAGATGATCAACATCTCGGAGGTTTTGGGCGTCCAGGACGAGCTGATCCAGCTCGACCCCATCGTCGAGTTCCGCCGCACCGGCTTGAGCGACTCCGGCAAGGTCCAGGGCCGGTTCCAGTGGAGCGGCAAGGCGCCCAGGATTCTCGACCGCCTCCGGGTCAGCGGCATCGAGCTCGACCCCAAGATGTTCAGCGAGGTAGTGGAGATTGCCTGACTATACCGCCCGCCACGCCCGCGCCGGCCTCGACGCCCGCCTCCCGGGGATCGAAACCTGGCCCAACCAGTTCCCCGGCTACACTATCGAGATCGAGGTGCCTGAGTTCACCTCCGTCTGCCCCAAGACCGGCCTGCCCGACTTCGGCGTCCTGACCCTGACCTACGTGCCCGACAAGCTGTGCCTGGAGCTGAAATCCTTCAAGCAGTACATACTTGCTTACCGGAACCTGGGCATCTTCTACGAAAACGTGGTCAACCGCATGCTGGGGGACATCGTCCGGACCGTGCGCCCCGCCTCGGCCAACCTGAGCGGGGAATTCACCCCGCGCGGCGGCCTTCGGACCACGGTCACGGCATCCTACGAGCGCCCTGGACCGGCTCGGCGCGCCCGGCGGTAAAAGAATCCGGCGTTGTGCTATACTTCCATACTGCATGGAAAAGTTCTTCAATGCCGTAAAGCCCGGAAGCCGCGAAGCCCGGCTGGCCGCTGAAATCGACCCCGCGCGCCTGCCCCGCCACGTCGCCATTATCATGGACGGCAACGGCCGGTGGGCCCAGCGGCGGCACCTGCCGCGCGTGGCCGGCCACCGCGCGGGCGTGCGCCCGGTCCGCGAGACCATCGAGGCCTCCGCCCAGCTCGGCATCGGCTGGCTCACCCTCTACGCCTTTTCGCTCGAGAACTGGAAGCGCCCCCGGGCCGAGGTCGACACCCTCTGGCATCTCCTCCGCCACTCGCTGAACAAGGAGCTCCCGGAGCTGAAGCGCAACGGCGTCCGGATGCAGGTGATCGGCCGCATCGACGAGCTCCCGGAGGAAGTCCAACGCGACCTCGACTGCGCCATGCTGGACACCGCGGCCAACTCCGGGTTGCAGCTCACCATCGCGCTGAACTACGGCGGCCGCGCCGAGATCGTGGACGCCGTCAACGCCCTCCGCAACTCCAAGCTCCCCATCACCGAGGAGAACATCTCCGCCAACCTCTATACGGCCGGAATGCCCGACCCCGACTTGCTCATCCGCACCTCCGGCGAGGTGCGCGTCTCCAACTTCCTGCTCTGGCAGATCGCCTACTCCGAGATCTGGGTCACCGAGAAGATGTGGCCCGACTTCCGCCCCCTCGACCTGCTCCACGCCATCCTCGATTACCAGAAGCGCGAACGCCGTTATGGGGGCCTGGGCGAGCCGGACTCGGCCGAAGCGCCCGTCCCCGCTGTCGCAGTGCGGTCTTGAAGAGGGGGAACTGGTGAAGCGAGTCCTCACCGGCGCAGTCCTCATCCCCCTGGTCGTTGCCCTGATGCTGCTGGCGCCCACGCGCTCCGTCCGGCTGGCGCTGACTTTCGTGGCGCTGTTGTGCCTCAGCGAATTCCTCAAGCTCGCGGGCCGCTACAGCGCCGAGCCGATGCGCCTGGTGGCGTACCTGTCCGGCGCGTGGATCGTCGCCGCCCCCGCTCCGCCCGGCATCCCGCTGCTCCTCGGCGTCACCCTGCTGCTGCTCACCCTGGCCATGCTCGGCGGCCGCGACCTGGCTGCCTCGCTCCCCTCCGCCGCCGCCACGCTGCTCGGCGTGGTCTACACGGCCGTCCCCTTCCGGCTGGCCGGCGATCTCCACGCCGCCGGTCCTCACTGGCTCCTGTACACTCTGTGGATAAACTGGATCGGGGACTCCGCCGCCTTTTGCGCCGGCCGGGCCTTCGGCCGCCACAAGCTCGCCCCCCGCATAAGTCCGGGCAAGACCTGGGAAGGCGCGGCCGCATCCCTGCTCGCCGCGGCCATCCTGGGGCCTCTCTACCTGCGCCGCTTCCTCCCCGCCGAGAGTGCCCTCCCGTTCGCCGCCGCCCTGTCGATCGCGGTGAACATCGCCGCCCAGACCGGCGACCTCGCCGAGTCGGCCCTCAAGCGCGGCGCCGGCGTCAAGGATTCCGGCGCCCTGCTCCCCGGCCACGGCGGCTTTCTCGACCGCCTCGACGGCATCCTGTTCTCGGTTCCGGTGGTGTACCTGGCGGCGGCCGGCAGGGGCTAACCCACCAGCACGACACAGCCACCCGCCGCATCTCGCGGACATGCTGGAAGCAGTTCGGCCCTTATCCGGGGGGCGTAATATCGCGGCGCCTCGCGAGGAACCCGCCTCCAGGGACCCAAGCCAGGGACAGCATTCCGGCGAGCCACGCAACAGCAGTCAGTACGCGGGTTGCGGCTTCAGGCTCGAACGTCAAGAAAATGCGCCGCCGCCCTGGACCAGGGGGGCGGATGACGAGTTGCCCCAGACCATCGGGGAACGACTCCAGCCGCTTTCCGTCGCACTCCACCCGCCAGCGTCTGTCGAAGGCGATCTGAACCGAGAGCGCCTGGCCGGAATCCGGACGCGCCTCATCCACCTCGATGGCGGCTGCGCTTGCCGACAGCCACCGAAAGGTGGCGACAGGATTTCGCGCATCCTCCAGGGCTTCCACATACCGCTCGATCTCCAGCGAATCGAGCAGGTCTTCCGGAGCCCGCCTGACCAGGCTCGCCTCTGGAACGATGTGGGCCAGCGAACGGGATCGTCGAGGAACCTCATAAATGGCGTCTCCTCCGCTTCGCCAAACCACAGGGAGAATCCGGTCGAATTTTCCCGGGTCTCGCCAGACTCGCCATACATCGAGAGTTCTTTCGTCGCCGGCGCAGACCAGGTCGACTCCGTAGGCGCGGAGCCAGGCCGTTGTAAGCTGGCCGTGGCCTTTGGGCCAATGGATGGCATAGTCGGTGATCCACCACTGCGGCAAGCGAATCCCCGGTCCGAACCCGCCGCCGAACTGAGCGATATCGTGGAACGCCGGAAGCCAGTAGCGGACTGAGCCTACCGCATAGAGACGGCGTCCGGGGTATCGGCGCGCCACCTGGTCCCCCACCTGCCACTCCAGCGTCTTCTCGACGTCAACCGGACGGACCCAACGATCGGCGTAGGAGCGGTACTGGCTGGTTTGCACGATCGCGGCTGCGGCGGCGGCCAACACGGCGGCAACACGGAAAACCGCTGGCGTTCGAGCGATCAGCCGGGTCAGGGGGAAGGCAATCGCGAGAGCTGCGGCGAGTTCGGTTTCCACCTGGTAGCGGTGCGGCTGTGGTATCACATAGAACCCGGTAGCCTCCTCCAGGCCAGGGATGCCCCACATGGGCACCGCCAGGACCAGACCAAAGCACAGCGCGGGATCGAGGGACGTCCGGCGGAGCACGAACCCAATGCCCACCATCAATACCAGGAAGGCCATCAGTCCTGCGACTCGCCCGGCGTCCATGGGGTAATGGCCTCCGCTGATTTGGGCGTTCCGGGCGATATCGGCGACCGTGGTTGGAGGGAGCCACCGCAGGACCAGAGCATAGGCGAAGATCCCGATGAGCGCGAGGAACGCCGCAGCGGCGCGAAGGTTCAACCGGCGCTGGCAGACCCAGTAAGCAACAGCGGCCCAGGCCAGCGCGAACGCCCCGACCCAGTTGGTCAGCAGAGCCGCCGCAACAGCCGCGGCGCCCAGAAAGAGGCGATGCGGCCGGGGCTTCGAAAGCGCGAAATCCAGCGCCAGAATCGCGACCATCACAAGGGTCAGCGCCACGATCTGCGGCCCGCCCCCGTACCAGGCCAGAACATGGAACCGGCGCGGGATCCACGGCGAAAAGGAATCAGCCAATATTTTGGGCAGTATCCACAGCGAGGGGGACAACAGGCTGAACAACAGGCCAGCAAAGAAGCTGGGCGCCAGGCTGCGGCTCAAGCGGTAAGCCAGGGCGTAGAGAGCAACCGGGCCAAGACAATAGAAAACTCCTGTGACCACATGGTAAGCCCGAGGAACCGACAGCCCGGTGAGCCAGGCGCTACCGGCCACCGCATAGTTCAGCAGCGGCGGATAGGTGTTTTCGAAGGGGACACCGTTATACCAAAACGGGAACCAGGCGGTCTGAGCCGGATTGTGAAGGATGTATCGAGCCAGCCCGATAAAGGCTCCCTCGATCGACTGCCGCCCGTCCAGGTACTCGATGCCGAACCAGGGGCCGGCAGTGTAGGCATTCAGGGCAAACAAAATGAGGCCACCGGCGGCAACCGGCCAAGTGACGCGCTCAGGATAGGTGGCTCGCCTCACCGCTAGGGAGTGTCGCGACAAACGTTGCCGGTGATGCGATTGGCCTTGTGCGGGAGGCCGGGCGCCAGAACGATGCAGCCCGCCTTCATTCCGAATCCCGATACCTCGTTGTTCTCGATCACGTTGTCCAGGGCGTCCGCGGGCCGCTCGGCGCGCCGGCCGAGATAGATTCCGGCGCGCAGCAGATCCGGCTCTGCTTTCCAGTAAAGACATCGCGAGCTGGTGGAGCCGGGGGTGCAACGCGCGAGGTTCAGGTTCACGAACCGGTTGGCGGCCATGCGGTGTTTCCTGCCGATGACAAAGACCCCTCCGTAGACCGCTCCGTCGATGACGTTGTCGACAACCTCGATGCTTTCCGACCGCATGTCAGGGTTCGCATTGTTAAAGACGATTCCAAAGTGGCCGAACGGATAAGCGTCCAGGGGCTGGCGGTTGGAGCAGACGTTGCCCTTCACAACGCCATGATGGAAGCCATCGAGGTCGATGCACTTGCCGTTGACCTCCTGAAACTGGTTTCGCTCATACGCGCTCTGGTCGGTGTTCCCGGCCGTGTCGATGGCGACCGGAATGCCGCCCGCCGCCGCGTCCACCAGCGGGACGGGATAGCCGATGCGCGAACCCGAATTATCCACGACGCGAATCCTGGTGGCATGTCCGATTTGAATGGCATCTCGCGCCACGTCGCTGATCCGGTTGCCGCTGATCAGCCCATCGGCGTTGCGGGGCGACGTGTACTGCGAGTGGGTCCAGATCCCGTTGCCGCCGACTCGCCGCAAGGTGCAGTTCCGCACGGTGAAATTCGTGGTTCCCTCTTCCAGCAAGATGCCGCCGCTGGTGTTGTTGTGCCCGTCTGGCTTGAGCGAGCCGCAGTCCTCGATCTTTACGTCCTGGATCATGACATTCTTTCCGCCGTTCACGATGATCGGGAAGTTGATGATGCTCCGAAACGTCAACGCGGAGATCTCGAGGCCATGGACATCTTCGGCAACCAGGCCGTTGTCTTCATAGAACCGGGAGAATGCCACGTCGGAAGGCGCAATCCCCAGGCGTTTCTCTTGGGTATCCCGATTTCCTGCCAGGGTGAGGCTGGAGATCCGAACGCCCGAGCCGGAGCGGATGTAGATCAGCGCCCGGCCCGTGAACGACGGCGTGGCCCGAATCATGGAGCCGGACGGGCTGCCGCGAACCTCCAGCTGTTTTGCATCGGCCGGGACTTCGAGGGGTGTCGAAATCTCGATGTTTCCGGCCGGCAATTCGATGACGCCGGTGCTCTGCCGGAACAGGGCTCGGACGGCGAGCTCCTTTTGCTGACGGGCCAGCGCGTTTTTCGGACGCCCGCAACCGGCCACCAGAGTCAGAAGCAACAGCGCGGTCCACCAGCCGTTCCCGCCGGCGCCCGGGGCCAGCCCCACCTCCGCGGCCGCGCTGGCGGGCCTCCCGCGCCGTTGATGGTTGCGCACAGCCGCCAATAGTAACACAGCGTAGAGACGTAGCCGACGTATGCGCAGCCTCGCAGCGCCGCTGCGGCAGTGGATGCGGGCCGGCCCGCCACCGACATGGCGGACGTCCGCGCCGGCTGCGGAGACTACCTTGCCATGCTCGCCGCCAGAATCCACCGCAGCGCTGGCGGGCGCGGGCGACGACGCCGGTCCGCTGCAGCGCGCCGGCCGATGCGCCGGGACAGGCTGGCGGGCGCGGCCGACGAAGCCGGTCATGTTGGCGACGGCGAAGCTGTTGCCGCACCGGACGGCGGCCCCCGAAACTACCTGACCCTGCTCTGTGCCAGAATCCGGCGCAGGGCGTCGGCGGATGCGCCGGGACAGGCCTGCCGGGCGCGGGCGACGAAGCCGGTCATGTTGGCGACGGGCGCGGTTGCTGCCGCACCGGACGGCGGGCCCCGAAACTACCTGATCCTGATCTCCGCCAGAATCCGGCGCAGGGCGTCGGCGGATGCGCCGGGACTGGCCTCGAGGGCGCGGGCGACGAAGCCGGTCATGTTGGCGACGGCGAAGCTGATGCCGTTCAGGTTGTGCGCCTGGGGCACGCCCGGGATGGGGCGCGGATAGCCGGAGGCGTAGAAGACTCCTGCCCCTTGGTGATAGGTGTCGCGGGGGCAGTCCCGATCGAGCTCCACGGCGATGACCGAGGGGAGCGAGCCGGGCAACAGGCCGGCGGCCGACACCGCCACCAGCCCCGCTGCGGCGGCGCGGTCGAGCGCCTGCGCGAAGCGGCCGCGGTCCTTGTCGCCGGCGATTCCCAGGCTCAGGTTCAGCACGCCGATGCCATGATCGGCGGCCCACTCGATGGCTCGCAGCAGGACGTCGGTGGCGGTGACGAGCTTGCGGTCGAACACCTTGACCGCGTAGAGCTCGGCGTCGGGGGCCTTTTCGCGGATGGCGCCGGCGACGGCGGTGCCGTGGCCGAGGTAGTCGAGCCAGTCGGCCGATTCGCCGCTGGGGGTGATGCGGACTCCGCCGGCGACGCGGCCGACGTGGGGATGGGAGGGGTTGACGCCGCTGTCGATGATGGCGACGCGGACGCCGCGTCCGGTCAGGCTTTCGGTCAACTCCGGGAGGCGCACCGGATCTCCAGATCGACGACCTGATCGGCGATGGCGACGAGCGCCGGCCGGTGGGTGATGACGATGGCGGTGCGTCCGCGCATCATCTCGACCAGGGCTTCGCAGATGCTCTGTTCGGTGGCGGCGTCGAGGTTGGCGGTGGGCTCATCGAGCACCAGCACCTTGGGGCGGCACAGCAGGGCGCGGGCGATGGCAATGCGCTGGCGCTCGCCGGCCGACAGCGCCAGACCGCGCTCGCCGACGACCGTGTCGTAGCCTTCGGGCAGGCCGGCGATGAAGTCGTGGATGGCGGCGGCGCGGGCGGCCTCCACGATTTCGTCCTGCGTGGCGTCCGGGCGGGCGTAGGCCAGGTTTTCGCGAATACCGGCGTGAAACAGGATGAACGACTGGTCGACCACGGCGACGGCGGACCGCAGGGCGGCCAGGGGCAGGTCGCGCAGGTCCTGGCCGTCGAGGCGGATGGCGCCGGAGTCGGGGTCATAAAAACGGAGGATCAAATCGGCGACGGTGGACTTGCCGGCGCCGCTGGGGCCGACCAGAGCGCAGATGGTTCCGGCCGCAACGCGGAAGCTCACGCGGTCCAGCACCGGCTCGTCGCGGTCGTGACGAAAGGTGACGTTGTCGAAGACGATCTCGCCGCGAACTTGCTCGAGCGGGCGGGCGCCGGGCCGCTCCGTGACCTCGACCGGCGCGTCCAGCAGCTCGAAGACGCGGCCGAGCGAGACGGCGCCGGCGACCAGGTTGGTGTGGAGTCCCATGAGATTCTGCACCGGGCCGAGCAGGCGCAGGTGGTAGGCCAGGATGGCGACGAGCGCTCCGAGCGTCAGGCGGCCGTCGATCACCAGCTTGCCTCCGTAGAGGAACAGGGCGGCGGTGGAGAGCGCCAGGATGGTCCCGGGCAGGCCGCCGGCCAGGTAGGAAGAAAGCTGCATGTCGAGCAGGGCGTCAACGAAGCGGCGGTTGCAGTTACGGAAGCGGGCGACCTCGCGGGCCTCGGCGCCGGAGGCCACCACCAGGCGCATGCCTTGCAGGGTTTCGATGAGAAAGCTGCCGATCTCGGCGCTGCGCTCGCGCAGGGTGCGGACGCGGCCGGTCAGACGGCGCTGGTACCGTCGCAGGGCCAGCGCGGCGGCGGGAAGCAACGCCAGGCTGAGCAGAAACAGCTGCCAGTTGAGCCACAACATGACGGCGGCGCTGCCGGCCAGAAACACGGCGTTGGCGGCGAGCGCGAGGATGGAGTCGGCCGAGACGCGCTGGACTTCGGCGATGTCGTTGTTGAGCCTGGAGACGATGTCGCCGAGGCGGGTGCGGGCGTAGAAGCGCGGCGAAAGGGCCTGCAGGCGCCGGTAAAGCGCGAGGCGCATGTCGAACAGAGCCTCGGCGGAGACCCTGACGTACTGGTAGCTCGCGAGAATGTTGAAGACGAAGCCAAGGACGGTGACCCCGACCATGGCGGCGGCCACCAGGACCAGAACGCGGAGGTCGCGCCGCAGGAGCGCCTCGTCGATCAGGAGCTTGGAAATGTAAGGCTGAACCAGGCCCAGGACGGTGGAGAACAGGCTGACGGCCAGCACCACGGCCAAGCGGCCGCGGTAGGGCGCGAGGTACGGCCAGACCCGGCGGTACTCAGCCAGAGGCATCTACTTTGTAGTAGCACATGAACCCGGAGCGGCAATGCTCGGGGCTTTCCCGCAGGCTGATGGCGCGCTCGATGACCTGGAGCTTGGGCGTGGCGGCTCGGGCGCGGTCGACGATGTCACGGACCATGCGCACGCTGGCCATCTTCTTGAAGGCCGGCGCCTCGCGTCCGACGATCTTCAGCGAGTCGATGCCGATGCGGTGGAAATCGGGGATGGCGCACAGGCCGCAGGGGCCGTAGGGCAATCCCTTGGGCGTGGAGCTGCAGCCATTGCCGTTCAGGTACCAGATCCACTCGCGGTAGTCGGCCAGGTTCCGCCGCAGCCAGGCTTCGCGGCGGCCGGTGAGCCGTGGGCCGTTCCAGTCGAAGTCCGCCCGCATCTCGGAAAGGCTAGTGCAGAAAGCGCCGACGGAGTGGTGATGCGTGGTGGCGCAGAAGCCTTCCTCGAAGGCGCAGCCGTCGTTGAGCATGAAGACCTCGATCTCCACCTGGCCGCGGACGTCGCCGACGATGGTTTCGATCTCGGCGATGGTCAGGCTGCGGGGCAGGATGATGCGGCGGACGCCGAAATCGAGCAGGAACCGCACGGCCTCGCTGTTGAGGGTGGCGGCGACGGAGCTGACGTGGAGAGCGGCGGCGAGCTTCTCCGCGGCCAGGCGCGCGAGGAGGTTGATGTCGGTGACGATGAGGGCGTCCACGCCGATCTCGGCGGAGAGCTGGTGGGCGAGCTCCACGACCAGCTCGGTCTGCTGGGCCGAGTAATAGGGCGCATTGAGGGTGATGAAGACGGGGAGGCTGCGGGTATGGGCGGCGTCGACAAGCTGCCGCAGCTCAGAGCACGTTTCGAGGCTGCCGCCCTTGGGGCTGCGGCGGTTGAGCCACGCGGCGCCGGAGTAGCGCTCCACCCACTCGCGCGGGACGATGCCGCAGAACAGCTCCTCGGCGCCGGCGGCGGCCAGCATGTCGAGCTCGTCGAGGGCGCGAATGGGGGCCAGGACGTTCATGCGTCCACCATGGGGAGGCGCGGCTGGAAGACGAGGCGGGAGACGCGGCCGCCGGCGGCGTGGCCGAGCAGCGCCTCCAGCATCGGTGCAGTATGGACGTAGAAATAGGTATTGCCCTTCAAATAGAAAGCCTGGTCCCGGTTATCGAAGGGAGAGTTGGTGTAGGTGTACTGGACCAGGTGGGTCTGGCACTCGTGGCGGCAGGGGGCGCCGGGCTGGAACTTATCGGGCTTGCGGTAGTGGAGTCCGGCGGCCATGCAGGCGCGGGCGGTGGAGATGAACCCGAAGGGGAGATACACGGCAACCTCGAGGCCGCGGGCGGCGAAGCCGAGGTCCATACCCTGGGGGAGGTTGTCGAGCTCGACGGCGCCGACGCCGAGGCGGGCCAGCAGAGCAGTGTAGCTTTCGTTGTCGAGGTTGGAGCGCTGCAGAACTTCCAAGGTCGAGCCTTGAGCGGGGGCGGCGGCGTAGATCCCCATGATGCGGGGGTCGCGCAGCGACTTGTTCAGCAGGCGTCCCTGCACGGGACGCAGTTGGGGAAACTCGCCGCGCAGGACGCGGAGCACGCCCCAGTCGCTGAAAACGACCTCGTCGCCGGCGGCGAGCCGGGGCAACAGCTCGCGGAGCCGGGCGATACCGGCGCCCGAGACGTAGGGTGTCAGCAGAGTGAATGCCAGGCCGCGGGCGAATGCGGCGGACCGGGCGGCGTCGAGCGTGGCCGGGGCGGGGAGCAGGTGCTCGCAGAACTCGGTCCCGAAGGCGCAGCGGGTGAAGCGGGCGTCGCCGGCCATTCGCGCAGCCAGGGCGACGGCCGGCTGGAGGCGGACGCTGGTCTCCAGCCGGGCGAAGCGATCCAGGGTCAGGTCGCCGTCCAGGTCCCCGGCGCCGCGAATGTGGACCGACCACTCCATCGTAATTATCCGGGGACGACGACGAGGCCGGTGGTCAGGTCGGCGTTGACGTCGATGGTCTTCTTGAGCTGCAGGGTGCCGGCGTCGTAGATCTCGACGGCCGGGGCCGACCCGTAGATGTAGATCTGGCGGCCGTCGCCGGAGAGGGTGAAGCGGAAATTGATTGGGCCTGGGAACTCGACCATCTTGACCAGCTTGCGCGTGGCCATGTCGAAGACCCAGAACTCGCAGCGCCGGTTGCCCAGGCTGTCGCGGAAGGCGACGGTGTAGCCGGTCTTGCGGTCGGGGGTGAGGCGCAGGCCTGCCATGCCGGTGGTGGAGGGGCCGACCGGGGTGAAGTCGAAGGTGCGCCTGGTCAAGTCGAAGCGGGCGATGCCGAAGACGCGGCGATGAACGACCGGGTCGGTGGAGTTGAACAGGGCGGTGAGCATGCCCGGCTCGTCATGGGGGTCGTCGCCGAAGCCGAGGTTGATGGTTTCCATGCCGGGGTACTGGGGCTTGGAGAGCTCGATCTTCTCGACGAGCTTGAAGTCGGTGGTGTCGAAGATGAGGACGTTGTCGCGGAAATGGTAGAGGTACTTGCCGTCGGGGGAAACGCGCAGGCCGCCGCCAAGGAAGGCCGAGGCCTCCTCCTTGGGGTAGTCCACGGTCTTGACAATTTTCTTCTGGGCCAGGTCGATGACGACGAACTTGGGCGGCTCGAGCTCGAAGCGGTCGATCTTCTTCTCGGCTACGACGATGATGGCGTAGAGGACGCTGTCCTTGGGGTCGGGGGCGATGCCGCGAATGCGGATGCGGCGGTTGCCCTCATCGAGGGTGAAGTGGTTGACCACCTTACGGGTGGCCAGGTCGAGGACCTCGATGCCGGTGTGGAGCGGGGTGGTGACGTAGAGCTTCTTCTTGTCGTGGGAGAGGATGAGGCCGCGCGGGATGCCGGTCTGGAGCGGGACGCGGCCGATGATCTTCTCCTGGGCCTCGTCGAAAACGATGATCTGTTTGCCGAAGGCGCCGGCGTAGATCAGGGTCTCGGCGGGGAGCGGGCCCCAAGCGGAGAGCAGGAGAAGCGCGAAGAGTCTCATGGGAAGACCAGGTCGATGTTGCGCCAGTCCTTGGTGGCGCTGGCGCACTTGCCGGTCCAGTCGGGGTAGTTGTTGAGGTGGTCGGGGACTTGGGCCGGCCAGAAGCAGCTCAGGTAGCAATCATACAGATCGCGCTCCACGGGCTGGCAGAGGCCGGCGGTGCCTCCGGCGGAATCGACTTCCCAGCCGGGCGAGAAGACCAGGGAGCAGCCCATGGGGTAGTGGGGCCGGGTGGGCTGCCCTCCGCCCTGCTGAAGGGCGAAGACGTCGCCGTGCTCGGCAGCGATCCATTCTTCCACCCGCACGGCCTTGCGGTTGACCGCTCGGAGGTGTCTCATTGCGCGGAGCTCCTTTCATCGAAGTGTTCGAGGAACTTGGGGTTGCGCGCGGCGATCTCGCCGTAGACGGACAGACACACGTCGGTCCAGCCGCGGATCCAGTCGCAGTAGTGGAGGTTGGCATGGCCCGTGTCGCCGTAGCGGACGTGGGCCTCGTGGTAGCAGCCGCCGGAGCACACCGGCCGCGCCCAGCAGGTGTGACACTCGATCTTGCGGTTGATGTGGCCGCGGTCGAGGAAATCGGCCTGCTTGGCGCGGTCGACGCCGGTCGAGATGTGGCCGAGCTTGTGGGCGTCGGAATCGACGAAGCGGTGGCAGGGGGCCAGGTCGCCCGAGGGCCCGACGCCGAGCAGGCCGAGGGCGGCGCCGCAGGGATGAGCCTTGCTGATGCCTTGGTGCAGCTCGGCCAGCGTGTCGGTGACGTTCGAGAATCCGTGGTGCTCGCCGCGAAGCGCGTGATCGAGGTACTCGCGGGCCAGGGTCTTGAACTGCTCCAGCACCAGGTCGAGACCGCCGCCGCCGATGGCGTAGAGACGGACCGGCGAGGTGGTGACCGGGGCGAAGCCAACCTCGTGGAAGCCGAGGTCGTTCTTCAGGTGGCGGTAGATCTTGAGCACGTCGACCACCTGGGAGGTGAGGGTGACGCGGGCGCCGATGGGGCGCGAGGTGTGCCGCGCCAGCAGCTCGCGGATCTTCGGGGCGATGATGTCGTAGATGCCGCGTCCGTTGGCAAAGACGCGGAGCTGATCGTTCAATTCCTTGGGGCCGTCGATGGAGATGGTGACGCCGACCTGGTTCTCGGCGAGGTACTCGATGACGTGGGGCGTGAGCAGGGTGGCGTTGGTGGTGAGGCTGAAGTCGATGTACTTGCCGGCGGCGCGGGCCTTCTCGCGGGCGTACTCGATGGTGGAGCGGACCACCGGGAAGTTCATCAGCGTCTCCCCGCCGAAGAAGGTGAGGTGGACGGAGCGGCGCCCCTGGGAATTGGCGAGCAGGTAGTCGACCGAGGCGCGGGCGGTGTCCTCGGGCATGAACTTGGCCTTGCCCTCGGGGTTGGCCACGCGGTCCTCGCCAAACTCGTAGCAATACTTACAGGAGAGGTTGCACTGGTTAGTGACGTTGAGGACCAGGGTGTTGAGAGGGAAGGGAAGGGGCGCCTTCTCGACCGGGTCGTGGAAGCCGGGGCCCGAGACGATGGCGCGGGACTGGGCGAGCTCGTCGAGGACCTCGGCGGCATCGGGGCCGAGCTCGGCCAGGAGGTCCTCTCTGGAGCGCTCGCCGGGGCGGAGCCGGTCGATCACCGCGGCGGACGGCCCGTCGAGCTCGAAGATGGCGCCGCTCGGGACCAGGTAGAGGTAGCTCTTGCCGCCGCCCGCAAAGGGGTGAAACTCGCCGAGCCGATACGAAGAAGTCACTGAGCCACCTCCGGCTGATCCCAGCGGACGTAGAGCGGGATGGTGACGACCAGGTGGCCGCGGCCGGTGATGGCCTTGGAGCCGCCGCCGGGATTGTAGGCGGCCACCACCCAGACGTCGCCGTAGTTGTTTCGGCCGAACTTGCGCTTGGGGTTGGGGCCTTCGAGCGCCGGGGTGAACAAGCCGGCGGGGCTGAGCGCGCCGACGAAGTCCTTGTCGTCGTCGCCGTAGACGGCGTAGAACTCCTCGACCGACCAGGTGGCGTCGACGGGGCCGAGGCTGACGTCGTCCGGCGTGTTGGGCTTGTTATCGGGGCCGCGGTTGTAGGCGACGGCCTCGAACTGCTGGTAGCCCTTGGGGTGGCCGCCGCCCCCGAGACGGGCCAGGGCCGCCTCGGGCATTACCTTGAGGTAGTCCATCTTGTCGTAGACGGTGAAGGCGCCGACGGCGACGGCGCGCCGGAGGACGGCGTCGCGCTTGCCGGACAGGGCGTCCTTGGCGACGTCGACCTCGACGGTGACCGAGGTAGAGCTCTGGGCCAGGACGCGCTTCACGGCGACGCCGGCGCCGAGGTCAACGTCGGCCGGGGCCAGGCCGGAGGGCAGGTTGTCCCCGAAGATTTGCACGCGTTCGGCCGATGCGCCGGCCTGGAGGGCGAGGCGGTCGACGGCCAGGACGACGGGTTCGCTCGAGGCGCGGCGCAGCGTGACGTCGAGGCCGAACTCGTCGTAGTCGCCCCAGAACCAGCGCCCTTCGATCTGCGACTGGTCGCGGGAAACAATCATGACCTCGCGGAGTTCCTTGGGGTCGGTGGCGCCGGCGCTGCTGGAGCGGCCGCGCCAGGCGTAGCCGGCGTAGACCAGCGCCTTGCCGGAGCGGGTGACCCCGGAGCCGGTCTTGAGGTAGTGGAGCTTGGCGCTGGTGGTGAACTCATCCGGGCCGGCGCCGGGCTCGATGACGACTTCGCCCCAGACGCGGCCACGCCCGATCTGGCTGCCGCTGAGCAGCCACCGTCCGGCGAGTTTGGGCGCTCGCATGCCGGCGCGCCAGGCGGCCCAGTCGGGAGTGTGCAGGGGCGCGGCCTTGGCGATGAACTCGATGGCGCGATCGACCGGATCGCGGGTGTCCGTGCCCGGGGCGGGCGGTGGCGCGTTGGGCGGAGGCGGAGGCCGGCGAAAGCCGTTAGTCTCGACGGTGGGGAAGTAGCCGATGTGCATCTTCACCAGCAGGTCCCACTCCTCGCGGGAGCGCCGCCAGGAGAGCGCGCGGGCGTAGGGGTGGCAGGCCATGCAGGCGTCGCGCACGGAGTCGTTGGGCGCCGTCTCGTCCTGCATGCGGCGCTCGGCCTGGTAGTGCACCGGGCGGGCCTCCTCGGGGGCCAGGCCGTGGCTGGCGCTCAGGTACCGGACAATGTGCCGCGCTTCATCCGGGGTGAGGGTAAGGTTGTTGAGCCGGATCATGCGCTTGATGACCAGTTGCCAGCCCTCCGGCGTGGAGCGCTCCCAGGAGATGCGGGTGAGGTTGCCCTTCTCGTCCTGCTTGTGGCAGGGAGCGCACTTGGAAACGGTGAGCGCGTCGGTGACCGGAATGCCTTCCTCGGGCGCCTGGGCGAGCAGCGCACCGATCGAGAGGGACAGGGCGAAGGCACGGAAACGGGGCACGGTTAGCCTCTGAACGGTTGATTGTAGCACAGAGGTTCGGGACGGCCGGGCGCGTCCCGCAAAGAAGAAATAGGGCGGGTGGGGTTAGAGCGTGGGATCCTGGCGGGCCTGCTACATTCCTGGTGAGCCGGGGATCCCAGGTTTCGTCGTCGTTTGCGGCCGCCCGCGCGGCGGATGGTGATGGTGACGGTGCCGGTGGCGTCGTTCCCGTTGCAGTGGACGCGGTGTTCGCCCTGGTCCAGGCGGCGGATGTTGGTCAGAGGCCGCGGTAGACTTCGTCGTCGTTGCGTTTGCCGGCGCGGCGGATGGTCACAGTGCCGGTGGCGTCATTCACATTGTAGAGGATGCGGTATTCGCCCTGGTCCAGGCGGCGGAGGTTGGGGTGACCGGCCAGGGGATGGCTGTCGGCCGGACGGGGGTCGCGGGAGAGAAGCAGGAACCGCGCGACCACTTGCTTGAACTGCTTCGCCGGCAAGGTTTGAGCGAATTTCTGGGGTGCGTCGTCGACAAGCAGCAGGTAGGTCTTGGCACCTACGATCGGCTCCGTTTGCGCCAGCGAGCGGTGAGCTTGGCTTGCATCTTTCGGGCTTCCGCTTCAATGTCGATCTTGATGCCGTGATCACGTTCATAAGTGGCGACCATCTCATCGAGGGTGACGAACTTGCCCTCGGGGATTCCTACGGTGAGGTTGCGGATGGCATCCTCAACCAAAGAATCGATTCTACGGCCGGTGAGGGCCGAGAGGACCTTGAGACGGCGGTGCAGGGCGGGGTCGATCTGGGTTCCGATCTTTTTCTTCCTGGCGACGGTCGGCATGGCTTCAGCGTGGCAGGAAGCTGTCTAGCTGTCAAGATACTTCTTCCGCAGGGCGAGCCAGGCGGGGAACAGGTCGGGGGTTTCGAGCCAGACGAGGAACCACTGATGGATCTCCTGCTTTTCGGCGCGCCTGGCGGCGGAAAGGGGAGCACGGCCGAGGAGCGAGGCCAGGCGGTCCTTGGCGCGCAGGACGGCGCGGCGGCAGTCGGCGGCGCGGGCGGGGTTGGGGGCCCACTGGTATTCGCGCAGCAGGTCGAGGAGGCTTGATTCGGCCGCGGCGAGGTCGTGGAAGTGGACGCGGTCGCGCAGGTCCGGGGGCAGGCCGCCGACTTCGCGGGCCACGGGCAGGCCGGTCTTCTCGGCCAGCTCCACCAGGTAGCGGTCGGACACACGGGCGCCGCCCAGGCGTTCCACAACATACCGGCGCAGGCCGGCGAGGGTTGGGGCGGTGATCTCGGCAGGGTGCTGCGAGGCAAGGAATTCCTCGACCAGAGATTTGCGGGATGGTCTTTTAGCGCCGCCGGGCATTTTGCTTCTTCGACGGCTGCTTTTTGGGCGGCCGGGAGTTGGCGCGGCGATACCGGGCCACGGCCTCGGAGTGGCGGCCGAGGCTGGCGGAGAAGACGTGTCCGCCCTTGTGGTCGGCGACGAAGTAGAGGAAGTCGCTCGAGGCGGGGGCCAGAGCGGCGGCGAGCGAGGCGCGGCCCGGGCTGGCGATGGGGCCGGGTGGCAGGCCGGGGTGCGCGTACGTATTATAAGGACTGGAGACGGCCAGCTCCGCCCGCGCCAGCTCGCCGCGGTAGCGTCCGGCCAGCCGCAGGGCGTAGATGACGGTGGGATCGCACTGCAGCGGCATGCCGATGCGGAGGCGGTTGGCGAAAACCGAGGCGACCAGGTGGCGTTCGGACGCCCGGGGCGTTTCCTCTTCCACCAGCGAGGCGAGGGTGACGATCTGGAGCGTGTTGCCGGCCCCGCCCAGCTCGACCCACACGTCACGGAAACGCCGCAACATCTGGCCCACCAGCTCTTCGGCGGTGGTCTGGCGGGTGAGGCGGTAGGTGTCCGGGAACAGGAATCCTTCCAAAGTGGGAACGCCGGGGGCCAGGTCGGCGAGGCGGCCGCCCTGTCGGGCTGCCAGCAGGAACTCTTGGGCAGTGATGAGACCCGTGCGCCCCACCCCTTCGGCGATCTCGAACAGATTGTAGCCCTCCGGGACCGTGAAGGAGTGGAAGAACACGTCGCCGTCGGCGATCTTGCGGTGGACGTCGAGCGGCGACATCGGGCGGTCGAAGCGGTATTCGCCGGCCTTGAGGGTCGGGCGCGCAGGGAGGGCGCGCAGCAGCAGGAAAGACCAGCGCGAGGCAAGCACGCCGGCGGCTTCCAGACTGGAGGCCATCTCCAGCGCGTCCGAGCCGCGGCGGATGTCGAGGAAGACATCGGCCTCCGAGAAGCCCTGGTAAGGACGCAACACGACATAGGCGGCGTAGAGGACGAAGGCGGCGAACAGCAGGAACAGCAGCAGGAGCCGGCGCAGGGTCACCGGCCGGCCCCGGCAGCGTTCTGACGATCCAGGTAGCTCTCGAGCAGCAAGACGGCGGAGAGGCGGTCGACGGCCCCGGCGCGCTTGGCGATGCCGACGCCGCTCGAACGCAGGACGCGGGAGGCTTGGCGGGTGGTGAGGCGCTCGTCCCAGAGGCAGACCGGGACGCCGGTGTGCCGCTCCAGGCGCTGGGCGAAGCGGGCGGCCTCCTGCGAGCCCGTGCTCTCCCCGCCATCCATGCGCAGCGGGTTGCCGACCACCACCAGCCCCACGCCCCGCTCGCGAATCAGACTCGCCAGGACGTCGAGGTCGGACCGGATGTTCTTCCGGAGCAGGGTGGGGATGCCCTGGGCCGTCCAGCCCAGCTCGTCGCTCAGCGCCAGGCCGATGCGGCGGGCGCCCAGATCGAGGGCCAGCACGCGGCCGGCGGGTTCGGGCATGCCTCATTATACCGGGCGCCGATTCCGAGCCGCGCCCGGCGCCCATTCCGAGCACCGACCCTCAGGGAGCGGACGGCGGAGCTTTTTCGACAGGCTGCTAGAATGGCAGAAGTGTCTAACCTGCGGATGTGTCCCCACTGCCGCGCCTTCGTCGGCTCCTCAGAGAAGCTGTGCACGGAGTGCAACAACCCGATGCCGAGGCCGTACGCCAAGCGGATGGCGAGCGGGGCGGCGCTGGCGGGTCTGGTGCCGCCGACCCACTTCACCACCCTGATCGTGCTGATGATCAACGGGGCGCTGTTCGCCGCCACGCTGCTGATGAGCCTGAAGAAGGGCGGCGACGCGCTGTTCTCGATCGACAGTTACGTGCTGTACTACTTCGGCGCCAAGGAAGGCATGTCGATTCTGGCCGGCGGCCAGTGGTGGCGCCTGGTGACGGCCGGCTTCCTGCACGGCGGGCTGCTGCACATCCTGATGAATTCCTGGGCGCTCTATGACCTGGGGGCGCAGGTGGAGCAGACCTACGGCACGCCGCGTTTCCTGGTGTTCTACCTGGTGTCGAGCGCGATGGGGTTTCTGGCCAGCGCCTGGTGGTCGCGGGCGCTGTCGATCGGAGCGTCGGCGGCGATCTTCGGGCTGATCGGGGCGATGATCGCATACGGGACGCGGCACCGGGGATGGCTGGGCGCGGAGATGAAAGCCGTCTACATGCGGTGGGCGGTGTACGGGCTGCTGTTCGGCCTGCTGCCGATGTTCAGCGTGGACAACGCGGCGCATATCGGAGGGCTGGCGACCGGCTTCGGGTTGGGGTACGTGGCGGGGGAGCCGGGGCCGCGGTCGGCCGACTGGCTGTGGAGAGCGGCGGCGGGCTTCGCCGTGGTGATTGTCGCCGTATCGTTCGTGCTGGTGTGGGTCATGTTCCCGGCCTCGCGATGAGAATGCTGGCGGCGCTGGCGGCGCTGGCTGTTCTGACCTACCTCCCCGTGTTTGTTCAGCCGTTCGTCTCCGATGACTACATTCAGATTCACCTGGCGCGCAAGTACGGCCCGGCGTCGGGATGGGCCGAGCTCGCAGCCGACCCTCTGTACCGGTGCCGATCGACGTCGCTGCTGATGACCTGCTTCACCGATCGCCTGTTGGGGTTGACGCCTCGCGGGTTCTACTCCACCAGCGTTTTGCTGCACGTGCTGAATACCTGGCTGGTGCTCGCCCTGGGGGTATGGCGACTGATCGGATGGCGGACGTCGGCTGCTGCTGCGGCCTTCTTTGCCGTGCACGAGGGCCACCAGGAAGCCGTCATGTGGTACGCGGCGCTGCCGGAGCTGCTGTTGTTTTTTGGGGCGCTGCTGTGCCTGGTGTGCTGGATTCGCTGGGTGCAATCCGGTGGAACGGCCAGGCGCTGGTACGCCGGCGCTTTGCTCGCGTATCTCTGCGCCCTGGCTTCCAAGGAATCCGCGGTCGCGGTGGTTCCGTTGCTGGCGCTGCCTCTTTCCGGTGAGCGGATCGGATGGCGGCGGGGGATGTCGTGGCTGGCGCCCTTTGGCGCAGTCGCGCTGCCCTACGCCTGGCTGATCTTCGTCTCGCAGCGGGCTCATGTTCATTTCTCAGATGGCTCGTTTTCACTCGATGCCCCGTTCTGGGTGGCGTGGTCGAACAGTTTCGGACGCGTGCTGTGGATCTGGGGGCTCATCGGGCTGCTGGCGCTGGGGGCGTGGCGGGCGCGGCGTTGGTTGCCGGCCGTATCGGTGGCGCTGGTCTGGATCGGGATCACCTTGCTGCCCTACAGCTTTCTCACCTACATGCCGCGCGTGCCGAGCCGGCACACGTACTGGGCCAGCGCCGGCCTGGCGCTGCTGGTGGCCGCGGCTTTCCTGGAGTGCCGCGAACGACTCGGCCGGCGCTCGGTGGCCGCGGCCGTGGGAGCGGTGATCCTGGCGCACAATGCCGGTTACATCTGGATCAAGAAGCGGGCCCAGTTCCTGGAGCGAGCCGCTCCGACGGAGGCGCTGGTGAAGCTGGCGCGGCGGTCCGACGGCCCGATCTACGTGCATTGTTTTCCCTACGGCTTCGAGGTGGCGCAGCGGGCGGTGGAACTGGCCACCGGGAAGCCGGCGTCGGTTCTGATTTGGGACCGGTCCCTACCGCGCGCGGCGGTCTTCTGTCCGGGGGGCCACGTGTTTCCTGCGACGCCTTCCGGAGCGACGCCGTGAATTCGAGGAACCGGCGTGTTCACGGCGACGAGCGGCGGCGCCTATACCGGTGAAATACAGTGCGGCCCGCGCTGTGATCCAAGCCGCCGGCCGAGGCTCCCAGAAGGAGCTGGCGCGGCTGAAGCGCGAGGGCGCTGACCTAAACGCCTCGTGGCGCGGCTACCGCGCGCTGCACTCGCTGATTCAGGAGGAATCGCATGCGAGCCCGCGGCCTCCGTCGCGGGCGCGGCTGGCGTACCTCCAGTGGCTGCTGGCCAACGGAGCCGATCCGGAGCAGTTGGGCGCCTGGCCGCCGGCGCGGGCGATCCTCATCGCCACCTGGACCGGCGAGCCGGCCTACGTCGATGCGCTGCGGCGGTCCGGCGCTGTAGTGGACGGGTTCGTGGCGGCGGCGCTGGGCGACAGGCGGCGGGTCGAAGGGTGCCTGAAGAAGGACCGCGCGTTTGCTCTGCGGCGAGACAACGCGGGCTGGACCGCGCTCCAGTGCTGCTGCGCGTCGCGGATGGGATCGAGCGATCCCACGGCGCGGCGCAACCTGCTCGCCATTGCGAAACGCCTGCTCGACCACGGCGCCGACGTCACCGCCCGCATCAAGTCCTGGAGCCACGACGTGGATGCGTGCGGTTTCGCAGTCGCGTCGGGACGGCGCGACATCCTGAAGCTGCTGCTCGAGCGCGGGGCCGGCGCGACGGCGGCGCTGACGCCTGCGGTGTGGCGCAACGACAGGGAGGCGGCCGAGATCGCGCTGCGCTTCGGGGCCCGCATCGACCGTGCCCGCGACGGAACCAAGCCGCTGCTGAACCAGATGATCCGCTGGGGGCAGGTGAAGCAGGCGCTGTGGCTGCTCGAGAAGGGTGCCAGCCCCAACACCCCCGACGAGCGCGGGTGGACTGCGGCGCACCAGGCCGCATCGCGCGGCAACGAGCGGCTGATGAAGGCTGTACTCGAGGCCGGCGGGGACCTGAGCCGGAAGGATCACGAGGGACGGACGCCGCGGGACATTGCCAGCAGGATGCGGCGTCCGAAGATGGCCGCGCTGCTCACCGCCTGAGGAAGACCACCCCGATCCGCAGCGTATTCTGATCGCCCCGCAGACCCTCCAGCACCCGCTGCTCCCCGAGGCCGCCGATGCCGCCGACCGGGAGCTGGTCGAAGTCTTCATGCCGCACCGGCTGGCCGCGGATCTTGCCCGCCAGGACCAGCTCCAGGCCCAGCGGGTCGTGGACCATCTCGACCAGGTTGCCTGTGTAGCGCTCATACTCGCCGGTGCGGCCGCAGATGGGGCAGGCCTCCACGTCGGCGTGGTTGGGGTTGGTGTGCTCGACCTCGTAGTGGGCGCTGGCGGCAAAGCGCCAGTAGTCGCGGCCATCGGCGAGGCGGATGCGGTGGAGCTTGGCTCGCTCGAGCGTCCGGTAGTAGTAGCGGATGTGGAAGGCGTGGGAATGCTGGAGCCGGCGGCGGGCGGGGTCCTCCCACGGCTGAAGGTGTTCGAGGCGGGCCTCGAAGTCGCAGCCCTCGGGGTTGTCAAAGGGCCCGTGGTACTCGCGCATCCGCATGGCGCGCCGGAGACGCTCGGTGACCAGCTTCACGGCCTTCTCGTAGGAGCCGGCGCGGCGGGCGTCGATGTAGAACCAGACGTTCGGGTAGCGCGGCGTTTCCGGCGGGAAGGCGGACTTGGGCGGAAGCCGCGGATCCGCCAGGGCTGCCGCCAGAACCAGCGCCGCCGTCACTGGATCAGAACCGGTACTTCAACCCGAACTGAATGATCCGCGCCTCGGTCGAGGTGTTGACGATCTGCCCAAAGCCGGCGCCCATGGTTACACCGGGGACGCCGAAGTTGGCGCGGTTGAAGGCGTTGAAGAACTCGGCGCGGAACTGGATGGTGTGGCGCTCGGTGACGGCGAAGGTCTTGTTGAGGTTGAAGTCGATGTTGTGGAGGTTGGGACCGCGCATAATGCCGGGGCCGGAATTGCCGAAGGCCTGGTTGGCGACGAAGCCGGCGACCGTGCGGCTGGTTTGCAGAATCACGAAGGCGTTGGTGTCGAACCAGCGGTCGACCGACTGCTGGCCGCCGGGCAGGTTGCCGTTGGCGATCCGGTTGGGGCGGCTGCGGCGCTCGCCGCCGAGGTTGAGCAACCCGGATTGCAAGGCGGTGAGGCCGAGTCCCTGCTGGATCGTGATAATGGGCGAGAACTCCCAGCCGCCGAGGATCAGGTCCAGGCCCCGGCCGGCATTGGAACCGAACTGGCGTCCGCGGCCGTAGGGGATCTGCCAGACGGCCGAGGTGACGAAGCGGTGCTTGACGTCGAACTCGGCCAGGCCGTACTCGAGCCCGCGATTGTTGCCGTCCTGGGGCTCGCGGAAGACGCCCACGTCGACGCCGTTGCCGGCGCCGGAGGTGGAGAGGTGATCGACGGCGTTGGTCAGCGCTTTGCCCCAGGTATAGGAGACCAGGGCGCTCAAGCCGCGGGAGAAGCGTTTTTCGAGGCGGCCCTGGAAGGAGTGGTAGTTGGAGACGCCGACGTTCTCGAGCAACTGAATGTCGCCGTTGAGGCTCTGGCCGGCCAGCGGACGGGCGCCGGCGACCGGCTCGCCGAAGCTGTTGAAGGTGAGCAAGCGCTGGTTCAGGTTGCGGAAGGCGGCGAGCTTCGCGCCCTTGTTGCCGACATAGGAGACGTCGAACAGCAGGTCGGCGGCCAGCTCGCGCTGGATGCCGAAGTTCCACTGCTGGACGTAAGTGGTGCGCTGGTTGGGGTCCTGGGCCTTGCGCTGGAGGTTGGCCTGAACGACCCGGGCGGGGTCGACGAACCCGGCCGGGATGCCGGTCTGGAGGCGCATGAAGGCGTCGCCCGACTTGAGGGTTCCGCTGCCGGCGATCTGCGCGTCGCCCTGGATGATGAAGGGGAAGTTGAAGCCGAGCAGGCCCTCGCGGCCCTGGCGGTTGGTGTGGTTGTAGAAGACGCCGTAGGCGCCGCGGATCACGGTCTTGCTGATGGGTGAGTAGGCCAACCCGATCCGCGGGCCGAAGTTGTTGAAGTCGGGATGCATCAGGGCGCGGTCGAACAGGCCGCCGTCCTTGGCGGTGATGTAGCGGCCGTCGACGTAGTTGGCCCACTGGTTGTCGCGGTCGCGGGGCGGGGTGGTGAACTCGTAGCGCACACCGAGGTTCAGGGTCAACTTCGAGTTGACCCTCCAGTCGTCCTGGGCGTAGAAGAAGTACATCTTCTGCCATTGGTTGAAGACGGTGTTGGAGTCCTGCTGGTAGCGGGAGGGGAAGCCGAGCAGGAGGTCGGCGATGCCGCCCTGGTATTGGCCGTTCTGGCCGGTGAAGCGGCCGGAGTAGTCGAAGTTGCCGAGCAGGGCGGAGACGTCGCGGATGCCGGTCTGGACGTGCAGGAACTCGCCGCCGAGTTTCCAGGCGTGGTTGCCGTGGGTCCAGGTGACGGACTCGCGGAAGTCCCAGGAGCGCGGGGACTGGAACTGGGGAACGGAGGTCGTCCGGCCGATGCGGCGAAGGTTGCCGCCGGGCATGTTGGTGACCGGGATGCCGCCGCAAACGGACTCGTCGGTGGGGGCGTTGCGGAGGCCGATCAGTTTTTCCGGGCAGCCGGAGCCGAAGTTGGGGGGCGTCTGGAAGAAGCTGCCGCGGGCGAAGCCGAAGCGGGTGTCGGAGACCAGCCGCGGCGAGGCGACCCAGGTGGCGCCGATGGCGATGGCCTGGGAGCGCCACAGGGCCGCCCCGAACGTGTCGTTGAAGGAGCCCTCCGAGAGGCCCGGCCGGGGCGCGGGGCGGAAGATGTTGGTGTCGGAGAAGGAGTAGCGGCCGAACAGGTTGACGGTCTGGCTGAGGCTGTGGTCGGCGCGAACGTCGAACTGGTCGGTGCGATTGGGCTCGATCGGCGCGTTGACGAAGTTGTTGTCCACTTGACCAGGAGCGCCGGTGTTGGGGTTGGGGTTGACGTCGACGATGCGCTGGCCCACTGGGTCGATCATGTTGCGCGGGAGGATCCAGCAGTTCCCGCGCCCGTCGTTGCAGTCGGAGGTGGCGGGCTGGCGGAAGTCGGTCCCAGTGGTGTCGCTGGGGTTGAACGGATTCAAGATGGGGACGGTGAACATGCCCCGCTTCCAGATGGGCTGCGGGACCGAGGAGATGCGCACGGTGCCGGTGCGGTCGCGCAGGCCCTCGTAGTCGCCGAACACGAACGTCTTGTTCTTGATGATGGGTCCGCCGAGCGTGCCGCCGAACTGGTTGCGCAGGCGGAAAGGCTCCGGAGAACGGGTCTTGTTGGCGAAGAAGTTGGTGGCGTCGAAGTTGTCGTTGCGATGGAACTCGTAGCCGGAGCCGTGGAGGTCGTTGGTGCCGCTCTTGATGACGGCGTTGACCAGCGCGCCCGAGGAGCGGCCGAATTCGGCCGAGTAGGCGTTGGTCTGGATCTTGAACTCCTGGAGGGCCTCGATGGAGGGCTGCACGACCTGGGTGTTGCCGCCGCGGAAGGAATTCGAATACGAGGTGTTGTCCACGCCATCGAGCAGGAAGGCGTTCTGGAAGGCTCGGTTGCCGTTGACGTTGAACACGCCCTTGAAGCCGATGGATTGCAGGCGCGGGGTGGGCAGCAGCACGCCGGGCGAGAGCGTGGCGAGCTGGTTGTAGTCGCGGCCGTTCAGGGGAAGCTCGATGATCTTGCGCTGGTCGATGACCGATCCGCGGTCGGAGGTTTCCGTCTGCAGCAGGGTGGCGGCGCCGCTCACAGTGACTTCTTCAGTCACAGCCCCGACCTGGAGGGTGATGTCCAGCCGGACGGTGTCGTTCACCTGGAGGATGACGCCGGAGTTGGTGTACTTCTTGAAGCCGGCGAGCGAGGCGGTGACGGTGTAGACGCCGGGCCGGAGACTGGGAACGAAGTAGCGGCCGTTATCATTGGTCCTGGCGGCGGCAGAGAGGCTGGTGGCCTCGTTGGTGATGGTGATGTCGACGTTGGGGACCACGCCGCCCGACGGGTCGGTCACGGTGCCGGTCAGGGTGGCCAGCTCGGACTGCGCCGACAGCGTGGCGGCCAAGATCAACAGCAATACAAAACCCGCAATTCTCGATTTCATGATGACTCCTCCAACCCCTAAGGGTGATGTTAGCACATCGGGGAAGGGGGCCCCGAGGGCTCGTGGATGGGCGAAGTTACAATCGGGTTTCCTTTTTGGATCTGTAAAGCGTAACTTGACACACTACACGACCCGTGGTAGTGTTTATCGATGAAGATCCGAAACGTGATTCATCGGGGGCTACGGCGCTTTATGGAGCGCAATGAAGCCTCTGGTTTGTCACCGCCGGTCATCGAGAAGGTCCGGAACATCGTAACCTTCCTACAGGAGATGGGGGATGTCCAGGAACTCCGCCACATTCCAGGCTGGGAAGCTTACCAGCTTGCAGGGGATCGTAAGGGGACATGGAGCCTTACTGTGACCCGAAACTGGCGGATTACCTTCGGAATCGACCGGGGCAAGAAGGAGATATTCGACCTGGATTATGAAGACTACCATTGACGGAGAAAGAACCATGGTACGTATGGCACGTCCGGCGCATCCGGGACAATTTATCAGGATGGAAGTGATCGAGCCCCTGGGCCTGTCTGTCACTGAGGGCGCCAAGATCCTTGGCGTAACGCGGCCCGCCTTGTCGGCTCTTCTCAACGGCCGGGCCGCGTTGTCAGCAGAGATGGCCCTGCGGATCGAAAAGGCTTTCGGTCCAAAGATGGACACGCTCTTGCGGATGCAGACGGCCCATGAGATCGCCCAGGCCCGCGAGAGGGAGGGGAACATCCAGGTCAAGCGGTATGTTTCCAACCGAGGTGCTGCCGACCGTTCGCTGTTTTGAAATAGACGGGCATTAGAGATAATGTGAACTTCCATGCGTTACGCCGATGCGGGAGTGGACATCGACGAAGCCAGCCGAGCGGTCGGCCGGATCCAGAAACTGGCGCGGCGGACCTTCAACCGGCACGTCCTGACTGATATCGGCTCCTTCGGGGCGATGTACGCCCTCGACGGGCTGCGGTCACGCCGGGCGGTGCTGGTCAGCTCGGCCGACGGCGTCGGGACCAAACTCAAGATCGCCTTCGCCACCGGCATCCACCACACCGTGGGACAGGACCTGGTGAACCACTGCGTCAACGACATCGCGGTGCAGGGAGCGCGGCCGCTGTTTTTCCTGGACTACCTGGCGGTGGGCAAGCTCAACGCGCGGGTGGCGGGCGAGATTGTGCGGGGACTGGCGGCGGCCTGCCGCGCCAACGGGTGCGCGCTGATCGGCGGCGAGACGGCCGAGATGCCGGGATTCTACGCGGCGGGCGAATACGACCTGGCGGGATTCATCGTCGGCGAGGCCGAGCGCGGGAAGCTGCTCGATGGACGCAGGATTGCCGCCGGGAACACGCTGATCGGCCTGCCTTCGACCGGGCTGCACACCAACGGCTACTCGCTGGCGCGGAAGCTGCTGTTCGAAGTGGCAGGTTACGGGCCGGGAACGTTCGTGCCGGAGCTGAACGCCCGGGTGGGGGACGAGCTGCTCAAGGTGCACCGCAGCTACCTGGGGCCGATCCGGCGGCTGATGGAGCTGGGGCTGGTGCGGGGGGCGGCGCACATCACCGGCGGCGGCATTACCGACAACACGCCGCGCATGCTGCCGCGCGGGCTGGCGGCGCGGATCCGGCTCGGGTCCTGGACCCCGCCCCCGGTTTTCGAGCTGCTGCGCCGGCTGGGCAAGGTGCCCGACGACGACATGCTAAGAACGTTCAACATGGGGATCGGGATGATCCTGGCGGTCCCCAGCCGGGGGGCGGCGCGCGCGGTGCGGGCGCTGGAGGCGATCGGGGAGAGGGCGCACGTGATCGGCGAGGTGGCGCGGGGCAGCCGGAGAGTGGTGTGGGCGTGAAGCGGCTGGGCGTTCTGCTATCGGGCCGCGGGTCGAACTTCGAGGCCATCGCCGACAGCGTGGCCGCGGGAACGATCGCAGCCGAGGTGGCTGTGGTGATCAGCAATAATCCCCAGGCAGCCGGTTTGGAGAAGGCCCGGGCGCGGGGCATTGCGGCGGCGTGCATTCCGTCGAAGGGGCTGGAGCGGGAGGCGTACGACCGGATGGTGGTGGCCGAGCTCATCGCGCGGCAGGTGGATCTGGTCTGCCTCGCCGGTTTCATGCGGCTGCTGAGCGCGTACTTCGTGCAGCAGTTCCCCAACCGGATACTGAACATTCACCCGGCGCTGCTGCCGGCGTTCCCGGGCCTGGAGGCGCAGCGGCAGGCGCTCGAGCACGGCGCCAGGATCACCGGCTGCACGGTGCACTTCGTGGACGAGTTCCTGGACGCGGGACCGATCGTGGCTCAGGCGGCGGTGGAGGTGCGGGACGACGACACCGAGCAGACGCTGGCCGCCCGGATCCTGTCCCAGGAGCATCGTATTTATACCGAGGCGATCAACCTGGTGCTGAGCGGCCGCTTCCGGATCGAAGGCAGAAGGGTGCTGCGGACGTGACCATCGACGAACAGCTCGGGTACCTGCGGCGGGGGATGGCCGAGATCATCCGCGAGGACGAGCTGCGGGAGCGGCTGGCCCTGGGGCGTCCGCTGCGGGTGAAGGCGGGCTTTGATCCCACCGCCCCCGACCTCCACCTCGGCCACACCGTGCTCATCCGCAAGCTGAAGCACTTTCAGGATTGCGGGCACACGGTGGTGTTCGTCATCGGCGATTTCACGGCGACGATCGGGGACCCCTCCGGACGCAACACCACGCGGCCGCCGATGGAGCGGCACGAGATCGAAGCCAACGCCGAGACCTACAAGGCGCAGGTGTTCCAGATCCTGGACCCGGCGCGGACCGAGGTGCGGTTCAACAGCGAGTGGCTGGGGACCATGCGGTTCGACGACGTGATCCGCCTGGCCTCGCGCTACACGGTGGCCCGCATCCTGGAGCGGGACGATTTTGCCAAGCGGTACAAGGGCGGGGAGCCGATCTCGGTGCACGAGCTGCTGTACCCGCTGGCCCAGGCCTACGATTCGGCCGCCATCCAGGCCGATGTCGAGATGGGCGGCACCGACCAGAAGTTCAACCTGCTGGTGGGCCGCGAGATCCAGAAGGACCTCGGTCAGAGCCCGCAGATTGTGGCCACCATGCCGATCCTCGAAGGGTTGGACGGCGCGCAGAAGATGTCGAAGTCGCTCGGGAACTACATCGGGATCACCGAGCCGCCGGAGGTGATGTACCGCAAGGTAATGCAGATCAGCGACGGGCTGATGGTGCGGTATTATGAGTTACTGACCGAGGTCCCCGCGGCCGAAGCGGCCGAGGCGGCCAGGACGCGCCCCATGGAAGCCAAGAAGGAGCTGGCGCGGCGGATCGTGACCCAGTTTCATTCCCCCCCCGGGGCGGCGCGGGCGGCGGAAGAGTTTCATCGCGTGGTGCAGCAGGGGGAGATGCCGGCCGAGATTGTGACGGTGGCGCTGGCCGGGCCGGCGGGGAACCTGGACAAGCTGCTGGCCGAGGTGGGGCTGGCGGAGTCGGTTACCGACGGCCGGCGGAAGCGCGAGGCCGGGGCCGTTTACCTCAACGGGGTGCGCCAGCAGGGCTTGCGCCTCAACCCGGAAGAGCACGGAGAGATGCTGCTCCAGGTCGGCAAGAGCTGGCGGCGGGTGACGTGGTAGATGTTCGCACCAATCTGACGCTGGCCGCCGGCGCGATCCGGGCCCAGCGGTTGCGCGCGGTCCTTACCGTGCTGGGGATCACCATGGGTGTGGCCACGCTCATGGCCGTGATCACCCTGGTGCAGGGCGCCAACACTTACGTCGAGACCAAGATCGCCAACCTGGGCACCAATGTGTTCCAGGTGTCCAAGCTGCCGTTCGCCAACCTGAACTGGGACGAGCTCATCAAGGCGCGCCGACACCGGGACATCACGCTCGAGGACCTGGCGGCCACGCGGGAGACCTGCGTGGCTTGCGAGGCGGTGGGGGCCGAGACGACCGCGTTGGCCAGGGTGCGCTACAAGGACCAGGAGCTGCGGGACCAGAACCTGCTGGGGCAGACGGCCAACATGGGCTACATCGGCTCGCGCACGGTCGAGCTGGGGCGGTACTTCTCCGACCTCGAGGAGCGGCACAGCGCGGCGGTGTGCGTGATCGGCGACGCGCTGCGGGCCAAGCTGTTCGGCGGGGCCGATCCGCTCGGCAAGGTGGTGCGGGTGGGCAAGGACGAGATGATCGTGATAGGGACCTTCCAGCGCATCGGCTCGGTGCTGGGCCAGGAGCAGGACAACTTCCTGGTGATTCCGATGACGCTGTTTCTGCGGCTGCAGGGCGCGCGGCGCAGCCTCACGCTGGCGGCCAAGGCCTCCGGCGGCGAACGCGTCTTCGAGCAGGCGCAGGACCAGGTGCGGCTGGAGCTGCGCGCGCGCCGCCACATCACCGGAAGCAAGAAGGAGGATTTCTTCATCGGCACGGCGGAGAGCTACCTGACCCTGTGGCAGCGGATCAGCTCCACCTTCTTCAGCGTGTTCCTGATGCTGAGCTCCATTTCGGCGGTGGTGGGCGGCATCGTCATCATGAATATCATGCTGGTGAGCGTCACCGAGCGCACCAAGGAGATCGGAATCCGCAGGGCGTGCGGGGCGCGCCAGAACGACATCCTGCGGCAGTTTCTGGCCGAGACCTTGCTGCTGTGCCTGGCCGGAGGGGTAACCGGCGTGGCGCTGGGCTTCCTGGCGGCGCTGGCGGTGCGCACCCTGGCCGACTTCCCCGCCGACGTGAAGCTGTGGGCGGCGGCGCTGGGGGTGGCGCTCTCCTCCGTGATCGGATTGTTCTTCGGCATCTACCCGGCCGTGAAGGCGGCGCGCCTCGACCCGGTGGTGGCGCTGCGAGCGGAGTGAGGACGCCTTGACCCGCGCAGAGCTCAACGAGTGCCTGTGGATGGCGCTGGACACGGTCCGGAGCCGCAAGACGCGCTCGTTCCTCACCGTGCTGGGGGTGGTCATCGGCGTGACCTCGGTGATTGCCGTTGCGGCGATCATCGACGGACTGAGCCGCAACATCATGGAGCGGGTGCAGGCGCTGGGATCGAAGACGTTCTTCGTCACCCGCATTCCCCTGGCGCGGTTCGGACGCCTGCCGGAGCACATCCGGCTGCGCAAGCACTTTACCTTCGATACCGCGCGGCTGGTGCAGGAATCGTGCCCGACGGTGGAATACGCCAGCGCCTTCGCCACCCGGGCGTCGTTCTTCGGCAGCCCCAACGACATCCGCTATGGCGCCGAGCGGGTGGACACCGCCATCCTGCGCGGAGTGGACCCCAACTATGCCGCCGCCATTCAGATCTTCGAGGTCGAGCACGGCCGCTTCGTGTCGAGCTACGACATGGACCACACCCGGTACGTGGCCGTCATTGGACAGGGCATAGCCAACAGCCTGTTCCCCAACGTCGACCCGCTCGGAAAGACAGTGCGCATCAACGGGCTGCCGTTCGAGGTGCAGGGGGTGTTCGCCAAGGACTCCGGGATGTTCGGGGGGCCCGGTGTGGACAGCTTCATCTGCATTCCCTACACCACGTTTCACAAGCTGTACCCGGAGATCCGGGAGCACTTCCTGGCCATCGCGGTGCGCGACCCGCGGGAGCTGAGCGCGGCCGAGAGCGAAGTGGTGGCGGCGCTGCGGCGGGCCCGGCGGGTGCCGCACAGCGGGGCCAACGACTTCGAGGTGACCATGCCGGATTTCCTTTCCAACCTCTGGGACCAGCTCACCGGGGCGCTGGTGCTGCTGACCGGCGTGATCAGCTCGATCGCGCTGCTGGTGGGCGGCATCGGCGTGATGAACATCATGCTGATCTCGGTGACCGAGCGGACGGCCGAGATCGGCATCCGCAAGGCGGTGGGGGCGCGCCGGAGCGACATCCGGGCCCAGTTCCTCATCGAGGCGGTGGCGCTCACCAGCACCGGCGGGGTGCTCGGCATCCTGATCGGGGCGGGTATTAGCTGGACCGTGAGGACGTTCATCCCGGCGCTGCCGACCTACGTGTCGCCGTTCTGGGTGACCATGGGCCTGCTCATCGCCGCCGGGGTGGGGCTGTTCTTCGGCTACTATCCGGCCAACCGCGCGGCCAGGCTGGACCCCATCGCATGCTTAAGGCATGAGTGAGTCAGTGTGGTAAGGTGGAGGCGGAGGCAATGGGCGTGTCGACGGCGGTTGCGCAGCCCCTGGTTGTGGGGCAAAGGCTGAAGCGAGATGAGTTTCTTCGGCGTTGGGAGGCGATGCCGGAGGTGAAGCTTGCCGAGCTCATCGGAGGGTTGGTCTACATGTCATCACCGGTCAGCTCCGCCCACGGCACACACAACAGCCTGGTCATCGCCTGGTTGGTTCACTACGCCGCGCGGACCCCAGGGTGCGAAGCCGCCAACGAGAGGACCTGGCTGATGCTGGAGGACGTCCCGCAGCCGGATGCGGATCTGAGGATACTGCCGGAGCATGGCGGCCAGTCGCGGGTGGAAGGCGTTTACGGGGCCGGCGCGCCCGAACTGACGGCCGAGATCTGTCTCTCCAGCGCCTCCTACGATCTGGGGCCGAAGCTCGAGCTTTACCGGGCCGCCGGGGTTCAGGA
>Ga0247727_10003411_pt1 | contig 35145 bp, 37 predicted proteins | sample WisWelCaveWW1625_FD_202498 | JGI IMG/M metagenome (GOLD analysis project Ga0247727, IMG submission 202498) | Biofilm microbial communities from Wishing Well Cave, Virginia, United States - WW16-25 | ecosystem: Environmental > Aquatic > Deep subsurface > Groundwater > Cave microbial mat | place...
CAGCCCGAGATCCCGGGAAGCAGGGGCTTCGCCCCCGCACCCCCAAGATCAAATCTGAAGGACCGGAATCAGGAGAGCCCTGAGATTTCGGCATAACTCAGGTGTCCGCGGAATCGGGGCAGGTTCACGGCCCGACGACGACGACGAGGGAGGGCCGCGATCGATGAGAGACGCTGCACTCGACACCGGAGCATGACGGGTCGAGCAGCGAGGACCCGCCTCCCGAAGCCACCCGTCCACCTTGGCGGCACGCCGCCGGCGGGAGCCGGCCGCCCAAGGACCGCGAAGCGCGCCGCGGCCGGCGCGCGAGGGCTTGAATCCCCCGCACTACGGGTCGGGGTAGCCGATCATCCCCAGAGACGCTTGTCACTTCGGGGGTTATCGGACGTCAATCTGCCCCTTGAACCGCTTATCCGCCGCCGCTCGGCCAGTATGGCGTGGTCGACCACGTGGGCCGCTTCGAGACACAGGGGCGTGTCGGCTTCGGCCTCTACGAGCACGCCTTCATCGGGGCTTTTCCGAAATGCGGGCTCGCGTAGCCTCATCCTCCGGAGGGGGCAGGCTCTGGTGGAAGCCCACTCTCGAATGCTGGGTGACCACGAAAGCTCACGGGGAGTCGTAGTTGACCGCTTGTTCTAGAATACCTACTCTATAATGCAAATGGGACGGCCGGCACGCTTCACAACTCCGCAGTTCGTCGACGCCACCAAGCGTTTGGTAGCGCGGGGCGGCCCCGCCGCCGCCACGATCGCGGCCATCGCCGACGAGGCGGGAGCGCCCGTGGGGTCGATCTATCACCGGCTCCGCTCCCGCGAGCTACTGCTCGCCGAACTGTGGCTCGAGGTGGTCGAGGACTTCCAGCAAGGCTTCTTCGCCGCGCTTTCGGAGGGCGACACCCGGGCGGCCGGCCTCGCCGCCGCCCTGCACGGGCCGAGGTGGGCTCGGAAGCATCCGACGGAGGCCCGCGTGCTCCTGCTGCACCGGCGCGAGGAGTTCCTCTCGGGAGACTGGCCACCGGAGGTCGCTGCGCGCGCGAAACGATTGGGATCGGACATGGATCGTGCGATCCGCGATTTCACGCGCCGGAGCCTTGGTCGGGCGACGGGAGCCAACCTGCGTCGCGTCAAGTTCGCGATCGCCGATGTTCCGCTGGCCGCGGTTCGCCGGCACGTCGCGGACGGAGAGAGGCCGCCCGACATCGTGGACGACCTGATCCGCGAGACCTACCGAGCCGTGCTCGCGGTCCGGTGACGAGCATGACCGTGGATAGAGCGGCGGAGGAACAGGTGCAAGCGCCGTTCCGGGACGATCTTGGGGCCTGGCGAAGAGAGGCTCTGGCGCGACCCGTGCAGCGCGAGCTGCTTACGCATGACGGGCGGCTCCTCAACTACCACGGACGCGTCGTCTCACGACCGATCGCTGAGGTCTGGGAGCGGCTCACCCGGATGGGAACTCTCTTCGACGACATCTGGCCCCTCTCATGGGTACCGCGGAAGAACCGGGCCGCGTTGGCCGTTGGGATGCGCTCGGGACACGGAACGATCCGCTACGAGGTCGTCGAGATCGAAGAGCGTACACGGATCGAATGGCGGTTCACGATGGAGCTGATGACCGGCCGTGACGAGTACAGACTCGAAGAGGTCCGAGAAGGAACGTACGTCGAGGCGCTCATCGATTGCCGGCTTTCGGGCGACCTGCTGGAGATCTGGCCCACCGGGCCCGGCCCGATGCACGACTGGGTGATGGAACGGATGCTCGACGGGTTCGAGAAGCCACCGGCTCCCTGGTTCGATCTGAGTCTGCTTTCGAAGATCCGCTGACCGCCGCCGACCGAGGCTCGAACCATGACCGAGGCGCGTTGGGTCTCCGAAGACGCTCGCGCCGGCGCGCGCTACGACCGAATCGGCGCCTGCTCCATTTCCGGGCCTAGAGCGGGCAAAGGGAGGTGGTGAGGACCTCGAGCCGGAGGTGCTCCTCGGCGCGTATGCCGCAGGCGCGGCGCTGAATCACGCGGACGCGGTCGGCCGCCTCGCTGCGCGCGGTGCGTAGCGCGGCGCTCAGCGCCGCTTGCGCGGGTACAGCAAGGCGTGCCAGCTGGCGCGGCGCCGTTCGGCGGGGAGGCGGCGGCCGAGCGCTTCGCGCAGCTCGCGGTCTCCGGCGCAGTAGGCGGCCAGGAATGCCGCGACGCCGCGCTCGCCCACCGGCTCGACCACGCCGCGCTTCAAGAGCGAGCGCCAGAGCCGGCCGAGCTCCCGCGCACGGGCCCGCAGGCCGGGCCGGGCTCCCACGGCGCCGCGATCGAGGTCGATCACGATCGCCTCGGCGCCGGCGCGCGTCTCGCGCAGCAGCAGATTCTTCACGTGCAGGTCCGGGTGGCGGCCACCCGCGTCGTGGAAGCGGCGTACGGCCGCACCGATCGCCGCACTACGGTCGCGATAGCCGATCACCCCAGCGGGACTTGTCACTTCGATGCTTATCGGACCTCGATTCGCCCCTTGAAACGCTTATCCACCGGCAGCATCATCAGCATCACCTCGATCGAGGGCGTGCGGGCAGCGCCGGGCTACGCGGCCTACGCCGCCGCCAAGGCCGGCGTCATCAACTACACGAAGACGGCCGCGCTCGAGCTCGCCCCACACGGGATCCGGGTGAACGCCCTCGCGCCCGACATCACGCTCACCGAGGGACTCGAGGCAGTCGCGCCGCCGGGCTCGCAGGCCCGCTTCGGCCATGTCGTCCCGATGGGCCGGGCGGGACACGTCGACGAGATGGCGGGCGCCGCGGTGTTCCTGGCCTCGAATCTGGCGAGCTACATCACGGGCCAGACGCTCCACGTCGACGGCGGCACCCACGCCGCGGGCGGCTGGTACCACCACCCGCACACCGGGGTGTACTCGCTGGGTCCCACCGACTGACGGTCGATGATTCGCCCGCGCAGAAGCACGACGACGGTCGCTCCTTCTCGTGCGAAGTAGCGAGCGATACCGCTCCCGCTTTCGCCATCGAGTCACTGGCCGACTCGCTCGGCCAGCAGACCGTATCACTGCAGGGAGCCGTCGGTCGCGTCGCGTAACTCAACGCGGCGTCGGAAGACGGCGAGCCGGCGGCTCTGCTGGGGGCGCTGCGCAACGTGGCGATGGCAAAAGGCGGGATGGCCGCCCTTGCACCCGCTGCCGGGGTGAGCCGCGAGAGTCTCTACCGCACTCTGTCGCGCCTGGGAAACCGAACCAGAGGCCCTCGGGTTCGAAGGACGAAGGCGCCGCAAGCCGTGGCGCGGGGTTGCGTCCCGTGGCTCGGCAGCGTGCAGCATGGCGCAGCACAGAGCGGCACGGGGACGGCAACGGCACCCCGGCGGCACCCATCGGGGGCTGCACGCTGGCGATGCGGCCCTGACGATCCGAGGGCAGCGGCCCGGCGCGGCGTGATAGCGTCGGGCCCGTGAGCTTCCTCGACACCATCCTGCGCGCCAAGGCATACCTGGAGCAGCAGGGCCGCGTCTCGCTGCGCGCCCTCGCGCGCGAGTTCGAGCTCGAGGACGACGCCCTCGGCGAGCTGGTCGATGAGCTCGTGGACGTGCAACAGGTGGCGGCGCGCGAGGGCAAGGTGCTCGCGTGGATCGGCGGCGCCTCGGAGACGCCTGCAGCGGCGGCCCCGACGAGGATCGCGGTCTCCGAGCCCGACGCGGAGCGCCGCCAGCTCACGGTGATGTTCTGCGACCTGGTCGGCTCGACGGATCTCTCGCAGCGCCTCGACGCCGAGGACCTGCGCAGCGTCGTGCGGTCCTATCAGGAGGCGGCGTCCCGGGTGATCGAGCGGTACGCCGGGTACGTCGCGCAGTACCTGGGCGACGGGCTGCTCGTCTACTTCGGCCATCCGCAGGCGCACGAGAACGACGCCGAGCGCGCCGTGCGCGCCGGGCTCGAGATCCTCGCCGCGCTGCGCACGCTGAACGACACGCTCGAGCCCAGGCACGGCATCCGCCTGGCCGCCCGCGTCGGCATCCACACCGGCGCGGTGGTGATCGGCGAGATGGGCGGCGGCGCGAAGAGCGAGACCCTCGCCCTCGGCGACACCACGAACATCGCCGCGCGCCTCGAAGCGCTGGCCGCGCCGGACACGGTGGTGGTGAGCGGCGCCACGCAGCGCCTCGTGTCGGGCCTGTTCGTCCTGGAGGATCTCGGCACCCCGCCGCTCAAGGGCGTCGCTACGCCTGTCCGTGCCTACGCCGCGCTGCAGCCGAGTGGGGTACGCAGCCGCCTCGACGTCGCGGCGGGGCGCCTGACGCGCTTCGTCGGCCGCGAGGTCGAGCTCGCGACGCTCGTCGACCGCTGGGAGCGGGCGGCGGACGGCGAGGGCCAGAACGTCCTCATCCTCGGGGAAGCGGGGGTCGGGAAGTCGCGCCTCGTCTACCACCTGCACGAGCATCTGGCGGCGGTGCCGCACACCTGGCTCGAATGCGGCGCCACGCCGTACACGGAAGGCACGCCGTTTCACCCGATCATCGCGCTCGTGGAGCAGGGCCTGGCGTTCGCACCCGAGGACACCGCCGCCGAGAAGCTGGCCAAGCTGGAGGTCGGACTCCGCGCGCTCGCGTCGGCGGAGAGCGTGGCCGTGATCGCGGACTTCCTCGGCCTGCCGTCGCCGACACGGCTCCAGTTCAGCCCCGAGCTGCAGCGGCGGAAGACGATCGATCTGCTGGTGCAGTGGACCCTGTCGCTCAGCGCGGCGCAGCCGCTGGTCGTGTTCGTCGAGGACCTGCACTGGTGCGACGCCTCGACGCTGGAGCTGCTGGGGCACCAGATCGCGCAGAGCCCGACGGCGCGCGTGCTGCTCCTCGCCACGGCGCGCCCGGAGTTCGGGCCGCCTTGGCCGGCACGCGAGAACCTGACCACCGTGCAGCTCGCCCGGCTCACCAAGCGCCAGGCGCGGGACATGATCGCGACGCTCACAGGCAGCGAGCTTCCACCCGCCACGCTCGACGCGCTGGTCGCCCGCGCCGACGGCGTGCCGCTCTTCGTCGAGGAGCTGGCCAAGGCGCTCGCGGAGCCGGGGGCAGCGCAGGGTGTGGAGGCGATTCCCGCAACGCTCGCCGACTCGCTGATGGGGCGGCTCGATCGACTGTCCACGGCGAAGGAAGTGGCGCAGCGCGCGTCGGTGCTCGGGCGCGAGTTCCCGTACGCGCTGCTCGCGGGCGTCGCGGGCATGGACGAGGCCGCCCTGCGCGACGGCCTCGCGCGCCTCGCAGACGCCGAGATCCTGTTCGCGCGCGGCGAGCCACCCGCGGCCACGTACACCTTCAAGCACGCGCTGATCCAGGAGACGGCGTACCAGTCGCTGCTCAAGCGCACGCGCCAGCAGCTGCACGCGCGGGTTGCGGAAGTGCTGGAGGAACGCTTCTCCGAGCGCGTCGCGGCCGAGCCCGAGGGGATCGCGAGGCACTACGAGCAGGCGGGGCACGTCGCGCAAGCGATCGCGCACTACCAGCGGGCCGGAGAGCGTGCGACTCAGCGGTCGGCGAACGAGGAGGCCATCGGGCATCTGCGGCGCGCTCTAGCGCTCGTCGCAACGCTGCCGGAGACGCGCGAGCGCCATCAGCGGGAGCTCGGGCTGCAGATGGCGATCGGGGCGCCGCTCGCCGCGGTCAGGGGATGGTCGCATCCGGAGTCCGAGGGGACCTACACGCGCGCGCGCGAGCTGGCGTCCCAGATCGGCGAGTCACCCGAGCTGCCCCGAGTGCTCGCGGGAGTGGCGCTTGCCTATCTCACAAAGGGCGATGTCACGACTACATCTGAGGTCTGCCAGGAGTCTTTGGAAGCCGCCAAGCGCACGGGAGATGCATTTGACCTCCTCTTGGCTCACTACGTCGTCGGCCAACCGTTGATCCTCCAGGGCCACTTCTCGCGCGCGCTGCAACATTTTGAGCAGGGCATCAAGCTATACGATCCCAGCGAGCATGGGTCTCTGGTGTACGCGGTGGGACAAGACTACGGCGTCAGCGCCCACTACTGTGCGGCCCAGTGTCAGGTGCACCTTGGCCTTCCCGACGAGGCGTTGGTCTTGAGCGAGGCGGCGGTGGCGCTGGCGAAGCGCGCGGAACATCCGCTCACTTTGGCGCTTGCTCTCTTCTGGGCGGGACATGTTTGTTTCGAGCGCGGCGAGCTCGATCGGGTGCGAGAAACCGCCGGAGAAGTCGTGCGTCTCGGCGAGCAGTTCGGGTTTCCGTTGCTCCTGGGATCGGGCAGGGCTTTGCAAGCTTGGACGCGGGTCGAATCGGGGGAAGGCGAGGCGGGCATCGGAGAGATGCAGCAGGCGCTATTCGAGATGACTCGGATCGGGGCCGGGTTCGGAGCCCCTTTTTTCGTCTCGATGCTCGCCGAGGGCCTCCGGAAGGTCGGGCGCCACGATCACGCCCTGGGCGCACTGGGACTCGGCGTTGCCTACGCCAAGAAGGGACAGCACTACTACGATGCCGAGCTGCACCGGCTGAGGGCCGAGATCCTCCTCGACAAGGACGGCAATGCGGTCGACGAGGCGGAGGCGCTCTTCGGCCAGTCCCTGGAGATCGCCCGGCGGCAGGCGGCCAAGACGTTCGAGCTGCGCGCCGCCACCAGCTTGGCGCGGCTCTGGCAGCGCCAGGGCAAGCGCGACGCCGCCCGTGCGCTCCTCGCCCCGCTCTACGCGTGGTTCACCGAAGGCTTCACCACGCGCGACCTGAAGGACGCGAAGGCGCTGCTCCAAGAGCTCGGCTGAGGTCCGTTCGGGGTGAACCGATCATCACGCCGCCTCGATCTCGACCTTGTACTTCAACCCTCAGCGGATCGATCGAGGAAGCGCGGTGACGATCCTCAGGCTCGACAAAGAGGCTCGCCCAGGTAAGCGGCCGCCAACTCCGCGAAATCACTGGCGCGCCGGGAGGGATTCGAACCCCCGACCCTCAGGTTCGAAGCCTGATGCTCTATCCAGCTGAGCTACCGGCGCGGGAACCGCACGATAACCGACCGCAGCCGCACTGTCGCTGCGGTGCGCCGCTTGACGTGGGCGCCACGGGCTCGCGACTCTCCGCGGGATGAGCGAGATCGACTACCGGCGGCTGACGGAGGCCGAGGTCGATCGAGTCGGAGAGATCGACCGCAGCGAACGGGTCGAGAGCGCGTTCGTGCAGAAGGGCGCCCGGCTCGAGGAGCGTGCTGTCGCCTGGAACGTGCGGCCGTGGACCGCGGACGGGCACGGCGAGCACTCGATCGCGCACCAGCGAGAGGCCTGCGCGCGTCAGCTCCGGGCCGGGGCGGCTGCGCTCGGAGCATTGGCTGGCGAGCGGCTGATCGGCCTCGGGCTCCTGACGCCCCACGTCCGGCGGGGAGTCGCGCAGCTCGCATTTCTCCACGTGAGCGACGGCCATCGCGCTCGAGGGGTCGGCGCGCGCCTCGCGGACGAGCTCGAGCGGATCGCACGCGCGGCAGGCCACGCGGAGGTGGTCGTCTCTGCGACGCCGTCCGGAAACACCGTGCGCTTCTACCTCGGGCGCGGCTACGAGCCGGACGCCGACCCGCTGCCCGAACTCCTCGCGCTCGAGCCCGAGGACGTGCATCTGCGCAAGCGCCTGTAGGCGCTCTCGGCCTCGCCCTCAGCCGCGGCGCAGGCGGACGTGCAGCAGGTGCACCGTGTAGGGGATGCCCTGCTCCGTTTCGAGCTCGGCGAGGGCGGCGCGCACGGCGGCGTCGCACTCGGCCTTCTTCTCGGGCGGGACGTCCATCGTCTGGCCTTCGATGCGCACCCACCAGGCCCAGTGCCCGTCGAGCGTGTCGTGAAAGGTGTGATAGGACTCCTCGACGCAGACGTCCCGTGCGGCGAACGCGGAACCGAACAGCGCGGTCGCCTCCCCCAGGCTGAGCTGCTTGCGCAACGATGCGGCTTCGATCATGCGCGCGAGCTTCACGTAGCGGAAGAAGATCGGCGAGGTCTTCTTGATGAACTCGCCGCCGTTGTGCTTGCCGATGAAGGTGAGGTCCATCTCGCCGCCCGGCCCGAGCACGCGCGCCAGCTCGCGCACCGACGCGGCGAGGTCGGTGGTCCAGTGAAAGGCGAGCACGCTGTAGAGGTAGTCGACGCCGCCGCTCTCGAACGGTAGGCACTCGAAGCGGCCGTCGAGAATGCGCAGGTTCGGCAGCGCGGCGCCGCGCGCGGCCGCGATCTCACGCAGCCCTGCCGCCGGCTCGACGCCGGTGAATGCGATGTCCGGCGCGCTGTGCTGCGCCAGCCTCACCAGCTCCCGGCCCGAGCCGCAGCCCACGTCCGCGACCCACTTGTGCCGCTCCGCGAGCTGGACGAAGCCGAGCGAGCGCTGTGCGATGCGGCCCCAGCACGAGTCGAGGTTTCTCGGGTCGTCGTAGTCGGCGGCGCGCTTCGAATACGCCTCGACGATCTTGTTCACGCGGCCTCTCAGGGGGCCGGGGACGTACGCCCGGCCGTTCCCATGAGTGGCAGGTGGATCGGAGCAGGTGACTCCGGCTCAGGCGCTCTCGCGGGCGGCCGCGGCCGGGATGGGGCGCACGCTGCGCAGGCGCGGGAAGTACTCCTCGCGAGCGGTCCACGGTACCGCGAGCGCGATCAGGATCTTGCGCTTGGTGGCCTGCCGGCAGTCCTGACCCTTCTCGATCGCATGGATGGTTCGCGGCGACACGTGCGCCCGCACGGCCAGCTCGGCCTGGGTCCAGCCGCGGGTCTGGCGTGCGGCTCGGATGCGGTTCATGGGCCGCACTACGGGTCGGGGTAGCCGATCATCCCCAGAGACGCTTGTCACTTCGATGCTTATCGGACCTCGATTCGCCCCTTGAAACGCTTATCCACTGAGCCACTGCAGCACGGCGTAGCGCTGCGCCCCGGGCAGGAAGCGGCCCGTTTTCTCGGCGAGGTAGATGAGGATCGCGCCCGACTCCGCCAGCGCCACGGTGCCGTCGACGAGGGCGGGGATCTTCTGGTTGGGATTCAGCGCCGTGAACGCGGGGGTGAACTGCTCGCCCTTGGCGAGGGCGACCTTGACGATCTCGTATGGCAGGGCGCATTCCTCGAGCATCACCGAGATCTTGCGGCCGTTGGGCGTGTGCCAAGCGTAGAGGCGGAGCACGGCTTGTGCAGTTAGCTAATTGACAAAGGTATTGTGCAGGACCAGAATGTGCCGCGTCAACGCAGACAGCGAATGCCGAAGCCGCGCAAGCGCGCCCCCGCCGCGCCGATGACCGTGTCGAGCCCCGCCCTGCTGGTGGCGGGGTCCGACGCCGAGTTCCGCGGCCTGATCCACGACCTCATCGCCTACGGCCACCGGCTGGACGCCTGCCGCGACTCCTTCGCGCAGATTGTCGGCGTCAACGGCGCGCAGTACGAGATCCTGATGCTGGTGAGCCGCTCCGCCGGGCTGGCGGTGGGCGAGGTCGCCGCGCGACTGCATCGCTCGGGGGCGTACATCACCATCGAGGCGAACCGGCTGGTCGAACGCGGCATACTCGAGAAGGCATCCGACCCGAAGGACGGACGCCGGGTGATCCTGTGTCCCGGGGCGCGCAGCGCGGAGATGCTCAATCAGCTGTCTCCGTACCAGCAGAGGATCAACGATGTGCTGTTCGCCTGCCTGGACGCGAAGCGCTTCCGCCAGCTGCGCGTGCTGGCGCGCGACCTGGTCGGCTGCGGCGACAATGCGGTGGCGCTCATGGAATTCCTGGTGCGCGACGCCGACGCCAAGGCGGCATGAGCGCATCCTACTTCGTGCGCTACGAGATCACGGCGCAGGACCTGGGCGCGTTCCTGCGCCACTACCGCAACCAGCACGTACCCCTGGTCGCCGGCTGGCCGGGCCTGCAGCGCCTCGTGCTGCATACGGCCACCGAGTGGAACGACCAGTTCCCGGTGAACCGCGGCCACGCCGTGCTGCTCGCGCAGCTGGAGTTCGAGTCGCCCGAGGCGCTCAATGCGGCGTTCGCGTCGCCGGAGCGCGCCGCGGCGCGCCGCGATTTCCAGCAGTTTCCCGCTTACGAGGGCCTCGTCACCCATCAGGCGATGCTGAGCGAGGAAGTGTGGAGGAAGCCATGAGCAAACCGAAGCCGCACCTGGAGTTCGTAGGAGTGGACATGAAAGCCGGGTGGGAATCTCCCGGCTCGAACTATCCGCCCGGCTTCGCGCAGAAGCTGCTCGCCTCCGACATCGACGAGGTGGTGAAGCGTGGCAGCCGCACGCGCTTGCTGAAGATCGAGCCGGGCGCGTACTCCACCGAGCCCTTCGTGCACGACCACTGGGAGGAGGTGTTCCTGGTGCAGGGCGACCTGATTGTCGGCAACGACGCGAAGGGAAAGGGCGGCAAGTCCTCGCAGGCCTTCACCTACGCTTGCCGGCCGCCGGGCGTCCGGCACGGCCCGTTCACCACGAAGGGCGGCTGCCTGCTCTACGAGATCCACTACTACGAAACCAGCGGGAAGAGGAAGTGAGGAGGGCGCCATGCTGAAGACCGGAGCCGAGCACCTGAAGTCGCTGCGCGACGGGCGCGTCGTCTACATCGGCGGCGAGAAGGTGGACGACGTCACCACGCACCCCGCGTTCCGCGCCGCGGCCGGCGCGCGAGGGCTTGAATCCCCCGCACTACGGGTCGGGGTAGCCGATCATCCCCAGAGACGCTTGTCACTTCGCTCGTTATCGGACCTCGAATGCCCGCTTCTCCTTCCTATCCGCAAGCAGCCTGATGGTGAACCCCGCGACGCATGATCAGCTCGAATGAGGCCGCGGATGAATTGTGAGAACGCACAGTGATAGGTGTGCGATCGTACGGTCGACGTCGACTCAACCAAGGGAAGGCGATTCAGGAGCGTGGACATCCTTTCGTACAACGTTGGTCACGATGGAGCCGTTGCTCATCTGCGGGATGGCCACCTCGTCTCCTCGGTCGAAGCGGAGAAGGACTCCAACTGGCGATACACGCCGCTCGGCACGCAAGACCTGCTCGACGCCTTCAGCCGGCTCGACCAAGTGCCGGACGTCATCTGCACCGGAGGCTGGTGGCCACGCGAGGCGCGGCTGACCGGGACACCCTGTCACGTCGGGTATCGCGGCCTCGCGAAAGACAGCATCACCGTGGACCGCCGTCGCCTGTTCGGGAAGTCCGTCCCGTTCTTCTCCTCATCTCACGAGAGGTCGCATGTGCTTTGCGCGTTCGGCATGTCGCCCTTTCCTCAGGGGTCGTCGTGCTACGCGCTCGTCTGGGAGGGCGCGATCGGCGCGTTCTATGAGATCGATCCGGATCTGAACGTCACTTTGATCGCAGACGTGATGAACGAACCAGGCAACCGATACATGTCGATCTACGGATTGGCGGATCCAACCTTCCCCAAGAACCTCCCGTTCTCTCGCTGGTCGGATGCGGGCAAGCTGATGGCGCTCGCCTCGTTCTCCAGAAGGAGCACTCCGAGAGCTGAGGAGGAGGACTTGATGGACTTCCTGCTGGCGCCTGAACACGTTCGCACCGATCTATACGAGCGGCTTGACTCGTCGGTGTACTTCAACGTTGGCGTCGATGATGCAGAGTTCCGGAACTTTGCCGGCATCTTCAGCGACCGGATCTTCGAGACCTTCCACCGCTTTGCCAGGACGAAGTTGCGCCAGGGTCTGCCACTGGTTATCGCAGGAGGCTGCGGCCTGAATTGTGACTGGAACACGAAGTGGCGGGAGACCGGCATCTTCTCCGATGTGTTCGTCCCACCGGTCGCCAACGACTCCGGATCGGCAATTGGGACGGCGATCGACGCCCAACACCACTTCACCGGCGACGCCAAGATCAAATGGGACGTCTACTCGGGATTGCCGTTCAAGACCGACTCACCGCTCGCTGTCGACCGGTACGACATCTGCGATGTGAGCTACCAGCAGGTAGCAGACATGCTGAGCAACCGCCTGATCCTTGGCTGGGCCAGCGGAAGGTATGAGATCGGCCCTCGTGCTCTCGGCAATCGGTCCATTCTCGCCGCGCCATTCGACGACAGCACGAGAGTCCGCCTGAACGAGATCAAACAGCGCGAGCAGTTCCGACCAATCGCCCCGGTGTGTCTCGAAGACGACGCGGCACGGTGGTTTGGCTGCCGCCGCGGTAGCCCGCACATGCTGTTCAACTTTCGCGCCAACACCGACGCGCTGCCAGCCGTGACCCACGTGAACGGCACGGCACGACTCCAAACGGTCGGCCCTCACGCGAATCCTCACCTGCACCAGCTGCTCGTCGCCTTCAAGGAGCGAACGGGCTTCGGAGTCCTGTGCAACACGTCTCTCAACTTCAGCGGGAAGGGCTTCATCAACAACCTGGCGGACCTCGACACCTACACCATCGATCACGGCCTGGACGGGTTCGTTGTCGAGGGGCGCGCGTATCTGCTCCGGACATCCGAGCGTTACGGCGCGTATCGCGGTCGTCGAGGCCGAGGGGAGGGGACTCTGAGTTGATGCGATCCGTGTCGGCATCGGCTAGCGATCCGTATCCGCAGGGCTTCGAGGAGGACGATCGCCTGCGGTCCGACTTCATTCGAGACCTGACACTCAGACAATTGCGGGCCGATCACGCATCATCGAGAGGCGAGCGCACCGAAGAGACGACGCCGATACCGCGAACATTGGTCCGGTTCTGGCATGACCCGAGCGATGTACCAGCAGACGTCCAGAACTGCCTAGAGAGCTGGGACGCGCTCCTCGACGCAGGTTTCACACTCCGGATGTTCGGTGACGCCTCGGCGGCTAGCTACATCGCTGAGCGATATGGCCGGCGGGAGGTTGCCGCGTTTGCGCGATGCAGACATCCGGCAATGCGCAGCGACTATCTGCGCCTCTGCTTCGTGCTTGCAGAAGGTGGCCTCTACGTCGACGCCGACGACGTGCTGCTCGGCGGAGGTTGGGAAGCCGTCTTCCGTGACAGCACGCTGAAGATCCAGCCGTTGTGTTACGACGTGACTACCCGCGCAATGGTGTCGGCCGCTGAACTCCGGCGCACCGACCTGCCGACCGACGGTCGGATTTTCTATGTGAACAACAATCCCATCGCCGCACCGGCTGGCCATCCAGTGTTGCGGCGCGCGCTCGCTCGGGCGACCGACCGCTTGCTCGGCGACGAGCCCGCTCCCGAGATCCAGTCGACGACTGGCCCCGGAAACCTGACGGCTGTGCTGGCGGCGCACGCCCGTGAGTCGCAGGTGCGGGGGTCCTCCGCGGTGCCGGACTTCGAGCTACTTCTGGCGTGGGAGCGGGTTGCGGAGCCGTGTTGGGACCTCGCCTACCGCAACGACGACCGCAACTGGCGTAACATGAACGGCAACTGACGCTGAGAGAAATCGACCGGCGATCGAATGAACCTCGACAGGATCGTGAGTCCGTTGCGAACGCTCGCGTTCCGGACCTGGCGCTCTATCGCCGTGCGCGTTCCGGGCGCTCGCATTCGGGCCTTCGGTGGGGGCGCAGGTCAGATTGGCGCGATCACGGTCATCAATCTCGACAGGCAACCGTGGCGATGGGCGCTCGTGACGCGAGAGCTTGGCCGGTTTCGGACGTCCGACGGTGTTCCGCTGACGGCGATTGCGCAGCGGCTCGCGGCGATCGACGCACGAGATGGTCGGTCTGCCGCGGCGACGGGCGACGTAGACGTGATGTATCGAGTCGGCGATCAGTTGCATGTGCAGCCCGATGCCCGGCTGGCGGAGTGCTTCTCTGAAGACGAGCCGGTGCGGATGACGCGGCAGGAGGTCGCGGTTGCGCGGTCGCATGTGGAGGCCTGGAAGTCCGTAGCGACGGGGACGAATCAATTCGTTCTGGTGCTGGAAGACGACGTCTGGTTCACGCCTGGCGCCCCAGCCGCCATCGATCGCGGGTGGCGCACGGCCCGCAGCCGATGCGCAGGCGATGGCGGTCCGAAGCTTTTGTACCTCTCCTACAGCGACGCCGGTGGGACTGCGGTTCGTGAGGACGTTTCCGACGGCGTCTTCAGAGCTGTCCGAGGCCTCTGGTTCCTCTCGGGTTACGTCCTTTCGCGTGAAGGAGCAGCCGATCTCCTTCGAGCGATGCCTGTCGTCGGACCCGTCGACCTATGGATGAATTTCCGATTGGCCGAACTGGGTGCGCTCGCCCTCACTTCGCCTGCGATCGCTCAGAGGCGGGATGTCAGATCCGACAACGCCTATTCGATGCTGCCTTACCTCGCCCGAGCGGGAATCGTCGACGCAGCGCACGGTGCCAAGCCGCCCGACGTGTCCCACTCCCCTCCAGTTCTGGCATGGACCGCTGGCGCCGAGCAGGAACGGTTGGCTATGGCGCTGTCAATGCTCGGGCTGCGCGTCCGTGCGTTCGACGGCGATGAGCCGCCGATGCACGAGCGAGACCTGAGGGACGTGTTCGAGGCGTTCGATGCTGTTGTGGACGCGCCCCTCGTACCCGCAGCAGTTGCAGCCGTAGGAGCGGACGAACGATTCGTGATCCTCCTCGAGGCGGGCGCTCGGACGCCGGCGGGTCTAGAACGGGCGCAGCCCTCGACGTCTCGGTCAGCCATCGTGGCGACGGACGTTTCCGGGTGCGGATCGTGGGAAGTCCTGTGTGATCTATTGGGACTGGTGAGGCCCGTCGACGAGTTCCCGGTTGGAGCTCCTCGATCCTTCCGCTTGTTTCGAGATGATCGCCCAACTGGGCGGCTCGCGTCCGCAGCGCGTTCGCGGCGCGACAGGTCCATGGATGACTCGCCGTGGATCTTGCCGCTAACGAATGGTTGGCAGCCAGCTCTACACGTGACTTCCCCGACTCCCGTGGCGGGTCAGCCGATAGTCGAGGCGAGCATGACAGAGGCGTCGACCGAGTTTCCTGGCCGCGTCGAGACGTTTCCGGGCAACCTCGCGTCGTTCGTGCACGAGAACCTCGAGCACAGCGATGAAGGCGCACGACTAACGATCGAGGCCGTCGCTGGGGGACTTCGGCCCTACCGGTCGGGAGCCTTCGCATCCGTGCGCTCCTTCGGGCACGGGCGCTTTGAGGCGGAGATACGGGCAGCGCCCGGTTCCGGACTCGTAACCGGCTTCTTTCTGCATCGCGACACTCCGCTGCAGGAGGTCGACATTGAGTTTCCGGGCTCCGATCCCCAGCGAATGCTGGCCAACGTCTACTTCAATCCGGGTGACGATGGCACGGCGATGAGCTTCGGCTATCGGGGCTCGCCCTGTTGGATCGACCTCGGATTCGACGCCAGCGCAGACTTCCATCGATACGCCATCGACTGGCGCCCGGGCCGTGTGGCCTGGCTAGTGGATGGCAGTGTCGTGCATGAACGCGTTGGATGGGATCCGACACCGATCCCGCACCTGGCAATGCGCGTCCATGCGAACCTCTGGGCGCCTCGCTCCGAGGAACTTGCCGGACGCCTCGATGAGCGGAGGCTGCCGGTAAGCGCTGTCTTTAGGAGCGTTTCAGTCAGAGCGTGAGCTCGACGTCGCGTCCGCAGGATTGGCGAGCTCGCGTGGGTGCGGGCCCGATAGGCAGAGCGCCCCCCACCCGGTGCGCGCGGTAAAGGGTCGCGCGCGGCGAAGCGGCCTCACGACGCGTTAACAGGTGCCGGCGCACGTTCCAATCACGAAGGATGCGCGAATCCGAACCGGCCGAGTTGCCGCACTACGGTCGAGGTAGACGGTCCTCCCCCAGGGGTTGTCGGCCCAAAGTACAGATGTCCGGTTTTCTCCAAGGTAGAAATGTCCGGTTTCCCCGTTCAATCGGTCAGGGTCCGGCCTCTGCGGGGGAGCCCGGAGTGGTCCGGCGCGGCGTTCCGGCGCGCAGCAGGCGGGCCTTCCGCAGGGTCGTGGACGGCTTCGCAACTCTCGCTTCGATGCGCTCGCGCTGTCGCTCCTTGATGAATTCGATCGTAGCCAAGAGCCGCTTGCTCTCGACGACTTCTCCCTGCCGCACTGCGTGCTCCTTGGGAAAAGCCGTCGCCAGCAGTTCGTGCTCGCCGTGCCAGAAGCGCAGGGAACCGTCCTCCCGCTCCTCGATGCCGACTCTCTTGCTGGATCTCGGAGAGCGCTCTTTGGCCGTCGCTAGGCGGCACGTCGAATGCGGACGGCCGCTTCCAGACCCGCTGCCTCGACGAGGCGTAGCAGGCGGTCGATGGTCACGCGCTGGAGGCTGCCGGCGAGGATCCCGGTTACCGCGCTCCGAGGCAGGCCGGATCGATGTGCCAGCTCAGCGTGCGTGAGGCCTCTGCGGCCCACCTCTCGGACGACCGCAGCGATGAGCTGGGCCTTGAGCGTGGCCTCGAGGGCGCGACTCTTGGGGATGGACAGCATCCGGGACAGCTGGCCCGCCCTCGTCTTCCTGGTCATGTGGTCACCACCTGCAGCCGCCGCTGGGCGACTGCGATGCTGCGTTGCGGTGTAGCCCGCGTCGTTTTCTTGAAGGCGTGCAATACGTGGATGGAACCTCGGAGGACCAGCGCGTAGATGACGCGGTACTGGCCGGTACGATCCCTCAGTCGCAGCTCGTGCACGCCGCGTCCGATGCTTGGCATCGGGCGGGAGAGTGGCATCGCGAGCAAGAGGCCAGCGTCGAGTCGTGCGAGTGCATCCGCCAGGTCGCCTCGAACGTCGTCCGGAAACCCCTCGACCTCGCGACGGCATGAGGGCAGGACGACGATCACGGAGGCAGTGTCTCATAAAGGAGACATGCCGTCCACGGGGCGGTCTGGCTCGTTGCGCGCCCTCGAGGAGCGCCTGGCGCCACGTCGAGGTTCTCGTGGAGCCGTGTCGCACCGGCACGCGCTCGGCCCAGGCAACCCACCGCACGGCGGGGCGCGATGGCGAGGCGAGGAGCGGGGCGCCGGGAGCTGAGCCGTTGATCGAGCGCTGGCTCTCGGGTATCTAGTAGGTATGAAATCAAATACCAAGTCGAGCATCACCCTTCCCCGGAACGAGGTGCGCTTGGTGGAGAAACTTCAGAAGCGGCTCAAGGCCAAGAGCAAGGTGGAAGTGGTCCGGCGCGGCCTCTTGCTCCTCGAGGAGTCCACGGACCGGCAGGCCCTGCGGGCCCAGTATCAGGACGCGGCAAGACGTGTGCGCGCCAGCGCCGAAGAGGAGCTCGAGGAGCTCGACCATCTTGCGGGAGAAGGTCTCCCGTGAAGGCGTCCATCGAACACGGGTGGCTCTATCTCGCCGACCTCGATCCTCGCCGAGGTACGGAGCCCGGCAAGACGCGCCCAGTCCTGGTGATCCAGTCGGATCTTCTGAACCGCACCGGACACCCCTCGACGTGGATCCTGCCATGCACCACTCGGTTGACGGGGGAGAGCGTGCTCCGAACCGTACTGCCCAGGGCGGTCGCCGGGAACGCTGCCGCGTGCGAATTGATGATCGACCAGAGTCGATCCATCGACAATCGCCGATTCAGTAGGCGCCTCAAACGACTCCCTCAACTCTTGCTTCGAGAGGTGAAGTCGAAATTTCGGCAAGCCGCAGATCTGTGAGAAGCGGCCCCGTGCGCTGTCAGGCGCAACGCTCTCATCCACCCAGCTCGACTACCCGGTAGAGCTCTTCGTCCCAGAGCCAGTAGAGGACGCGCGGCGGCACGCCGTAGACCTCGCGCACGAAGTCACGCTGCGAGGCGTGGAGCTGCCAGCCGCGCAGCTTGGCGTCGATCTCGCCGGGCATGCGGTGGGTGGCGTCGGGTGTGGCGTCCGCGATGCGGCGGCCCGACTCGCCGCCGAAGCGCGCGAGCGCGCGCCGCGGCGTGAGCGCGTACGCGTGCCAGCGCGGGCCGGCGCCTGCGGCGTGGAGTCGCTTCGCCGCCGTCTCGGCCGCGAGCCCGACGCGCATGTGATCCTCGTTTCCGGTCGCGCCGCTCTCGGGCCAGAAGCTCACCACCAGGTCGGGCTGGTAGCGCCGGATCGCTCGCTCGACGCGGTCCACCAGCTCGTCGATCGGCACCTCGTGGACGCCGCCGTCCAGGTAGTCCCAGACCTCTTGCTCGTCGATGCCGAGCGCGAAGCCGTTCTTCAGCAGCTCGGCGGTGCGGATGGCGCCGAGGTCACGTTGGCGCGCGACCACGGGCGCCTGCTCGCCGGCATCGCCGCGCGTCGCCGTCACCAGCGCAGTGAAGAGACCCTCCTGGTCGGCGCGTACGAACAGCCCCGTCACGAGCTGCTCGTCATCCGGATGTGCGAAGACGCCGAGCACGCGCCGTGCGCCGAGCGCGGCGGCCAGCGACGGGACCGGCTCCGCTGCCGGATCCGTGAAGTGGCCGGCGAGCCAGAGAAAGGTCGCGCCGATCACCGCCGCGGTGAGGCCGGCCGCGGCGAGCAGCGCCCGCTTCACTGTGCGCTGGGCCGTGCCGGTAGCGCGCGCCGGTCGGCGTCGCCGCGTGCTGCACGCAGCCCCCGGTAGAGCTTCGCCAGCTCGAGCAGCGCGCGCCCGATCACGCGCGGGCTCGCGCCGGTCGGGCGTCCGGCGCGGCGCGGCCGATGCGTCACCGGCAGCTGGTGGATGTGGAAGCCCGCTGCCCGCGCTCGCACCAGCATCTCGGTGTTGATGAAGGCGCCGAGCGACGCGATCGGGATGGCGTCGAGCACCTCGCGCCGGAAGAGCTTGAAGGCGCAGTCGATGTCGCGCACGCCGAGGCCGAAGAGCGCGTTCACGAGCCCGCCCCAGCCCCACGCCAGCACGTGCCGGCCCCAGGGATCGCGGCGAGGCGCTCGATAGCCCGCCACGATGTCGAAGCCGCCGGCGTGCGCGAGCAGCGGCTCCAGCTCGTCGAGGTCGAACTGCAGGTCGGCGTCGCTGAAGAAGACCAGCGCGCCGCGCGCCTCGCGCAGCCCCGAGCGCAGCGCGGCGCCGTAGCCGCGGTTCGCCGGATGCTGCACGGCGCGAATCTCGGGATGGAGCGCGCGTGCGGCCGCGATGCGCTTGGCGCTCTCGTCGCGCGAGCCATCGTCCACCACCACGATCTCGAAGCTCCGGCCGAGGCGGCGGCCGAGGGCCAGCGCGCTCTCGAGCAGCGGGCCGATGTTGTCCTGTTCGTCGAAGACGGGGAAGACGAGGGAGAGCTCGGGAGTGGGCATCGGCTGAAACCTAATCGAGATAGCCGAGGCGGCGCAGGCGCTCGGCCACGATCGCCTCCTCCTCGGGTGAGTAGGCGCGCGGGGCCGAAGGGCTGGCGGGCCCCTCGGCGGCGCCGAGCCCCATCGCGCCCAGGATCGCGGCGGCGGCGGCGCCGAGCGCTGCCTGGCCGGTCGGGAATGCCGGAGCGTCCGTGCCGTGTTCGATCCAGACGCCCTCGGGACGGTGCGTGCCGTTCATGCCGCGCCCGCGGCCGCCCGCCAGCTCGTGGTCCTCGAGCCAGCGCAGCGCGGGTGCGGGTCCACCCCCACGCGGGGTCGGCACGAGCGAGAGGCCGTAGCGGCCGTCGAGCGCGAGCTCCACGACCACGTCGGGGGCGCGCTCGACGTGGGCCCCGGCGTAGACCTCCTCACGACGCCGCGCCCGCGCCACCACCGGCCCGCCGCCGGGCAGCCTCCAGTCGCGCAGCGCGGCGATCACCTCGTCGCGCGCGCGTTCGTAGTCGGCGGCTGTGACGCGTCCCTCGGCCTCGCGGCCGGCGAGATTGATCCACACGCCCGGCTGCGTGTTTGCCTCCTCGGAGAAGGCGGCGCTCTTCGCCCAGTCGATGCCGCCGAAGCGCGCGGCGCTCTCGAGCCGCGCCGCCGCCGGACGCAGGCGCCGGAAGGCGGCCTCGCGCGCGCGCGGCGGGAGCAGGCGCAGCGCGGCGTCGCGCGCCGCGCGCGCCAGCCGGTCGCGGCTCGTGCCGCGGCGGAACGCGAGCAGGCCGGCCTCTGCAAGTCTCTGATTGACGTGCACGACGTGGCGTGCGGCCCCGCCGGCGCCGTGGTCGGAGACCACGAAGCACGCGGTGTTTGCGCCGAGCGCGGCGCGCAGCTCGCCGCACGCGGCGTCGAGGGCCTCGTACACGGCGGCGACCGCGAAGCGCCGCACCGTCGACGCGCGCGGATCGTGGCGCGGCGAGGTCGGGTCGTGATCGCGCCAGAAGTGGTGCGCCACGCTGTCGCTCTCGGAGAACACCACGCACACGAGGTCGGGCGGCATGTCGGCGACATAGAGCTGGGCCAGCGCCTCCTGCGCGAACTTGGTCTTCTGCGCCACGCGCGTCACCAGGCGCTCCGCCGCGGCCTCGTGCCAGCCCTCGGCGGCGGCGCTCTCGTCCGGCTCGGCCTGCATCCACGGACCGGCGCGAGCGGCGATCGCCTCGTAGAAGGCGGGGTTGCTCGCGGCGCGCGCGGAGCTGCCCGTCGAGACGGGCGCGTCGAAGCCGGCCACGAGCAGCCCGTTCACCGGCTCCGGCGGAAACATCGCGGGCATGCCGAGCGCGAGCACGCGCCCGCCGGCCCGGCTGACGCGGCCGAACAGCGTCGCGCCGCTGCGGTCGGTGGCGTTGGTGAAGCGGAGCGCGTAGCGGCCGGGGAGCTTCTGCGTGAAGTCGAACAGGCCGTGCGCGCCCGGCTCGAGGCCGGTCGCGAAGCTGCTCCAGGCCGGGAAGCTCACCGGCGGCACGGTGCTGTGCAGCACGGCGGCGGCGCCCTCCGCCATCCAGGCGGCCAGATTCGGCAGCCGCCCGGCGGCGACGAGCGGCCGGATCACGTCGAACGTCGCCCCATCGAGCCCGAGCACCAGCGCGGGCCGAAGACGGGGACCCCGAAGACGGGGACGTTCATTGAAAAGTTGACTTGTTGCGCTCATCGATCCGCCGCCCTCGTCCGCAGACGAGTCAACTACTCAATGAACGTCCCCGAGCCGGGCCGTCCCCGAGCCGGGCGCGTCCCCGAGCTGGGTGACGATCGCGCGCGTCACCTGGTCGAGGTCGGCGCTGCCGCCGATGTCGCGCGAGTGGTTGGCCGGATCGGCGAGCGCCGCCGCGACGGCGCGCTCGATGGCGTCGGCGCGGCTCGCTTCGCCGATGTGCCGCGCCAGCATCGCGGCCGACAGGATCACCGCCGTTGGGTTCGCGAGGCGCTTACCCGCGATGTCGGGCGCGCTCCCGTGCACGGCCTCGAACACCGCGCAGCCGTCGCCGAGGTTGGCGCCCGGCACCACGCCGAGCCCGCCCACCAGGCCCGCGCACAGATCGGAGATGATGTCGCCGTACAGATTCTCGAGCACCAGCACGTCGAACTGCGCCGGGTTCTTCACGAGCTGCATGCAGCAGTTGTCGATGATGATCTCGCGGTAGGCGATCCCCGGGTGGTCGCGCGCCACGCGCCGCGCGCACTCGAGGAAGAGTCCGTCCGACAGCTTCAGGATGTTCGCCTTGTGCACGGCGCAGACCTCGCGCCGCCCCTCGCGCTCGGCCAGCGCGAAGGCGTGCTTTGCGATGCGCAGCGAGGCGGCCTCGGTCACGATCTTGAGGCTCTCGACGATGCCCGGCGCCACGCGGTGCTCGAGGCCGGAGTAGAGGCCCTCGGTGTTCTCGCGTACCACGATCAGGTCCACGTCGTCGTAGCGCGAGGGCACGCCGCGGATGTTCTTCACCGGCCGCACGGAGGCGTAGAGGTCGAGCGACTGGCGCAGCGTGACGTTTGCGCTCTTGAAGCCGCCGCCGATCGGGGTGCCGATGGGGCCCTTGAGCGCCACCCCGTTCGTGCGGATCGAGTGGAGGGCGGCCTCCGGCACCGGCGTGCCGTACTTGGCGGCCACGTCGCCCCCGGCCTCGACCCGGTCCCAGGCGACCTCGACCCCCGCTGCCTCGAGCACCGCCAGCGCGGCCTCGGTCACCTCGGGCCCGATCCCGTCCCCGGGGACCAGCGTTACTCGCCTCGACATGGCTAGGGCCACCTCCTATTCTCCGCCCCTCTTCGGCGGCCGGGCCGATCGGCTGATCGCTGCCCCCGCCCCTCGGAGGATCGACTGTGGCCATCGAGCTTCTCTGCCGCAAGCTCGGCATGACACGGATCTTCAACGAGACGGGCGATGCCGTGCCGGTGACCGTGCTCGAGGCGGGCCCCAACGCGGTGCTCCAGCACAAGACCGTCGAGAAGGATGGCTACACCGCGCTCCAGCTCGGCTTCGGCGAGCGCCGCGCGAAGACGCTCTCGAAGGCGATGCTCGGCCACTTCGCCAAGGCCAAGGCCGCCCCGCAGCGCTTCGTGGCGGAGTCGCGCGTCGGGCCCGAAGAGCTCGACAAGCACCCGGTCGGAAGCCAGCTCGCGGCCGGCCTGTTCAGCCCCGGCCAGCGCGTGGACGTGATCGGCACCTCGAAGGGCCGCGGCACCTCCGGCGTCGTGCGCCGCTACCACTTCGCCATGCAGAAGTGGACGCACGGGACGCACGAGGGCGCACGGCGGGGTGGCTCGATCGGCGCGAACACCTATCCGGGCCACGTCTGGAAGGGCAAAAAAATGTATGGCCGCATGGGCAACGAACGCGTCACCACCCGCAACGTGATCGTGGTGCGCGTGGACGCGGAGAAGAACCTGCTGCTCGTGCGCGGCTCGGTGCCGGGGCACAACCAGGCGCTGGTTCGCATCCGCCCGGCCGTGGCCGCCAAGCGCGCCCCCGTGCAGGTGGCGAAGCCCGTGGCCGCCGCGAAGCCGACCGGCAAGCGGAAGTAGGGCCCCGCCGACGGCGTACCAGCGCAAGGACGCCTTCCACCAGCGCGCCAAGCGCGAGGGCTACCGCTCGCGTGCCGCCTACAAGCTGCGGGAGATCGACCGGGCGCAGGGTCTGCTGCGCCCCGGCGCGCGCGTGGTGGATCTCGGCTGCTGGCCGGGGGGCTGGCTCCAGGTCGCGGCCGAGGCGGTCGGCCCGGCCGGCCGCGTGGTCGGCGTCGACCTCGCCGCGATCGAGCCGCCGCTCGACCTTGCGAACGTGTTCGCAATCACCGGAGACTTCTCCGAACCCCGTGTTCTCGAACAGGTTCTGACGCAGCTCGGCGGCCCCGCCCAGGTGCTCCTGTCCGATGCGGCGCCGAAGCTCAGCGGCGTGCGCGCCAGCGATCGCGCGCGCGAGGAAGCCCTCCTCGAAGCGATCGAGGCGGCGCTGCCGCGGCTGCTCCTGCCCGGCGGCGCCCTGCTCGTGAAGCTGCTCGACTGCCCCGAGGCCGCGGGCTTCGCGAAGCGCGTGCGCGCGCGCTTCGACTCCGCACGCGAGCTGCGGCCCGAGGCGAGCCGCAAGGGCTCGAGCGAGCGCTACCTGCTGGCGAAGGGGCAACTTGTGACGCCGCGACTGACGACGGGGTAGGCCGCCGGCGGATGCGGGCGGCGTGAGCCGAGGCGCGAAGCCTGGGCATCGTCACAGCAGGCGCGCGCGACTGGCGGACGGCCCGTCGTCAGTCGCGGCGTCACGAGGCCCGGTGGCGCCGCGCAGTAGGATGCCGGGGTTGGGGAGCAGCCCGTGGTCTTTCGCTTCGGTGACTACGAGATCGACTCCGGCCGCTACGAGCTACGTCGGGCCGGAGAGGCCGTGCAGATCGAGCCCAAGACGCTCGACCTGCTGCTGCACCTGGTGCGCGAGCGCAATCGGCTGGTCAGCAAGGACGAGCTGCTCGGCGCCGTCTGGCCCGGGGTGCACGTCACCGAGAGCACGCTCACCAGCGCCGTCAGCCTGGCGCGCGCCGCGGTCGGCGACTCGGCGCAGGTGCACGGCGTGATCGAAACGGTGAGCGGCCGCGGCTATCGCTGGAAGGCACCGGTCGAGGTCGTGGAGGCGAGCGCGCCTCCGGCGCCAGCAGTCCGTGGCCTCCCGCAGCGCTCGCGCCGGCGACTCGCGCTCTGGCTGGCGGCGCCCCCGCTCGCGCTGCTCGCTCTGCTCACCCTCGCCTGGCCGCGCCCGCTCGGCTGGCTGCTCGCGCTCACCGGCTCGGCCAGCCCGCCCGCGTCGCCCGCGCCGACGGCGCAGCCCTCGGTGGTGGTGCTTCCCTTCCTCGATCTGGGCGTTGGCGACGGGATCCCGCACCTGGCCGACGGCGTCACCGAGGACCTGACCACCGCGCTCGCGCGCAATCCGTCGCTGTTCGTGATCTCGCGCAGCTCGGCCTACTCGTATCAGGGACGCGGCGTCCCGATCGAGACGGTCGGCCGCGAGCTCGGCGTGCGCTACGCCGTCGAGGGCAGCGTGCGCAGCGGCGCCGGGCGCCTCGTGGTGACGAGCCAGCTCGTGGAGACGCGCTCGGGCGTGCAGGTCTGGGGCGACCGCTTCGACCTGCCCCTCGACGACCTGCTTTCGGTGCAGGGGCGGCTGGCGGAGCAGATCGTGGCGGCGCTCGGCGCCCCGCTCGCCGACGCCGAGCTCGAGCGCCTGCGACACCGCCCGACGGAGGATCTCGACGCCTACGAGCTGTACGTCGAGGCGCGCGCGGCCTTCCACGCCTACCGGCTCGAGAGCCATGCGCGGGCGCGCGAGCTGGTGGAGCGCGCGCTCGCGCTCGACCCGAACTACCCGCTCGCGATCACCTTGCGCGCCGCGCTCGAGCTCGCGCCGTATCAGCTCGGCTGGGACCTCGACCCCACACGCATCGAACGCGCACGCACGCTCGCGACGCGCGCCGTCGCGCTCGACCCGGGCTCGCCCGCCCCGCACCTGACGCTCGCGCAGGCCCATAGCTCGGAGCATCGCTTCGAGGAGGCGCTCGCGGAGGCGAGCCAGGCCGTCGCGCTCGGGCCGAGCTTCGACCTCTGCCACGCCGTCGAGGCGCAGGCGCTGCTCTCGGCCGGCCGGCCGCTCGAGGCGCTGCGTGCGCTCGACCGCGCGCTGCGGCTCAACCCTCGCCACCCGGCGCCCTACTGGCTGATGGCGGGCCTGATCCAGACCGCGGTCAGGCGCGACGACCTCGCGATCGAGCTGATCGAGCGCGTGCACGAGGCCAACCCCGACCTGATCCCGGCGCAGCTCACGCTGGTCTTCCAATACCAGCACGTCTGGAACCAGCCCGAGCGACTACCGGGGCTGGGACGCGAGATCTTGCGCGTCAATCCGAAGCTCACCGCGGAGAGCGCGCTCCGCGTGTTCCCGTACGCCTCCCCCGGGTCGGACCTGAAGGCGAAGGCTCTCGCCGCGTTCCGCGCGGCCGGCTTGCCCTGAGCTTCGCTCTCGCAGGAAGAAGCCATGGGTTTCCCAGGGATCTCCCAAGGACTTCCGCGCCCGCGCGGCGCAGGCTGCGCGCGCAAGACAAAGGAGATTCCATGTCCCTCGGCACGTTCGCGCGTCTCTCGTTCAGCGTCTTGGCGCTTCTCTTGCTCGCCGGCCGGGCCTCGGCCCAGCTCTCCGTCCAGAGCCTCGAGATCGAGGGGGCCCAGCAGCGGATCGACGCCATCGCGAACGTCCCGATCGGACCCTTCGTGGGGACGCTGCCAACCCCCGCTCCCCCTCCCCAGATCGCCTTCGATGCCTTCCACGTGGGCAGCTGGTTCCTCGACTACGGGATCAGCTGCCCCAGCGCGACCACGCTCTGGCCGAACCAGTCCGGCAACGAGTCCGGCGTCACGAGCGTCACCGCGGGCTGGGACGACGACTTCGTCATCACGGCACTCGGCCAATCGGGATTCGGCTACGTCGACGTCAGGCTCGGCTTCGACGGGGAGCTCTCCGTCGACGGGAGCCAGTCCCGCTCGGTCTACGGCGTGGAGTTTTTTCTGGTCTCGGAGGACGGGGACTTGTTCATGAAGGACTGGTTCGGCGAGTGCTTCGACCCGTCGGGCCCGAACGTTTGCACGGGCGGTGACGTCGTCGGCGACCCGCTCGGCAGCTACCCGATGCCGGGCGACGCCCCGCTCCGGGCGCGGTTCACCTTCGGCGAGAAGATCTTCATCGACATCCGCCTCGACGCGCGCGGCGAGGCGGCGCAGAGCGAGAGGGGCGAGGCCACCGCCGCCCCCACGCTGCGCTGGCTCGGCATCGCGCAGGTGCTCGACGCCAGCATGCAGCCAGTCGCGAGCTACAGCGTGGCGTCGAACTCCGGCTTCGACTACCGGGATGCCTTCGACGGTGACTGCCCCGTGGAGGGTGCGGCGCACGACCTCGCGCTGGGCACCCTGCGGCCGCCCAAGAAGATCACCCTCTCCGAGGGGAAGCCCAGCGTGGCCGGCTCGATCGCGTTGCAGCTCCAGAACCGGGGCGCGCACGACGAGACCGTCCCCGACCAGCCGACGCTCGAGAGCCTGGTGTCGCTCACGGTCGAGTCGCTCGGGGGCTGCCCCGTGCCCGCGGCGACCCTGCTGCCGCCGAAAAAGGGCTTTCCGGTGGTGCTCGCCCCGAACAAGAAGCTCTCCCTGGAGTACCGGTTCAGCTTCGACTGCGTGAACGACCCGCTCGCAACCAAGGGCCAGGGCCAGGATCACTCCGACTTCCGCGTGGAGGCGGCCGTCGATCATGGCGTGCTCGGCGCGGCCGACGGCACTCCTGCCAACGACGTCTGCCCGCGCGCCCCGGGTGGAGGCGACAAGGGCTGCGGGCCGAAGGGGGGTGGGGAGATCCTGATCGACGTGATCGTGAAGTGAGCTGGCGCCGCCGGCAGCCCGAGATCTGCGGAGATCTCTCCGCGGCGATCGGGAACACGCCGCTGCTGCGACTCCGCAAGGCGTCGGAGCAGACGGGCTCGACCATCCTCGGCAAGGCCGAGTTCATGAACCCGGGCGGCTCGGGCAAGGACCGGTCCGCCCTCTACATCGTGCGAGACGCCGAGCGCCGGGGCCTGCTGCGGCCGGGTGGGCTGATCGTCGAGGGCGCGACGCGCGAAATCGGCGTCAGCCTCGCGCTCGTCGGCCGCGCGCGCGGCTACCGCATGCACCTCGTGCTGCCCGCCGGCGCGAGCAAGCTCGAGGAGCGACTGCGCCTGCTCGGGGCGGAGCTGAGCGAGGCGGACGACTACGTGAAGGCGGCGGCGCGGCTCGCCGAGCAGCTCGCAGCCAGAGAGCCGAACGGCGTGCTCTACGCGAACCACTTCGAGAACCGCGCGAATCGGCAGAGCCACTACGAGACCACGGGGCCCGAGCTGTGGCGCCAGAGCGGCGGCCGCATCGACGCCTTCGTCTGCGGGGTCGAGACGGGCGGCACGCTGGCCGGCGCGGGCGCCTATCTGCGCGAGCAGCGCCGGGGCGTGCTCCTGGCCGTGGCGGAGCCGGCCGGCGAGGCGCCGCGCGTTCCCGGCAACCTCGCCGGCGTGCACGCCGGCCGCAGCTGCGCGATCCCGGAGGACGAGGCGAACGACGCGCTTCGCGAGCTGCTGCACGAGGAGGGAATCTGCGTCGGCATCTCGAGCGCGGTGAACGTGGCCGCCGCGGTCCGCGTGGCGCACGCGCTCGGCCCCGGCCACAGCGTGGTGACGCTGCTTGCGGCCGGCTTCTGACGCCGTGACTGACTCTGTCGGCGTATCCAGCGGAGCAGGCGTTGCTCCGATACGGGGGACCGGAGGATCCCGATGGCGGAGAGCCTGCGCGTGGTGGCCCGCTTCAGCAACGGCAAGAGGCTCAAGGGGACGACCCAGGACTTCAAGCCGGCGAGCCCGCGCTCCCACATGATTCCCGCCGCGGGCGGAGCGCCGGTCGAGGTGCGCACGGACGAACTCAAGGCGGTGTTCTTCGTGCGCGATCTCGAGGGCAAGGCGTCGCGCGCCAAGCTCGAGGGCTTCCTCGCTGCGCCGGCCGAGACGTCGCAGGGCAAGAAGATCGCGGTGCGCTTCCGCGACGAGGAGCTGCTCTGTGGCTACACGCTCGCCTGGTCAGCGGAGCGCACGGGCTTCTTCGTGATGCCGGCCGACATCGAAGGCAACAACCTGCGCGTCTACGTGGTCACTGCCGCCGCGGCCGAGGTCCGGGTCGGCCCGGCGGCCGAGCAGCTCGCGCAGCGGGTGCTCGCCGCGCGGCACTGATCAGCGCAGGCGCGGCGCCAGGAGCTCTGCCTCGAGATCCACCCCCGCCTTCACGCCCGTGATGCGGGCCGGCAGGAGCTGGCCGACGCGCGCGTCGCCACGTAGGAACACCACGCCGTCGATCTCGGGCGCCTGGCTGGCGAGGCGACCGCGCGCCCGGCCGCTGCCGATGGCCGCATCCACCAGCACCTGCGCCTCGCTGCCGACCAGCGCAGCGAGCTGCTCGGCCTGGATGCCGGCCTGGAGCTTCGCGAGCCGCCGGTAGCGCTCGCGTGCGACGGTGCGCGGCACCTTGGCGTCGAGGTCGGCGGCGGCGGTGCCCTCCTCGTCCGAGTAGCGGAAGATGCCGACGCGGTCGAAGCGCGACTCGGCCACGAAGTCGAGCAGCTGGGAGAAGTCGTCCTCGCTCTCACCCGGGAAGCCGACGATGAAGGTGGTGCGCAGCGTGACGCCCGGGATGCGCTCGCGCAGCTTCGCCACCAGCTTGCGCTGTCGCTCTGCCGTGCTGCCGCGCTTCATGCGCTCGAGCATGCGGTCGCTGGCGTGCTGGAGCGGCACGTCCACGTAGGGCAGCACGCGCTTCGCTCCCGCGAGTGCGTCGAGCAGCTCGCCGGTGACGGCGGAGGGGTAGACGTACAGCAGCCGGAACCAGTCGATGCCGTCCACCGTGTCGAGCGCGCGCACGAGGTCGTGCAGCTTCGGGCGACCGCTGCCAGGGACGGCCGGCAGATCCTTCCCCCACGAGGTCGAGTCCTGCGCCACCAGGTTGATCTCGCGCACGCCGGCGGCGGCGAGCGCGCGCGCCTCGGTCAGCAGCGAGTCGAGGCGGCGGCTCTGGAAGCGGCCGCGGATGCCGGGGATCGCACAGAAGGCACACACGCGGTCGCAGCCCTCGGCGATCTTCACGTAGGCGGAGTGGCCGGGGCCGGTCAGCAGGCGCGGCGAGGCGTCGTCGTAGAGATGGGTGCGACCGGCCTCGACGTAGACGCCACGGCCGCGGCCGGCCAGCGCGTCGTCGAGGGCGCGAGCGATCTCGGGGAAGGAGCCGGTGCCGAGGAAGGCGTCCACCTCGGGCAGCTCCTTCGCCAGCGTCGCGCCGTAGCGCTGCGGCAGGCAGCCGGTCACCACCAGCGCGCGCAGCCGGCCCGACTCGCGCAGATCGGCGACGGCGAGGATCGCCTTCACGGACTCCTCGCGCGCGCTCTCGATGAAGGCACAGGTGTTCACCACCGCGACGTCCGCGTCGTCGAGCCGCTCGGCGAGCGCGTAGCCCGAGCTGGCCAGCGTTCCGAGCATCACCTCGGTGTCGAGCAGGTTCTTCGGACAGCCGAGCGAGTGGAAGTGGACGGTGGCCTTGGGTTCGGGCATGAGGCCGGACAGCATAACGACCGGCTTGCTGAGCGCGCGGCTTGCCGCGCTTGCGTCGTGCGCGCGGCCTCGCGGCGCTTGCCGGGCGCTATGCTCGGCCGCCCCGAACCGGCCCGCGAGGTGTCCCGTGTCCGATCGTCCGTTCCGCGTGCTCGGTCTGCAGCAGATCGCCGTCGGCGGCCTCGACAAGGCCCGCCTGCGCACCCTTTGGATCGACACGCTCGGCCTCACGCTGACGGGCAGCTTCGAGAGCGAGCGCGAGAACGTGGACGAGGACATCGCCGTGGCCGGCACGGGCCCGCTCCGGGTCGAGGTGGACCTGATGCAGCCGCTCGATCCGGGCAAGACCCCGAGGGTGCACGAGCCGGCGCTCAATCACGTGGGCCTCTGGATCGACGACCTGGCCGCCGCGGTGCGCTGGCTCGAAGGCCGGGGCGTGCGCCTCACGCCCGGTGGCATCCGCAAGGGGGGGAGCGGCTTCGACGTCTGCTTCATCCACCCGAAGGGCAGCGAGGCGACACCGATCGGTGGCGAGGGCGTGCTGATCGAGCTGGTGCAGGCGCCGCCCGACGTGATCGCGGCCTTCCGCACGCTCGCGGGCGCGAGGTGAGGCGAAGGCTGCTTGCGTTCGTCTTCGGCTGTCTCGCGCTCGGTTGCAGCGAGCAGCGCAGCGCGCCGGTTGCGCGGCCGATTCCCGACGCCGAGATCCCGGCGCTCTACGAAGCGCTCACCGACGGCGATACGGCCGCGGAAGAGAAGGCGATCGCCGAGATCGAGGCGAGGCACGATCTGCGCTTCGTGCCGGTGCTGCTCGAGCTGGTGCGCGCCGGTCAGATGGGGATCGCGGGCCGCTCCGGCTACAACCAGCGCATGATCACGCTCGAACGCCTCAGCGGCCAGGCGCTCGGCGGGAATTGGTTCGGCTGGGCCGAGTGGTACGAGGGCACCGAGCTGGCGCCGCCGCCGGGCTTCGCGAGCTGGAAGGGGGAGCTCTGGTCGCGCATCGATCCGCGCTTCGGCGAGCTGATCCGCGACGAGCAGCCGTCACGCATCCGTGTCGAGGAGATCGACTGGGGCGGTGTGTCGTTCGCGGGCATCCCCGCGCTCGATTCGCCGCGGCACGTGGCGGCGGATGCGGCGAGCTGGCTCGAGGACGCGGAGCCGGTGGTGGGCATCGCGATCGGCTCCGAGGCGCGCGCCTACCCGCTGCGCATCATCGACTGGCACGAGCTGGTGAACGACCAGCTCGGCGGCGTGCCCCTCGCGCTGGTCTACTGCACGCTGTGCGGCTCGGCGATCGCCTACGACGCGCGGCGTGAAGGAGAGGAGCCCCTGCTCTTCTCGACCTCGGGCCTGCTGCACAAGAGCAACAAGCTGATGCTGGACCGCGCCACCGGCACGCTCTGGAACCAGCTCACCGGCCGCGCCGTGCTCGGGCCGCTCGCGGCGGAGGAGCGCATGCTCGCGCTGGTGCCGGCAGTGGTCACGAGCTGGGCCGCGTGGCGCGCGCGCCATGCCGGGACCAGCGTGCTCTCGATCGACACCGGGCACGAGCGGCCCTATGTGCCCGGGATGCCCTACGGCCGCTACTTCCAGTCGCCCGCCAAGATGTTCCCGGCGCGCGAGGGTCGGAAGGAGCTGCCGAGCAAGGAGCGCGTGTACGGCCTCTGGCGGGGTGGCGCCGCCACGGCCTGGCCGCTCGCGGCGCTTGTGAGCGCAGAGGTCACGAACGACGCGCTCGGCGCGGAGACCGTCGTGCTGGTGGCGAGCGAGGGACGCGTGCAGGTGGAGGCACGGCACGGGCAGCAGGGCTTCCTGCGCTACGACGCGGGCGGCGCGGTGCGTGCCTACCTGCGTGGCGAGCGCGAGTTCTCGCTCGGCGCCGACGACGCGACGCTGCGCGACGACGCGGGCGGCGTCTGGCGCATGGACGAGGACGCGCTGGTCGGCCCGCAGGGCGAACACCTGCCGCGCCTCGCCGGCACGCTCGCCTACTGGTTCGCCTGGCAAGCCTTCCATCCCGACACCACGGTGCGCTAGCGGGGACGTTCTTCAAGTTGTCAAGTTGTCAGCGCGAGAGCGAGGTCATCCATGCATCCTCGACAACTTGACAACTTGAAGAACGTCCCCGTCCCCGCGATCCGACCGTTCAAGATCGAGGTGCCCGACGCGGTGCTGGCGGATCTGCGCGAGCGGCTCGCGCGCACGCGCTGGCCCGACCAGATCCCCGGCACGGGCTGGGAGTACGGCACCGAGCTCGGCTACCTGAAGGAGCTGTGCGAGACATGGCGCACGTCCTACGACTGGCGCAAGCACGAGGCGGCGCTCAACCGCTGGCCGCAGTTCGAGACGAGAATCGACGGGCAACGCCTGCACTTCGTGCACGCGCGGTCGAAGCACGCGGACGCCTTCCCGCTCGTGATCACGCACGGCTGGCCGGGCTCGGTCGTCGAGTTCCAGAAGCTCCTGCCGCTGCTCGTGGACCCGACCGCGCACGGCGGCGAGGCACGTGATGCCTTCCACGTGGTGTGCCCGTCACTGCCCGGCTACGGCTGGAGCGGGCCGACGCACGAGCGCGGCTGGGATCCGGAGCGCATCGCCAAGGCCGAGCTCGAGCTGATGCGGCGGCTCGGTCACTCCCGGTACGGCGCGCAGGGCGGCGACTGGGGCGCGATCATCACATCCTGGATCGGCACGCTCGATCCCGCGCACTGCGCCGGCATCCACCTCAACATGCTGATCGCGCCGCCGCCGCCGGATGCGAAGCCCGCCGCGCTCACGCCCGATGAGCAGCAGCGCCTCGCGCAGGCGGCGCAGTTCCAGGGGGAGGGCGCCGGCTACCAGGCCATCCAGGGCACGAAGCCGCAGACGCTGGCCTACGGGCTCACCGATTCGCCGGCCGGCCTCGCGGGCTGGATCGTCGAGAAGTTCCGCGCCTGGTCCGACTGCCAGGGCGACGTCGAACGCGTCATCACGCGCGACGAGCTGCTGACGAACCTCACGACCTACTGGGTGACGGGCACCATCAACTCGTCGACGCGCCTGTACTACGAGATGCGCCAGCGCGCGAAGCTGCCGTTCGCGGACGGCCGCATCGAGGTGCCGACCGGGGTCGCGGTGTTTCCGAAGGAGGTCTACAACGCCCCGCGCGCCTGGGCCGAGCGCTACTACAACGTCACGCACTGGTCGGTGTTCGTGGCCGGTGGCCACTTTGCCGCGCTGGAGCGGCCCGCCGAGCTGGCGGCAGACCTGCGCACGTTCTTTCGCACACTCCGATGAGTGCCGATCTCGCCCTGCAGTTCAGCGCCTGGTATGCGCTCGACGGCGAGTGCGTGCAGCTCGCGCCGCTGAAGCGCGGCCACATCCACGACACGCTCGTGGGCACGTGGCACACGCCGGCGGGCACGCGGCGCGTCGTGCACCAGCGTGTGAACACCCACGTGTTCCGCGACCCGGCGCTGTTGATGCGGAATTGGCTGCGCGTGACCGAGCACGTGCGCGCGGCGCTGGCGCGCGAGGGCAAGACCGAGCTCGAACGACGCTGCCTGCGCGCGATTCCGACCAAGAGCGGCGCTCCGAGCCACACCGACGCGAGCGGCGCCGTCTGGCGCGCCTTCGCCTTCATCGAGGGCGCTCGCTCGCTGGACGTGCCCGAGAGCCCCGCACGGGCGCAGGAGGCCGCGCGCGCCTTCGGCGCCTTCGCCGCCCAGCTGCACGACCTCGATCCCGCCACGGTCGCCGAGTCGATTCCGCGCTTCCACGACTTCGCACACCGGGTCGCGAACCTCGAGGCGGCGATCGCCGCCGACGCGCACGGCCGCGCCGCCGACGCGGCGGAAGACATCGAGGGCGCGCTGCGCCTGGCCGGCGTCGTGGAACGCGCGCTCGCGAGCGAGGGCGCAGCCGCACTCCCGCTCCGCGTCGTCCACAACGACTGCAAGCTCAACAACGTGCTCTTCGACGAGCGCACGGGTGAAGGCCTGTGCGTGATCGACCTCGACACCGTGATGCCGGGCAGCGTGCTCGCCGACTTCGGCGATCTCGCGCGCACCGCGGCTTGCCCCGCACCCGAGGACGAGCCCGACCTCGGGCGCGTGCACGTCGACACGCGGCTCTACGAGGCGCTCGTGCACGGCTACCTCGCCGGCACGGGCGCGCTGCTCACGCCGGTCGAGATCGCACTGCTGCCGCTCGCCGGTCCGCTGATCGCGCTCGAGACGGGCATCCGCTTCCTCACGGATCACCTGTCAGGCGACACCTACTTCCGCATCCACCGGCCGGGCCACAACCAGGGCCGCGCGCGCGTTCAGCTACGGCTCACCGAGCAGCTGCTCGCGGGCGGGGACGAAGCGCGCCGGCTGGTGGAAGTCGGGAGCCGGGCCGGGCAGTGACCCGTACGCGAGGTGCGCGCCACCCGCGATCACGAAGGCGTCGAGCGCAGCGATACCGGGCGGGACGACGGCGCGGTCGAGCCCGATGCGGGCGCTCCAGCCGCTCGCACCGGTCGTGAACTCGAGCGCGGGGTGCAGCGTTTCGTGCGAGTCGCTGCGCACGCGTGGCGCCGAGAACGACAACACCAGGAAGTGTCCGCCCGCGCCCAGCTCGACCTCGAGGTAGCGGCCACCTGCCCCGACCAGGAAGCACTCGACCACGTCGTACTCCCAGAGGTTCGCGACGCGTGCACCGCGGGGTGCGGGCGGAATCCGTGGGGCCGGCTGGTGCGGGAGGCTTGCCGTGAGCTCGAGCCCGTCGTCGCACGCGCTGAGCTCTACCCGGCCGTGCAGGTGCGAGTGCGGGCAGGGCGCGCCGTCCCAGTAGCGCTCGATCGGCAGCACCAGCCGGCCGGGCGCGCGCGGGATCACGAGGCTCAGGGCTGCACTGCTGCCCGCGGGTAGCGCGCCGCGAGCCGCTCCAGCAGCGCGAGGCAATCGGCCGCGGTCTCGCGGATCACCTCGGCCACCGGGCGCACGGCGTCGATGCGGCCGGCCACCTGGCCCGAGAGCGCGATCGCGGCCTCGAGGTCGCCGCCGAAGTAGAGCCTCAGCACGTTGGCGCGGTCGCCGAACTCGCTCATCACGTTGTGGCTCGCCTGCTCGAGCTGCTCGGAGCGCGCGGTGCGCAGCGCGCGCAGGCCCGGGCCGTGGCTGCGGTTCAGGAACACCGTCCAGCCCATCGGCGCCTGCACGATCGGGATCTCGACGCCGAGCAGCTCGGTCACGCGGTTGCGGAAGGGCATCGGGTCCTCCTCGAGCGTGTCATGCTACAGGCGCGCACCCGAAGTGGAGCCCCCGTGAACCTCAGCATGACGCGCGCCGAGCGCGAAACCTTCCTGGCCGGTCTGCACGTCGGAGTGCTCTCGATCTCGGAGCCGGGCCGCGGGCCGCGGCGCCGATCTGGTACGGCTACGAGCCCGGCGGCCAGATCTGGCTGGTGACTGGCCGGGATTCGCGCAAGGGCCGATTGCTCGCGTCGGGCGTGCGTGTCGGGTTCGTCGTGCAGAGCGAGGCGCCGCCCTACCAGTACGTGAGCGTCGAAGGGCCCGTGACGTCGGTCGCGCCCAGCCCGGGCGACGCCGAGGAGCGCCAGCTTGCACACCGCTACCTCGGCCGCGAGGCGGGCGACGCCTACGTCGCCTCGACCGCCGCGCGCCGAGCGGCCGAGCCCAACGTGCTGGTGCGCATCCGGCCCGAGCGCTGGCTCTCCGTGGACTACCGCAAGGCCTTCGCGTGAGCTAACCGAAACTCCCGATGGCCCTCGAAATCCTCCGCGACCCACGGCTCGAAGGCGTCGAGTGGCAGGATCTCTGCCGGCTCGGTCCGCTCGAGGTGGCCACCGAGGTCTCGATCTACCTGCCCTGGCTGGTGGCCT
>Ga0247727_10003412_pt1 | contig 35142 bp, 22 predicted proteins | sample WisWelCaveWW1625_FD_202498 | JGI IMG/M metagenome (GOLD analysis project Ga0247727, IMG submission 202498) | Biofilm microbial communities from Wishing Well Cave, Virginia, United States - WW16-25 | ecosystem: Environmental > Aquatic > Deep subsurface > Groundwater > Cave microbial mat | place...
CCGTCGACGCGATCAAGAAGGACTACTTCGGCGTCGTCCCGGACGATCGGCTCAAGGTCGCGCTCGTCGCCGGCAGCGACGGCGGCCTCGCGCGCTTCAAGGCCGACGCGCAGCTTCGCAGCAAGATCGGCGTCTCGGCGGCCGGCGCGCTCGGCTGGCTCGGGGCGTACGACAAGGGGCGCGGCGTCCTCACGCTCGTGAATCACTCGCTGCCTGCTCCCGGCGCCGTCGTGCCCGACACCGCGTGGGTCGATCCCAACCCGCGGGCGCGGACCGGCGACGTCGCCACCAGCTACAACCACGGCGAAGAGCCGCGCTTTTTCGAGCTCGAGTCGATCGCGGCCGCGATGCCGACGAAGCCCGGCGGCAGCGTGACCCACGTCCACGCGACGATCCACCTCGGCGGCGACCCGGCCACACTCGCCGCGCTGGCGAAGAAGCTGCTGCGCGCGGAGCTTTGAACTCGCGTTCGCCGCGCTCGAGGCCGGCTACCTCGCGACGAGCTTCTCCAGCGCGAGGAAGCCTCCCTGCGCGCCGTCGTTCCAGCTCACCATGTGGGAGAGGTGGGCCATCAGGAAGGCGGCGACCGCCTCGCGCTCGCCCTTCCGCTCGCGCTGCGCGCACTGGAGGGCGAGGCCGCAGAGCTTCGTGTCGGCCGGGGACTTCTCGAGCGCGGCCCGCAGCACCGGATCATCCGACCGCAGCGCCGTCCCCTTCCGCCCGAGCACGCCGAGCACGCACGCGACGGCGCCGTGCTTCGCCCACCCGAGCTCCTCGAGCGCCGCCAGCTGGTCCTTGCGCCCCGCCTCTTCGTAGAGCGCGGCGAGGAGCTCGAGCGCGTGCGCGTCGCCCGCCTCGCTCTGCGCGCGCGCGAGCAGCGGCTTCTCGTACCACGAGAGGAGCTCGGCGCAGGTCGCCGCCTTGGCCGTCTCGACCCGGTCGATCAGCTCGGAGGCGACGCGCGAGCTCGCGGGGAGCGGCACGTCGGCTCCGACCACGCGGGCGTCGCGCAGCTTCGTGGCGACCTCGTCGGGCGCGTCAACAGTGCCGGTCAGCTCATCCTTCGCCGTCACGTCCGCGAGCAGCTTCAGGATCCGGAGCCGCGGGCTGTCGGCGCCGAGCTTCTCGGCCGCGAGCGCGAGGTCGGGCGCGAGACACTCGTCGTTGGGCCGCGAGTTCCACCAGTCGGTGGTCCAATGGAGGTCGAGCAGGACGAGCGACTCGACTGCATCGAGGTCGCCGCCTCTCGCCCTGGCGAGCAGCTTCGAGCGCTCGACCAGCGGGTGCGGATCGCCGTAGATCCACGAGAAGCTCTCTTCGATCGTGCTGTGGCGGCGGCGCGGGTCGGCCTTCTTCCACTCCTCGACGGCCTCGGCCAACCGGCCGACGTGCAGCAGGCAGTCGGCTCTCAGCGAGCGGGCGCGCGGATCGTTCGCGCCGTCGGGCCCCGCCGCGATCTTCGCGTAGAGCGCCTCCGCCTCGGCGTACTCGCGCTTGCGGTGGCGCTCGAGCGCCCACTCGTACTGCGTCATCGGCTCATCGGGCGCGAGCTCGAACGCCTTCTGGTGCAGCGCGTAGCTCGCCGCGAAGTCCTGCTGGAATAAGTAGTTGCCCAGCACGAACCAGTGCGCCGCCGTCCGCTTCTCCTCCGGCACGAGGTCGAGCAGCGCCTTCGTCGCCTCCGCGAGCCGGCCGTCGTTCAGCAGCGCCTCGTTCGCCTCGAGCGTCGGGCGGTAGCTCGCGTCGGCGGCGTTCACCTCGGCCCGGAAGTCGGCCGGAGCGGCGAGCGCCAGGACGGCCGGCGCCGCGACCGCGAGCAGCAAGGCGCCTCGCTACTTCTTCGCGCCGGCCGCGATCAGTCGCTGGATGCTGCGCGCGAGGCGGGACTTCTTATTGGACGCGGTGTTGTGGTGGAGGACGCGGATCTTCGCCGCCTTGTCGATCGCCTTCATCGCGGCCGGCAGGAGCTTCTGCGCCGCGGCCGCGTCGCCGGCGTCGACCGCCGCGAGCACCCTCTTCATCTCCGACCGGAAGCGCGACGACGCCGCGAGGTTGCGCTCGTGGCGCTTGATCATCTTGCGCTGGTTCTTCTTGGCCGATTCAGTGTGCGCCATGTCGTCCTTCGTGCTCCGCCTTCGCGCCGGCTCCGCCGTTCAGGAGCGCAGCGTCTCGATCTTCCGGGCGACGTCGCGGAAGTCGATGTCGACCTCGTAGATGCGCGAGTAGTACCCGAACGCTTCGCTCTTCCTGCCCGCCTGCTCGGCGACGAGGCCGAGATTGTACAGGATCGATTTGCCGCGCTCGCCGGCCGGCGTCGCTTCCTCGAGCGCCGCGTTGAGCTGCTTCTCCGCGAGGTCGAGCAGCCCCTTCTTCTGGAAGCAGGCGCCCAGCCGCACGAGCGAGTCGACGCGGGTCTTCGGGTCCTTGACCGCCCGCTGGAAGGCCGCGATCGCTCCGTCCTGGTCGTCGCTCTCCTGCAGGACCCGCCCGAACTGGTACCAGAGCGCCAGATCGGTCGGCCGCTCGTCGACGCGGCGGCGGTACTCGGCCGTCTCGAGCTTGCGCCGGTCCTGCCGCAGGAGATCGAGGTCGTCGCGCAGGTTCGCGCCCGGGCTCGCCTCGCTCCCGAGCCGCGCCTCGAGCTTGCGGACCTCCCGCTCGACCGCGGCGAGCTTGAGATCGCCGATGCGGTCCTTGAGCTCGCTCGCGTTGTCGTCGGACGCGAGCCCCTCGCCGAGGATCCGCTCGGCCTCGCTCCACTCCTCGCGCTTCGCGGCGATCTCGGCGAGGCGGCGGCGGGCGCGGCCGTCCTTCGGACTCGCCTGCAGGCGGTCCTTGAGCTCGCGCGCCTCGGCCGCGAGATCGTCCACGGTCTTGTGGATGCGCTGCTCGCGCTCGAGCCTCGCCTGCGCGGCGGCGTCGCGCACGAGCTCGCGCGCCGACGTCGCCTTCTCGTAGGCGCCCTTGCGCAGCGTCACGTCGGCCGCGAGGTTCTTGCGCATCCGGTCGGCCTCGGCGTCCTTCGGGTCGGCGTGGAGCGCCTTCTCGAGGCATTCGAGCGCCTGCTCGAGCCGGTTGCGCTGCGCGTGGCCGGTCGCGGCGCGCTTCCACGGAGCGGCGAGCTTCGCCTCCGCCTCGCCGAGGCACTCGAAGACGGCGACCGCCGAATCGACGTGGCCCGCGGCGAGCAGCGCGTCGCCCAGGTCGAGCTGCGCGTCGACGTTGAGAGGGTCCTGCGCGATGTACTTCTCGAGCGCCCGCGCGCGGCCGGCCGGGCTCTTCGCCATGCCGCTCACGGCGGCCGAGAGGCGGTGCGGCGAGCCGCCCAACCGCGCCAGCCACCGTGGGGTCTTGTTGCGCTCGCCCTTCTGCCGCAGCGCCTCGCACCATCTGCGGCGCGCCTGCCCGTGGTCGGGCTGCAGCGAGAGCACCTGATCCAGGAGGCCGATGGCGTAGTCGAAGTTCTTCTTCTTGAGCGCCTCTTCGGCCTTGGCGATGTGGCTGGAGACGTCCATTCGGGGCGGCGGAAGCTAGGAGGGCGCTCCAGGGGTGTCAATCCGCGGCTAAACGTAGCGCTCGCCGAATCGGGCGGTCCGCCGCCCGCCCCACGCGAGAGAGGTCGATGGAAGTCGTCGTCTATCCCGATCCGCGCCTCCTGAAGAAGACGGTGGCGGTCGCGGCCGTCACCGACGAGGTGCGCGCCAAGGTCGCCGAGATGCTGCGCCTCATGTACGCCGACCACGGCGTCGGGCTCGCCGCGCCGCAGGTCGACTGGAACGCCCGGCTCTTCGTGATGAACCCGACGAGCGACCCGGCCAGGCCGGAGGAGGAGTCGATCCTCGTCAACCCGAAGCTCCTGAAGCGGTCGGGCCGCGTGAAGGGCGAGGAAGGCTGCCTCTCCTTCCCCGGCATCTACGTCGAGGTCGAGCGCGCAAAGAACGTCGTGATCCAATGGACCGGGCTCGACGGCGCGCAGCGCGAGGAGAGCTGGACCGACTGGAAGGCCCGCATCTTCCAGCACGAGCTCGACCACCTCGAGAACGTCCTGCTGGTCCACCGGATGAGCGAGGCCGACCGGATCCAGCACGCCGCGGCGCTCGACGAGCTGCGGCGCAAGTTCCAGGAGGCGTGAGCTGGAGCGCATCACCGACTACACGCCGGGTGCGCCGCTCCCCGCGTGGCACGGCTGCGTGGCGACGCTCGGCGTCTTCGACGGGGTCCACCTCGGCCATCGCGCGATCCTCGACACGACGCTCACCTGGGCGCGCAGCGAGCGGCGCCGGTCGCTCGTCGTCACCTTCTCGATCCATCCCGACCTCGTCGTGCGCGGCCGCGCGCCCGAGCTCCTGCTCTCGGTCGACCATCGGCTGCGGGAGATCGAGCGGGCCGGCATCGACGCGGCGATCGTGCTCCCCTTCGACGCCCACTGGCGCGAGCTCTCGGCCGAGCAGTTCGTCGAGAGCCTGCTCGTCGAGAGCCTCAGGATCCGCGGGCTCGTCCTCGGCCACGACACGGCCGTCGGCAAGGACCGGCGCGGCGACGCGGCGCTGCTCGATCGGCTCGGCGCGCGGCACGGCTTCGAGGTCCGGCCGGTCGGCGAGATCGCGATCGACGGCGAGGTCGTCTCGAGCACGCGCATCCGCGAGGCGCTGAAGCGCGGCGACCTTCCGGCGGCCGGCCGACTGCTCGGGCGCGCGCCGTCGGTGCTCGGGACCGTCGTGGCCGGCGACGCGCGCGGGCGGGCGCTCGGCTTCCCGACCGCCAACCTCGACGTCGAGAGCGACTGCCATCCCGCCGACGGCGTCTACGCCGTGCTCGTCGTGAACGGCGCGACCGAGCAGCGCTTCGGCGGCGTCTGCAACATCGGCCGCCGGCCGACCTTCGGCACGAGCGCGAAGCCGATCGTCGAGGTGCACCTGCTCGGCTTCACGGGCGATCTCTACGGCGCGCGGCTCGAGGTGATCTTCGTGCAGCGGCTGCGCGACGAGCGGAAATTCGCCTCGCCCGAGAAGCTCGTCGCGCAGATCCGCGCCGACGTCCGCGCCGCCGAGGCGGTTTTCCGCAGGACGCGGCCCTGACGGCGCCGGTTGACCGCGATTCCGAGCGCGCCTACCATCCCGCGCCTCTTCGCGACCCCGTCAGGACGCGAAGGGACGGGTAGGTAGCTCAGTTGGTAGAGCACCGCACTGAAAATGCGGGTGTCGTTGGTTCAATTCCGACCCTACCCACCATCCCAATCATCATGGTCGAGCCGCGCGGTCTCTTCGGCGAACGGCTGACTCTCTGCCGCGAGCGGCTGCTGCTCGCGAAAGACGAGACGGCGCTGCTCGCCGGCTTCGTCCGCCGTCCCGGAAGCCATCCCTGGATCGGCGAGCACGTCGGCAAGTGGCTCGACGCGGCGTGCTGCGAGCTCGAGCGCACGCGCGACGCGAGGCTCGCCGCGAAGATCGAGCGGGTGGTCACGATGCTGCGCGCCGCGCAGGAACCTGACGGCTACCTCGGCACCTACGAGCCGGCGGCGCGCTGGAGCTCGTGGGACGTCTGGGTCCACAAGTACGTGCTGCTCGGCCTGCTCGCGCACCATCGCGCGACGGGAGACGCGGCGAGCCTCGACTGCGCGCGACGCGTCGGCGAGCTGCTCGTCCGGACGTTCCACACCGGCCACGGAGGGTCGCTCGATCTCCTGAGCCCGCGCGTCTCGACGCACGCGGGGATGGCGGCGGGGAGCGTCCTCGTCGCGATCGTGAAGCTCTTCCGCGCGACCGGCGAGGAACGATTCCTCGACTTCGCGCGGTTCGTCGCGCGCCGCCTCTCGGACGAGGAGGGCGGCCCGCGGATCGGAGCCGGCCTGCGAGCGGGCCGCGGCGTCCACGAGATCGGGAACGGCAAGGCCTACGAGCTCCTCTCCTGCCTCTGCGGCTTCGTCGACCTCTCTCGCGTGAGCGGCGAGCGGGAGTTCGCCGAGGCGGCGAAGCTCGCCTTCGACGACGTCGTCCGCCACCAGCTCTACGTGACCGGCGGCCTCTCCTTCGAGGAGCACTTCCGCGCGCCCGGCACCGCGCCCTCCGTCGGCGACGTCTCCGAGACCTGCGCGCTCGTCACCTGGATGCAGCTCTGCGTCGAGCTCTTCCGATTCACCGGCGAGCAACATTTCGTCGCCCCGTTCGAGCGCGCGGCGTGGAACCACCTCCTCGCGGCGCAGCGGCAGGACGGCTCCGCTTTCGGCTACTTCACGCCGCTCGCAGGAGCGCGGCGCTGGCGCGACGACTTCAACTGCTGCGGCTCGAGCGGACCGCGCGGACTCGAGCTCGTGCCGCAGCTCGTGGCGGCGGTGCAGGAGCCGTTGCTTGGTGAGGCGCGGGCGCCAGCGCGGGTCGAGCTCCCGCTGCTGATCGACGCGCGCGCGCGCATCGCCGTCGCGGGCGGGAGAGTCGAGCTCGAGGTGGCGACGAACTTCGGGAGCTGCGAGCCGCTCGATGCGCCGCGGCGCGCGACGATCTCCGCGCGCAGCGACGTCGGGTGCGAGCTCGTCGTCCATGCGCCGAGCTGGGCACGGCGCACGACGTTCGACGGGCGCGAGGAAGAGTCGCCGTGTCGCGTGCGCGTCGTTCCGGGAGCGCCGCGCGAGCTGGTGGTCCTGGTCCTCGAGCCGGCCGCGGACTTCGAGCTCGGCCATGGCCGCGAGTCGGGGCGTCGGGCGAGGCTCCTCGGCCCGCTGGTGCTCGCGCGGCCGGGAGGGCGCGTCGAGGCACCGCTCGTCCCCTTCTTCACGGCGGGCGGGGAGACGCCGCTGCAAGTCTGGGAGGAGATCGAGCAGCCCCTGGACGATCGGCGCCCAGCAGCGAAGCTGCGCTCCTCATGAATGCGAAGCTGCTCGCATGAAACGGGGGACGCCGGTCCTGACGCCCGCGCAGGAGGTGCTCGTCCATCTCCCGACCGAGGGGCAGTTCCTGGTGCGCGGCGCCGCCGGAAGCGGGAAGTCGACGGTCGCGCTCGCCCGCGCGCTTCACCTCGCGCGCCAGCCGCTGCTGCACGGGGAGTCGCGGGTGCTGCATATTGCACGTGCGCCGGCGCGCGCGCCGGCGCGCGCGCAGGGAGTCCCGGCGGTTGCGCAGCTCGTGGAAACGTCGACGCTGACAGCGTGGTGCCAGCGCTTCGTCGCGGACGGCGGCGAGACTCCGGCGCTCCTGACCACGGCGGAGTCGGCGGCGATCGTCGAGACGGCGCTCGATCTCGTGCGGAGGCGCAGCAGGAGTCAGGTGCTGCGCCGGCCGCTCTCCTTCTTCACGACCGAGATCGAGTCGATGCTCCTCGCGCTCGGCGCGCAGCGCTTCGAGGACTACACGCCGCTCGCCCGCGAGGGGCGCGGCTCCTCGCTCGAGGACGAGCCGCGCCGCGCCGTCTTCTCGGTCTACGAGGAGTTCCGCGCGCTCGCGCGGCGGCTCTCGAAGTCGCCGCCGCTCGCGCTCGCTTCGGCGGCGCTCGCGAGGCTCGCCGCGGGACGCGCGCCGCCCTACGACCATGTCGTCGTCGACGACGCCCATCTCCTCGCGCCGATCGAGCTGAAGCTCGTGCGCGGTCTGGCGGCGGGCGGCAGCCTCACCCTCTTCGCGGCGCTCGAGCAGCGCTTCGACCCGCTCGCTTCGAGCCTGCGCGAGCTGGGGCTCGCGCGGCTCGACCGGACCGAGGTGCTGCCGCGCGTCGTGCGCGGGCCGGCGCCGATCTTCGCGGCTGCGCTCGCGCTGCTGCGGCGGCCCGGCGCCGCCGACCTGAACGGCCTCAAGGCGATCCTGCCTGGCACGATCGAGGGCCCGAAGCCTCGCCTCGTGCTCTGCGCGAGCTGGGAAGGCGAGCTCGACGCGCTCGTCGCGGAGGTGACGCGGCTGCGCGGCGAAGAGCGGCCGCTCGCCGAGATCGCCGTACTTGCCGCCAGCGCGCAGGTTCTCGAGCTCGCCGCGGCGACGCTTCGCCGCGCAGAACTCGCCGACGGCGTCGCCTTCGTCCCGCTCGAGCAGACGGCCGGCCGCGAGTTCCAGGTCGTGCTCCTGCTCGACGTCAACCGCGGCTGCTTCCCGCGCTCGCGCGCCGCGCTGGCCGCGCACGAGCGCGCGAGTGCCGACGACGACGGCCGTCGCGCTCTCTACCTCGCCATGACCCGCGCGACCGAGGAGCTCGTGCTCTTCGCGACCGAGGGCACGCGCTCGCCGCTCCTGCCGATGAAGAAGCTCGCGGTCGAGAAGTTCGGCGCCGCGGCCCCGCGCGGCGACGCCACCGCCGACCCCGCAAGCGAGACCGCGACGGCCTGAGACAGGCTCCGGGTCACTCGGCCAGGAGGGTGAACTTCGCGCCCTCCGGCAGAAGGATGATCTCGACGTTGGCGAGGTCCGGGCGGTCGGCGAATCTCAGCGTGCAGACCCCGCGCCAGCTCGTGTCGAGGTCGATCGAGCCGACGCGTTCGAGCTGGACACCGGCGCCAAGCTCCGACCTTTCGTGCTCTTCCAGGTCGAAGGTCACGGTGATCGAGACTTCGGGCGGCCCGTCCGCGATCCTGACTTCGGCCGCGACGAGCCCGGGCATCCCGTGCAGGAAGGCGAGGTAGCGGCCGGAGTCGATCACGGCGGGAGCGTCGCTCTCCGCGCCGCGGAAGAAGACGCTGATCGTCGAGACCGGCTTGCCGCGCGGAGTGTCGAGCGGCTCGAGCCAGAGCTGCGACTCGGACGGAACCTCGCCGGCGGTGAGCTCGAGGTGGACGGGCCGCGCGTTCCCGACTTCGAGATCGACCTCGACGATCGACGTGGTCGCGGGATCGACGCGCACGCGCTGCGTCTTCCCGGACTCCCGGCCGCGTTCCTGCTCCCAGCCCACCGAGATCCAGGTCGGCGCATCGACGACGATCCGGCGCTCGATCTCGCCACCGCGTGCCGGGACACTGAGCCCGCGGGGCGAGACCGCGCCCGGGTCTTCGACGTAGATGCTCACGAATCCCGAAGACGGACAACGGACGATGCGCAGCCGGATCTCGGTGCCGGGTCTCGGCGAGAGCAGGATCGGCGCGGGCTCGGCCTCGTCGACTTTCACCATGGCGACGTCGGAGAGGCGCATCCGGTCGCGCTCGGCCCAGATGCGGTAGTCGCGCCCCGGATCAACGTCGAGCTGGAAGCGGCCCTCTGCGTCGAGAGCGAGAGCTTCGTCCTGGACGTCGGGATGCCGCTCGTCGTCAAGACGCGCCCACTTCACCTCGATCGGCGGCTCGCCAGGAGCCGTTGCCGCGCGCAGCGACGACGCGAGCGTTCCTCTCAGGACGAAGTGCAGCTCCTCCGCGTCGAGCGCGAGGGTTCGCTCGATCACCATCGGCATGCCTGGCTCGAGCGCGAACTCGAGCAGCGGCTCGCGCAGCCGCTCGCCGTACATCTTGTGGCCCGCTTCGCTCACCCTCTCGAACTGGGTCGTCTTCGCGTCGCGCCGCACCGTCACCCGGCCTTCCGGCGGGATGCCGCGCACGACCGCGACGCCCTGCGCATCGGTCTTCGGGAAATGAGAGGCATCGCGCCAGAGCGAGCGGAAGATCGACTCGCGCGCGACCACGGCGGACACCTCGACGAAGAGCTCGCGCTCCGGCAGCGGTCGTCCCGTGCGGCGATCGACGATCGTGAGCTTCAGCGTGCGCTCGGTGGAGAGATCGAGGTCGCGCTGCGTCTCTTTCGGGTCGACGTCGAGCTGCCGCGGCACCGTCTCCTCGCTCACGACGAAGAGGTGCTCGGAGGTCGAATCGAGTCCGACCTCGTAGCGCGCGTCGAGCGCGTGGATCCGCGCCTGCTCCCACGGCCCCTCGATCCGGATCCGGAGTCCCTTCGGCACGCGCGGCTCGCCGTCGACCAGGATGCGCCCCGAGAGTCTCGTGCCCGCGAGCGCCTCCGCGAGATCGATCGTGATCTCCCGGACGTCACGACGGCCGAGCGCCTTCCCGTCGTCGCGCAGGCCGAGCCGCTCGACCTTGACCCGCGGCGAGGCGGGCTCGGCGGCGACCGAGGCGGTGAGCTCCGCCGAGGCAGCGGCGGCGGGCAGCACGACCTCGGTGACCTCGCCCGCGAGATCGAGGTTGAGCGAGTGCGCCCGCTCGCCGTGGCCGAACCAGAACGACTCGCTCCAGAAGCAGGCGAGGCGCCCGGCCATGCACGCGTGGCGATCGCGGCCGATGACCCGCACCCGCAGCAGCGCGCCTTCGCCCGGCACGGAACGGACCGCTGCTTCGATTCCCGATTCCGCCTGAATCGCTTCGGCCGCGGTCCGCTCGGCGACGACGTCGGACGGCGGCGGCTCGGCGCGCGTCGCCACCTCGCTCGAAACGATGGGTGACTCGGTCGCGCGCTTCGAGGTCGGCTGCGCCGGCATCACCGCCCGCCACGTGACCGCCGCCGCGACGAGGACGACTGCGGCGACAGCAAGCTTCATCTTCACGGTCACGGCGACAGCTCCCGGCAGGCTGAAGAGCGCGAGCGCCCAGTTCCTCGTGTCGGTGGCGAACTCGCGGTCGAGCTTCTCGCGCAGGAGCTCGCGGCCGCGCTCGAGCCGCTTGCGCACGAGCTCCTCGGTGACGCCGGTGCGCGCGGCGACGTCGCGGGTCGAGAGCTCGTCGAGGTAGCGGTAGAGGATCGTCGAGCGGCAAGGCTCGGCGAGCTCCATCACCGCCTCGACGACGCGCCGCTGTCGGGCGCCGCGCGCGACGACCTCGAAGGTGGTCGGCGTCGACTCGGGCGGAGCGTAGCCGCGCTCCCGCGCGCTGCGGCTGCGCTCCGATCGGAAGCGGTCGAGCGCGAGGCGGCGCACGACGCCGCGCAGCCACGCCCGCATCGTCGCTCCCGATCCGACGCGGCCGCGCGGCTGCTCGAGCGTGACGCGCACCGCCTCCTGCGCGAGGTCCTCGGCGCCGGCCGCGTCGCGCACGAGCGCGCGCGCGAGCCGCTGCACCCACCCGAGGTGGGCGAGCAGCTCGGTCGCATCGGGAATGCTCGAGGCGCCGCTCATCGATCGAAAGGATGGAGCCGCCGGCCGCCACGTGACAAGGGCGCGCTCGGACGAGCCGAGGCCGGCCCCTCTTCCCCGGTCGCCCCGGGCCTCCCCGGCGACGTTGCGTTCCGTCGCGCGCGCCGTTCGGTCAGGCGTGGTCCCCGATCCTCGATCGCCAACCCCGGAGTTCACGTCATGACGATTCAATTGCTCGCTGCGCTCCTGCTGCAAACCGGCGCCGGAACGGCGCCCGACCTCGATCGCGCCCGTTCGCTCGTCGCCGACCTCCCGCTCGCGTTCGAGGAGAACCGCGGGCAGGCCGACCCGGCCTTCTCTCATTTCGCGCGCACGGCCGACGGCGTCGTGGCGATCGCCCGCGATCGCGCCGCGATCGGCTTGCGGCCGCGGGACAACAACCAGGAGTCTGGCACCGTGGTCGAGCTGCGGCTCGAAGGCGCCGCGTCGGGCGAGCCGCCGCGAGCCGAGGAGCCGCTGCCGACGCGGGCGAGCTGGTTCATCGGGAACGACCGGTCGAAGTGGGTTCGCGGCGCGCCGACCTCGGCCCGCGTCCGTTGCGAGTCGGTCTGGCCCGGGATCGACGTGCTGTGGCACGGACGCGGCCGCCGGCTCGAATACGACTTCCGCCTCGCTCCGGGCGTCGACCCCGCGGCGATCGGGCTCTCGTTCGGCGGCGTGCAGTCGATGCGGATCGACGAGAGCGGCGCGCTCGCGCTCTCGACGCCGGCGGGCGACCTCGTGCAGCCGCGGCCGGAGATCTACCAAGAGGTCGGCGGCGAGCGGCGTCCGGTCGCCGGCTCGTTCCGGATCGCGCCCGACTCGACCGTGGGGTTCGACGTCGGCGCACACGATCCTGCGCTCGCGCTCGTGATCGATCCGTTCGTGATCTGGTCGACGCTCTTCGGCGATGACTTCACGGAGCCGACGGCCGTCGCGGTCGACGCGTCGGGAATCGTCGTGGTCGGCCAGTTGAACTCCGGCCAGGGCTTCCCGTTCACGGGCACCTCGATGTTCGGCGTGTCGAAGGGGGGGGACGACTGCTGCGTGATGCGCTTCGACCCGACCGGGTCGCAGCTCCTGAACGCGGTCGTCTTCGGCGGAAGCGACAACGAGGCCGGCGGTTCCGTGATCGGAGTCACCGCGGCGCTGGGGCCGGGAGGCGAGGTCTATCTGTTCGCCAACACGGTGTCGACCGACCTGCCGACCACCGGCGCGAACGGAGCGCCGCCGTTTCAGGCGACGTTCTCGGACGACGGAGGGCCTCTTCCCTACTACGAGACCTTCGTCGCCTGCATCGACCTCGACGACGACGCGCTCGTCTACTGCACCTATCTCGGCGGGACGCGCAACGAACATGTCGGCGCGATCGCCGTCGACGCGCAGGGGGCAGCGCACGTCGTCGGCTTCACGGCTTCGCCCGACTTCCCGACGCGCAACGCCGCGCAGGCATCGCTCGGCAGCCTTGGCGTCGATGCGTTCGTCGTCAAGCTGCTCCCCGACGGCTCCGACGCGACCTTCTCGACCTACGACGACGTCAACGGCGCCTACGAGGCGGTTGACGTCGTGCTCGGGATCGGCGGAGAACTGTTCGTCCTGGAGCAGCTCGGATCACCGACCCTCGAGCATGCGGGAATTCACCGGATCGCGGCGAGCGGAGCTTTCGTCGACGACATGATCGTCTCGGGCAACGGCGTCGACACGCCGGGCGCGCTCGCGCGAACGATCGACGGCTCGCTCGTCGTCGCGCTGCGCACGACGTCGACCGATCTCCCGCTCGTCAACGCATGGTCCTCGCGCACCGGCGACGCGGCACGCGGCGACGTCTACGTCTTCGTCGTCTCGGAGGCCCTCGCCGCGATCGGCTTCTCGACCTACGTCGGAGGCTCGAGCGACGAGTTCGTCAACGACGTCGCGGCCGGCGACTTCATGGCCTGCGTCGCCGGCAGCACGAGATCGCGCGACTTCCCGCTCCTCGAGTCGATGGCGCCGGCCGACGGCAACTCGAACAACTCGAACGGCTTCGTGCTCGGGCTCTACGTCGCCGAGGGGACCGCCTACGTTGTCTTCTCGTCGACGATCCCCGGCGCGGTGGATGACCTGGCGATGGCGGTGGCGTTCGACCCGGGCTCGGGCGAGATCCTCGTCGCCGGGAACCACGACCAGTCGGATCTGGACGACCCGCTCCCGTTCCTCGACTTCCTTCCCGGCAGCGATCAGACCTGGACGGGCAACTCCGGCGACGGTGCAGCCTACCTGCTCCGCCTCGACCCGTTCCCCGTGGCAGGCACGGCCTCGTACACCTTCGCGGGCGATGCCGTCGACGTCAGGAACTCGACCACGACGAGTCTCGTCGTCGCGCTCTACCGCACCGGTGCCAACCACGACGCGCTGGCGATTCCGTACGACTGCGTCGACGCGGCCGGGGTCGTCATCGCCGGGTTCTCGGGCACGTTCACCTTCGCGCCGGGCGAGCAGATGGCGACGACGTCGATCTCGATCCAGGATCACGCGCTTCCGACGGCGTTCGACGTGCGCCTCGGCGCGCCCAGCCCCTCCGGCCTGCCGGGCGCCCATCCGATGCTGCACGTGACCAAGGCCGAACCCTACGTGCCCCCCACCGTAACGCTGCCCAGCACGAGCAACCAAACCCACTGGTGGGAGGGCACCTCCTGCGCGATCGAAGAGGTCTCCAGGGGCAGCAATCTCGGCAACCACCTCGACACGCTGCGCCGCTTCCGCGACGGCGTCCTCAACCGCTTCGAGCTCGGCCGCCGCTTCACTCGCGCCTACTACCGCGACCTGAGCCCGAACGCCCTTCGGTTCGTGGTTGCGCACCCGTGGCTGGTGCCGATCGTGCGCGCGATGATCTGGTCGGCCGTCATCGTCCTCGAGCGGCCGCTTCAGATCGCGCTGCTCCTCGCGCTCCTTGCGGCGTGGCGCGCCCGGCCGCGGCTGGCCGAGGCGGCCCGCCGGCTCGCCGACTACCTCGCCCGGCTCCGGACCTCCTCGGCGTCGGCGCGCGCCCTGATCGCCTGACTCGACTCCTTGCCGTAAAGCGTCTCGTACATCGCGCACGACTCGGCGAGCAGCGGCTCCGCGCTCGCCGGGTCGCCGCGCAGCACCAGCACCTCGGCCCGCTTGATCAGCAGGTCGGCGACGAAGGGATGAACGGGACCGAAAACCGACTTGCCGAGGTCGAAGGCCTCGAGCAGCGTCCGGTCGGCGCGCTCGAGGTCGTCGCAGAAGCGGGCGATCACCGCCTCGGCGTTGAGCACGACGAGCCGCAGCCGCTGCGGCGCGCTCGCCCAGTCGCCCAGATCGATGCGCGCCCGCGCGATCTGCGCTTCGGCCTCGGCGCTCTTCGCCAGGAGTCCGAGCGTCTGCGCGAGGCCGGCGCGGTTCGTGACGAGCCACTCGAGGTCTTCCGCGTTGCCGGGCCTCGCCTGGAACATCCCGAGCGCCTGCTCGAGCAGCTCGACCGAGCGCGGGAAGGTCCCGCGGTGCGCGAAGGTGTTCGACTCCTCGGCGAGCGTCATCGCCACGAACCTGGCGTCGGCCGGGTCGGCGGCGCGATTCACCTCGATCGCCTCGGCGAAGCGCTCACGCGCACGCTCCTCGTCGCGGGACTCATGTTCGAGTCGCCCGAGCGCCTGCAGCGCCGTCGCCCGCTCGCGGCTCGTGGCGAAACCGTTCTCGCGCAGCAGCGCCTCCGACTTCTCGAGCAGCGGCCGCGCGGCGTTTAGCTCGCCGTGGATCATCCGGAGCTGTCCGAGCAACGAGAGCACCTGCGCACTCGCGCGCGGCGCGTCGACCTGTTCCGTCGTGCGCTTCTCGAGGCGCTCGACCCCCTCCCGCAGCGTCAGCTCCTTCCCTTCGGTGAAGATGGTCGACGAGTCGCGGAAAACGGAAGCGACCATTTCGAAGGAGCGGTACATGTCGACGAGTGCCGCCTTCTCGGTTCGGTTCGCCGCCGCCTCCGCGGCGCGCGCCTCCTTCTCGCGCGCGAGCGCCTTGCTCTCGCTCGTGAGGAGCTGCTCGACCTTCTTCGTGTGGGTGCGTTGCAGGAAGTAGAGCCCCGTCGGCACGCCGGCGGCGAGGAGGAAGGCGAGCAGCACGGCCGCCGTCGCCCCTCGATGGTGCTTCGCCCAGCGGGCCACGAGCTCGACGCGGCCCGGCGGACGAGCGGCGACCGGCCGGCCATCGAGCAGCCGCGACAGGTCGTCCGCGAAAGCGCGCGCGCCCGCGTACCGCCGCGCCGGCTCGGGCGCCATCGCGTGGAGGCAGACGGTCTCGGCGTCGACGCTCACGCGGCGGTTGCGCGCGCGGATCGGGTCGGGCCGGCCTTCGACCACGCGCCGCTCGAGCGCGAGCCGGTCCTGCGCGTCGAACGGCGGCCGCAGGGTCAGGAGCTCGTGCAGCGTCGCGCCGAGCGAGTAGACGTCGGCGCGCGCGTCGATCGCGCCGCCGCGAAGCTGCTCGGGCGCCATGTAGTGGAGCGTCCCGAGCTGCGAGCCGCTGCGCGTCAGGCGGTCGCTCCCCTGCGAGCTCGTCAGCCCGAAGTCGACCAGCCGCGCGCGTCCGTCCGGCGTGAGCAGCACGTTCGACGGCTTCACGTCGCGATGGACGAGCCCCTGCTCGTGGGCGTGGGCGAGCGCCTCGGCCACCTGCCGCGCGACTTCGACGCAACCGTCGACCCAGCCGCGCGCGAACGGCGCAGGGAGAGAGGAGGCTGAGCGCGAGTCGCCGCGCGCAGCGTCGTCCGTCGCGCCCGCCCGCTCGCGCACGACGCGCAGCAGGTCGGAGCCGGCGAGGCTTTCCGGCGCGCGCTCGGCGAGCGCGGCGATCGCCTCCGCGAGCGAGCAGCCCAGGACGAGCTCCATCGCGAAGTAGGGGACGCCCTTCTCCTCGCCGGCTGCGTAGACCGGCACGATGCCGGGATGGTGGAGTCGCGCGATGGCGTCGATCTCGCGGCGGAAACGCTCGCGCGTGCCGGGGAACCAGACGAGCTCGGGTCGGACGACCTTGAGCGCGACGGTCCGACCGAGCGACGTCTGCTCGGCCTTGAAGACGACGCCCATGCCGCCGCCGCCAAGCCGGCCGAGCAGGCGGAACTCGCCGAGCCGTTCGGGCAGGTCGGCCGACGGCGCCGCGCCTTCGATCCCGAGATCGGCGAGGAAGGCGAAGCGCGCGCGCAGGTCGGCGGCGAGATCGGGATTCTCGCGGCAGAGTCGCTCGAGCTCGGCGCGCTGCTCCTGCTCCGGGAGCGCGAGGCACCGTTCCATGAGTTCGCCGACGCGGTCGAGCGGGATCTCGTCGCCCATGTCGTTGCCCAGGTCGTTGCCCGTGTCGTTGCCCATCGTCCTCTATGATCCCGCGCCGGAACCGGGTTCGAAAGCGCGGCGAGGTCCATGGGCGGCGAAGTCGGAGAGCTCGTGACGAACGCCTCCCGCGGCGACCGCGCCGCGGTGGCGACGCTCCTCGAGCGCTACCTCCCCGACCTGCAGCGCTACCTCGACCGCCACGCCGCGCGGCTCGTGCGCGAGCGCGAGTCGATCCGCGACCTCGCGCAGTCGGTCTGTCGCGAAGTGCTCGAGAAGCTGCGCGACGGCCGCTTCGCCTACCGCGGCGAGCCGGAGTTCCGGCGCTGGCTCTACCGCGCGGCCGTCATCAAGCTGATCGACCGTACGCGTCATTGGGGCGCGGAGCGGCGCGAGGCCGGCCGCGAGCAGCCGATCGCCGCGAACCTCACGAGCGGCCCCGGCCTCGAGCCGGCCGACCGCACGACGCCGAGCGAGATCGCCGCGTGGCACGAGGAGCTCGCCCGCTTCGACGCCGCCTTCGCCGCGCTCCCCGATCGGGCGCGCGAGGTCCTCGCGCTGCGCGTCGTCGACGGCCTCTCGCACCAGGAGATGGCGGAGCGGCTCGGCACGAGCGAGGCGAACTCGCGCATGCTCCTCTCGCGCGCCCTCGCGCAGCTCGCGCAGCACGGCGTGCGAGCGTGAAGGGGGCGCGCTCGCGGCCGGCGCGCCGGTTCGCTCCGCTACGATGTCGCCCCTTCGAATCGGAGAGCCAGCGGCGATGAACAGCTTCGGCGCGCGCTCGACCCTGAAGGTCGGCGGCAAGTCGTACGAGATCTGGCGCCTCGACGCCCTGAAGGCGCACGGTGACGTCGGGCGGCTGCCCTTCTCGCTCCGGATCCTGCTCGAGAACCTGTTGCGGTCCGAGGACGGGAACGCGGTCACGAAGGAGGACGTCCTCGCGCTGCTGCGATGGGACCCCAAGGCTCTGCCCGACCAGGAGATCGCCTTCACGCCGGCGCGCGTGCTGATGCAGGACTTCACCGGCGTGCCGGCGATCGTCGACCTCGCGGCGATGCGCGAGGCGATCGTGAAGCTCGGCGGCGGCGCGGCGCAGGCGGCGAGAGTGAACCCGCTCGTGCCGGCCGAGCTGGTGATCGACCACTCGGTCCAGGTCGACGCCTACGGGACGCCGGAGGCCTTCGTCGTGAACGCGGCGCTCGAGGCCCAGCGCAACGGCGAGCGCTACGTCTTCCTGCGCTGGGGCCAGAAGGCGTTCCGCAACTTCAAGGTGGTGCCGCCCGACACCGGGATCGTCCACCAGGTGAACCTCGAGCATCTGGCGCGCGTCGTCTTCGTGAACGAGGAAGCCGGGCGAGGCGGAGGCGCCCTCCCCGCCGCCTATCCCGACACGCTCGTCGGAACCGACTCGCACACGACGATGATCAACGGGCTCGGCGTGGTCGGCTTCGGCGTGGGCGGCATCGAGGCCGAGGCGGCGCTGCTCGGCCAGCCGGTCTCGATGCTGATCCCCCACGTCGTCGGCTTCCGGCTGAAGGGCCGCCTCCCGGAAGGGGCGACCGCGACCGACCTCGTGCTGACTGCGACGCAGATGCTGCGGAAGAGGGGCGTCGTCGGGAAGTTCGTCGAGTTCTGCGGCGACGGGATCGGCGAGCTCTCGCTCGCCGACCGGGCGACGCTCGCCAACATGGCGCCCGAGTACGGCGCGACGATCGGACTCTTCCCGATCGACGAGGAGACGCTGCGCTACCTCCGGCTCACCGGCCGCAGCGCCGAGCAGGTCGCGCTCGTCGAGGCGTACTGCAAGGAGCAGGGTCTCTGGTGGACGCCGGGCGGCAAGGAGCCGGTCTTCAGCGACCTGCTCGAGCTCGATCTCTCGACCGTCGAGCCGAGCCTCGCCGGCCCGAAGCGCCCGCAGGACCGCGTGCCGCTGAAGCAGAGCAAGGCGGCGTTCGAGCAGGCGCTCGCGCAGATGGAGCAGGAGCGCGCGGCACGGCTCGCGGCGAAGGGGAAGCCCGCGACCGGGCTCCCGAAGTCGGCGAAGGTCCGGCTGGACGGCGCCGGTGGAGCCGCTGGAGCCGCGGGGACCCGACCGGTCGAGTTCGAGCTCGCCCACGGCTCGGTCGTCATCGCCGCGATCACGAGCTGCACCAACACGAGCAATCCGTCGGTGCTGATGGCCGCGGGGCTCCTCGCGAGGAAGGCACGGGCGGAGGGGCTCACGAGCCGGCCGTGGGTGAAGACGAGCCTGGCGCCCGGCTCGCAGGTCGTGACCAACTACCTGAAGAAGGCGGGGTTGCTCGCCGACCTCGAATCACTCGGCTTCCACGTCGTCGGCTACGGCTGCACGACCTGCATCGGCAACTCGGGGCCGCTGCTCCCCGAGATCCACGAGGCGGCGAAGAAGAACGACCTCGCGGTCGCGGCGGTGCTCTCGGGCAACCGCAACTTCGAGGGGCGCATCCATCCGCTGGTGAAGATGAACTATCTGACGAGCCCGCCGCTCGTCGTCGCCTATGCGCTCGCCGGCCGCGCCGACGTCGACTTCGCCGTCGAGCCGCTCGGCAGCGGCCGAGACGGCAGACCGGTCTTCCTGAAAGACGTCTGGCCGACGCAGAAGGAAGTGAATGACGCGGTCACCGCGTGCGTCGACGCCGAGATGTTCCGCGCGACCTACAAGGACGTCTTCACGGGCGACGAGCGATGGCGGTCGCTGCCGACCCCCGAAGGGCAGCTCTTCGCGTGGGATCCGGCTTCGACCTACGTGAAGCTCCCGCCCTACTTCGTCGACCTGCCCGCGACGCCGGCTCCGGTCGCCGACCTGAAGGGCGCGCGCTGCCTCGCCCTTCTCGGCGACTCGGTCACGACCGACCACATCTCGCCGGCCGGCGACATCCCGGAGAACGGCCCGGCCGGCCGCTATCTGCTCGAGCACGGCGTGAAGAAGGAGGAGTTCAACAGCTTCGGGGCGCGCCGCGGCAACCACGAGATCATGATGCGCGGCACGTTCGCCAACGTGAGGCTCAAGAACCTGCTCGCGCCCGGCACGGAGGGCGGCGTCACGCTACATCTGCCGGATTGCGCGCCAGCGTCGATCTTCGACGCCGCGATGCAGTACCAGAACGAGCGCGTGCCGCTGCTCGTCATTGCGGGCAAGGAGTACGGCTCGGGGTCGTCACGAGACTGGGCGGCGAAGGGGCCGCGGCTGCTCGGCGTGCGGGCCGTGATCGCCGAGAGCTACGAGCGCATCCACCGCAGCAACCTCGTCGGCATGGGCGTCCTGCCGCTGCAGTTCCTCCCCGGCCAGAGCGCGTCGACGCTCGGGCTCACCGGCCGCGAGCTCTTCGACGTCGCGGGACTCGGAGACGGCGCGGCGAAGCGGGTGAAGGTGACGGCGCGCCCGGAGAGGGGCGGCGCGATCGCGTTCGAGGCGCTCGTACGGATCGACACGCCGAAGGAAGTCGAGTACTACCGGCACGGCGGCATCCTGCCGTTCGTGCTGCGCAGGATGCTCGGGAGCCGCTGAACGAGGAGTGGTTCATGTCCGCCGCGTCACTGCTGGCCGTCGGTCTGCTCGCCTTCCAGGATTCGACCGCCCCCTACGGCCTCGTGCGCGATCGCCTCGTGCTGCGCGTCCAGACGTGGACGAGCCGGCTCAACACCGTCCTGAACCACGCCGGCGTCGTGAGCGTGAAGCCGATCTTCCAGAAGCCGCCGCGCGGCTGGCGCGATCCCGCCGCGGCGCGTGCGGCCGACCTCGAGAGCTGGTACGTCGCGCGCCTCGCGCCGCCGCGCGACGACGTGGAACGGATCGCGGCCTTCGTCGCCCAGGTGAACGGCGTCGTGAGCTGCCACGCGACCCGTTGCGGCGAGCCGGCCTCGACCACGCCCGACGACCCCGACTTCCCGATGCAGTGGGCGCTCCAGGCCACCTACCTGAACGGGCCCGACGCGTGGGACGTGGCGACGACCTCGAGCCGCATCGTCGCCGTGATCGACAACGGCACCGACGTCAACCACGCCGAGCTGCAGAGCTCGCTGTGGACCAACCCAGGCGAGATCGCCGGCAACGGCATCGACGACGACGGGAACGGCCACGTCGACGACGTGCACGGCTGGGACTTCCTGAACGACGACGACCAGCTCGACAGCTCGAGCGGCCACGGCACGCGCGTGAGCGGCGTGATCGGGGCGGCCGGCAACAACGCGCTCGAGGTGGCGGGCGTCTGCTGGTCGGTGCCGATCCTGCTGGCGAAGATCTACGACTTCTCCGGGGCGACGCTCACCGTCGACAACGCGGCGGCGGCGATCACCTATGCCGCCGACCAGGGCGCCGCCGTGATGCAGATGGCGTGGGCCTTCCGCGATCCGGAGGACGTGCTGCGCGCCGCGGTCGACTACGCGCTCGCCAACGACGCGCTCATGGTCTCGATCCCGGGCAACCAGCCGAGCGACGTCCCGATCTATCCCGCCGGCTGGGGCGACGTGATGGGGATCATCGCCACCGACCCGGGTGACCAGAAGACGTTCTGGTCCGGCTTCGGCGACTGGAACGAGCTCTCGGCGCCGGGTCTCGACATCTACACGATCTCAGTCCCCGGCCGCGGCCGCATCGGATCGGGGACGACGTTCGCCTCCTCGCACACGTCGGGCGCGGCCGCGCTCGTGCGCGAGCTCAACCCCGACCTCGACTGGCAGGGAACGCAGCTCGTGCTGCAGAACTCGGCCAAGGACCTGGGCGTGCCCGGGTTCGACGCCGACACGGCGTGGGGCCGGCTCGACCTCAACGCCGCGGTGCGCCTGGCCACGACGCTCAAGGTGAGCCCGCTCGAGGTCGGTCCGGGCGACGACGTGACGATCACGCTCGATCTGCCGGGCGAGCCGAACATGTTCCACGCGCTCTTCGTGACCCGCTTCGGCCGCGTGCCCGGCATCCCGCTCTCGATCCTCGACCCGAACGACACGCGGGTCTTCCCGCTCAACTGGGACGATCCCCTCTTCCCGCTCGTGCTCGGCGAGATCCCGGGCGGCGACGCGCTCTTCGCGCGATTCCTCGACTGCACCGACGGCCAGGGCCATTCGGTGGCGACGATGCACGTCGCGCCCGGGCCCTACTTCCTCGGCACCGACCTCGACTTCGCCGCGCTCGTCTTCGATCCCGCCGACACGATCCACGCCCGGACGATGACCTGCAACGGCCGCGTGCGCGTGCGTTGACGGGAGGGCGGCGCAGGAGGCGGCTCAGCCTCCGCCGGCGCCTTCGACGATGCCGCCGTCGCACATCGGGGACGGGTCGAGCAGCTTCTCGAGCTCAGCGCGCGTGAGCTTCGTCTCCTCGAGCGCCACGTCGATCAGCGGCCGCCCCTCCTTGTAGGCGCGCTTCGCGATCGCGGCGGCCATCTCGTACCCGATCACCGGGTTGAGCGCGGTGACGAGGATCGGGTTCTTGGAGACGAGGCGGTGGATCTGCGCCTCGTTCACCGTGAAACCGGCGATCGCGCGATCGGCGAGCAGGCGCGCGGCCTGCGCGAGCAGGTGGAGGCTCTCGAGCACGTTGCGCGCGAGCAGCGGCAGCATGACGTTGAGCTCGAAGACCCCCGACTGCCCGCCGACCGTGATCGCCGCGTCGTTGCCGATGACCTGCGCGCAGACCATGCAGGCCGCCTCGGGAATCACCGGGTTCACCTTGCCGGGCATGATGCTCGAGCCGGGCTGGAGCGCCGGGAGCGCGATCTCGCCGAGCCCGGCGATCGGCCCGCTGTTCATCCAGCGCAGGTCGTTGGCGATCTTCATGACGGCGGCGGCCGTCGCCTTGAGCTGGCCCGAGAGCTCGACGATCGAGTCGGCGGCGGCGAGGCTCGCGAAGAAGTTGCGGCTCTTCGAGAAGGGGATCGCGGTCGCCGACGCGAGCCGCGCGGCGAAGCGCGCCGCGAACTCGGCATGGGCGTTCACGCCGGTGCCGACCGCGGTCCCGCCCTGCGCGAGCTCGTGCAGTCGCGGCAGGGTCGCCCCGATTCGCTCGAGAGCAAGTTGGATCTGGTGGGCCCAGCCCGACATCTGCTGCCCGAGCCTGAGCGGCATCGCATCCATCAGGTGGGTGCGGCCGGTCTTGACGATCGCGCCGACCTTCGCCGCCTTCGCGTCGATCGTCGCCTTGAGGTGGAGCAGCGCCGGAACGAGCTTCTCGTGCGTCTCGAGGGCGGCGCTCACGTGCAGCGCCGTCGGGATCGAGTCATTGCTCGACTGCCCCATGTTCACGTGGTCGTTGGGGTGGACCTTCTGCGGCGGCTTCTTCTGCAGTCGCCCCAACTTGATCGTCGCGAGCGACGCGATCACCTCGTTCGCGTTCATGTTGGTCGACGTGCCCGACCCGGTCTGGAAGACGTCGATCGGGAAGTGGGCATCGTGCTGACCCGACTCGACCTCGGAGGAGGCCGCGACGATCGCGCCGGCGACGTCACTTTCGAGCAGCCCGAGGTCGCGGTTCACCTCGGCGGCGACGCGCTTTACCATGCCGAGCGCGCGCAGGAGGGGCCGCGGCATCCGCTGTCCGCTGATCGGGAAGTTGTCGACGGCGCGCTGGGTCTGCGCCCCGAAGAGCGCGTCGGCGGGCACCTGCACCTCGCCCATGCTGTCCTTCTCGACGCGGAAAGCTCCCGCCATCGCTCCGCCTCCGACAGGGGAAAAGGACGCGGAATCGTAGCCGCGTTTGCGCGGCCGGAACAGCGAGGCGGGACGCGTTGCGGAGCGCCGCGCGCGAACGCGCCGCGGCAAGCACGTTGCGCGACGACGCCGTCCCTTTCTCAGTCGCGGAGAGTTCGCCATGTCATCGAAGATCCCGGCTCGCGCTCTCGTACTCGCCGTCGTGTCCACGTTCGCGGCGACGGCTTCCTCGTCCAGCGCCCAGGTCCAGCTCGTCGACGTCGCTCCCAATGCCGGCCTATCGATCTCCACGTGGGGTCGAGGGGTCGCGATGGGTGACTTCGACCAGGACGGCCTGCTCGACGTCATCGCCGCGAACGCGGGGATGAACAACGGAGTCTGGCGGCAGAAGTCCGACCACACGTTCCAGGACGCCTACGCGCTGTGGGGATTCGCCGCCGACGTGCGCGCGCACTGGGGAATCCTCGCGGCCGACTTCGACAACGACGGCGACGTCGACGTCTACGTCCTGAACGGAGGGTTCACGACGCCGCAGACGAACCAGCTCCTCCGGAACGACCTCTCCTCGACGGGGGCGTTCACGGACGTGAGCCTCGCCTCGGGCGATGCCGACCTCAAGAAGTCCACGTTCGGCGGCACGACGCTCGACTACGACCGCGACGGGCTCGTCGACGTCTTCATGAGCAACCTGGGCGGGCAGGGATGCACGCTGCTGCGCAACCTCGGCGGCATGTACTTCCTGGACGTCACGACCGCCGCCGGCATCGCCGCGACGGGCGGAAACTACCGGCACTGCTCGGCCGGCGACCTCGAGAACGACGGATGGATCGACGTCGCCGTCGGCAACTACTACGGCTTCAATCTCGTCTACCACAACAACGGCGACGGGACCTTCACCGACGTCGCCGCGACCTGCGGGCTGTCGTCCCGCGACCGGAACTTCGGGCTCGTGCTCGAGGACTTCGACAACGACGGCTGGATGGACGCCTACCTGCCGAAGTACCAGCAGAAGCCCACGGGACCGAGCCTGCTCTTCCTCAACAACGGCGACGGGACCTTCCGCGACGTCACGACGGGAAGCGGCATGACCGGCCAGACCGACATGGGCCACAACACCGGCGACATCGACGGCGACGGCTACCCCGACATCTTCATCGGCACGGGTGCTCCGTCCAAGAAGGAGTACGACAAGCTCTTCCTCATCACTCCCAACGGGAGCGGCGGCCTCACGGCCACTGACGTCTCCTCGAGCAGCGGGCTCACGGCAAACGGCCCGACCCGCGCGCACGGCTCCTCGTTCGGCGACTACGACGGCGACGGCGACGTCGACCTCTACCAGAACAACGGCGGGCCGGAGGCCGACCCGAACATGCTCGAGGCGACCTTCCTCTGGCAGAACCAGGGCAACGGGAACGCCTGGCTCGAGGTCGACCTCCTCGGCGTGCGATCGAATCGCTCCGCGATCGGCGCGCGCGCGCGCGTTCACTGCACGAGCGGCCGCGACGTGTACCGCTTCAGGAGCGCCGGCAAGGGCTTCGGGAACACGGACAGCCCGACGATCCACTTCGGGCTCGGCGGCGATCTCTCGCTCGACGAGCTGTTCGTCACCTGGCCGAGCGGCATCACGCAGCGCCTGCTGGCGCCGGCGATCGATCAGCGGATCGCGATGGTCGAGACCGGCCTGCTCCTCGAGGGTGACCCGACGCCCGGCGCCACGCTCACGATGCGAGCTTGCGGTCCCGCCAACGACTTCGTCGATCTGCTCATGTCGACCACCACGGGCTGGACTCCGTGGCCTGGCGTCGGCGTCCTCGAGCTGGGCGTCCCGTATCAGACGATCGTGAGCGGCCCGCTCAACGCCGCCGGACTCGGCAGCCTTCAGATCGTCATCCCCAACAACCCCGCGCTGATCGGCACCGTCTTCCACCTCCAGGCGCTGGTCCACACGCCGACGAGCCAGGACGGTCATCGCTCTCCGCCGAGCTCCCCGCCGCCGAGCGGCAAGAACCCGCGACCGCCGAACTACACCGCGCTGCTCACGAACTGCATCGACGTCGCGATTCACTGAAGCCGTGGGGGGCACCGCCGGCCCGCGCGGCCTCTCCCGGTCGCGCGCGCCGGCGTCGCCCGCGGTCACTTCCCGAGCCGGCGGACCTCCGCGACCACGAAGTCGCCGATCTCGGTGGTGGGGTGGTCGCCGGCGCCGAGCGAGCGGATGCGGCCGCTCGTGAGCAGGCCGGCGATCGCCTTCTCGAGCGCCGCCGCGGCCGGCTTCTCGCCGAGATGGTCGAGCATCATCCCGCCGGCATTGATCGCGGCGAGCGGGTTGGCGACGTTCTTGCCGCGGTACTTCGGCGCCGAGCCGTGGATCGGCTCGAACATCGAGGTCTTTCCGGGGTGGAGGTTTCCAGAGGCCGCGATGCCCATGCCGCCCTGCACCATCGCGCCGAGGTCGGTGAAGATGTCGCCGAAGAGGTTGGGCATCACGCAGACGTCGAAACTCTCGGGGTTCTTCACCAGCCACATGCAGGCGGCGTCGATGTAGGCATGATCGGTCTCGACGCCGGAGTACTCCTTCGCCACGTCGGCGAAGGTGCGCGTCCAGAGATCCTGCGGGCGGATGGCGTTGGCCTTGTCGATCAGCGTGACCTTGCGGCGCTTGCGCGTCTTCGCCAGCTCGAAGGCGTAGCGGATCGCCCGCTCGCAGCCCCTGCGCGTGTAGATCATCATGGCGATCGCCACCTCGTCCTGCGTCCCCTGCTTCAAGTGGCCGCCGATGCCGGCGTAGGCGTCCTCGGTGTTCTCGCGCACCACGACCATGTCGACGTCCTCGGGCTTCTTGTCCTTGAGCGGACAGAAGCGGGCGTCGTGCAGCTTGATCGGCCGCAGGTTGACGTAGAGGTCGAGCTTGAAGCGCAGTCCCGCGATGATCGCGCGCTCGAGCAGCCCGACCTCGATGCGCGGGTCGCCGATCGCGCCGAGGTAGACCGCGTGGTGCTGGCGGTACTCGTCGAGCGCCGAGTCGGGCATCGTCACGCCGGTCTTGAGGTAGTGCTCGGCCCCCCACGGGTAGTCGGTCGTGCGGAGCTGGAAGCCGAAGATCGAGGCGAGCGCGCGCAGGACCTTCAGCCCCTCGCGGATCACCTCGTCGCCGATCCCGTCGCCGGGAATCACTGCAATGGCGTAGTCGCGCGGCACGTGTCTCTCTTCCGTCAGCCCGCGCTCTCGACCAGCAGCGCGATGCCCTGGCCGCCGCCGATGCACGCCGACGCGACGCCGTAGCGTCCGCCGAGGCGCTTGAGCGAGTGCAGCAGCGTCAGCACCAGCCGCGTTCCCGTCGCACCGAGCGGGTGGCCGAGCGCGATCGCGCCGCCGTTCACGTTCACCTTGTTTCGATCGAGCACGAGCTCCTTCTCGACCGCGAGGTACTGCGCCGAGAAGGCCTCGTTGATCTCGAACAGATCGATCTGCTCCAGCCGGAGCCCCGCCTTCTTCACCACGTCGCGGATCGCCGGCACCGGGCCGATGCCCATGATCTCGGGCGGCACGCCGACGACCGACCAGTCGACGATGCGCCCCATCGCTTTCAGGCCGTTGCGCTTCTGCGCCTCGACCGTCGTGAGGATCACGCAGGCGGCGCCGTCGACGATGCCGCTCGCGTTCCCGGCAGTGACCGAGCCCTCCTTGCCGAACGCCGGTCTCAGCGCCGCGAGCGCCGCCAGCGTCGTCTCGGGCTTGATGTGGTCGTCGCGGTCGACCACCACCTTCTGCCCGCGCTTCTCGAGCGTGACCGGCACGATCTCCTGGGCGAAGAGTCCCTTCTCGACCGCCTCGGCGCCGAGCTTGTGGCTGCGCAGCGCGAACTCGTCCTGCGCCTCGCGCGAGATCGAGTGCTTCTTCGCCAGGTTCTCAGCGGTCTGCGCCATGAAGAAGCCGCAGTAGCTGTCCTGCAGCGAGGAGAAGAGGGTGTCCTCGAGCTTCACGTCCTGCCCGAAGCGGAAACCGTCGCGCGCGCCGCGCAGGACGTGCGGCGCCTGCGACATGTTCTCCATGCCGCCGGCCGCGACGAAGGTCGCCTCGCCGAGCAGCATCAACTGCGCGCCCGAAATGATCGACTGGATCCCGGAGCCGCACAGCCGGTTCACGGTGAGCGCCGGCTTCTCGATCGGCACGCCCGCCTTGAGCGCCACGTGGCGCGCGCCGTAGAGCGCGTCGGTCGAGGTCTGCGCCGCGTTGCCGACGATCACGTGGTCGATCTGCGCCGGGATCACGCCCGTCTTCTGCAGCGCGCCCTTGAGCGCGATCGCGCCGAGCTCGAGCGCGCTCACGTCCTTCAGCTTCCCGAAGCCGGGCGTGCCGGAGTATTCGGCCATCGCGGTGCGGGCGCCGCCGAGGATGACGAGGTCGCGCTTTTCCATGATGCTCTCTCGCGCCGTGCGCGTCAGGTCCCCTTGAACTGCGCCGGCCGCTTCTCGAGGAAGGCGGCCATCCCCTCGCGCATGTCGTTCGTCGTGGCGAGCAGCCCGAAGAGGTTGGTCTCGGAGTTGAGCCCTTCGTCGAGCGGGACGTCGAGCCCGCGGTAGGCGGCCTCGAGCGCGAAGCGGACCGCGAGCGGGCCGCGCGCGAGGATCTTCTCGACGATCTCGCGGGTCTTCGCCAAGAGCTCGGCCGGCTCGTAGACGTGGTTCACGAGTCCGATGCGCAGCGCCTCGTCGGCGCCGATCGGCTCGCCGGTCAGGATCAGCTCCAGGGCGCGGCCGATGCCGACCAGCCGCGGGAGGCGCTGCGTGCCGCCGTAGCCCGGGATGACGCCGAGCTTCACTTCGGGCAGCCCGAGCAGCGCGTTCCTGGAAGCGGTCCTGAAGGTGCAGGCGCAGGCGAGCTCGAGCCCGCCGCCGAGCGCGAAGCCGTTGATCGCGGCGACGACCGGCTTGCCGAGCCGCTCGATCGCGGTGAAGAGCTCCTGCCCGCGCCGCGCGATCGCCTTCGCGGAGAGCGGCGTGTTCTCCTTGAGCTCGCGGATGTCGGCGCCGGCGACGAAGGCCTTCGGGCCGGCGCCGGTCACGATGACGGCGCGGATCGAGTCGTCGCTCCTCGCCGCGGCGAAGGCGGTCTCGAGCTCGCCCAGCGTCGCGCGATTCAGCGCGTTCAACGCCTTCTCGCGGTTCACGGTGACCGTCAGCACCGCGCCGCTCGGCTCGACCAGAAGGTTCTCGTAGGACGCCATCGAATGACTCCGTCGTGCGGCCGATCTCAGCCGCCCGATCCGCCCGGCTTGACGGCGCCGGGAGCGGGCGGCACCAGCCGGATCTTCTTCATCTCGACGCGCTCCTTCGGGCGGCTCGGCGCGGTGTCGGGCCCGCCCGGCGCGATCGCGCACGGCACGTCGGCGATCCGGTCGAGCGTCTCGAGCCCGCGCACGATCCGGCCGAAAGCCGAGTAGGCGCCGTTCAGCGCGATCTGGTCGCGGTGGCAGAGGAAGAACTGGCAGCTCCCCGAATTGGGGTCGGCCTTGTGCGCCATCGAGATCGTGCCGCGCAGGTGCTTCAGCGCGTCGGGGCCGCGCTCCGCCTCGAGCGGGATCGTCTTCGGTCCGTCGCCGGTGCCGTCGCCGTGGGGGCAGCCGCCCTGGACCATGAAGCCCTTCACGACGCGATGGAACGAGAGGCCGTCGTAGAAGTCGGCCTCGGCGAGCTCGAGGAAGTTGGCGACGGTGATCGGCGCCCGTTCGGGGAAGAACTCGAGCTCCATCTCGCCGAGGCTCGACTCGATCACCGCGTGCCAGCCGCGCCAGTCGGGATGGATCTCGAGATCTAGCGGCGGAGCGGTCAGCTCGCCGAGCGCGAGCCCCACTTTGACCGGGCCGCGCTTTTCGAAGATCTGCGGAGCGAGCGGCGCGAGGTCGACGACGCTCGTCACCGTCGCCCCGGCCGGCAGGAGCAGGTTCTGCTTCGCGTTGGCGGGGACGGCCGTCTCCTTCACCTCGTGGACGACGCCATCGGCCGCCGCCACCTGGAGGCCCTGCCCGAAGAGGACTCCGTTGTTCATGAGGAAGGAGGCGCGGCCGCGATTCTCGATCGTCAGGCGGATGCGAGCCGGCCGCGCCACGTCGTAGAAGCGATCGGCGGCGGCGAGCGTGAGGACGACGTCGCCGTCGCTCGGCGCGAGCGGCGCGGAGGTGGCGAGCAGGAGCGGCGCGACGAAACTGACGAGGCTCATGGGCGGGCGCTCACGCCTTCACCTTGTCGCCTTCCCATTCGTAGAAGCCGCGGCCGCTCTTCCTGCCGAGCTTCCCTTCCTTGACCATCCGCTTCAGCAGCTCGGAGGGCTTGAACATCGGGTCGGCCGGATAGCGCTGGTACCAGCCGTCCATGATGAAGAGCGTCGTGTCGAGCCCGACGTAGTCGAGGAGCTTGAGCGGCCCCATCGGATGGCCGCAGCCGAGCTCCATCCCGGTGTCGACGTCCTTCGCCGTCGCGTCGCCGCGCTCGACCATGAGTACCGCCTCGTGAAGCAGCGGGACCAGGAGGCGGTTCACCACGAAGCCCGGCGTGTCCTTGGCGAGGATCGGCGTCTTTCCCACCTTCTCGCCGAACGCGCGAGCGGCCGCGACCACTTCGCTCGACGTCTTCTTCGCCTGGATCACCTCGACGAGCTTCATGAGCTGGACGGGATTGAAGAAGTGCAGCCCGACGAACCGCTCGGGCCGGCCGCTCGCCTCCGCCATCTCGCAGATCGGGAACGACGAGGTGTTGCTGGCGAAGATCGTCTCCTTCTTGCAGAGCCTGCCGAGCTCGGCGAAGAGCTTCTTCTTCGCGTCGAGGTTCTCGACGATCACCTCGATGACGAGGTCGCACTCCTTGAGGTCGCCGAGCGCCGTCGTCGCCTTCAGCCGCGCCTTCGTCTTCTCCGCGTCGGGCGCCGCGAGCTTCCCCTTCTCGACCAGCTTCGCGAGCGACCCGTGGATGCGCGCGAAGCCCTTGTCGAGCAGCTCCCGGCTCTCCTCGCTCACGACCACGTCGCACCCGGCCATCGCCGCCACCTGCGCGATGCCCGACCCCATCAACCCGCAGCCGACCACGCCGACCTTCCGGATGTCCACCGTCGCTCCCTCGCCCGAGCCGATCGCTTCCGACCTGCTTCCAACCGCGCCGCTTTCCGGCGCGAAAGGGCGGGGATTAGAGCAGAGGCCGCGAAGGCGGGAAAGGGCGGCAACGAACCAGCCAGTCAAACCTGGCAGACGGACTTGGGAGCTCACCCTCATTTCTCGCTTCGGAGGGAGAACCGGGTCGGACACAGACTGCGGATGACCTGCGGTCGCCCGAACTCGGAGACAAGGAGGTCTCCCATGAGGAACTTGATGACGACTCGAGGATGGAGCGCGGTTCTCTTCGTCGGACTGCTGGCGGGACCGGCGCTGGCGCAGAAGAGCGTGCGCGAGAGCGTCGACTCGGCGGGTCTCGAGGGCAACGACGCGAGTCAGCGCCCCTCCATCAGCCGCAACGCGAGACGCGTCGCCTTCGCGAGCGACGCCGACAACCTGGCGATGGGCGATGCCAACCTCGCGACCGACGTCTTCCTCCGCAACGAGGCCACGGGGATGACCTACCTCGTGAGCCGGAACAGCGGCGGCGTGCAGGGCAATGGCGCGAGCGACGATCCGCACCTCGCGGCGCTCGGCAGCTTCGTCGCGTTCCGCAGCGACGCGACCAACCTGGTCGGCGGCGACGTGAACATGGCGGGCGACGTCTTCCTGCGCGACCTGACCGGCGGCGCGACCGCGCTCGTCAGCGTCAATTCCGGCGGCGCGCTCGGCGACGGCGCGAGCTTCGAGCCGTTCGTCACGGCGAACGGCCGCTTCGTCGCCTTCACCAGCCTCGCGACAAATCTCGACTTCGGCGACATGAACGGGCTCGAGGACTGCTTCGTGCACGACTTCAGCACCGGCAACACGTGGTGCATCACGTTGAACGGCGCCGGAGTGATCAACGCCAACGGCCCGAGCCACGACCCCACGCTGTCGGCCGACGGCCGCTTCGCGGCCTTCGCGAGCGACGCGAGCAACCTCGTCGCCGGCGACAACAACGCCGCGACCGACGTCTTCCTGCGCAACCTCGTGACCGGCGTGACCCGCCGCATCAGCGCGACGGCGGGAGGCGTGGACGCCAACGGCGCCTCGTCGAAGCCGTGGATCTCGGAGGACGGCCGCTTCGTGGTCTACCAGAGCAAGGCGACCAACCTCGTGGCAGGCGACGTCAACATGAAGACCGACGTCTTCGTCTTCGACCGCGTCGCGCTCACGACGACGCTCGTCAGCACGTCGAGCAACGGCGGGCAGGGCGACGACGACAGCTCCAACCCGGTGATCTCTTCGACCGGCGACGTCGTCGCGTTCACGAGCCTCGCGACGAATCTGATCCCGAGCGACACGAACCTGACCTCCGACGTCTTCGTCCACGACATGAACCTCGTGACCACCCACCGCGTGAGCCTGACGCACTACCTCGGCGAGCCGACCGGCTCGAGCGACTGGGCCTCGATCTCCGGCGACGGCCAGACCGTGGCGTTCGAGAGCGACGCGGCCGACATCGTCCCGAACGACATGAACGCGGTCATCGACGTCTTCGAGCACGCCTATCCGCTGGCGACGTCGACCAACTACGGCGCGGGCCTCGCCGGGACGTTTGGAGTGCCGGCGATCCTGCTGAGCGCGGACCCGGTGATCGGGACGTCGCCCATCCTGGTGATCGGCAACTCGAACCCGATGCCGACGAACGGGCTGCTGTTCATCGGCCTGAGCACGGCCAACCAGCCGACGGGCTGGGGCGGCAACCTGCTCGTGAACCCGGTGCAGGTCCTCCCGATCGCGCTGCCCGCGGGCGCGCTCAACCTGTCGTTCGACGTGCCCTTCGACGAGACGCTCGAGGGATCGAGCCTCTACCTGCAGGCCCTCGAGAACGACCCCGGCGCGATCATGGGCTTCTCGTTCACCCGTGGACTCCACGCCAGGTTCGGATGGTGAGCCGGGAGATGACCCGAGCAGAGACCGAGTGAAGAAACGTGCAACGGCGACCGGCCGGGCTCGAGCCGCTCACGACGGCTCGAGCTCGGCCGCAAGCCAGGAGCGCACCATGCGCCAGTCGCTCGAGACGGTCATGTGCGACACGCCGAGCGCCTGCGCCGTCTCGGCGATGCTGAGTCCCGCGAAGAAACGGAGCTCGACCATGCGCGCCTTGCGCGGGTCGAGCTCCGCGAGTTTCCGCAGCGCGTCGTCGAGGACGATCAGGTCGATCTCGGCGGCGCCGCCGGCGGCGAGGTTCTCGTCGAGCGTGATGCGCGCGGCACCGCCGCCGCGTTTGGCGGCGAGCCGGGCGCGCGCGTGGTCGACCAGGATCTCGCGCATCGCGCGCGCGGCCGTCGCCAGGAAGTGGACCCGGTCGTGGACGGCGGCGCCGGGGCGCTCGGCCAGCTTCGCGCACGCCTCGTGCACCAGGTCGGTCGGCTGGAACGTGTGGCCGGCGCGCTCGCGCTCCATGTACTTGCGCGCGAGCCGCCGCAGCTCGTCGTAGACGGCGGCCATCATCGATTCGTCAGAGCGCTCGGCGGGCGAGTCGGCCATCGTCAACCTCGCGGCGACGCGCCGGATGATACGGCGGCTCGCGGTCGAGGCGGGCCGGCGATAGAAGCGCGCGACGATGGACCCGGAACGATTCGAGCGGCTCGATCAGCTCTTCCGTGAGCTCTGCGACGCGTCGGACGAGCGTCGCCGCGACGAGCTCGCGCGGCTGCGCGGCGACTCTCCCGAACTGGCGGCGCAGCTCGAGCGGATGCTCGGGAGCGACGCGCGGTCCGGTGCGAGCCGGCTCGAGCGGGTCCAGGACGCGATGGGGCACGTCGCGGCGACCACGCTGATCGAGAGTGGTCCGGCGCCGAAGGAGATCGCCGGCTTCCGGATTCTTGACGTGCTCGGGTCGGGTGGCATGGGGACCGTCTACCGCGCCGAGCAGAGCCATCCGCGCCGCCACGTCGCCCTCAAGATCCTCCATCCCGTCGGCGCCGACGAGACGACGGTGCGCCGATTCGAGCTCGAGGCGCAGGCGCTCGGCCGCCTGCAGCACCCCGGGATCGCGCAGGTCTTCGAGGCCGGGAGCGCGCCGGTCGGCGGACGGCTCATGCCCTACCTGGCGATGGAGCTGGTCGAAGGCGAGCCGCTCACGCGCTTCGCCCGCGCGAGGGATCTCGGCCGACGCGAACGGATCGCGCTCCTGATCAAGGTGGCGGACGCCGTCCACCACGCCCACCAGAAGGGGATCGTCCACCGCGATCTGAAGCCGGCGAACCTCCTCGTCACGCCGGCCGGCGAGCCGAAGGTCCTCGACTTCGGCGTGGCGCGCATCATCGACCCCGACTTCGCGGCGGCGACCCTCTCGACGCAGGTCGGCCAGGTGCTCGGGACGCTGCCCTACATGAGTCCCGAGCAGATCTCCGGCGCCGTCGACTCGATCGACACGCGCTCCGACGTCTACGCGCTCGGCGCGATCGCCTACGAGCTGCTCGCCGGCCGGCTGCCGCACGACCTCACCGGCAAGCCGGTGCCGGAGGCGGCGCGCATCGTCACCGAGCGCGACGCGGCGCTGCTCGGCTCGCTCGATCCTGCGCTGCGCGGCGACGTCGAGACGATCGTGGCGAAGGCGCTCGAGCGCGAGCCCGAGCGCCGCTACGCGTCGGCCCGCGAGCTCGCCGCCGACCTGCAGCGCCACCTGAACGACGAGCCGATCGAGGCGCGACCGGCGAGCACGGCCTACCAGCTCCGGAAGTTCACCCGTCGCCATCGCGGTCTCGTCGCCGGGCTCGGCACGGCGGTCGTGGTGCTGATCGGCGCGGTGATCGGGCTCACGGCGCTGACGATCGAGGCTCGGGAAGAACGGCGAGTCGCCACCGCGGTGAACCGGGTCCTCGACCGGATCCTCACGGCGCCCGATCCCTGGGCCACCGCGGGCGCCTCGTCGGACGCGCGCGTCGTCGACGCGCTCGAGCAGGCCGAGGCGGGGCTCGACGCCGCGCTGCGCGACGACCCGCCGGTCGAGGCGGCCGTCCGCGCCACGCTCGGCCGGACCTGGCTGAACCTCGGCGCGTTCGATCGGGCCCGGCCGCACCTCGTGCGGGCGATCGAGCTCTTCACGCGGCTGCGCGGCGGCGACGCCCGCGAGACGCTCGAGTGCAAGAGCAGGCTCGCGTCGACGCTGGCCGACGTCGGCGAGCTCGACGAAGGCCTGCGCCTGGCGCGCGAGAGCGCCGACGGTCTGCGGCGTCTCGCCGGCGCGGTCGACGCCGCCACCGTCGACGCCGACGCGGTCCTCGTCCACGTGCTGCGCGATCGCGGCCTTCAGGAGCAGGCGCTCGATCTCGCACGCAGCAGCTTCGAGGCGACGCGCGCGGCGCTGGGCGACTCCGATCCGACCACGCTGCGCGCCCACCACAATCTCGCGGCGATGCTCCTCGCGCTCGGCCAGCTCGAGGAGGCCGAGCGGCACATGCGCGAGGTCGCCGATCGACGCCGGGACGTGCTCGGCCCCGAGAACCCCTCGACGCTCGCGTCGAGGTCGGCCGTCGCCGAGGTGCTCTGGCGGCAGGGGCGCTCCCGCGAGGCCGAGCCGATCTCGCGCGAGCTCTTCGAGACGCACCGCCGCCTCCTCGGCGCCGATCACCCGACGACGCTGCGCAACGAGAACGGCCTGGCGTGCCAGCTCGAGGCCCTCGGCCGGAACGACGAGTCGCTCACGCTGCGCGAGGAGGCGCGCGCCGCCGCGCGCTCCGCGCTCGGCGACGACGTTCCGCTCACGCTCGAGCTCGATTACGGGCTCGCGGCGCTGCTGCACAAGATGCGGCGATTCGCCGACTCGGAGCTGCTCTGCCGCGAGCTCGTGGCGACCCACCGCCGCGTCCACCGCGAGGGCCTCCTGAATCCGTTGAACCTGCTCGGCACGCTCCTCGTCGACCAGGGACGTCCCGCGGAGGCGCTGGCCTTCTTCGAGGAGACGGTCGACCTCGCTGCCGCGACGCGTCCCGAGAAGCACTGGACGACGGCGCGCTATCGCGCCAATTACGGCAACGCGCTCCGGCTCGTCCGCCGGTT
>Ga0247727_10003413_pt1 | contig 35142 bp, 30 predicted proteins | sample WisWelCaveWW1625_FD_202498 | JGI IMG/M metagenome (GOLD analysis project Ga0247727, IMG submission 202498) | Biofilm microbial communities from Wishing Well Cave, Virginia, United States - WW16-25 | ecosystem: Environmental > Aquatic > Deep subsurface > Groundwater > Cave microbial mat | place...
GCTCAGCTCCCGCAGGCGGTGGCGACACGTGCCCTGGCCGTTCCGGCGTCCGCCCGGCGTCCGTTCCTCGCGGGGGCTTTCCGGCCGGGCCTCTAGCCCGGACAATTTACAAAAAAGGCACGGAAGGGACGAACGCAAGAACGAACGAAAGAAGGCAACGAGCCGGGACGGCTCCGGACTGGCTCTCGGGGGCTGAGCGCATCTTGACAGACGGGCCGAAATGGCCTAAAAATCTAGGGTTTGCGTTCCCCGCGTCGGAAGCGCCCTGGGGAGCGTCGTTTGCAGCAGCGGAACTACACGAGCGGAAGTCAGAGGTAAGAAGACCCGTGCCGACCTACATTCCCAAGCTGGACGCCGTCGAGCGCCGCTGGTTCGTGATCGATGCCAGCGGCAAGGTGCTCGGCAAGGTGGCGACGACCGCCGCCAGCGTCCTCACCGGCAAGCGCAAGCCGATCTACACGCCGTTCCTCGACACCGGCGACCACGTGGTCGTGGTCAACGCCGACGCGGTCGTCCTCACCGGCCGGAAGGAGACCGACAAGGTCTACCACCGCCACTCCGGGTACGTCGGCGGGCTCAAGAGCCGGGCGGCGAAGGACGTGCGCAAGGAACGGCCCGCGCGGATCGTGGAAGAGGCGATTCGCGGGATGCTGCCGAAGACCAAGCTCGGGCGCGCGATGTTCCTGAAGCTCAAGGTCTACGCCGGCGCTACGCACAAGCACCAGGCCCAGAAGCCGCAGCCGCTCTACCTCGCAGGAGCAGAGAAGAAGCCTTGAGCACGACCCCACTCGACTACTACAGCACCGGGAAGCGCAAGACGTCCGTGGCCCGCGTGCACCTTCGCCCAGGCACGGGCGATTTCCAGCTCAACGACCGCGGGCTCGACGACTACTTCGGCGGCATCGAGGCCCTGAAGCAGATCATCAAGCAGCCGTTCTCGGTCACCGAGACGAACGACAAGTTCGACGTCGTAGCGACCATCCACGGCGGCGGCGTGTCGTCCCAGGCGGGCGCCATCCGGCACGGCATCTCGAAAGCGCTCTGCGAGTTCGACGCCGAGCTGCGCGCCAAGCTCAAGAAAGCCGGCTTCCTGACGCGCGACGCGCGCATCAAGGAGCGCAAGAAGTACGGTCAGAAGGGAGCCCGCGCCCGGTTCCAGTTCAGCAAGCGCTAACGATCGAAAATACGAGCCCCGTTTTGGGGCCGGAAAGCCCGGAGCGCGTCCCTGGGGCACCGGGCTGATACGAAGGAGGCCGTGAGTTGTCCGAGACCACCGCCGTTTCCACTGCCGCACCCGAGCTGAACGCCGTCGCCGCGAGCGTCTCGATCAAGGACCTGCTCGAGGCGGGCGTCCATTTCGGGCATCAGACCCGCCGCTGGAACCCGAAGATGAAGCAGTTCATCTTCGGGGAGCGCAACGGCATCTACATCATCGACCTGCAGAAGACCCACCGCATGCTGCAGGACGCCCTGCAGTTCGTGCAGGATCTCGCCGCGCAGGGCAAGAACGTGCTGTTCATCGGCACCAAGCGCCAGGCGCAGGAGGCCATCGCCGAGGAGGCGAAGCGCTGCGGCATGCCCTACGTCACCGAGCGCTGGCTGGGCGGCCTGCTGACCAACTTCATCACCGTGCGCCGCAGCCTCGAGCGGCTGCGCGAGCTGGAGATGACGCTCACCGGGCCGCAGGAGGCCCAGCGCGAGCGGCTCACCAAGAAGGAGCTCGCTCACCTGGACAAGGAGCGCGAGCGGCTCGAGAAGAACCTCACCGGCATCAAGAGCATGAAGAGCGTGCCCGACGCCGTGTTCGTGATCGACACCCGCCGCGAGGCGATCGCGGTGGCCGAAGCGCGCAAGCTCAAGGTCCCCGTGATCGGCATCCTCGACACGAACTCCGACCCCGACGAGGTCGACGTGCCGATCCCCGGCAACGACGACGCGCTCCGCGCGATCCGGCTGTTCGCGGGCAAGGTGGCCGACGCCGTGCTCGCCGGCCGCGGCCTGCGCGAGGCGCAACTGGCCGAGGCCGTGCAGGGCGGCGCCGAGGTGAAGCATCGCACCCCGCGCCAGGCACCTGCTGCGACGGCCTGAACCCGGCCTTTCCCCCGGGCGACCGACGGCGCCGCCCTTGGCTTCGGTCGCGGACGGAATCATAGGAAGTAGGAAGGGAAATGAGCATCACTGCTGAGGTCGTGCGCCAGCTCCGCGAGGAGACCGGGGCGGGCATGATGGACTGCAAGACCGCGCTTTTGGAGGCCACGGGCGACATGGCGAAGGCCCGCGAGGTGCTGCGCAAGAAGGGGCTCGCCGCCGCCGCGAAGAAGGCGAGCCGAACCGCCTCCGACGGCGCGATCGGCTCGCACATCGTGGAGGGCGGCAAGGCGGGCGTGATCGTCGAGGTCAACTGCGAGACCGACTTCGTCGCCAAGACCGCCGATTTTCAGTCGCTCGTCAAGAGCGTCGCCGAGCACGTGGCGCGGAACGCCCCTTCGGACGTCGCGGCACTGCTCGAGCAGCCGTTCGCGGGTGGGCAGACGGTGGGTCAGGCCGTGCAGGAAAAGATCGCGTTCATCAAGGAGAACATGGTGATCCGCCGCTTCGCCCGCTTCGAGCTCGCCCCGAGCGCGAACGGCGTAGTCGCGGCCTACATCCACGCGCCCGCCGCCAAGGTCGGGGTCCTGGTCGAGCTCGCGGCTGAGTCCGCCGACGCTGCGACCCTGCATGCCCTGGCGAAGGACGTGTCGATGCACGTGGCGGCCGCTTCGCCCGCCGCCGCGCTCTTCGTCTCGAAGGACGAGGTCCCCGCGGAAGTGATCGAGAAGGAGAAGGAGATCTACCGCGCGCAGGCGCTGGCGTCCGGCAAGCCCGCAAACGTCGTGGACAAGATCGCCGAGGGCAAGCTACGGGAGTACTACGCGACCTTCTGCCTCCTGGAGCAACCCTACATCCGCGAGCCCAAGACGACGGTCGGACAGCACCTGAAGGGCAAGGCCCTCGTGAAGCGCTTCGCCCGGCTGCGCCTGGGCGAGGACACGGCCGCGAAGGCCGCCGCCGAACAGTAGTACCATTTGGCGGCGACCGGCCGCCCGGGTCGGGTGTTGCGCCCACGGAAGGACCAGATGCCCGGCAGCAAGAAGGCCCTCGCGTACAAGCGCGTCCTGCTCAAGCTCTCGGGCGAGTCGCTCCTCGGCACGAAGACGTTCGGGATCGACCGCGACTTCGCCGACTACCTGGCCAAGGAGATCAAGGAGGTCCACGACATGGGCCTCGAGATAGCGGTGGTCGTCGGCGGCGGCAACATCTTCCGTGGCGTCTCCGACAGCGCGCAGGGCATGGACCGCGTGTCCGCGGACCACATGGGGATGCTGGCCACCGTGGTCAACGCGCTCGCGCTCCAGGACGCGCTCGAGCGAGCTGGGGTGTTCACCCGGGTGCTCTCGGCGATCGAGATGCAGGAGGTGTGCGAGCCCTTCATCAGGCGCCGCGCGATGCGCCACATGGAGAAGGGTCGCGTGATCATCCTGGGCGCCGGGACCGGCAACCCATACTTTTCCACGGACACGGCCGCTGCGCTGCGAGCGATGGAGCTCAAGGCCGATGTGATCCTGAAGGCCACCAAGGTCGACGGCATCTACGATGCCGACCCGGTCAAGCACCCGAAGGCGAAGAAGTTCACCCAGCTCACCTACTTCGAGGTGCTCCAGAAGAGGCTGCGCGTGATGGACACGACCGCCATCTCGCTGTGCATGGACAACCACCTGCCGATCGTGATCTACGACCTGAAGCGCAAGGGCAACCTCAGGCGCGTCGCCCTGGGCGAGCCGATCGGAACGCTGGTGAAGGAGTAGCGATGCCCACGAACCCCAGGCAGCTCGTCACGGACGCGAAGAGCCGGATGCGGCACTCGGTCGACACGGTGCTCCGCGAGCTCGGCACGATGCGCACGGGCCGGGCATCCGTCTCGATGCTCGACACGATCCGCGTGGACTACTACGGCACGCCGACCCCGCTGAACCAGGTCGGCAACCTGGCGGTGCCCGACCCGACGCTGATCACGCTCCAGCCGTGGGACCCGTCGCTGCTACCGGCGATCGAGAAGGCGATCCGCTCCTCCGACCTGGACCTCAACCCGCAAAACGACGGCAAGCTGATCCGCATCCCGGTGCCCCAGCTCACCGAGGAGCGGCGCAAGAACCTCGTGAAAGTGGCGCACAAGCACGCCGAGGAGGGCCGCGTCGCGATCCGCAACGTGCGTCGGGACACGAACGAGCACTTCAAGAAGCTGCTCAAGGAGCACGAGCTGAGCGAGGACGACGAGAAGCACGCGCTCGCCGAGGTCCAGAAGCTGACCGACCAGCACATCGACGAGATCGGCGCCGCCCTCAAGAAAAAGGAAACCGAGGTGATGGAAGTCTGACCGAGCCTCACATGCTCACCCACCTCGACTGCACGAAGTGTGACAAGAGCTACGAGCCGGGCCGCGTTTACACCGTCTGCAGCTGCGGCGCGCCGCTCTATCCGCGCTACGACCTCGCGCGCGCCGCTCACGAGATGCGCCCGGGCCACTTGGCGCTGCGCGAGCCCACGATGTGGCGCTATCGCGAGGTCCTGCCGCTCCCCGACGGTGCTCCCAGGGTGAGCCTGGGCGAGGGCTTCACCCCGCTCCTCCCCGCCCCACGGCTCGGCGCTCGCCTCGGCCTGCCCCAGCTCCTGGTCAAGGAGGAAGCCGGGAACCCGACAGGCTCCTTCAAGGCCCGCGGCCTCTCGATGGCTGTATCCATGGCGAAGGCGCTCGGCGCCACCGACGTTTGCCTGCCCTCCGCCGGCAATGCCGGCAGCGCGCTCGCGGCCTACGCCGCGGCCGGCGGGCTCAAGGCCCACGTGTTCCTGCCGCGCGACATCTCGAAGCTCTTCGTGATGGAGACCGAGGCCTACGGCGCCCACGTGGAGATGGTCGACGGCCTCATCACCGATGCCGGACGCGTATGCGCGGCCCAGGCGAAAGAGCGCGGCTGGTACGAGTGCGCGACGCTCAAGGAGCCCTACCGCGTCGAGGGCAAGAAGACGATGGGCTACGAGATCGCCGAGCAGCTCGGCTGGACGCTGCCCGACGCGATCCTCTACCCGACCGGCGGCGGCACCGGCCTCGTCGGGATGTGGAAGGCCTTCTCCGAGATGGAAACGATGGGCTTCGTCGGCTCGAAGCGGCCCCGCATGTACGCGGTCCAGGCGGAGGGCTGCGCGCCGATCGTGAGAGCATTCCAGGAGGGCCGTGACGACGCGCCGCTCTGGGAAGGCGCCACGACCCACGCCCACGGCCTGCGGGTGCCGAAGGCGCTTGGAGACTTTCTCATCCTGCGCGGCTTGCGCGAGAGCCACGGGGCCGCGATCGCGGTGTCGGAAGCCGAGATCGTCGCGGGCGTGAAGGAGGCCGCCGCGGCCGAAGGCCTCTTCATGGCGCCCGAGAGCGGCGCGTGCGTCGCCGCGGCGCGCAAGCTCAAGGCCTCCGGGCACCTCTCCACCGACGACTCGGTCGTGCTCTTCGACACCGGCACCGGCTACAAGTACGTCGACAACATGGAGCCGCTCTGGTGACATGACGGAGCGCCTCCACCGACAGGATCCCTACCTGCTGGAGTTCGATGCCTCCATGGTGGCGCGGCGCGAGCATCAGGGCCGCCCCGCGGTGGTTCTCGACCGCACCGCCTTCTACGCCGAGAGCGGTGGGCAGCCCTGGGATACCGGGACCCTCGGGGACGCCCGGGTGCTCGCGGTGATCGAGGACGGGCCGGAGGTCCTCCACGTCCTCGATCGCCCCCTTGCCGGCGACCGCGTGCACGGCCGCGTCGACGCCGAACGTCGCCGCGACCACATGCAGCAGCACCACGGCCAGCACCTGCTGTCGAAGGCGTTCGTGGATGTGGCGCAGGCCGCGACCGTCGCCTTCCATCTGGGGAGCGAGGACACGACCGTCGACCTCGACCGCTTCATCGGGGGTGAGCAGGCTACGGTCGCCGAGCGGCTGGCCAACGACGTCGTCTGGCAAGCACGGCCGGTTCGTGTCGCCTCGCTGAGCGCGGACGAAGCTCGAGCCGCCGGCATGGAGCCGCCCGAGGGTGTCGAGGTCGACATCCGTGTCGTTGAGGTCGAAGGCTTCGACCGTCAGCCCTGCGGCGGAACGCATCCGCGCACCACGGCCGCGGTCGGCGTGGTCGTGATCACCTCGCTCGAGCGCTACAAGAGCGGCACACGCGTGCGCTTCCTCTGCGGCGGTCGCGCTCTCGCGGCCTTCGCGCGGCGCCAGCGGATCCTCGACCAGCTCGTCGAGACGCTCTCGGCCCCGCTCGACGAGGTCGCCGCCGCTGCCCGCAAGGCCAGCGACGATCTCGCAGCCTCGGAGCGGCGTGCGAAGGGCCTCCTCGAACGCGCCCTCGAGGGAGACGCGCGGCGGCTGCTGGCCGAGACCCAGGGTAATGGCCCTGCCCCGACGCCGGCCTCCCCGGCGGTCGTCGTCGCCAGCTTCGACGGCTGGCCGGCCGAGGATCTGCGTGTCCTCGCGACGCGCCTCGTGGCGCTCCAGCCCGCGATTGCGTTACTCGGCAGCCGCTCCGACAAGGCCCACCTGGTGTTCGCGCAGTCCGAGGGCCTGTCGCACGACGTGCCCGCGCTGCTGAGGGTCGCAGTCGAGCACCTCGGCGGCCGCGGCGGCGGCCGCGGCAACCTGGCCCAGGGCGGCGGCGACCGCGTCGAACAGCTCGATGAGGCTCTGGCCCGCGCCCGCGCCGCGTTGGCGACCCGCCGATGACGCGCTGCGGCCAGTGCAGCTCCTTCGATGTAGACTCCACCGCCACTCAATCCCGCCACGCGAGCACGGACGCGCTTCCGCCGTACGTCACGCTGGTCCTCGCCGTGCTGCTCGTCTCGGTGGGCGCGATCCTGGTTCGCCTGGCCGAAGCGCCGCCGCTCGCGGTGTCCTTCTACCGGATGGCGATCGCTTCGTTGATCCTGTGGCCCTTCGCCTGGGGCAACACGCGCCGCTCCTGGCCGGCGCTCGCGCGCCGCCCCCGGTGGCTGCTCGTAGCCTCCGGCGTGGCGCTCGCGCTTCACTTCGCGACCTGGATCGCGAGCCTGAGCTACACCTCGGTGGCCGCATCCGTGCTGCTCGTCAACACGGCGCCGCTCTTCGCGATCGTCCTGTCGCGGCTGTTCCTCCACGAGAAGCCGCCGCTCGCCGTCCAGGCCGCGATCCCGATCGCGATGGCGGGAGCAGCGATGATCGCGCTCGGCGACTCGACCTCCTCGCCGGCCTCGCCCTTCGGCAACCTGCTCGCGGTCGGGGGAGCCGTGACGCTCGCGATCTACCAGGTGGTCGGCCGGGGGCTGCGCGACACGTTGCCGCTCAAAGCCTACGTGCTCGCCGTCTGGGGCACGGCGACGCTCACGCTCGCCGCGATGATGGCGGCCTTCGGGACGCGTTTCGGCAACTACTCCGAGAGAACATGGCTGCTCTTCGTCGCGCTCGCCGTCGTGCCGACGCTCGGGGGCCACGGCCTCGCGAATCGCGCGCTCCGATCGCTTCCCGCGCCGACCGTGGGCTTGTTCCTGCTGGGCGAGCCCGTGATCGCATCGGTGCTGGCCTTCGCGATCTTCGGTGAGACGCCGGGGCCCGCCACGCTCGCCGGTGGGGCCGTGGTGTTGGCCGCGCTCGCCCTGGTGCTGACGCGGCGCGCCTGAAGCGCGCGCTCCTTTAGCCGTTCGACGTCACTGCAGCCGGTAGAGCGCTCCCCACGACCCCGAGGCGACCGGGCGGCCAGGCTGCCACGGGCGCGCCGAGCCAGGGTGCGCGGCCGCTTCACGCGCGCCCCAGAACAAGTGGCTCGCTCCGACCGCGTGCGCGTCGTCCAACCAACCAGCGTCGCCCCGCAGCAGGCGCTCGAGCCTCGCCTGGGTCGACGCGGACTCGAGGCCGTGGCTCCAGAGGTGCCCGGGGTAGCCCGCCACGATCGGCCGTCCACAGAGGGCCACGGGGTGATTGAACGTCTGCGCGGTGGCGACCCGCGTCGTCGGGACGGCCGCGAGGGCTTCGCACACCGCCGCGTACTCCGAGCGGTCGAGCAGCTCGAGACGCGGGAGGCGCCCGATGCACGCCCAGAGCACGCTCTGCAAGCCCGAGGCGAAGAGCAGAGCCAGCACGACTGCGCGCAGGCCGGGTCGCAAGCGGATCAGGATCAGGCTGTCGAGGGCCGGCAGCATCAAGACGTAGCACCAAAGCATGACCTTCGTGTTGTCCCAGGCCCAGGGCGCGAGCCGCACGAAGAACAAAAGCGCGAAGACCGAAAGCGCCGGCACGAGGACCAGAAGCTCCTCGTGCCGCCGCGCGCGGGCGGCGACCACGAGCGCCGCGACGGCGAGCGGGAGCCACAGGCCGAAGTTGCGGGCCAGGAAGACGAGCGGCGCCTCCTCGCCGATCACCCATCCCGGCGCCCAGCCGACGAGCGCCGCCGCGCGAAGGCCGTCCGTGACCTGGAGCACCGCCCACGTAGCCGGTAGCAGCGCGACCGCCAGGCTCGGCAGGACCAGGCGAAGGCGAGAGCTGGCGATCGCCCACGAGGCCCCCACGACCGAGACGAACGCGAACGTGTGCAGGTGGATGAGCGGCAGGGCGCCCCAGAGGAGGCCCAGTGCCCAGTCGGGGAGTCGCGTCGGCTCGCCGCGCAGCAGCCGGGCGCGCCAGCTCCCGAGCAGGACCAGCCCCACGGGCAGCGCGAGCAGGAAACCACGTTGCGGCACGAACAGCGCCAGGAACAGGTTCTTCCACGCGACGGTCGCATCCACGTCCGCGAGGCGGAGCGTCACGAGCGCCGGCAGGCCCGCGAGGCCTCCCGCGAACAGGAAGCCCGCCACGGCGAAGGCTCCACCCCAGCGACGCAGCGCGAGGGCCGCGAGCGCTGCCCCCGCGAGGCCCATCGCGGGCAGGACCGCCTCCAGGCTCAGGCCGATCCGAACGAAGACAGCCGTCAGGAGATCGACGCCGAGCGGATAGCGCAGCCGGTCGTGCGTGAGGATCGGGTTCTCCGGCCAGAAGGGCGCACCGGACGCGAGATGCTGGATGTAGGTCCAGTGCAAGGGCAGGTCGCCGTAGTTGTAGGGAAGCAGGGTGAGAAGGAAGCCGTCGCGTTCGAAGACGAGCCCGCCGAACTGCCGCAGCGACACGAGCGCGAAGGCGCCGAGTGTCAGCTGCTCCCACCGGGTCCATGGCTCACCCTGCCCGGGGCCGGGCGCGACGCCGCGGACGGCCAGCAGGCCCAAGGTCGCTCCGGCGACGAGCGCTGCGGCGCCTGGACCCGGACTCAGGCAGCCCGTGATCCACGCGAGAAATGCCGCCACGAAGGTGGCGACCGATCCGAACGTGACGCCTCCCACCAGGACCGCCTCGGATCGGCTCACCGGAGCGGTCGATTCGCTCGACGGGTCAGTGGTCCTCCACAGGCCGTCCACGGCTCGGGCCCGATTTTCCGCGTACCTTCCACAGGGTTATCCACCGCCGACGGGCGTTTTTCCACCGCGCGCCCCCTCGTTTTCCACCGTGCGATCCTCGTTTTGCACAGGCACCCGGTCGTTTCTCCGCAGGACATCCACACGTCGTCCACAAGTCGGAGGCCACTCTTGCACAGTTCCCCCACAGGAGACCCGCGCCTTCTCCACAGGATTTCGACAGAGCGCTCAACCGCGCTCGGCCCTCGGGCCGAGCCACGCCATCGCGAAGACGAGACCGGCCAGCAGGATGCCCGCCATCGACGGGAGCCACTCGGCAGTCGGCCGGCCGGACAGCGCCCTCAGCAGGACCAGGGTCGTCACGATCGACACGGCAATCGCGAGGCGCGCGTGGCGCGCACCGGGACGGCTCGAGAGCAGTCCCACCACCAGCGGCACGAACAGGGCCGCGGTCATCACGCCATAGAAGAGCCGCAGCGCCGACGCCACCGAGGGCAGCAGCAGAGCGAGCCCGACACTGAGCGCGCCGCCGGTGACGGCCGCGAGGCGGCCTACACGAAGCAGCTCCGCGTCGGTCGCGCGCGGCCGCAGCAGCGCCTGGAACAGGTCGCGGCTGAGCGACGTCGAGAGCATGAAGAGAACCGCGTCGGCCGTCGAGATCTCGGCGGCGAAGAGTGCGGCGAGGGCGAGGCCGCCGAGCCACGGAGGAAGCACTGTCGTCGTGAGGCGAGGCAAGGCCAGCTCGGGGTTCGCGAGACCTGGCTCGGCGGCCCGCATCGCCATGCCGAACACGACCGGCACGAAGGCGAACACGGCTAGTGCCGCGGCGTTGCCGAGGGCGGCGGCACGGGCGGCGCCCGCAGACCGGGCAGCGAAGCATTTCTGGTTCAGGCCCGGCGAGACGATGAACGAAGGCACGAACACGACCGCCAGGCCGAGGATCCCGGGCAGACCCATGCCAAAGAAGCTCCCGAACGAGCCGGCCGCATCGGCGCCGGCCGCCACCCGCATTCCTGCCCAGCCGCCCGCGGCAGACCACGCGAACGGGATCGCGAGCGCGAATCCGACGAGAAGGGTCACGAGCTGCAGCAGGTTGACGACGGCGGCGGCCTGCATGCCGCCGCCGCTGAAGTAGGCGACCAGGATCGCCGCCGACGCCAGCGCTCCGACGACGCGTGGCGTGCCGGCGATCACCTCGAACGCCCACGCCATGGCGAGGAGCTGACCCGCGAGAAGCGCGAGCGTCCCCACCCACAGCACCACCGCGATCAGCACCCGCACGGAGCGGTCGAAGCGCCACTCGAGGAAATCCCCCACCGTCAGGAACTGATGCTCCGCGGCGAGACGGTAGAAGCGCGGCGCGACCACGAGCCCCAGCAGCAGGCAGCCGATCGCCGCCGAGCCCGACCACCACCAGGCGGACAGCCCGTGGCGGTAAGCGAGGCCGGTGGCGCCGACGGTCGAGCCCGCCCCGATGTTCGCCGCGAGAAGCGTGGCGAACACCATCCTGCCCGAGAGCGACCGGCCCGCGACGAAGAACTGGCTCGAGCTGCTGACGTGCCGAGAAGCCCAGCTGCCGACTGCGACGAGGGCCGCGCCGTAAGCGAGCAGCAGTACGAGCGTGGGGCTCACGCGGGCCGGGCCCGCCTCATACCCGCACCGTCGGGTCGAAGAGCTTCTGATGCTCGTCCACCGCGAAACGGTCGGTCATTCCCGCGATGTAGTCGCACACCGCGCGGTGGACTCCGCCGCGCCGGACCTGCTCCTGGAAGTGGGGCGGGAGCTGACCCGGCTCGTTGATGTACGACAAGAACAGGTCGCGCAGGATGCGACCCGCCTTGTCGCCCATCCGCACGACACGGTAGTGGCGGTACATGTTGTGCAGCAGGAACTGCTTCAGCTCCCGCACGCGGTCGGCCATCCCTTCCGCGTAGCCCACGAGCCTTCGGCCCGCACGCCGCACATCGTCCGTCGACTGGACGCGCGCCGCCTCGAGGCTCGCCTGGGTCGCCTCGATCAGCTCGCGGACGCAGCGGTCGATGATGAAGCGCACCACCTGGTGCCGCTCGATGCGCTCGTCGCCGAGCCGGCGCGAGAGCGCGTGGTCGTGAGCCTCGCGGAACAGCGCCACCTCCCGAATCGCCTCGACGCTGAACATGCCCGAGCTCAGGCCGTCGTCGACGTCGTGGTTGTTGTAGGCGATCTCGTCGACGTAGTCGACGAGCTGCGCCTCGAGCGTCGGCGGCTCGCCGGGCGCGTACTCCTCGGGCGCCTGTGCGTCCGAGTCCGGGCGGTGCTTGATGATGCCCTCGCGCACCTCCCAGGTCAGGTTCAGCCCCGGGAAGTCGGGGTAGCGCCGCTCCAGCAGCTCCAGGATGCGCAGCGTCTGGCGGTTGTGCTCGAAGCCCCCGTGCTCGCCCATCAGCTCGTTCATCACGCGCTCGCCGGAGTGTCCGAAGGGCGTGTGTCCGAGATCGTGCCCCAGCACGAGGCACTCGGTCAGCTCTTCGTTCAGGCCCATCGCGCGCGCCACCGTGCGGCCGATCTGCGCGCCCTCGAGGCTGTGCGTCAGCCGCGTGCGGTAGTTGTCGCCCTCGTGGTTGACGAAGACCTGGGTCTTGTACTCGAGGCGGCGAAACGAGGAGCTGTGCACGACCCGGTCGCGGTCCCGCTGGAAGCAGGTCCGCATCGCGTGCTCCTGCTCCGGGTGGCGCCTGCCGCGGCTCTCGGCGCTGCGCATCCCCCATGGCGCGAGCATCTTCCCCTCGCGCTCTTCCTGGGCCTTGCGATCCACCAGCGCCATCGCCGGGAGCCCCTAGCCTCGCCCCACGCCAGTCCTACGTGGCGACGGCGAGTTGCAGCACGTAGTGAACGACGGCGCCCTTCGACTCGGGCACCACGAGCCCGCCCGAGTGGAGCGCCATGATCGCGTAGACCGCGCTCATCTCGGCGTCGGAATCGGCGCTGAAGGCCTCGGTGACCACGGGCGCCCCGACGGCGGCCGCGCCCTCGCCCACCCAGACGTGAACGCGGACGAAGTTCTCCTCGGGGCCGGCGTAGACCCCGATCACAGGGATCATCGAGCGCTCGAGCGCCGCCGCCTCGCAGCGCGACACGAGCGTCGCAACCGCGAAGCGCAGCAGCGTCGGGTCGCCGGTCACCGCCGGGGTCCCGGCCACGACCGTCAGCGTGACCCCGGGAACCCGCAGCGGAGCGAGCACGTCCTCGAGCTGCACCGCCGCCCGCCGCGCGGTCCCGCCCGGCAGCCGCGTCAAAAGCGACGCGATCGCGGCCGCCGACGCGCGCGACACGGCGCGCATGCGGTCGACACTGGCCTTGGCCTCGCGCGCTGCCGCCGCCTCGAGCGGGCCCGCCAGGATCCGCCCCAGGAAGCCGACGTGGTCGAGCGTATCGGCGTGAGGCAGCGTCATGTGCGGCCGGTAATACAGGATGGCGAGGGCGAGCACGCGCTCCGCCGAGCGCAGCGGCACGAGCGCCACCGACTCGAACACCGGCTCGCTCTCGGCGAGCGCGGCGGCGAGCTCGGCCATTGCACGGCCGTCCTCGAGCCGGGCCTCGGCGAGGTCGCGCAGCTCGTGAAGGTGCACGGCGCCCCAATGGGTCCGCGCCAGCGGGTCGCTGACGAGCGGCGGCAGCACCATGATCTGCGGCGGGTCGGTCGTCGTCAGCAGCAGGCTGGCGTTGGCCGCGTCGGCCGAGCGCATCAGGATCGAGAGGATGCGCTGCGCCCGGTCCTCGACCTCACCCTCCCCGGCCGGCTGCTCGGCGAGCTCGAGCGCGAGCTTGAGCTCCGCGAGCCGCGAGCGCGCGATGTTGCGCTCCTCGCGCAGGTCGCCAACCCGGACTCCGAGCTCGGTCGAGGCCTGGGCGTAGGACTCGGCCAGCACGTCGCTCGAGCGCGCGTCGGGCGCGCCATGCGAAACCTCCTCCGGCATCGCCAGCTTCAGCAGGTGGCGCGCCGAGGCCTCGTCGCCGAAGAGCGCTTCCTCGGGCAGGTCGACGGTGACGACCTCCTCGTCGCTCTCGCCGCCCCGAAGCTGCGCCGCGCCGAACATCGAGACGATCGTCTGCTGCGTCCAGTCCGCGAGTGATTGGTCCGGCGGCAGCGCGATCGCAGCGTGGCGCCGCGACAGCTCCTCGAGCGTCACGCGGATGATCTCGGCAAAGGTCTCGAGCACCCCCTCGCCGCGCGTGGCAACCGCCCCGAAGGCCGGGCAACGCCGGGCGTTCAGGCCGCGCTCGAGAGCCTCCATCTCCATCACGTCGGGCAGATCGCGCTTGTTGTATTGCATCACCATCGGGATCGTCGCGGGATCGAGCTGCTGCGCGAGCAGATGTCCCTGCAGCTCCCGGTAGCTCTGCTGGTTCTCGTGCCAGCGGTCGGTCGCCGAGTTGGCGACGAACACGACGCCGTCCGACCCACGCAGCACCACGCGGCGGGCCGGAGCGTAGATGGCCTGGCCGGGGACGGCGGCGAGCTGGAAGCGCAAGTCGTAGCCCATGAAGCCGGACGATTTGAGCGGCAGCAGGTCGCACAGGATGGTGCGGTCCTGCTGCGAGTTCACCGAGACGAACTCGCCGCGCCGCCCGTGCCGGGCGCGCTCGTAGAGCACCTTGAGATTCGTCGTCTTGCCGCCGACCGCCGGGCCGTAGTAGGCGATCTTGACGCGGATCGTTCGCTCTTGGCGGTTGAACTCGACCATGGTCTCGAGGTTCGACGAAGCGCCCGAACTCTAGCAGATCGCGCCACCGTTTGCCTCGTCCGCGAGCGGTCTGCTAGACTTTTCGTCTCTGTCGGGCCGCTAGCTCAGCTGGGAGAGCGCCTGGTTCGCAATCAGGAGGTCGGGGGTTCGAGCCCCCCGCGGTCCACCAAGTCAGCCAACGATGTCGTCGTGCCGCGGTGCGTCCGGTCTCTTCAAGGCGCTTCGGCACCTGGCGGAGCACGGGCCAGCCGGACGGGGCACTCTGTCCCGTGCGACAATGCGCGCGGGAAGACAGCGGCTTTGCCCAAGATCCTGATCGTCGACGACGAGCCTGGGATCCGATTTGGGGTCCGGGATTTCCTCGAAAGCGAGGGCCTCGAGGTCGAGGAAGCCGACTCGGCCGCGGCCGCGGAGAAGGCCGTTCGCGAGTTCCACCCCGATGCGATGGTGCTCGATCACATGCTGCCCGACGGCACCGCGCTCGAGCTCTTGCCGCGGATCCGTGAGATCGATGCCACGCTGCCGGTCGTGGTGCTGACCGGCCACGCCACGATCGACCTCGCGGTGCGGGCGGTGAAGGAAGGCGCCGACCAGTTCCTGGCGAAGCCCGTCGAGCTGCCGGCGCTTTTGGTGCTGCTGCGGCGCCTGTTGGAGAGCCAGCGCGAGAAGCGGCGCCAGCTGGCTGGACGAGCCCGCCAGGCCCGCGAGGCGCTCGACCCGTTCACCGGCAGCTCGCCCGCCATGCGCCTGCTGGCGGAAGACGCGCGCAAGCTCGCCGCCTCGAGCAGCCCGGTGCTGATCGAGGGCGAGACCGGCAGCGGCAAGGGTGTCCTCGCGCGCTGGCTTCACCGCAACGGTCCGCGCGCCGACGAGCCCTTCGTCGACATGAACTGCGCGGGTCTCTCACGGGAGTTCCTCGAAACCGAGCTCTTCGGCCACGAGAAGGGCGCCTACACCGGCGCCGTCAGCGCCAAGCAGGGGTTGCTCGAGGTGGCTCACCGCGGGGTGGTCTTCCTCGACGAGATCGGCGACCTCGACCCGCAGGTCCAACCCAAGCTGCTGAAGGTGCTCGAGGAGAAGCGTTTCCGGCGCCTCGGCGAGGTGCGCGACCGCCAGGTGGACGTGCAGCTCGTCGCCGCTTCGCACCAGAACCTCCCGCAGCTCGTCCAGGAGAAGAGGTTCCGCAGCGATCTTTATTTCCGGATCAGCACCATTCCGCTGCGCGTGCCGGCGCTTCGCGAGCGCAGCGAGGACATCCCCGTGCTCGCGCGCCAGCTGCTCGCGGGTCTCGCGAACGATCTGGGCCGCCGCGCGCTGCGGCTTTCCCTCGAGGCGGAGCGCGCGCTCACCGCATACTCGTGGCCTGGCAACGTGCGCGAGCTGCGCAACGTCCTCGAGCGCGCCGCGCTGCTCAGCGGGCGGGACGCGCTCGAGCTCTCCGACCTGCGCTTTGAAACCCCGGGCGCGCTCCACGCGGCCGGTGCCGCAGCCAGCGCCCCCGCCGAGGGTTCTTCCTCGCACCTGACGCTCGACGAGCTCGAGCGGATCCACATCGAGCGGGTGCTCCAGGAGCTCGGGGGGCGCGTCACGGAAGCCTCCCAGCGCCTGGGGATCCCGCGCAGCACGCTCTACCAGAAGATCAAGCGTTACGGCCTCGGCCTGCCCCGCTCGTCCTGAAGCGGCGTCTGGGATCTGGAGCGCTGTCCCGGACCTGGAAAGATGCTCGCCGCCGGCGGGCTTGCCGTGAAGAGGGGCACCACAACCCCTTGGGTGGCGCGGGCATGCGACCCGGCCGCAGCATCGAGCGGAACTGGCATGGCTCGTGCTGGATCCTTTGGCCGTGAACGGCGGGCCTGGGCGCCTCCTGATCGTCGACGACGAGGCCGCGATCCGCTTCGCGCTCGTCGAGTACTTCCGAGGCTGCGGCTGGTCGGTGGACGCCGCGGCGGAGAAGGAGGAGGCGGAGGCGCTCCTGGCCTGCACGGCCTACTCGGTCGTGATCGCGGACCTCCGGCTCACGGGCATTCACGGTGTCGAGGGGCTCGACATCGTCCAGTGGTCGCGGCACCTGCGCCCCGAGACGCGCGTGGTGCTGCTGACCGGCAACGCGACGCCCGAGATCGAGGCCGAGGCGCGGCGCCGCGGCGCCGACGCTTTTCTGCAGAAACCGCTGCCGCTGCCGCAGCTCGAAGCCATCGTCGACGGGCTGGTCGCCAAGGCCTCGTGAGAGCCTTCTCGCTGCCGATCGTGTGTGCGTGGTGCGAGCGTGTGCGCACCGGCGCCGGACGCTGGGAGGAGGCAGGCGCCCCGCCTGTCGCCGACGAGGCCACCCACGGCATTTGCCCCGAGTGCCTGGTGGCGCAGAAACGCGAAGCCTCCTTGGCCATGGAGTGCCGGTGAGCGCCCAGGCCTCAGGTACGGGGACGCTCCGCTCCGCGAGACGTTGATCTCGGCGGACGCCCGGGCGCTGGCGTAGCGGCAAGGACGGTCGTCGGCTCGAGCGGCAGCTCGACGCAGGCGGCCGTTCCCTTGCCCTGTCCCTCGGACTCCAGCCACACGCTGCCGCCTTGCGACTCGGCGATCCGCTTGACCACCGCGAGGCCCACGCCCGATCCCTCGCCGCGCGGATCCAGCCGCTCGAATACGTCGAGCACGCGATCGCGGTGGCGCGGGTCGATGCCGATCCCGTCGTCCTGCACCACGACGACGACGCGGCCGTCCACCGGCGCGCGCCCCAGCACTCGCACCGGCCTTCCACACCCGAACTTGAGCGCGTTGTCGAGCAGGTTGTGGAACACCTGCACCAGCCGGGCGCGGTCGCCGAACACGATCGGCAGCGAAGCAGCGACCTCGACGGCGCTCTGCGACGCGGCGAGTCGCTCGGGCAGCAGCCGCAACGACTCCTGCACCAGCTCGGAAACCGGCACCGCCGCCGGCGGGCCCACTGCCCGGCCTGCGCGTGACAGCTCGAAGAGCCGGTCGAGAACGCGCTGCAGCCGTCCCACCGCCTCCGTGATGCGGGCCGCATCGGAAGCCAGCCGGTCAGCGCGGCCCTCGCGCGCGTCCTTCTCGAGGTAGTCGGCAAAGCCGCGGATCGTCACGAGCGGTGCCTTGAGGTCGTGGGTGACCGCGTAGCCGAAGCGCTCGAGCTCCGCGTTCTTGGCCTCGAGCTCGCGGATCAGCGACTCGCGCACCCGCTCCGCCTTCTTGCGTTCCGAGATGTCGCGCACCGCGACCACCCGCAGCACCTTGCCCCGGTACGGAAACGAGCGTGCCTGGATCTCGATCGGGATCCGACTTCCATCACGCCGCAAACACTCGACCTCGTAGACGCCAGCGTACTCGGCCAGCAGGTTGCGGTAGACGGCCTCGCGGTGCTCGGGTGCTATGAGCTCGAGGCCGTCCCGGCCCGCGAGCTCGTGCCAGGAGAAGCCGCTGAGCTCGCTGAGCGCATGGTTGACGTCGACGATCCGGCCGCCGTCGTGCACCAGGATCGCCTCGAAGGCCGCCTCGGACAGTCCACGGAAGCGTTCCTCGCTGTCCCGCAGCTTCTGCTCCGCCTCCTTGCGATCGGTGATGTCGAGCAGCAGGCCGAGCACGCGGTCAGGACCCACCGTAGATGCGTGCACCAGGCAGCTGCGGACCGAGCCGTCGCGGCGCCGGATCTGGATCTCGTTGCTGCCGGCCCCGAGCGCGATCAGGCCCAGCAGGCGCTCCGCGAGCTCCGGCGCGTCGCCCTCGGCGAGCAGGTCCGCGATCGACATCGAGACGAGCTGCTCGCGCGCGTGACCCGTGAGCGCGCAGGCGGCGCCGTTCACCTCGAGGTAGCGGCCGCGGGCGTCCGAGACGAAGAGCGCCAGCGGCGAGGCCGTGAAGTAGGCCCGGTACAGATCGCCGCTCTCGCGCAGGGCGGCCATCGCGCGCAGCCGCTCGACGGCGCCCGCCACGTGGCTCGCCAGGATCGCGAGCAGCTCGACGTCCGCCTCGCCGAAAGCCGCCTCACGCGCGCTCTCGGCGTCGAACACCCCGAGCACGCGCTCGCCCACCGTGAGCGGTACGCAGATCTCCGAGCGTATCCGCGGGTCGAGCGCCAGGTAGTCGGGCTCACGTGAGGTGTCTTCGACGCGGCGGGCGAGACCGCTCGCCGCCACGCGCCCCACGATCCCCTGCCCGAGCGGGATCGGCGCGAGCGCCTGGGCCGGCTGGCGCGAGTGGAAGGAGCGCGCATGGCGCAGCACGCCCTCCGACGCGTCGAGCAGCAGGAAGCCGCAGTTCTCGGGGTGGAACGACTCGCGCAGCAGCTTGGTGGCCGCCGCGAGCAGCGCCTCCTCGTCGGGCGCGTCGGCGGCCGCCTCGGCCAATTCGGCGATCAGCCGCTGCCGCTCGAGGCTGCGGCGCAGCCCCTCCTCGCTCCGCAGTGCGCGACGCTCGGCCGCGTCACCGCCGCGGCCGCGCCAGCGCGCGGCGATCGCGCGAATCGCGCCGCCCGTCCGCTCGCGCACCGTCACCGGCTCACCGCCCGTAGCCGCACCTTGACGACCGCTCCGCCATCGGCGTGGTTCTCGGCGCTGACGTCACCGCCGTGGTCGTACACGATGCGCTTGACGATCGACAGCCCGAGGCCGGTGCCGCCCCTGCGCCGCGTGAAGAACGGCTCGAACAGCCGCGGCAGGTCGGCCGGGTCGAAGCCGGGACCGGAGTCCTTCACCGAGCACTCTACGAAACCCAAGCCGCCGTCGCCGGCCAGCAGCAGGCTCACGTCGACCCGGCCGCCCGGCGGCGAGAAATGAACCGCGTTCTCGATCAGGTTCTGGAGCACCTGCGACACGCGCGCGCGGTCGGCCAGCACCGGCGGCGCCCCGACCCGTCGCGGCCAAGAGATCTCCACCGACTTGCGTCGCGCGAGCTGACCGCAGGCCGAGACGGCGGCCTCGACCACCTCCTCGACGTCGCACTCGCTGAAGTCCGGCCGGCTGGGCCGGCCGAAGTCGAGCAGATCGCTCATCAGCCCCGTGAGGCGCACGATCTCGCCGCGCAGCACCGAGAGGTAGCGCTCGTGCCCCTCGATGTTTCGGAAGCGCGACTCGAAGGCGTCGAGCGTCGCCGAGATGCTGAAGAGCGGGTTGCGCACCTCGTGAGCCACGCCGGCGACGATCGAGCCAATCTCGGCCATCGTCTCGCTTTGCCGCAGTTGCTCCTTGAGGCGCACCGTCTCGGTGACGTCCTGGAAGTTCAGCACGGCGCGGCCGCCGCCCTCCCCGCCCGCGGCGAGGGCTCGCGCGCTGACCATGAAGGTGCGCTGCGTGAGCGCGTCGTTCACCTCGCGCGCCGCGGGAAGCGCTCCCTGGCCGAGCGACGCCACGAGCTCGCCGAGCGCCGCCCAGGGCTCGCCGGGTCCCAGCTTGACGAGCGGGGTCTCTATCAGCTCCGCCCACCCGGGCCGACCCGAGTACTCGACCGCCGTGCGGTTGACACGCTGGATACGGCCCTGCGCGTCCACGACCACCACCCCCTCCGGCAGGCCGTCGAACGCCTCGCGCCACTCGAAGGCGGCGCGCCTCAGGTCGGCCTCGAGCCCGCGCCGCTCGGTGACGTCCGTGCCGGTGCCGAGCACGTAGGTCACGGCGCCCGAAGCATCGAACACCGGCCGGTTGATCCAGGCGATCAGCCGCCGCTCGCCCGAGCGCGTTTGCCACTCGGTCTCGTCGGTCGCCGGCAGGCTGAGCAACGCCTCGTCGCCGCGGTAGTAGCGGGCGACCGTTTCGCGCGTCTCGTCGGGGTGCAGCACCTCCCAGAAGGCGCGTCCGCGCAGCTCCGCTTCGCTCCAGCCGCTCGCCTGCTCGCAGGCGCGGTTGAAGCGCACGATGCGCCCGCGCGGATCCACCACCACCACCAGCGACGCCACCATGTCGAGCAGGCTGTCGGCGAAGACGCGCTGCCGCTCGAGCTCGCGCTCGGCCCGCAACCGCTCGATCTCGGCCGCGGCGCGGGCAGCGAAGACCTGCAGCACGCCCTCGGGTCGCACCATCTCGTCGAGCGGCCGGTCGTGGATCGCGTTGACGAGGCCGAGCAGCTCGCCCGTCGAGGCGCGCAGCACGACGCCGACGTAGCTCTGCGCCCCCATGCGCTTCAGGCCCTCGTCCTCCGGATAGCGCTCCGCCACGCCGCCGCGGATGTGGCACACGCTCCCGTCGAGGACGTTGCCGCAGGGAGTCCCTCTGAGGTCGTACTCGGACGCGGGCATCAGGCGGCCGTCCACCGAGCGAGCGAGCGTGCGCACCCGCCCAGGGCCGACCAGCTCCGCCACGGAGGCGTATTTGACCCGCAGCGCGCGCGCCAGGCGCAGCACCAGCTCGCCGAAGAGGGCGTCGCCGCCCGTGGCCGTGGTGCCCGCCACCAGATCGCCGAGCGCCTGCTCGACACGGCGATGGCGCACGGCACGCTCGGCCATGTGCGGCAGGTCCGCTAGGGCCGTCTCGCTCTTCACCACGTAGTCGACCGCCCCGGCGCGGATCGCCTCGACCGCGACACGTTCGCTGCCGTGGCTGGTCATGATCACGACGGGTGGCATCGCGCGAACCGGCTCGCTGCGGAGCAGGTCGAGGCCTTCGCCGTCCGGCAGTAGCCAGTCGGCGATCACGAGATCCGGCGGTGTCGAGCCGCGCAGCTCCGCGCGGGCCGCGTCGACGGTCTCGGCCACCGTGACGTCGAAGGCGCCAGCCTGGCTCGCGAAGGCCCGGCGGGCGAGCTCGGCGTGGCCGGGCTCGTCCTCGACGAGCAGCACGCGGAGCGGCTCGGCGATCAAGCCGTCCTCGCCGCGTCCAGCAACGGGACCGCTCGAGTCTCGAAGCGGGACGGAGCTGGCAGAATCCAGGCGGCGCGAGGATCCGCAACTCTCATGAAATCAATGCCATTCTACTCTTTCCACTCCGTCCGCGAGGCGGAAGCGGCCGTGGCATGTACGGTGCAGAAGCGTAGAACGTGCCAACGGACGCGACATTGCTCGACGCGCTCCTCGAACCGGGACGCCTGTCGGTCGTGTTCCAGCCCATTTTCGAGGTGGGCGCCAGCCGCTTGAAGCTCCACGGCCTCGAGTGCCTGATCCGCGGGCCGCGGGGAACCAACGGCGAGCGCCCGGCCGTGCTCTTCGAGTACGTGCGCCGGAAGCGGGCCGAGGCCGCGATCGACCGGGCCTGCGTGAGCGCCGTCCTCGCCGAAGCGGCAAAGCTTCCGGGCTCGCCGCTGCTCAACGTCAACGCGCACGCTTCGACGCTTGGCCGTGACCTCGGTTTCCCTGGCTTTCTGCTCGACCGCGCAGCCGCGGCCGGCATCAGCACCGACCGCCTCGTGATCGAGATCGTCGAGCACGCCCCGCCGCTCGACGTCCCCGGCTTCAGGCGCGCGCTCGCGGAGCTGCGCGAGGCGGGCCTCACGATCGCGCTCGACGACGTGGGCCTCGGCCAGTCGAACTACAAGATGATCCTGGACGTGCGACCCGACATCTACAAGCTGGACCGCTACCTGGTGGCCGGGGCGTGGAACGATCCCTACCGCCAGGTGATCCTCGACTCGCTCGCGCGCATGGTGCGCCGGCTCGAGGCGAGAGCGGTCGCCGAGGGCGTCGAGGACTCGCACGAGCTCGTCGCGGTCCAGGCCGCCGGGATCGACCTCGTCCAGGGCTTCCTGTTCGCGCGGCCGCTGCCGCGCGAGGAGCTGGTCGCGACGGGCGTCCTCGCGGGTCAGACACCATTGGTCGCCGCACCGTGACGCCGCGGCTTCTGCTCCTCGACGACGACGCCGCGATCGTCTCGGTGGTCAGGCGGTACTTCGACGGCAAGGGCTGGGACGTGGAGACATGCCTGGAGGCGAACGAGGGCCTGCGTCTCGTCGACTCCGAAAAGCAATTCGACGCCGTGGTTTGCGACCTTCACTTCACTCCCGCCCGGCTCTCCGAGGGACTCCGGATCATCGAGCGCGCGCGGCTGCGGCGTCCCCGCTCGGCCGTCCTGCTCTTCACCGGCGCTACGGAGCAGGGCGTCAGGGAAGATGCGCTGCGGCTCGGGGCGGACGAGGTCGTCACGAAGCCCACGCCGCTCGCGAGCTTGCACGACGCCGTGCTCCGTGCGATGAAGACACCGTGAGTCTGAGCGGCTCGGTCGAAGACCTTCCCCTGCTCGAGATCCTGCAGGTGGTTTCCTTCTGCCAGAAGACCGGCCACCTGACCGTTCGCAGCTCCAGCGGCGAGGCCGCTGTCGTGTTCGACTCGGGCCGAGTCGTCTCCGGATACGCATGGGACGTGCCGCCGCTGCCCCCCGACGACCCCGCGCCAGGCGCCGCCCGCGAGCGCGCGGTGCGCAAGCGGATCGTTCTGACCCTCGAGCGGCTGGTGCGGCTGCGCGAGGGCAACTTCGCGTTTCACTTGAGCCAGCAGGTGCCGATCGCGCTCGGCGGACGCGACCTCGCGGACGAAATGCTGCCGGGCGGCATCAACCCCGAGGAGCTGATGCTCGACCTCGCGAGGAAGCTCGACGAGGACCGGCGCGATGTCGCGGCCGCTCTCGACGCGTCGTTCGCGACTCCCGTCGGCGACCACGACCTCGGCCTCGAGGAGCTGTTCGAGGAGGCCCCCGCTCAGCACTCGGCCGAGAAGCCGCCCATGGCCGGGCCCGCGGTGCTGCTCGTCGACGACGAGCCGGAGGTCTGTCGCGTCGTCGGCGACCGGCTGGCGGCCGCGGGCTTCGGGGTGACGGTCGCGTCGAGCACGGCCGAAGCGCGCGGCGAGATGGACCGCCTCGGCGCGGGCCACGCCTCGTTCCTGCTGCTGGCGGACGTGGGGCTGCCCTCCGAGGTCGGCGCCTCCTTCCGCGGCGGGCTCGATGTCGCCCGCTACGCGACGGGCCTCGCGTCGCCGCCGCCCGTGCTGCTGATGGCGGAGGCGATCGACGAGAAGCTGCGCCGGAGCGCCAGGCGGGCCGGCGCTTCGCTCCTCGCGTTCAAGCCGGGGCTCTCGAAGCTCGATCCGCTCCAGTACGAAGCCGACCTGCGCGCCTTCGGCGACAAACTGGCGAGGCACCTGCTGCCCCGACTCGAGGGCCGCCGGGCCTTTTCCCGCCGCCCCGCCGCGAGCGCCGTCACGCTGCCCCCGAGCGCCGACGCCCTTGCCCGTGAAGCGGTGCTGCGGACGGCGCTCGCGGAGATGGGCGGGCATCCCGATCCCGACGTGGTCGCCTTCCTGCTGCTGCGCACGGCGCGGGCGTTCTTCCCACGAGTGGTGCTATTCCTGGTCAGGGACGAGCGGCTGCGCGGCCTCGCGGGCATCGGTCCCGTGGCCAACGGCACCAGCCTCGACCTGCTCGCCCGCGAGCTGCAGGTACCTCTCCGCCAGGCGTCGCCCTTCGCCGAGGCCGTAGCGTTCGGCCGCCCCTGGTCCGGGCCGCTGCCGAGTGACGGCCCGCTGCGCGCGCTGGTCGACCGTATGGGCAGCCTCGGGACCGTCGCGGCGGCGGTGCTGCCCGTGCGCGCGCATCACGAGACGATCGCGGTCGTGTACGGGGACGCGCCGGGCGGTGCGGCGCTCCCCGAGATCTCGGCCCTCGTCGCGTTCACGGAACAGGCGGGTCGGGCGCTTGACACGGCCCTTCACGACCGCCGCGCCCCGACCGAGCTCGCCTGCTAAGATCGCCGCCGCTATGCTGAGCGTGTTGCGCGGCGGCCGGAGCCTGTTCTCCGTTCTGCTCATCGGCCTCTACTTCCTGCTGATGAGCCCCGTGCTGCGCCTCGTCGTGATTCCGTGCCTCTGGTTGTTTCCGCGGCAGCGCTTCCGACTCGTGGGGTTGTTCATGAAGGCGATGAGCGGCGGGATGCTGGCGCTGCTTCGCCTGGGAGGCGCCCGCGCGCGACGGGTCGGGCGCGTGCCGACGGCGGAGCCGGTGCTGGTCGTTGCGAATCATCAGTCGCTCACAGACATCCTGCAGATCACCTTGATGTCGACGCCGAGCGTCCCCGCGTTCGTCGCGCGACGCCGCTATGCGCGCTTCGTGCCCCTGGTGTCGGCGTGCCTCCGCATGCAGCGCGCCCCTATCGTCGATCCCAGGCGCGACCCGGAGGGCTCCGTGGCCTCGATCCGCCGCGCCGCGCGTGAGCTGCCACACGGGATCCTGATCTTCCCCGAGGGCCACAGAAGCCGCGACGGCAGCATCCTGCCGTTCCGCAGCGCCGGCATCGAGAGCGTCCTCGGCGAACGGCTGACACCCGTCTACCTCGTGCTGAACGACGGAGCGTGGCGCGTGGGGCGGCTGTCCGATCTGCTGTTCCGGGCCTACCGGATCGACGCCTACTCGGAGGTGCTCGGCCCTTTCGAACCTCCGCAGGACCCGTCCGAACGTCCCGCGTTCGTTCAAATGCTGCGGGACACGCTCGTCGCCCGGCTCGACCAGCTTCGCTCGTCGTCGCGAGTCACCTGACTCCCCTGCTCCGTCCAAAGCGCGGGCAGTGCTACACTTGCCGCACACCGTGGAGGTGCGGATGGCACGACGGCTGGTGGTCGCGAGCCAGAAAGGCGGCGTTGGCAAGTCGACGGTCGCGCTGAACCTGGCCGTGGCGCTCGCCGAGCGCGGCCGCCGGACGCTGCTCGCCGACCTCGATCCGCAAGGCGCGATCGGGCTGTCGCTCGCCAAGGGCGACACGGAGCTCGCGGGCCTGGCCGAGTTGCTCTCCGGGGTCGTGAGCCCGCAGGAAGCAGTGGTCGCGACCCGCCTCCCGGGGCTGAGCCTGCTGGCGCGCGGGCGGCTCGACGCCACGGACGTCGAGTCGTTCGAGGCTGCCGTCGCCCGGCCGGAGGCCCTCGACGAGGTCTTCGGCGCATGCGAGAAGGGCTGCGACGTCGTCATCGTCGACACTCCATCGGGGCTCGGACGCGTGACGACGGCGGCGCTCGCATCCTCGCACTTCGCTCTGCTCGCGTTCCAGACCGAGAGCCTGGCGCTGCGCTCGGTGGGCCAGGCGCTCGCAGTGATCGAGCACCTTCAGGCCACCCGCAACCCGGGCCTGCGGCTCGTGGGGATCCTGCCGACGCTCGTGGAGCGCGAGCGCGCGGGCAGCCACGGCGTGCTGAGCGAGATCTGGAACAGCTTCCCGGACGCCCTCGAGACGGTCGTGCCGCGCAGCGAGGCCTTCGCACGCGCCAGCGCGCTCGGCATCCCGGTCGGCTTCCTGGGCGGCGACGCCGGGGGGCCAGAGGCGCGCCGCTTCGACCTGCTGGCCGACGAGATCGAGGGGCGGATGAGCCGCCTCGACGGCACGGAGAAGGTGCATGAAGCTCAACCCGCCCGCCAGCTCCTCTGACCTCGAGAAAGCCCGACAGATCGCCCGGCGGCTTCATCAGCACCGCCGCCGGGACGATCCAGGGGCGACCTCCTGGCCCTCCGAGGAGGCTCCCGTCCGGCCGCGGCTCTCGCCGCCACCGCTGCCGCCGCGCACGGCTGCGCCTCCTACACGCGAGACTCGGGGGCGGCCCGAGCCGCCCACAGCTCGACGTGAGCCCGAAGCGACCTTCAACCTGCCCGAGGCGCCGCCCTTCGAGCGCCCGTCCTGGCGCGAGCCCGGGGCGTTCGCGCCGGAGCCCGAGTCGCTCGAAGACCTCGCGGGCCCCCCCGCGGAACCGTCGCTGTTCGCGGTGGGGGAACCGCAGCTGACCTTGGAGCCCGCGCTGCCCGACGTCGACGTGGACGAGCCTCCCCTGTCGCCAGAGGAGATGGTCGGCGAGGCGGAGGCCTCCCCGCTCGACGCGCTCACTGACTCCGAGGCGTCCCCGTTCGACGACGCGCTGATCGACGCGTCCCCGTCCGAGGAGCCCGTGCCGCCCGCGTGGGACCAGATCGTGGAGACCTGCAGGGGCCTGGCTCAGGCCCGCGGCGCGATGCTCGTGGACCCCGCGGGCCAGGTGTTTTCCACGCGGGGAGACTGGCCCGCCCCCGGCCCGGAGGCGATCGCCACCAAGCTCGTGGCGATGATGGCCAAGACGCTGAAGGACGCGCCGACGCGGTCGATCTCGGCGCCGCTCATGGGCATGCACCTCACCGCGTGGCGCGTCCCGCTCCGCGAGGGCCTGGTGACGGCCGTTTTCATCGGAGCCGCTCCGGTGCGGGCCGACGCCCGTCCGGCGATCGACAACGAGATCCAACGCGGTGTGTGATGTGAGGGGTCAGGACCCCTTTCTTTCCATTGTCCGGCCGTCCGTTCCGTTGTCCGACCGTTCCCTCAGCGACGCTTTTTCGCGCGGTGCGAGGGTTGTGCGCCCCAGGGATCGTCAGGCCACGGGTGCCTGGGGTATCGCCCCCTGAGCTCCTTGCGCACCTCCGGATAGGTGCGGTCCCAGAAGCTGCGCAGATCGCGGGTGGTCTGCACGGGCCGCCCGTTCGGAGCCAGAAGCTCGAACACCACGGGCTCGCGCCGGGGGCCGATCCGAGGTGTCTCGGCGAGACCGAACAGCTCCTGCAGCTTCACGGCCGCGAACACCGAGCCGTCCTCCCGATAGTCGAGCGCGGCCGTGCGGCCGCTCGGCAGCACGAGGCGCTCGGGCGCCAGCCGCTCGAGCCGGCTGCGAGTGGCTGCGTCGAGCCAGCGCTCCGGGTCCTCGAGCGCGGGCAGGCTCGTGCGGCCTCGACAAGCGCCGATCACCCCGGCGTGAAGGTCGGCCGGGAGGTCCGCGAGACGCAGGCGGCGCCCAAGCCGCTCCCCCGCCTCGCCCAGGCCGCGGCGCTCCACGGCCTCGGCGAGAAGGCCGGCGGCGACCTCCGGATCAGGCGGGACGGGCCGCTCGGCGAGGACCAGTCGGTCGTACGAGTCGCGCGCCACGGCGCGGACCGAGCCCGAGGCCTCGTCGAAGCGGTGAACGATTTCGGTTCGCACGTCCGCGAGCCACGCGCGCTCCGCACGGCTCGCCACCCGGACGAGCGGCTCGCCAGCCGCGCCCGCCGCGCCGCCAGTGACCTCGAGCGCGAGCAGCAGCTCGCCCTCCCGCACGCCGCTTTCGCGGGCCAGGAGCGCGCCGGTGCCCGAGCTCAAAACGACCCGCGACGAGCCGCGCTCGCGACGGCGCGCCACGCGGTCCGGAAAGCCGGCGACGAGCGCCCGCAACAGACGCTCGTCGCCGCTGCTTGAGCCCGCGGCTTTTGGCACGAGCCGCTCGAGCTCACGCGCGGCCGCGCGCACGCCAGAAGGCGCGTCGCGCAGCCGGTCCGCCGCCGACAGCACGTCCGAGTCGGTCGTCGGCGTGTCGCCCCCCACCATCCCCTCCGTATGGCCAGCCAGCTTCCGGGGGCAAGCGGGCCGCCAGCCCTCGGCCAGGACCGCGCACACGGCCGAGGCCCGCGGACCACCGCCCGCCGAGAGCAGCACACGCGCGAGCCGCGGATGCACCGGCAGCCGGTGCATCGCCAAACCGTCCTCGGTCACCCGGCTCCCCCGGCAGGCGTCGAGCCGCTCGAGGAGCGTGATCGCGACCGCGAGCGCGTCGGCCGGCGGCGCCTCGAACCACTCGAACGACCACGGGTCGCCGCCCCACGCCAGCACGTCGAGAACGGGAGAGGCGAGGTCCACCCGCTCGAGCTCCGGCTCGCGCCGCGGGCGCAGGCGGTCGCGCTCGTCCCAGAGCCGAAGCACGCGGCCCGGTCCGGTGCGCCCGGCACGGCCGGCGCGTTGCTCCGCCGAATCGGCAGGGATCCGCTCCAGCTCGAGCCGGTCGAGCCCGCGTGACGGGTCGTAGCGCATCACCTTGTGCTGCCCGGTGTCGATCACGTCGGTCACGCCCTCGATCGTGAGCGACGTCTCCGCCACGTTCGTCGCCAGGATCAGCTTGCGATCGGCGGAGGCTGCGAGCGCTTGGTCCTGCTCCTCGCCGCTCAGCATCCCGTGGAGCGGGAGCACGCGCGCGGCCGCGGGGGCGCCGAGCTCGCCCTGCGCCCGGCGGATCTCGGGCGACCCTGGCAGGAAGCAGAGCACGTGGCCGCCCGGTCGTGCCAGCACCGCGCGCACGGCGTCGGCCAGCGAGGTGCGCGGCTCGTAGCGAACTTCGATGGGGTGCGGCCGGCTCGCGACCTCGATCACCGGACAGTCGTCGAGGAAGCGCGCCACCGGACCGGCGTCGAGCGTCGCCGACATGACGAGCAGTCGTAGATCGCCGCGGGCGCGCCACGCCTGTCGCGCGAAAGCCAACGCCAGGTCGGCGTGCAGGCTGCGCTCGTGGAACTCGTCCAGCACGATCGTGCGGAAGGCAGTCAACAGCGGGTCCGATTGCAGCCGACGCGTCAGCACGCCCTCCGTGGCCACGAGCAGGCGCGTGTCCCTTGCGAAGCGCTTCTCGAAGCGGACCTGGAAGCCTACTTCGTCGCCGAGCGTCCATCCCTGCTCCTCGGCGATCCGTCTCGCGATCGAGCGCGCAGCGATCCGGCGCGGCTGCAGCAGGAACACCGGCCCGTCGACTACGAGCGCTGGAGGCACGCGCGTCGTCTTCCCCGACCCGGGCGGCGCGACGAGCACCGCGGCGCGCGCCGCCACCAGCGCGTCGCGGACGGAAGCCACGTGGGCGTCGATCGGGAGGCTCGCGGGCATGCCCGCTGATGCTACCTTGCGCTGAGGCCGCGGCCCGGACGGAACGACGCGGCCCCTGCATCGTACACGCTCGTGGACCCCAGGCTCCGCCGCCGTCCGCTTGGCTGCAGGGCCGTCGCGGAGCCGTCTGGAGAACCCTGGGCCGGCCCGCATCGTAGACTCTTGCGCAAGCTCGGAGGCACGCGTGGCCAAGTTCCTGCTCTGGTTGATCCTGTTCGTGCTCTGCTGGCCGCTGGCGCTGCTCGCGCTAGTGCTGTACCCGATCGTCTGGTTGCTGCTCCTGCCGTTCCGCCTGGTCGGAATGGCCGTCGGCGGGGTACTCGCCCTGGTGAAGGCCGTCATTTTCCTGCCGGCGCGCTTGCTGCGCGGACCCTCCGCGGCGTAAGGCGGGTCGGCGTTGGCTCCTTCACGCCGTTTTCGGGACCGCGGCGGTCACCACGGCGTGTAGAGCCGGGCGGGAGGATTGAACCCGGCTATCGCTTGAGCACGTCCTCGAAGAAAGCGAGCGCGCGTGGGTCGCCGCTCTGCCCCAGCCAGAACATCGCCTGCTTGCGGACCTCGTGGCTCCGGTGGCTCTTGGCGACGCCGATCAGGAGCGGAAGACCCTCGTCCTTCGGGAGCTGGCTGAGCGCGAAGACGGCCTTTTTCTTCACGTCGATCTCTGGGTCGTCGTCGAGTGCGGACTGGATCGCCCCAGGCGCCTGCCGGGACGCCGTCTGTGCGAGCCAGAAGAGGGCTTGGCCGCGCACGTGCGCGTCCGGGTCGCGGCGAGCCGCTTCGATGATCGTGTCCACGGCCTTCGGCTCGCGGCTCTGCGTGAGGGCGAAGATGACGTGCTCGCGCAAGCGCCGGTCCTCGTCTTCGCGCACCACGCGCTTCAGCAGCTGGTAGCCACGCTCGCCGCGCGCCTGTCCCATCCAGAAGGCCGCCTGCTTGCGCAGTTCCAACGGTTGTCCCACGGCCAGGAACCGCTCGAGCGCCGCGTCGGCGCTCGGGTCAACGTGGAAAGCGATCGCCATCGTCACGGCACCGTCGAGCCGCTTCCCGCCCTTGCTGCCGTCCTTGGGTTGACCGACGAACGTGGCGAGGAGCGCGACGCTCTCGGCCGGGCGCACGTCCTCGATCCACACGAACGGAAGCCCTCCGGCATCGAGCGGACAGTCTTCCGAGACCGCCCGGATCCGCCCCACCCTTCCGCCTTCGGCGCGCAGCAGGACGCGGACGCGGCCGCTCCGCTCGAGGGGCTCGTCGTCGTCCGTCCAAACGGACCCGTTCCGGCCGTCCAGCCGGCAACCGCGGCAGCGCGAGTCGCCCGTGTCCTCCGAGGACCAACAGCACGCGGAGTGCTCAAGGTGGGTCGGGACGGACCAGCCGATCCACGCTGGCCCCGGACGCGACGCCCACTCGGCCTTCACGGCAGTTGCCAGGCCGGAAGCGGCCGAGCGGCTCTCGATGCGGGCGTTCTTGACCCCCTGCGGACCGGCCGGGACCGGCGTCGCGAGTGACAGTGCGGCGGCGACGAGAGCGCAGCTTTGCATGGTCGTCCCCCTACTGGTTCAGGATCTCGAGGAGGAAGGCCGTCGCCTCCTTCGAGTGCATGTTGGCGAGCTGGGACACGGCCTTCTTCTTGAGCTCCGGGTCCTTCTCCGTTCGGGCGATCTCGATCAGCGCCGTGGCGCTGCCCGAGACGAAGAGCGCGCCGAGCGCCGCCTCGCGGATGCGCCGGTCGCTCTCCGTCCTGTAGATCTCCACGATCGCACCGGCCTTCGACGGCCCGCCGAACGGTCCCAAGGCGCGCATCGCCACCAGGCGCATCTCGATGTCCTTGTCGCTCTTCGCCATCTCGACGATGCGGTCAGTCTCGCCGGAAACGGCGAGCGCGTTCAGCACCGCCTTCTTCGCCTCCAAGCTCGTCGCGGCCTGGTACATCGTCCAGAGCTCGGCGCGCGCGCCCATCACGCCGAGCAGCTGGATCGCCTGGCGGCGCAGGGCCGGGTCCTTCTCGGTACGGGCCGCCTCGAGCACCCGGTCTTTCTCGCCCGAGACCATGAACGCCTGCAGCACGGCCTTCTTGACGGTCGCGTCCGAGCTCGACGCGTAGATTTCCGAAAGCGCCTGTTGGCTGGGCTTGCCGCCGAAGATTCCGAGGCTCTGGATCGCCTTGCGTTGCAGCTCCGGCTCCGACTCGCCCCGCGCGATGCGCACGACGATCTCGCGCGCCTTTGGCGAGCCGCTCTGGCACAGAACGAAGAGCGCGCGGTCCTGGAGCTTGCGGGACTGGTTCCCGCGCAGGAACTTCTCGAGCAGCGGGATCGCCTGCTCCGGGTCCGAGTTCATGAGCCCGTTGAGCGCCATCAGCTTCAGATCCTCGTCGGCCACGTTCTCGGGTCGGGTGGGCTGGCCGGCGCGCTGGCGCATCTCCAGTTCCAGGGCCTTCGCTTCCTTCAGCCAGCGGCTCTGCGGGTAGTTCTGCCGCAGCTCTTCGATCGCGGCCTGCGCCGCGTCGCTGCGGCCCTGCTTGCTCTCCGCGTAGGCCCTCCAGTAGATCGCCGCGTCGGCGCGCCGGCCCTTCATCTCGGTCACCGAACGGAACTTCGACACGGCCCGGTCCCAGGCGCCCTCGTCGAGCGCTTCAGTGCCCTCGTCGTAGAGCTCGTCCTCGCGGTCCCGGCGCTCTTCGTCCCGCGCCTGCTGCTCGTCGTCGGCGAGGAGCGGCTCCGCGTCCCCGACGAACGCGGCCGGTGACGCGGCCAAGGCGGAGCTCGGCGCGGGAGCGGCCGCGAGCGAGGCGAGGACGAGCACGATCTCGAATGACATGATCTTTCCTTTCCTACGATGAGGAGAAAGTCCGCGGGAGCTCTCTCTCGCGCTCGCGGACCTGCGTCCCGATGACACGAACCCTGAACAGCAGCCCCCGGGACTCGATGCGCTTCTGCAGCTCCGCGAGGTCGTCGGGCGTGATCGCGTCCGGCCCCGCCGCGACCTCGACGAGCACCCGTTCGAGCTCCTCCAACACGGCGGTGAGCGCCGGCTCGCCGGAGCGAGCCGCCGTTTGGCGGTAGAGTCGATTGGCCGAAACGAGCTCGCCCGCGAGCGCGCGCTGGGCCTTCACGTTCATGGCTTCGTCGACGGGCGCGTTCACGAGCTCGACCAGCACCATCTGCGAGCGTTCGAGGTGATCGCCCACTGCCACGAGCAGCACGCGCTCCCGAACCTCGGCCGAGAGCGGTTGCGGTACTTCCGGGAACTGCCGGCCCAGCAGGAACGCCACGACCAGCGCCGCGGCCACGGCCGCCACCGAAACCGCGCGCGGCCAGAGCCGTCCGCGAATCGCAACGACTTTCGGACGCGCATCTCCAAGGTCGAGTTGCGGACGCAGGCGCGCCCAGACGCGCGCGCCGTAGTCCTCACCGCGCTCCGGCGCTTCGGGCGCCGGCGCCAGAGCCAGAATCCTGCCGAGGGCCCGCAGGCGACCCGCGCATTCCGCGCAGCCTGCCAGGTGCGCTTCAGCCTGCGAGCCGCCGTCTTCGCGGTAATGCAGCAGGACGAGGTCGTCCTCGCTCAGGTGGGTCATGAAACCGCTCCCGTCAGTGGCGCCAGGACCTCGTGCGCCTTGCGAACCGCACGACGCACGCTCTGCTTGACCGCGGTCGTGTCCATGCCGAGCGCCAGCTCGAGCTCCTTGACCGAGCGACCCTCGAAGTGCCGCAGCACGAAGGCCGCCCGCTCGCGGGGGCTCATCCGTTCGAGCGCCGCGTCCAGGTGCCGGCGCACGTCCCCGCCGAGCGCCAAGCGATCGGGGCCGGGCTCCGCGGCCTGCGGCTCGGGTGAGTCATCGCCGTCGAGGCTCTCGAGCCGGCTGTCGCTCCGCTGCCTCTTGCGTAGCACGTCGTAGGCGCAGTTGGCGGCGATGCGGTAGAGCCAGCTCCCGACCTGCGACCGCTCCTCGAAGCGGTCGAGGTTCCGATGGGCCTTCAGGAAGGCCTCCTGAACCACGTCCTCGGCATCGTGCTCGTTTCCGGTCATTCGATAGGCCAGCTTGAAAAGCGCGCGGCTGTGGCGTTCGACGAGCAGGCGAAAGCCATCGCTGTCGCCGGCTCTGGCCTGCGCCACCGCCGTCGCGTCGTCCATTCGAGAGATCAGACGCCTGGAACGGCCATTGGTTGGGTTGCCTCGGACGCTTGCGATTATTCTGCGCCCGAGGGCGGCGGTGCGCCTGGGAGGAGGGTCTGACTCGAGTGCCGCATGACCACGCCTCCTCGGGCGGTGTTCGGCTGGAGTATGCTGCCGGCCAGGTGCCACCCCGATGACGACCGCGCTGACCACGCCGGCGTTGCCGAGCGTCGAGACGATCCGTTCCCGCTTCCCCGCGCTCGAGCGCCGCCACAACGGGGCGCCCGTCGCCTACTTCGACGGCCCGGGCGGCACGCAGGTGCCGCAGTCCGTCGTCGACGCCATGAGCGACTACCTGCTCCGACACAACGCCAACACGCACTGGGCCTATCCGACGAGCATCGAGACCGACGCCCTGATCGAGGCCGCGCGCGTGACCGTCGCCGACTTCCTGGGCGGCCGGCCCTCCGAGATCGCGTTCGGCGCCAACATGACTACGCTCACGTTCCACCTGGGGCGCGCACTCGGGCGGCGCTGGTCACGGGGCGACGAGATCGTCGTCACCGAGCTCGACCACCATGCCAACGTCGACCCGTGGCGCCAGCTCGCGAACGAACGCGGCCTCGCGGTGAAGGCCGTTCCCTTTCGGCGCCAGACCGGACAGCTCGAGATGGACGCGCTCGCCTCCGCGCTCGGGCCCCGGACCCGGCTCGTGGCGATCGGCGCCGCGTCGAACGCCCTCGGGACGATCAACGACGTCAGGCGCGTGGCGGACCTGGCGCACGCCGCGGGAGCGCTCGTCTTCGTCGACGCGGTCCACTACGCCCCGCACGCGCTCGTGGACGTGACGGCGCTCGGCGCCGACTTCCTCGCCTGCTCGGCCTACAAGTTCTACGGACCCCACGTCGGCGTGCTGTGGGCACGCCAGGCGCTGGTCGAGGTGCTCGACCTGCCGAAGCTCGGGCCAGCGCCCGACGGCTCCCCTGAGAATCTCGAGACTGGGACGCAGAACCACGAAGGCATCGTCGGCGCCGCCGCGGCGGTCGTCTTTCTAGCCTCGCTCGCCGAAGGATCCTCGCGCCGCGCCCGGCTGGAGGGCGCATTCAAGGCGTGGGCAGGAGCTCGTCGAGCGCCTCTGGTCCGGACTGCAGGCGCTCGACGGGGTGACGGTGTACGGTCCGCCACCGAGCGAGCCGCGGACGCCGACCGTCTCATTCGCCGTGCGCGGCGTCCCTTCCGAAGACGTCGCGCGTGCCCTCGCCGAGCGGGCCGTCTTCGTCTCGAACGGCGACTTCTACGCGACGACCGTCGTGGCGCGCCTCGGTCACGCCACGGACGGCGTCGTGCGCGCCGGATGCGCCTGCTACACGACGGCGGAAGAGGTCGATCGCCTGCTCGACGGCGTTCGCATGGCGTCGAAAGCCTCGGGAGAACGAAGGTGAAAAAGCCCGCTCGCGTCGCTGGATCGCTGGCGTTCGTGCTGGCGTTCGCCGCGCCTGCATCACCCCAGGCGGCCGCCACGCCGCAGGAGATGCGCCATCGGCACGACGACCCGATGGCGTACATCGCATCGCTCGACGACCCGAAGCGCGACGCCTACCAGAAGCCCGACGAGGTGATGAAGGCGCTCGCGCTCCGCGAGGGGGAGGTGGTCGCGGACATCGGTGCGGGCTCGGGCTACTTCGCGCTCCGATTCGCGCGCGCGGTTGGGAACAGGGGGCGCGTCTACGCCGTCGACATCAGTCCGGACATGGTGCGGCACCTGAACCGGCGGCTCCGAGACGCACGCGTGCGCAACGTCTTCACGGTCCTGTCCGACCCCGACGATCCCCTGCTGCTTGACTCCTCGGTCGACCGCTTCGTCATCGTCGACACCTGGCACCACGTCGAAGACCAGGCGAAGTACCTCGCGCTCATGAAGCGCATGCTGAAGCCGGGCGGCCAGGTCGTGCACATCGATTTCCAAAAGCGCGAGCTGCCGATCGGCCCCCCGCTGGGCATGAAGATCGCGCGCGACGACCTCGTGAAGCAGATGCAGGGCGCCGGCTTCTGGCTTGCGGCTGAGCACACATTCCTGCCCTACCAGTATTTCCTCGTCTTCACACTAGCCTCGATTCCCACAGCAGGTAGTCGACCTAACAGGACGGGCCATTAACCGAACTGGAGACGCAGACGCTTTCCGTCGAGCCACGGGACCGGTTGC
>Ga0247727_10003415_pt1 | contig 35134 bp, 32 predicted proteins | sample WisWelCaveWW1625_FD_202498 | JGI IMG/M metagenome (GOLD analysis project Ga0247727, IMG submission 202498) | Biofilm microbial communities from Wishing Well Cave, Virginia, United States - WW16-25 | ecosystem: Environmental > Aquatic > Deep subsurface > Groundwater > Cave microbial mat | place...
TGCGTGGCGGTGCCGGGAAACCGGCACCCCTACCGCGACTTCTGATCGAGAATGGCGGCGATATCGTTTGCCGTCAACAGATCGCCTCGGCGCTCCAAGCTGGTGATCCTGACGTTGATGTGCTCCCAGTCGCCTTCGTGATTATTCCCGCCGTCGTTGAAGGGATAGAAAAACCAGTATTGAATAACAAACTCATAAGCATTGTTCGACTCTTCCTGAATAAAAAAGTGGGCGTAAATTTTGGAGTCCAAGCGGCCTTGTTCCAATTTTTCCTCCTGCTCAAGCAAGCGGTAGATCTTTCGCCAACTTGCTTCATTCTGTCCCGGAAAATCAAAATAGAGCACTTTTTCCAGGTGTCGTTCCGGATGAATTGGAGAAAGCTGCCGGCGCTCGGGATCAAATTCTTCCAGCAAGCTCTTCAATCTTTTATCATGGCAATCGGCAAAGGGCTGGTGGTGCGCCGTGTCGTTGGTGGCTGCCGGTGACGCCGCCGCTAATGCGAGATCAACAAAATCGGCCTGCACGAGTTGGCTTTCGGGTTTGCTCAGATCCCACGTATCAACGTACAGAGTCGGGCTGTTGTCAAACGTCACCTTGTGCTCTTCGGGGTGATATTTCAACCGGAGCATCGCCGCAAAATCGCGTGGCACGCTGTAATTGTTGCGATGTAGCACCGGCGAAAATTTTGCCGCGAGCGTGCGCAGCCGCGCCGCGCGCGCATCGTCAATCCCATCCGTCGGGCTTTTATCGCAGAAAGCTTTATCCCGCGAATCACCATACAAATGCAGGTTGGCGCTGGCCAGGGTCTGGCGAATGATCGGCGCTGACGGGCCGAGATAATCAAAGTAATTCTCGCGCGTGAATTTTTGGCCGTAAAGATTTTCCGCCTGGTTTGCCACTATGAGCAGCGTCAGGAGAGTAAAATTTTTTTTCATGGCTTTGCCTATAAAACTTCCGGCGCGGCGCTTCGCCGGTTTTTTTTTAGATTTGTCGTGGTGCAGATTCTAATTGTTGCTTGCCTCCTATTTATAATAGACACCGCTTGGGGCGAAATTCTCTCACAATTGTTAAAGTTTTTTTAAATTTTTTATCCTGATTTTAAAAATAAAAAGGCCGCACCGGCTTTACGCCGATGCGGCCTTTTAAACGCTATAAATTTTCAACAACAAAGCCAATTAGTTGAATGGAGAAATTTGTATTTCACGAACGTCGCCCCAGCGCCATGAGAAAACGCTCGTCATCGCTGACATAGCGCGCCACTAACGCTATTCCGGCAACGCGCAGCAAGTCAAGAAAAGTTTCACGCGCGTATTTGTAAGACCAGTTCATCTCCAGCCGCTCTCCAGCTCGCCAACGAATGGCCTCGCCGGCGATCAGCACGGTTAAATCTCTTGCCGCTCGAAAATGTTTGCGCACGCGATAAAGCCCCGGCTTGCGATCGTCGATATCCGATTCGAATTGCAGCGCGCCGTCTTCCGGCTCACGCAAGCCGAGGCTGCGCAGCGGGCCGAAAGCGAATTGCCGATTCAGCGGATTGTCGTAGCCGGACATCGTTGCCGCGGTGCTGAAGATTTCACCGTCGACGAGCAGATGATCTTGCGGTCGCAGCAGCCGCGCCAATTGCGCGCTGTAATCCAGCGGATCGAAAGCGCCCAGCGTATTGCCGAGAATCATCACCAGGCGCGGCGCTTCCTGAGTCCACTCATTAATGGCGGCAAGATGCTGCGCATTGGCCAGATCGGCTTTCACGCCTCGGCAGGAAAAGCCCGAATCGCTTGCCAGTTCACAAGCCATCTCCAGCAGCGCCTGGCTTGCGTCAAACGGCACGTAGTGCGGCATTCGGCCGGAAGCGCGCAGCGCTTCGAGCACCAGCAGGTCTTTATTGCCCTGGCCGGCGCCCAAACTGATGACCGTGATTTCGCCTGGCGGCAATTGGCCGGCGATATCGGCGGCATGTTTTTGCAGCAACGTTTGCGAGCGCATGAAATTTCGATACGCGCCGTCGCTGCAGAGATTTAACCACGCCCGCACTGAAGTGGGAAACCAATAAAAAAATTTTTCCGGCAACTCGTGGCGCTGGAGCGCCGCAAGGAATTCTTCGGTTAGTTGATTTTCGCTCAGGAAAACGTCGATAGAGAGCATTTGTGCAGATCGGGGAGGAGGTTTGACAACAAAACGACAAAAAATTAAAAGGAAGGTAAAAAATGACCAACGGAGTTCAAAGCCTTTTTATTCCATCCGTGGGTCATTTTTAATCCGGTGGGCCATTTTTGAAGCCCAAACTTTAATTCGCCAGCTCCGAAAAACGCACATTGCGCACGATGTCACCATGCGCCTTGCCGTCGATCCGAACCTGCGGATAAATGAAATAATTGAGCGGCTCCGCGTCTTCACCCATCGACGCAACGCGAATGTCGCGGCCGACGGTGAACTGCACGCGATGCGCATCCAACCCGCCGAAGAGATCGTTCGTTTTGTCGCGATTCTTGCTCGCCTCCGAAGCGTCAACCGGCAGCCAGCCCGTGCCGTCGATATAAAATTCCGCCCAGCAATGGTAGCCGGCAATTTTGCCCGCATTGACGTTTTCGGGAATCGGAAAGCCGATCACGAAACGCGCCGGAATTTTGCTGGCGCGCGCCATGCCGATAAACAGCGAATGAAAATCGGTGCAATTGCCTTTGCGCACGTCGCAGGCATAAATAACGTCGCCGCGGCCCCAGCCCGTGCCGGACTTGTCGTACGTTACCGTTTGCACGACATGATCATAAATCGCGCGCGCTTTTTCCAGCGGCGTCATGTCTTCGCGCACTACATTTTTCAGTTCGTCGACGACTTTACCCTCAAGAGGAACGAGGCGATCCGGCGCCAGCGCGCGTTGCAACGCCGCTTCCGAGGTTTGAGCAGAATTTTTATCCTGGTTTTGCAAAATGTGATAGCCGTGCCGCGTCACCGAAAAATTCATCGCCACTTCGAGGCTCTCCGGCAAACTGCCCGCCGCTTGCACCCGGAGAATCGAGTTGTTATACTCCGGCTCAGTTTCAAACGAATAAGGATAATTGCACTTCACCTCGAGGTTGCCGATGGTCTGGCGTTCATCCGATTGCGGCGCCGGCGCCCAAATGTCAACCGTCTGCGCGCCGAGAGGAATGTTTTTAACCATGAACGCGTAGGTGAATTGCATTTTGCGATTCGCGTTGTTCGCGCGCGCGGAATCTTTCGTGCAGGAAGTTAAATGCGCCGCCAGCAGCATGGCGACTCCCACGCCCAATGCTGTTGATACGAAATTTCTTTTCAAGCTACTCGTCCGCATAGAATTTTTTAAAATGAAAGGGTGATAAAAAATTTCGATGATATTTAATTGACCGGTCGCTCGCAGCGACCGGTCAATGTCCATCCAAACGAATTTTACTGCGCCTGTTTCGACCACACGCCGTCATTTTCCACCCAGCCGTAGCGGGGCTTGCCGGCTTCTTTGTGAACCGCGACTTCGCTGACCATCAGGCCCATCGGCGCGGCTTTCATGAAGAAATCCAGATCGTACATCTTGCCGTCGGCGGCTTTGAAATCACAGCAAGCGAAATAAAGCCCGTCGCCCACTTTCGCCAGCTTGTCTTGATGCACCTTGTCCAGCATCAAAGCGAGCGGCGCCTTCGCCTTGCCGTCGTAAACGCAGAAATAGCCGCCTTTCAACGCCGTGTCTTTGGTGATGTAACCCGTAATCGCCTCGGCCATCCCCTCTTTCGTTACCGGAGCGGCAGCTTTGGGATGCTCCGAATGTTCCGGATGCTCTTTCTCCGGATGCTCCTTCTTCGCATCTTGCTTCTCCGGATGCTCCTTTTTCGCGTCTTGTTTTGCCGGATGTTCTTTCTTCTCCGGATGCTCTTGCGCAAAAGCGACAACGCCAAACATCAACACGCCGGCGATGGTCAACAGGCAGGTCAAAACCCGCGTCTTGCGATACATATAAACCTCCTTGTAAGAATTATTCCGTCTCCCGGTGGTTAAAGCTTTGCAGTTGCGGGGAGAAGGCAATTGCAAAGCAAAATTTAAAACGCGTCAAAACCACTTACGCCAAAACCTCATTATTATAATTAAAAATGTTGCCTTTGTCAACAGCAATTATCGCCGCGCAAAAAATTCTGCGAAAACCTCTTGACTTTTTGCCGCAATTTGCCCAGATTGTGCGCAATTCATTTTAACACCATTAGACGCCACAATTATTCCACGAATTATGCGCAAAGTTTTGCAAGTTTTTTTACCGGCCATTTTACTCACGGGTTATCTGATTTTAATTCACCGGCCACTCGGCAGCCTGCCGCCGTTCGCAAAATTTTTTGATCCGCTGCGAGGCTTTCTCCAACCGGCGGCCGGTTTTTCACACGCTTCATCCGTAGAAATGACGATGCCGGCTTTGAAAGGTTCAGTAAAAATTTTGCTCGACCGTCGCGGCGTGCCGCACGTGTTCGCCGAGCGCGTCGAAGATTTGCCCGCCGCCGTCGGTTATTTGCACGCGTGCGAGCGGCTCTTTCAAATGGAGTTGATCGTGCGTTCGATCAAAGGCCGCCTCGCCGAAGTCGTCGGCGCCCGCGCTTTGCCTTCCGACCAGTTCTTTTTAGAAAATGGTTTTCGCGACGCTGCAGACCGCGCGATGCAAGCCGCTGATCGTTCACATCCGGCTTATCGCGCTTTGGAGAATTACACCGCCGGCGTCAACGCGTTTATCGATCAACTGTCGCCGGCGGATTATCCTTTGGAATTCAAACTGCTTAATTTCACGCCGTCGCGTTGGGAGCCGCAGAACAGTTCCTATTTATTGAAATACATGGCGCGGCAACTGGCGTGGTACGGCTCGGAGCTGGCGTTTGACCGCTTGCGCGCGAATTTTTCAGCGGAAATTTTGCAAGAACTTTTTCCCGTCGAAACCACCTGCCCCGCGCCGATTTATCCCGGCCTCTTTAGTAGTAGCTCCTTCAGGAGCAGCTTTGAAGACTTGCACGGTTTATGCCTGAAGGCATCACTACAAACAAAAACCTTTGATGATCGCGACGCCGCGGACGCTCCGCTAATCGGCAGTAACAACTGGGCCGTCGGCGCGGCTAAAAGCGCCAGCGGCCATTCTATTCTCGCGAATGATCCGCATCTCAGCCACGCCTTCCCGAATTACTGGTACGAAGTCGATTTGCACGCGCCCGGCCTCGACGTATACGGCATGACGCTTCCCGGTTCGCCGGACGTCGTTATCGGCTTCAATAAAAATATCGCGTGGGGCGCGACCAATTGCGGCTGGGACGTTTTGGATTATTACCGGATCGACGTTGATAGCGTCAAACAAACTGCCGTGATCGAAGGCCAAACCGAGCCGCTGCAAATCAGCGCCGAAAAAATTCCCGTCAAAGATCGCGCGCCCGAAGCCATCAAAATTCGCTGGAGTCGCATCGGCCCGGTGGTCAAGCGCGACGGCGTCGATTATGCGATGCGGTGGACCGGCCATCTTTCCGGCGGCGAGTGGCGCGTTTTTTATGACATGAATCGCGCCAAAAATTTTTCCGATTTTACCGCCGCGTTGAAAAACTACGGCGCGCCGGCGCAAAATTTTGTTTATATCGATCGCACCGGCAACGTCGGCATGTATTCCGCCGGCTGGATGCCCGTCAAAACCGCGGCGCTCTCGCTCGCCCACGGCGAGGCGAGTGATCCGGCGCAGGCATGGCCCGGCTCGCCGCGCGCCGATCAAATCTTGCAAACGCCCTCGCCGAATGGTTTCGTGCCATTCGAAAAATTGCCGCACGCCTTCAATCCCCCCGAAGGTTTTGTCGAATCGGCCAACCAAAAACCGACGCCGGATCATTACCCCATTTTTTATAATTGGAATTTCGAAGCGCCGTATCGCGGCATGAGAATCCGTGAACTGTTGAGCGCCGATCGCAAAATTTCCATCGACGACATGAAAGCCGCGCAGCTCGACGCGCATTCCGTCGTCGCGAGAATTTTGACGCCACTGATTCTTCAGGCGTTTGCCAACGATGGACAAGCCAGCGCGACGCTTGCAACAGCGCTCGACAGCTTGCGGGCATGGGATTATGATTTTCGTGTCAGCCGCGTCGCGCCGACGATCTATCACAACTTTTGTGAAAGGTTCAAACAGGAAATATGGGCCAAGCGTTTTCAATCCGCGTCGGGCGCAACTTACATGTATCCGCCGCGCCGCGTGCTGTTGGCGCTGGCGCAAAATCAGCCCGACTCCAAATGGTTTGATGATCCGCAGACCGCAGAGAAAGAAAATTTATCCGCGCGTCTGCGGCATATTTTTTCCGCCAGCCTCGACAGTTTGCAACGTGAATTCGGCCCGGACCTGCGCCAGTGGCAGTACGGCCGGTATCATCAACTGCACGCCTCGCATCTTTTGCAACTGCCCGGTTTCGGCCTCGCGCCGCAACCCCGTGACGGCGAAGATTTTACTTTGAATGTCGCGGGTGGCAGGAAAGTGACGCACGGCCCGTCGATGCGCCTCGTCGTGGAAATGAGCGAGCCGATTCGCGGTTACATCGTCAACTTCGGCGGCCAGAGCGGCCATCCCGGCGCGCCGCATTATCAGGATCAAATCGACGAATGGCTCGCCGGTAAATATTTTCCCATTCGGTTTGCTTCGCGTCCGGAAGATTTGGCGAAGGAAGAAATCGAAGAGACGGTGACGTTGAAACCGTAACGGAGCGCAGACTTTCAGTCTGCGCAGAATTTTTTAATAAAGGCAAAATCAGCATGCGCAATTTGACGCAATATCTTCTCGCCATCGTTCTCATCTCAATTGGCGGAATCCTCCTCGGCGCCGTCGGCCTCGCCCTCGGCGGCGTTGCCACCGGCCTGCTCGTAAACTCCGGCAAGCGCGGATTTTTACTCAGCAGCATCATCGCCGCGCTTTTCTGGCTTGTTGCCGCCATCATCAAAACAACGAGCGGACAAAGCCCGCAACTGCTAACGCTGGCCGGTTCGCTGGCAAATCTTTCCGGCGCACAAGCGTGGCTGTTGGTCATCGTTTCGTCGGTGATTGCTTTTCTCGCCGGCGGATTGGGCGGCTGGCTGGGCGGCAATTTGCGGCAGATGAGCAGCAATCGCGCTTAAGCGTATTTGGAAAATCGCTTCTCGGAAACACCGGAGTGACAAACTTTAGTTTGTCAGCCTTGCCCGGTTTCTCACTTTACGAATTCTGTCGTAACGGAATCACCGATTCTTCTAAGCAACTCATTGACCGGTCGCTATAACTCCGCGGATTTGTGTTAGAACGGTGATCTGAGCGACCGGTCAATACAATTTAGTTGCGTTCAAACTCTGAAACGCTAAATTTTGACATAAACGAGTTGTGCAGTTTGATGAACACTAAAAAGCGCGACAGGGACAACTCATTCCGTGCCGAGTGCGCAAGGCGAGCGCAAAATGAATTGGAGCGACAGACCGTAGAGTATTATAAATCCCTCACGCCGGAAGAAATCGAAGAAGATCGCCTCTGGGTGCGGTTTGCTTCCGAGCAGGCGATGCAAAGATGGGATAACGATGACAAACGACTTCTCCAAAGCTTTGCACCAAATCTAATTGCGAAGAACATGCCACCCATCCACAATAGCGAAGATTGGCGCAAGCTCGGCCATTATTTTAAATTCAACGGCCATCAAATTTTTTGCGTCGACCTTGGCCCGGTTGACGCACCCGCCATTCTTTTTCTGCACGGTTTTCCAACTTCGTCCTTTGATTTCTATCGACTCGTGCCGGAGTTGGCATCAAGCTTTCGCCTGATCTTGCCGGATTTTCTCGGCTTCGGTTTTTCCGATAAGCCCGCCGCGCATCGCTACTCCATCTTTGCACACGCCGACGTCATCGAAAAATTAGCCGAAAGCCGCCAACTCAAAAACTGTTTTTTGCTCACCCACGACATGGGCAACTCCGTCGGCCTCGAATTGCTGCGGCGCCGCACGCTGCCAATTCAACGCTATCTCATGTTGAACGGCGGCATGTTGCTCAAATATTATCAACCCGTGTTCAGCCAACGGCTGCTGCAAATTCCGCTTGTTGGCGAAATTTTCTCGCGCCTGATTTCTTACAAAATTTTCGCGCAACAATTCAGCAGCATTTTTGCGCCGGACAAAATTCCGGCGGCGGCTGAATTGCATGAGTTGTGGCAAATCATGAATTATAATAATGGAAAAAGAAATTATGCGAAATTGATTCGTTATATCAAAGAACGTAAAACGCATGAATCCGAATGGCTCGAGGCGTTGCGCGCGTCGCGGGCGCCATTCAAAATGGTCTGGGGACAACAAGATCCGGTGGCCGTTCCCATCATTGGCCGTGCGCTGCGAGAATACCGGCCGGATGCAACGCTGGTTGAGGTTTTTGAGTCCGGCCATTATCCGCAGTTGGAAGTTCCGGAAATAGTCTTGCGGGAGATGCGGAGTTTTTTCGTGGGCGAAACGACTGCGTTCGAATTGACTGCTTTTGAAAAAGTAACGTATGAACAAAAAGGTCATTCTGAAAGAATCCTTTTTGGATCCAAGACAAGGGCGTGAATCAAAAAAAGATTCCCACGAAAATGGGGTAGCGCAGGCTTCCAGCCTGCAACCGTGCCAGTTGCAGACAGGATGTCTGCGCTACATTTGTATCATGATGGATGTCCAAACGGACATGGCAATTCCTGCGGAATGACATTGAGGTCGGCAATCGTTTTCGTTGCGGCTCGAAAGCCCTTTAGCGGTTCCCTTTTTGTTTCAAAAACCAAAGGCACACATTATGAAATTTTTTGTCAGTACAATTTGGCTGTTGCTCCTCGTCAATATTTCGTTGCCGCAAAACGACGCGCCGAAACTCGAAGCCACGCGCGACAACGGCGAACGGTTTCTGCTCAAAAAAGATGACGTTGCCGCCGGCCCGCACCACACGCGGCACGCCGAGATTTTTGGCAAATATGTCGACGGCTACAATCATTACGTGCTGCAAGCCCTCGACAAAGTCCAGGCCACCGCGATGGATGGCGGTGGTTATTTCATTGGGATCAAAGCCGTGCCGGCGGAATCACCGGTCGGGTACAAATTAAAACTTTTCAATCGGCCCTTGTTAGAGCCGCCGCGCTCCACGAGTTATTGCAGCGGCGCTTCGTATGCGGCATTTATTGAACAACTGAATCTCATTTTTCCGAAGAAGAGAAAGAAACTCAGCTATGAACGCTACGAAGCGATTCGCATGCAAGAAGAAAACGGCGGACGGCGCGAAGACACCATTAAGTTTTGGGGCAAATGGAATGACGATGGGTTTGGCAGTCATTATGCGTTGGTGCAATATGCCAAAATGGGCGAGGAAATTAAACCGCAGCAGGCGCGCCCGGGCGATTTCATCAACATCTCATGGGCCAAAGGCGGTGGCCATTCGGTCGTGTTCCTCGGTTGGTATCAAGATGAAAATGCCGCCAAGCATATCGTGTATTGGGCGAGCCAAACTCGCACCAACGGCTTCGGCGATGAAGTCATTCCACTCGAACGCCTCAAAGAAATCAAAGCCGTGCGTTTGACGCATCCCGAAAATCTTTTTACTTTTGATGTGAATACGATGGTGCAACGCGACATTCCCGGCGATAAAATCGAGTGGTGAGAGGTTTCAAAGTTAATAGGCTTCTTCACAAAAAATATATTTTTGCCCAACGGATTTAAAAACGGCCAACGGATTTTGTTAATAAATCCGTGGGACGCTTTTCATCCGTGGGGGGCCTTTCTTTTTTTTGAAATCACTTGGTTTCAATCGGCAATTCATTTAGACGAGAAAGATCTCCAATGAAATTTATCCTCGCATTAGACCAAGGCACGACCAGCAGTCGCAGCATCATCTTCGATCATGACGGTCGTATTCACGCGATGGCGCAACAGGAATTTAAACAACATTATCCCCAGCCCGGTTGGGTGGAGCACGATCCCGAGGAAATTTGGGAAACGCAACTTGCCACCGCCAAAGCTGCATTACAAAAAGCGAAACTGAATGCGAGCGACATTGCCGCGATCGGCATTACCAACCAGCGCGAGACGACGGTGCTGTGGGATCGCCAAACCGGCCAAGCCGTTCACAACGCCATCGTCTGGCAGGATCGCCGCACCGCGCCGATCTGCGACGACATCCGCAAAAATTTTGGCGCGAAAGAAATTTCGCAAAAAACCGGCCTCGTTCCCGATCCGTATTTCTCCGGCACGAAAATCAAATGGCTGCTCGACAACATTTCCGGCCTGCGCAGCCGCGCGCAAAACGGCGAGATCGCTTTCGGCACGATTGACAGTTGGCTGCTGTGGAAATTGACCGGCGGAAAATCGCACGCCACCGATTGTTCGAACGCCTCGCGCACGCTGATTTATAACATTCATCAACTGAATTGGGATCGCGACCTCCTTTCTTATCTTGACATTCCCGCCGCGATATTGCCGAACGTGCAAGCCAGCAGCGGCGCGTTCGGCATGGCTTCAGTCGAATGGTTTGGCGCAGAAATTCCGATCACCGGCATCGCCGGCGATCAGCAGGCGGCGCTGTTCGGACAGGCCTGCTTCAAGCCCGGCATGTTAAAAAACACGTACGGCACCGGCTGCTTTATGCTCATGCAAACCGGCGAGCGGATTTTTCATTCGAAAAACGGTTTGCTCACGACAATTGCGTGGCAGATTGGAAACGAAAAAGTGCAATACGCGCTCGAGGGTTCCGTCTTCATCGCTGGCGCGGTGGTGCAATGGCTGCGCGATGAGCTGAAACTTATTTCTTCTTCCGCCGAGATCGAGCCGTTGGCGGCGCAAGTGCAAGACAACGGCGGCGTCTATCTCGTTCCCGCGTTCGTCGGCCTCGGCTCGCCTTACTGGGATGCCGATGCACGCGGCGCCATTGTCGGATTAACGCGCGGGGCAAATCGCCATCACATTGCGCGTGCCGCGTTGGAGTCAATCGCCTATCAATCGCGTGATCTCGCCGAGGCCATGAAAGACGACGCCAATATCTCGCTGGCCGAATTGCGCGTCGATGGCGGCGCGGTGGTGAATAATTTGTTGATGCAATTTCAATCCGACATTCTCAACACGCCGGTGATTCGCCCCGCCGTGACGGAAACGACCGCGTTGGGCGCGGCCTATCTCGCGGGCCTCGCGGTCGGCTATTGGTCGAGTTTGGAGGATGTGGCGCATCACTGGCAAATGGAGAAGCGATTTGATCCGCAAATGAACGAGGCAACGCGTGCGCAGCTTTATCAGCATTGGCAGAAAGCCGTGGGACGCGCGCGGGGGTGGGCGAATTAGAATTTACTCTTCGCTAAAATATAGGTCAAATGACATATAAGCCGGATGACATATAAGTCATTTGACTTAAAACGTATCACGCGGTAATATTCAAATCAAATGGAGAAAACCATGAAACGAATTGGTTTCGTGAATTGTACACTGCTAATTTCACTGTTGGTTTTTCAAACGGCCCATGCCCAAACCACCCCCTTTCTCAACGACGCCGAGATTCGCCTGCTCCAAAACGAAATTTCCGGCGACCGCGCGTTTCAGCACGTGCGCTGGCTGACGCATTGGCATCGCGATTCCGGCATGGAAGGTTATTTCAAAGCCGCCGAATACGTCATGCAGGCCGCAAAAGACGCGGGTTTGCAAGACGTGCAGTTTATCGAGCAAAAACTCGATGGCCGCAATTACACGGCGCGCGCCGCGGAATTGTGGATGGTCGAACCCGTTGAATTAAAACTGGCCGATATCGGCGAGCACGCGGTTTATCTCGCCGACGGCAGCCATGACGCCGACGTCACCGCCGAATTGGTTTGGGTTGGCAACGCCTCAAAAGATGCGCTCAAAAATATTGACGTGACCGGAAAAATCGTTCTCTCCGACGCCAGCCCCGGTGCCGCCGCACAAAACGCGGTTTGGGAAAAGGGCGCAGTCGGTATTGTCTCATTCGTGATTTCTGAAGGCAAAACGTTGATGGATTATCCGGATCAAGTTGCGTGGAGCCGCGTTCCGATGAATCCGCCGGAAGGGAAAAAAGGAACGTTTGCGTTTATTCTGCCGCCGCGCAAAGGCGAAACGTTGCGCAAAATATCGCGACCAGCAAATCGTCATCACCGCCCATTTGCAGGAAGAGCAAGGCTCGGCCAATGACGACGGCAGCGGCAGCGGCAACATCCTCGAGCTGGCGCGCGCGTTCAACAAACTCATTCGCGACGGCAAAATGAAACCGCCGCTGCGCGACATTCGTTTCTGGTGGACGGATGAAATTTATTCGGAGTATCGTTATTTCCGCGACTTTCCGAATGAGCCGAAAAAGATGCTGGCAAATTTGCATCAAGACATGACCGGCGCGAAGCAGTCGATGGGCAACCGCGTGCAGCATCTGATTTATGCGCCGCATTCGCGCACCTCGTATCTCGACGCCATGCTCGAAAGCGTCGGCACGTTTCTCATTCAAACCAACAACGGCTTTCTCGCCGCGGGCCGGCAAGGCGGTTTGCCGCATCCGTACTCGCGCCCGATGTATTCGACGCTCGGCACGCGCGATAATTACAACGCGATGCTGGTGCCATATTTTGACTCGTCGGATCACCGCTGTTTTCTCGATGGGCCGATTGGCCTGCCGGCGATTGCGTTGATCAATTGGCCGGATGATTTTATTCACTCGTCGGATGATGATTTGGATAACATCGATCCGACGCAACTCCGGCGCAACAGTTTTCTCATTGCGGCGCTGACTTATTATCTCATGTATGCCGAAGCGGATGACGTGCCGCTGCTGACGCATGAAATCTATACGCAAGGCCTGAAACGCCTTGCCAATGATTTTCAAGCGGCGACGCGGGTTTTGCGCGACTCGACACACGCGCCGGAAGCGAGCTGGAAAGACGCGACTATGCTGATTGAACAGGGCATGCAGCGGGAACATTATGCGCTGAACACTACGCGAATTTTCGCCGGCAGCGAAGTGCGCGCCAATGCCGTGATGCAAACGCTGCTGACGCAAATGAATGCGAAAGAAAAGACGATGCTCGCGGACTTGCAATCATCCTATCAACAATTGCACGGCAGCGCCCCGTGCCCGATTAAACTTTCAGCCGAAGAGTTGGCCGCCAGCAAAAAGATTCCGGCGAATGCCGTAGTTTTGGAAGATTATTTTGGCAATCGCGGCAAAGTGAATTTTAGCAGCGGCGGCAAACTGCACGGCTTGATGGTGGAAGAAGTTTATAACTTTGTGGATGGCAAGCGGAGTTATTACGACATTTACAAAGCCGCGCGCGCCGAAGCGCTCACCGGCGGCAGATGGTATTATGGCGCGGTGAGCTTGAGTGATGTGGCGGGATTGCTCGATGCCGCGGCGGCGGCGAAGGCGCTGGTGTTGAAGTAGCTCAGACGGCCCGTCTGATAAAATACGAACGGATAGAACGAGTCCAGGTGAGTTTCATTTTGATGGACTTGATCTATCCGTTTTTTTAATAGTGCCAGTGATTCAAAAAACTGGTTTTTGTTATTGGATAGGAAGGCGCTCCAAAACGTTCTTGGCGGCGATTAAAAAACGTCGAGCGATTTCGGCATATTCTTCATCATCAAGCCCAAAATAATCATGCACGCCGGCGTTCCGCGCCTGCTGAAATTCCGCCCAGATTTCGACATCGTCAATCCATTGATAAGTTGCGGCGAGTGAAATGGAATCGCGAGGGCCGAACACTTCTTCGCCTTGATATTGCAAAACCGCTTTGAGCGCCTTCCAAACATATTCAAAGGCGACTTCGAAACGCTTCGCGGTTGCATCAAGCCGCCCCCAACGATCATCCGCTTGCGGCTCTGCATCAAGCCAAAGCAATGTTTGCTCTAAGCGTTGCAGCGCTTCAAGCGCTTTTTGCTTCGTCGTCTCAGCTTTCTCGGGTGAGCCCTTTTGGGTCATGCCATTCTCCATGCAAAATGACCATTTGTTGTTTGACCACAGTTAAGAAATCGCTGGGCGCTCGGCCTAAATCAACCAAATCGATTCGATAAGGCCAGGCCAATTCCTCCGCCTGTGTCTTCCAAACCGCAAAAGTCTTCCAGGCCAGCGGTGCTTTGGTGAGCAGGCCGATGTCAAAATCGGCATTCTTTTTCAAAACATCGTTGGCACGGCTGCCGAATAAAACAATGGCATCGTTTTCATTGACTTGCTTTTGCAAGTACTGCAAAACCGATTGAATGTGACGAGGAAATTTTTGCATAAGATTGATCAGAAATTCTCAAAATCAAGATATGAAATTTTTGCCTCAGATTCAACAATTTTTTTTTAGGCAACGGGCAACTGCAAACGGCTAGATCAAGCGCAATAGATATGAACTTGATCTAGCCATTTTTTTAACAGCCCTGATCGCGGGGTTGTTTTCGTTACTCTACCTCAACACCAAAACTTTCCTCTCCGCCACAAAATCACCAGCCGCCAAATGCACGAGATAAACGCCTGCCGGCACGAGGTTGCCGGCTTCGTCTGCGCCGTTCCATTGAATGCTGTACTCGCCCGGGATTTGTTGTTTAATCGCCAGCACTCGCACGACTTGGCCGAGCAGGTTGTAAATCTTCAATTCGACGCTCACACCTGCCGAGGGAATATTCGTCGGAATGGTGTAACTAATCGTCGTGAAGTTTTGTCCGAGCGCGCCTGCTAGGGAAAACGGATTGGGATAATTTTGCAGCAGCGAAAATGCGCGCGGCAGATTGGAATCGGTTCTGTCATCCACCGCGGTTGTGCCCTGCCCCGGTTCAATGACCAAAAAAGCAGTGTAGGGCGAAAGGACGCTGTAATTGATGCTGAGATAAACCACGGCGTTGATCAGTTCCGGACGCTGGCCGAAGCGGTCGATGTCTCTCAACAACGACTGAATTTTTTGCGCCGCCCAGAAACGGCTCACGTATTTATTGTCCGGCGCGTTTCTTAAATCGACGGCGACGGCGGTGTCGATCGCGGTTTTGCCACTGTTGGCGCGAAATTGCAGCTTGCCGATGAACGGCGGCACGTAACGCCCAACTTGCAGAAATTGCGTTCCTGCGGAAAGATTCGACGCGGTCGCCGGAAAAACATCATACGTCACGATATTTTGCGCCGTGATCTGCACGTTGGTTAAAATCGGCGCCGTGATCGTGCGGTATATTTCCACTAGACGGTCGGCCACATTTTCCGTCTCGCCAATAAAAAATGCGGCGGCACCGTTCTGTTGCGCCAGCGATTGAAAAAAGTCTTTATTCAAATCGCTGCCGAGACCGACGGGGGTGATGGTTGCTCCGACGCGGTTGCTGCGTTTAACATTCGCCAAAATGGAATCCAACCGGGTTTCGCCCCAGGTGGGCTGACCGTCGCTGATGAGCAGGATTTGCCCTTGTCCATTGGCGTTGTTGAACATGGTGAGCGCGGTTGACAGCGCCCCGTTCAGATTGGTGAGGCCTGTTGCCGACAAAGTTTGAATATAAGTTCTCGCGCGCGCTTTGTTGGTCGCCTCGGCCTGAAGCAGCGCCGCAGCAAAGCTCGACACTTCCGTGTTAAACACGACTAAATTGAAACGATCGTCCGGCTGCAATTGCTCGACGAAATAAATCAACGCCTGTTTCACTTGTGTGAGCCGTGTGCCGATCATGCTGGCGGAAACATCAGCGCAAAAAACGAATTGCCGCGGCCCGCTGTTTTGCGGAAAAAAGCTGCGCGGCGGGCTGACCCAGCTCACATAAAAGCCGTCGTCGCTCGGCCTGGTTGGTGCATATTTGAGCGTGTTAAAAAGAGGAAAACTCTTCGGACGAAAATAAAAAGAAAAGTCATACTCGAACGCCGTCTGCGTTGCCTTAAAATCAACGGCGTACCGCGTCGGCGATATTTCCGACACGCGGATGGTTGATAACGGCACCGGCGCGCCGAACCACAGTGAATCGACCGGCGCCGATAAATTAAAATCAATGTGCATGGCGGCGCTATCGATGAGTTTGGCGGCGTAATTTTCCGGCCGCAGCGGAAAGAAAAATTCAATGGCGTTGTTTTTAACCGGCAGCGGTTGAATGTATTTGATCTCAAGCCGGCGTTCGCTGCGCGGCGGCAGGGGAAAGAGCCGCAGGCGAAAGACATTCTCCGCCACTTGTTCGGCGAGCAAAGGATCGGTCAGGCGGCGCACGATCTGCTCGTATTGCTGCACTGCCTCGGCGCGCGGCTTGATTACCTGCTCGACGCGCTGGCCGTTGATCCACAAAAACATTTCCGTCAGCTTCGAGCCTGCCGGCATTTCAAAAAAATAAATGCCCTCGAGCGTAGCGGCGTTGGCATTGTAAAAAGTTTCGTCGACATGCACCACGGCGAACTGATCTTGAATATCGACCGTGGTTTTAAATTTTCGCAACTGCAAATCAAAGATCGGGCTATTCACCTGGTTGGGAAATCTGCCGTAGAGTTTGCCCCCGGCTTCGACGCGTTGGAAGAAAACGAGCAACAGCGCCAGCAGGGTGACAATTCGTAGCAATTTGATTTTCATAATACACCTCACGATAAGTTAAGTTAAGAAAAAAAATTTTATCTGAGCAAAAGCATTCGCCGGACGTTGGAAAATTCCGCTGTGCGAAACCGATAAAAATAAACACCGCTCGCCACTGGTCTACCGTGACTATCGGTACCATCCCATTCTTTCAGATGCAAACCAGCCGGCAAGCTTTCCAGCATCAATACCTTGATGAGATTGCCATGCACATTGTAAATCACCAGCTCGACGACGCGGCGTTGTTTTAAGTGAAACTCAATGCGAGTTTTGGGATTAAACGGATTTGGGCAATTCTGTATCACGTCAAATTCTTGCGATATGCTTTTGTGATCGGCAACTGAGGTTGAAGGTTGTACCTTGCATTTCAGATCCGAGATGAGCCAACCGACAAAGTTGTGGCAAACTGCAGTGGTGAGTGCAATCCCAACGTCACAAGAATAACTTTCATTCGCGGTTAAGGGCGTGCCGATAATTCTAACAATGAATTTAAAGGAGCTGTTTATCGGCAAAGTAAATTTGAGAATTCCGCCGACAACCGGCGCTGGCAAGGGAAAAACACCGCCAGCTTTGACCGTATCGCTCGAAACATTCGAAGTTATATTGCCAGTGATTGCTGTAATGTAGAATTGAAATTTAAGCCCTGAAACATATGGAATAAGCCGAGGGTCGAGCTGAACAGTCAATACATCAACCGGCAGGCAGAGCCCATCGTTTGCGTATGAGCTGACAGTGCTAATCGTGTCACATACCGGCACGCCAACGGTGTACCTTTGGGCAAAGGTGGGAAATGCCAAAAACAAAATCAGGCCTGTGGCAAGATTAGTTTTTAAAATTTTTTTCATAAATCAATTCTGAGGTGGAACCATTCTTAAACACCATCAACAATCATGCCGAAGCACATGAAAATTTCGGCAAATAAATACAAAAGGAAGTGTACGAGGCGGGTTTATAAACGAAATGAGGTGTGCAGGGTTTGCGTTGAATTGAGACTTCGCTTTGTGCAGAATCTGCGCAAACTGTCGGAGTGCGAAGCCTACGGCTGTTGGCTTTAGCTTCGCGCTGTTGCAATGCTAAAGCATTGCACTCCTTTTCATTCGTTATTGAATAAAAACGGTTTCACTTTTTGCCACAGTGTTGTCGGCAGTTTTTTCTCGTCGCAAAATTGTTGCAGCGTAGCGATATCGTCGACATCGTACCAAACGGGCAACTGATGCACTGACAGCCGCAATTGTTCGGCACGTTGCAATGTTTGGCGAAAAACATGTTCAGTGCTCCAATCAATTCCGGTAAAAAGTTCCGGCAGCGCGTTTTTCACGCCGATCAAATAATATCCGCCATCCGTCGCCGGCCCCAATACGAGATCGTGATGCAACAAAGTGATTGCGGCTTGATCGAGATAGTCGGCAGGGAGGGAGGGACTATCGGTTCCGATCGTGATGACATGCGAATAGCCCTGCTGTTGCACATGTTGAATCGCGTGCTGAATGCGAATGCCCAGATCAGGAGAGTTTTCCTGCGCAAACCATTGCCACGGCCCGGAAAAAAGTTTTTGCAACGCTTGCTGTTTTTCGGCCGGCGAGAAAGTGACGAAGCACCTGGTAATTTTGCTCTGCTGCGCCAGCTTCAAGGTTTGAAGAATAAATTCCTGATAGAGCTGCGCGGCGAGTTCGGCGCCAATCGTGGCCGCGAGCCGAGTTTTGACTTTGCCGGGTTCGGGGTACTTGACGAAAATGAGCAGCGCGGGATCAGTTGGCATACGAGCTGAGAACGATGACTTTGAGCGCCTGCGGCAGCACGGAGACATGGAGCGGACCATCCGACATTTGCGCTTCGCCATCCACATGAAAAAGCACCGGACCGGATTTTTCGATGGTCGCAATTTTAGATTGGTAATACGTAATCATCGGAATCGTATCGGCTTTGCCGTTAAAAAGTTTTGGCGCGTTCATCACGAACTCGGCAAAATTCATCGGCTGCAACACGCAAACTTCGAGCACGCCGTCGTCGGGTTTGGCGTGTGGCGCGATGATGGCGCCGTTGCCGTATTGCTCGGTATTGGCGATGGTCACCAAAAACGGCGTCATCTCGATGACGTCATTTTCCAAGCGCAGCCGCAACGGTTCCGGTTGATAGCTGGCAAACTCCCGCGCCGCAATATAAAAATATGGAATCGGGCCGCGCCAGGTGGCGATATTAAATTTGTGGCCGACGTTGGCATCGAAACCGACGCCGGTGACAACGAAAAAATAACGATGCCCCGCGCGCCCAGCGTCAATACGATGAGTTTTGCCGGTGCAAATCACTTCGAGCGCTTCAGCGGGTTGCAAAGGAATTTTCAGGCTGCGCGCCAGCCCGTTGCCGGAGCCGCGCGGAATGATGCCGAGCGCCGTCTCGGTTCCAACGAGACCGGAGGCCGTTTCATTCACCGTGCCGTCACCGCCAATCGCCACCACGGCGTAATAATTCTCCGCCGCAGCCTCTTGCGCCAATCGCGTCGCGTCGCCGGGACCCGTGGTGCGGACAATCGTGAAATCTAAATCTTTGCAACGCTGCTTAATGAGGTCTTCGATGAAATTTTTATCCCGCCGAAAACCGGCGATCGGATTGATGATAAATTTTATGCGTTGAGATGACATCGGTTGAGCTAAATCGTCGCGCGACATTGGTGTTGCGCATTTATCGGAAGTTTGAAGATTCTTAAACAAAACGCCACATTGAGATAATAATGAATTGTAACTTCAAAGGCAAGTTTCCTTTTGAGAAAATAAAAAGGCTCTTCTTTGTCGAAGAGCCTATGCCAGCCGTATTCAGAAAATTCAATTGAACAGCCGGGCTATTGCGAAACTAAAGTTTCGCACTCCATTTAGCCGAGCTTCGCCAGCCATGGAAACCATTTCACCAACAGGCCGTTGAGCATCGTGAACAGATTGAAAAACATCAAAACGCCAATGATAATGAGAAAAGCGCCGCTGACGATTTCCACGGTTTTGAAATGTTTTTTGACGCGGTTCATCGCGCCCAGCAACCGCTGGGTGGCCGCGGCGGTGAGAAAAAACGGAATGCCCAAGCCGATGGAATAAACCAGCAGCAGCAACATGCCTTTTCCAACCGTGTCCTGGCTGCCGGCGATGGCGAGAATGCCGCCAAGAATCGGGCCGATGCACGGCGTCCAGCCAAACGCGAAGGCGCTGCCAACGAGAAAAGCGCCGATGGCGCTGCGTGGTTTGCCCTCGGTTTGAAAGCGCGCTTCGTAATTGAGAAACGGAATTTTTACCAGGCCGGCCACGTGCAAACCGAAAATGACGAGAACGACGCCGGCGGCTTTGCTCAAAAAGCCGAGATTCTGCAGCAGAAAGCTGCCGAGCACCGTCGCCGTCGCGCCGAGCAACACAAAGACCGCGGTAAAGCCGGCGATAAACAACAACGCCGTCATCAGCAAGCGCAACGTGGTTTGTTGCTGCCGTTCAGCGCGGCGCAACTCTTCCATCGACACGCCCGAGATGAACGAAATGTAGGCCGGCACCAACGGCAAAACGCAGGGAGAGATGAACGAGATGAAACCGGCAAATAATGCCGCCAAATAAGTGATGTTGGATTCCATGTGCGGTTCGATTTCAGATAAAAGAAAATTCGCGGATTTCGACGTAGTGCATTTTTTCAAAAAGATTGCCGACCACGCGCACCCGGCGATGTATCTGGCTGGCCAGAGTTTCTGATTTTTCCGAACGCAAAATACTCCACAGGCGACCGTCCAGGCAGCGCACGCCAACGCGATGCGCGGCGTCATGACCATGCGCGGTTTTCAGCGAATCGAGAAGATCGCAATCGATGCAAATGATTTCGCCTTCGAGGCTGCCGGCAACGAAGGCGGGGTTGCCGCCGGCGAGCGGGGCGCTTGGGAAAAAAGCGAAATACGTCAGCAGACCGGAGAAAAATATTAACGCGGCGACAGCAGCCAATGCCGGCAGGGGTTGCAGCGTAAAAAGTTGCTGCACTTGCGCCCAAAAACTGAAACCGGAGTTCTCGCGCGCCAGACTCCGGCGAATGGCCGCGCGCAGAGGGGCCGGGGTGGTGAGCGCCGCCGCTTTTTCGCGCACCAGATTTTTTATTTTTTTCTGGGCGTTGGCGGCTTCGGCGCAGCCGGGACAAGCTTGCAAATGTCCGGACACGGTTTGTAATTGCGCCGGTTCCAGCTCGTGATCAACATAGCCGGCAATTTGTTGTTGAACTTGTTGACAAGTTGAGGTCATAATGTTACTGTTTTTTTTTCACCACGCCTTCGCTTTGCGCGTAATCATGTAAATAACTTTGCAACTGTTGCCGCGCGCGGGAGAGACGCGACATCACCGTGCCCATCGGCGCGCCGGTGATTTGTGAAATTTCTTTATACGAAAACCCTTCGATATCGCAGAGAATCACCACGGCGCGAAATTCGTAGGAAAGCTTGCCGAGCGCCGCGCTCACTTCGTCGCCAAACAAATCGGCGTATTGTTTTTCGTCGTAATGGCTTTCATATTTGTCGTCGCGCTCTTTTTCGGCCGCGGTATAAAAAAACTCAACTTTGTCAAAATTCGTCTGTTGCGGGGCGCGCGCTTTTTGGCGATACCGATTGATGAAGGTGTTGGTCAGGATTTTAAAAATCCACGCCTTGAAATTGGTGCCGTCTTCAAACCGGTCAAAAAAACGATAGGCGCGCAAATAAACCTCTTGCATAAGATCTTCGGCGTCGAACGGGTGGCGCGTCATCCGCAACGCCGTGCCGTAAAGCGCGTCCATGTGCGGAAACGCCAGCGCTGCAAAATTCCGGCGGCGCTCCTCCAGCGAAGTTTTTTTCCTTGCCATGAAAATCCAAATCCTCCTTCAGTTCGCTTCTCGATCATCGTGCCAAGCATTTACTGAAGGGTACGATAAATTTGCTCAAAAGTCAAGGCTGGCGGCAAAGAATGACGCTGGGTTTGCAGAAGCAATTTACAGCAGTTTGTCAAGTTCGGTTTCCAGCATCTGGGTCGACATCGCGCCAATCGTGCGTTTGGTGATTTTGCCGGCGCGATCAATGATGAAGGTGGTCGGCAAGCCGCGCACGCCGTAGCGAAACGTCAAATCCGGTGAACCCAAAAGTATGGGATAGGAAATCGGATTGTCTTGCAGAAATTCCGGCACCACCGTTTCGGGAGATTCATCAACGGCAATACCGAGAAACTCGACGCCGCGCTCGCGGTAGCGTGAATAAACGTCATTGAAATCGGGAATCTCATGCCGGCACGGCCCGCACCAGGTCGCCCAAAAATTAACGACAACCACTTTTTGCCCTTCCAGCCGGCGTAGATTGACTTCATCGCCGGTCAACGATGTTAACGTAAAATCCGGAAGTTTGTCGCTCTCGCTAACCGCCGTATGATTATTAGTCGCAGCGGCGTTGGCGTTTTGCTTTTCATCGTTCTTGCATCCGCCGATGAGAATGACACAGCAGATCATTGTCAGTAGACACTTTTGCAACATGATTGATTATTCCTTATAATGATGAAGCGGTTATTTACCAAACACAAAAACAGCGGCAATTTATTCCCCCCTGCTCAACCGGCAACCCGGCCAATGGACAAACTGGTCACAAATCCGATTTATCCAGCCATTGCACAATCCGCCATTTGGCGTCGCTCTTGGCGCGGCGAAATTTAAAAATCGCAAATCCATTGACGCTGAAACGAAAATCCGCGTCGGCGAGATCGAGCTGAAAACTTTTGGAAATCGTTTCCAGCGTGTCGTTATTGACAACGTCGCGTGAGGTGAAAACGGTATTGAGCCATTCCAAATTGATCGAATCAAACGTGCGCAACAGCCGGCCGGTCGTTTTTAGATCCGTCTCGCGCGTCCAGGAAACGAAAATTCCCGAGGCGCCCTGCTCCGGATCAAAATATTGAAACACGAACGCGCTGTCCAATAAATTGGCGTACAATAACGAATCTTTGAAAATATACGCATATTTGAAATTGGTCAGCGTCCCTTCCGGCGTCGATTGATCGGTGAGGAGATCGCCGGCCAAACCGCCCTCATCCAACGCCGGCGCAAACGGATTTAAACAACTCCACGCCGCCAGTCCAATGGGTAAAACCGCCGCCAGGAAAAGTTTTTGTTTGCAGGGAGAAAGCATGGATTTTCTATTTTACAACCGCCGCTCCAGTCAATTTTATTCCACCAGGAGATTTTTTTCACGCCTGCCCGATTTGATTCGCCGGGATTTGGGCCTGATATTCCAGCTCGATCAGCATATCAACCAATTCGGCGGAGCTGGCTTCCATGTCGAGCACCAGTTTATCGATTTGGCTGTTGAAAAAATTGTGCGCGGTTTTAAGAATGATGGCGACCACGAATCCAAACAGCGTGGTCAATAACGCCGCCGCAATGCCGTGGGCGACAATCGTCGGACTCACCGGATTGGCCTGCCCAATCGCTTTGATCAGGCCCTGCACCGTCCCGGCAACGCCCAGCATCGGCGCGAGGCTGACGAACAGGGTGAGCCAGGTTAAATTTTTTTCGAGAAACGCCGTCTCCATGACGCCGAAATTCATCATGGTTTTTTCGACCTGCTCGACGCCGCGCGGCGCGCGCTGCAAACCCGCGTAAAAAACTGCCGCCACCGAACCGTTGGTCTTTTCGCAAAGATCGAGCGCCGCCCGCAGGCCATCTTCGGTGAGCGTTTTTTTGATGTTATTTAAAAACTGGCGCGTGTTAGTCGAGGCCCGCCGCAACATCCGGAAACGTTCGAAACAAATGCCCAACCCGATAAGCAAACACGCTAAAATCGGATGCATGAAAAAACCGCCATCCATGTACATCTGGAAAAAATTGTAACCTTCCACCGTCTCCTCCTCCGTGCGTCGGAGTGCAAAACCTACGGTCGTAGACTTTAGTTTTGCACTTTAGGTTTTGTCCCGATCTTCCTTGCTCTCGCTCTAAAAGTCAAGCGGGACACTCCGATTTAATTCTTCATTATCCGGCTGCCGGCGCTTTCGCCCATCACCGCAATTTTTTGCGCCTGCGGAAAAAGACGCAACACTTCTTGAATTTGTTTACTGCCGGACGCTTCAATCTCATACCATTTCTGCCGATCCCACAGCGTCAGCGCGAGTTCACTCTTTAAACGCAATTTGATAAAGTCGCTGTCTTTGTTCCAGCTCTCCGGATCAAACTTGATTTTCAGCGCCTCGATTTTGCGGCGAAAATCGGCGAGCACGGCCTCGGTGGGCTGCCAGTTCTGGCGGAACGCGTTAAAATCGCTGGCCAGGGGCCGATTGCGGTTAGCGAACTCGGTGGCAAATTCAAAGAAACTGCGTTTGAGAATTAAATCCACGGTGAATTGCGTCGGCCGCGGCCATTTGATTTGCATATCCGGCGTGATGCCGCCGCCACCGTACATCAAACGCCCGGCACTGGTTTTATACGTCGGGCGGTTTTTAGAAGTATCGGTTGGCGCATTCGGGTCGACGTCATCCCAGCCTTCTTCATAATAATCCGACAGCGTTTTATCATAAGGCCGTTGAATCAGCCTTCCACTCGGCGTGTAATAACGCGCGGTGGTGATGCGCACCGCCGCGCCGTCGCGCAAACCGATTTGACTTTGCACGAGGCCCTTGCCAAAACTCGTTTCACCGACGACGAGGCCGCGATCCCAATCTTGCACCGCACCCGCGACAATCTCCGACGCGCTCGCGGAGCCGTGATTCATCAACACAATCAGCGGGAAGCGCGGATGTTTGTCCGGTTCGGTCGCATAAAAATCATCGTTGGCCTGCGCAATCCGGCCGCGCGTGTAAACAATTTTTTTGCCGTGCTCGAGAAATTTATCGGAAACGGCAACCGCCTGCTCGAGAAAACCGCCCGCGTTACCGCGCAAATCGAGAATCAATTGTTTCATGCCTAACTTTTCCAGCTTCACCAACGCTGCTTCCAATTCGTCGCCGGTTGTTTTCGCAAAGCGGCTGATGAGCACGTAACCGGTTTGCGGCTCGAGCATGAACGTCGATTCGACGCTGGTGATCGGAATTTTTTCCCGCGCGATCGTGACGTCGAACGGTTCGTCAACGTTGCCGCGCCGAATGGTGAGGCGCACGGTCGTGCCTTCGGCACCGCGCAAACGGCTGCGCACCTGCTCGTCCGTAAAACCATACGAGGACTTGCCTTCAATCGCGATGATCTGATCCGCCGACCGCAAGCCGAGGCGATCAGCCGGCGAACCGGGCATGGGGGAAACCACCGTCGGGATTTTGTTAAAAATGTTAAACTCGATGCCGATGCCGTAAAAGTGGCCCTCAAATCTTTCCGTCACGTCGGAGAGTTGATCTTTCGGAATGTAAACCGAGTGTGGATCCAGCGTTTCCAACATGCCGCCGATCGCGCCGTTGATGAGCTTTTGATTGTCCACCTCTTCGACGTAATAACGCGACACGGCGTTGAGCACCTCCTGAAAACGCTGCAACTCCTGATATAAATTGCTGCTGTTGCGCGTTTGTGGCGCGGCGGTTTGCGTCACCATGGCCAAACCGGATATCGCGGCAACGGCCACGACGGCAAGCATCATCACGGTTTTCGTTGACGGCTTCATCGGACACCTCGTGCTGAGTGGCATGATCGAATTTTAGACGGTTGATTGTTATCAAAGTCTTTTGTATGTCGAACAGACTGACTTTGCACTCCGAAACTTAAATTTAAGAAATTTTCAGGTAATGGTCAACGACAGTTTCGTGTTCCAATCGTCGTGGCCGGATAATTCAAATTTCCAGTTGGGAAAAACCACCGAGCTTTGATAAACCCGGTCGATACCCGCTTCCGATTGCGACACGGTTTCAATCGGAAAACGCCAGATCGAATTCGCCTGCGGCGCGGCCAGCGTGATTTTCAATCCCAGCCATTCGTCAACCAACTCGACCGCTTCCGCGCCCTCGACCGCGCCGAGACTGCCGAGCTGACAATCGGCAACCGCATGTTGTGGAAAATTGTAACGGCGATTCGTTTCTTTCCCGGCCAGTAACGCAAACACAAACTCCATTCCGAAATGTAGCGACAGCGGCTCGTGTTGCAGATTTTTAATGGAATACGCCACTTCAATTTTAGGCGATTGCGGATCAAAAGTCAACGACTTTTTAATTTCCAGCGGCTGCGCGATTTGATTGATCCAAATGGAACCCCGACGGGAGAGCGTGACGCGATGTTGCCCGGGTTCAACTTGCGCTTCATAAGGTTGATCGACGAAATCGCCCTGCTCGCCGTAATGCGCTGAGGCAAATTTTTCCACCGTCGTGTCCGGCGGCAAAAAATGATCGACCAGCGCCACGCGGCGATACCAATCATAAAACAAAGAATTTTCAGAAGTGGCCGCGGGCTGCGGCAAATGTTGCAGCTTGCGATGATACGCCTCTTCGCGCCGCGACATCGTGTCACTGAGATTGATGGCTTTCGGTTTGTAATCCAACTCGAAAATCGAGCCGCCGATTTGCGGTTTCAAATAAACATTCAAGCTCGGCGTCGAAACCAAAATTTCTTCGGCGCCGGCGGCGTCCATGTCGAGTTGCGAAATTTCTACCCAGCCATTTTGGCGTCGCGCCGGAAGAAGTTCGAGTTCGTCAACAATGGCCTCTGCCTGCAACATTTCGTGATAATTGGCATATCGCAAATTGTTCAGATACGTGCCGCCAAACACGCCGTGCCAATACGGGCAATTGCACTGGCTCGCCCACAGATGATCTTTCGCCTGTTGCAATTTATCGTTGTCGACATTGGTGCTTAGCCCGTTTAGCCGGCGGCTAATCAACAACATCTTTTTGTGCATGTTGTTGATCTCGGGATATTTTGCCATGAAATTGCGCCAAAAGCCGCCGCGCACGAAATTTTTGTACGGCTCGAAGAGGTTGGCGTTGCGTAGTTTGTTTTCAAACTCTTCGTAACGATGAATCGTCGCGCTCGGCATCGCCCACTCCATCATCTCGCGATAGCTCGCCGTCGGCAGATACACGCGATCCACCGGCCGGAATTTTTGCAACACTTCGGAGAAGTGCAAAATGTGAATCCACTCGCGATGCTCTTTGAGCAGATTGAAGAAACGATCCAGCCATTGATCTTCGTAATTGTGTTTGTAGCTGCCGGGCCACACGCCGAATTTCTCGCCGTCGTCCGCAAACACCACGACGCGATTGCCGTCTTCGCTGGCGATGCTACGCAGATAATCAATCGTGGCCTGCGGTTCTTGATAGGGAATGGAGTAACGCAAACGCTCGGCAATAGGAAAGAGATTGATTGTGTGCCCCAATTCTTCCGTCACAAAATAACCCAACAACTTTTCCGGCGGCAAACCCGCGGCGCGGAAATGCGAATCATCCAGCACGACATATTTGACGCCGGCCTGTGCCAGCGGTTTCGGCAAATGCGGCTCCCAGATGCGCTCCGCGAGCCACATGCCTTTTGCTTCATATCCGGTGTGGGTTTTAACAAACTGCGTGAGCTTGTCGATCTGCCCCAATTTATCTTCATCCGGAATCACCGCGAGAATCGGCTCATAAAACGCGCCAGGCATCATCTCGATTTGCCCCGCTTCCACCAATTTGCGCAAGCGCGGCATATAATCCGGTTTGTTGTTCTTAATCCATTCAAACAAAATGCCGGTGCAATGCAGCGCCAATCTCACATGCGCATGCTTTTCCAGAAGCTCCAGAAACGGCAAATAGGATTTCTGGTACGCCTCTTCAAACACGAAATCAAAATTTCCCACCGGCTGGTGGTTGTGAATGCCGAGGCAGAGGTTGATGCGGTTCACGAAAGTTACTTTTCCTTAGTTACTTTTCCTTGCTCTTTTGAGGTTATATTTGTGATACTGGCATCTCTAAGAATCTTTTTAAACAGAATAATTTTGTCTTACTTTTCCCAATCAACTTTGTTAGAATACTTTTGAAATGTTTCTAATGTTTTGTATGACCAATTGTGGCGATGGCGAAAACATAAATCCACAAATCCGAGTGATTTTGTTATATAGTCTGTTCCAGTTATGAATGTTTTTGGATTCTCTTTAGCATATAAGTTTACGGCTTCCTTCGCACGAAGTACGGCGCGTTCAATATCATCTAAAGAATGAAACGTTTTCTTATCTAAATCTGCTAACATTCTTGCCTGCCAAAATTCATCTATTCCAAGATTGGGAAAAAGCTTTTCTGTAAGTTTTTTTAAACCATCAGACGATATGGATGAGTTGTCGATTGTTTTAATTACCCGTGTAAGTTTGGTGATGATATTTTCCAACCCATCTTGTGATTTGGCGGCGACACGATACGCCAATAGGGGCGCTTTTTCTATAACATCTGCTTCGGTAATATCGTACCAAATTGGCAAAATTACACCCGCCCGTGCACTTTCTTTTGCCAGAAGTGCTCCGAGTTCTTTTTGTGGCCAAGTCCTGTTAAAGAATTCTTTGCTTAAAACAACAATTCCAAATCTCGACTGAATCAAACCCTGACTGATTGATTGTGACAAACTTTCACCTATCTCTAAACACCATTCGTCAAGCCAAACATTTATTCCAGCCATGCGAAGTTGAGCTGACAATGGATTTACAAAAACTTCTTTGTCTGTACTCGCATGACAAATAAAGGCATCCATTTATATTGTGAAGTCAATTTTTCTCCTTACAAGGTTAAGTCGAATTGGGGCTTTAGAATCATAGTGATTTTGACCATCATAGGAAACGTAATGCTAAAATTAAACAAATTTCGAATAAAAAGCAAAATGTCATTCTGCAAGAATCTTTTTCGCAATCAAACAAGATTCCTTCGGAATGACATTTTGCTTTTAGACATGAGACAATTTAAAACTTACAACTTCACCTCGACCGAAAACCGGTGGGCATTTCCCAGATCATTCGTAAACGGGGCGTAGCCGTAATCGAGTTGATAGCGGCCAAGCGCAGTGCCGAAGCCGGCGGTCATGCCGCGATTGTCGCGGCCGATTTGATAGCCACCACGCAACGCGAGAGTTTTGCGGAAGAGAAATTCCGCGCCGGTGCTGTTGCCGTCGCCGCCTTGTAGAAATTGAATATGTTCGGCGGCCAGCGCCAATTGATTTTCACCTTCCGCGAACGACAAAACATACGCGCCGCCGACGCGCACGAGGGCAGGCAATTCGATTTTCTCTTTTTGCAACGCGGTGGTCGTACCCAAATTTTGCAGGGTCAAACCGAATTTAAAATTTTCAATCGGGGTTTGCCAAATGCCACCGAGATCGACCGCAAAGCCGTTTGTCGAGTTGAGGTAAATTTTCTCGTAAAGATATTTGGCCGTCACGCCCACGGACAGATTGGGCCGCCACTGTTTGCCGAACGCGACGGCAATGGCAATATCCTGCGCGTCAAACGTTCCAATCGGCTCGGCGGTCGGTTTGGTGCGCACTTCAATGCCGGGAATGGATTGCGCGATGAGGCCGAAACCGAGCGTGCCGCCAAAACTTGGAAATGTGATCGCCGCAAATTCGTTGTTGATGTCGCCGAGCCAGCGGGAATGCGTGAACGCCAGTTGCGTTCCGCGCGCCGCAGCGAGTCCGGCGGGATTCCAATAAATCGCAGACGGATCATCGGCCAGCGTCGTGTACGCTTCGCCCAGCGCCGCGCCGCGGCTGCCGACGCCAACTTTGAGAAAAGCGAGGCCGGTTTTTCCCGCTTGCTGGGCATGCGAAGAGCAAAAAGCAAAAAGCAAAAAGCAAACGGCAAATAGATGAATAAAAAATGGCGAGGTTTTATAGATTACCGGTTTCATTTCGGAGCAGTGTTTAAAAATTTAGTATGTGCAAAAGAACAAATGGTTTTTCCAACGGATAACGAATTAAAATCCGTGGGCAGATTTTATCCGTGGGACATTTTTCGTTTGGTTTCAACTCGTCCAGCTTTAGTGTTATCGTGAATTCAAAACGCCTGAAGGCGTTACTACGAAATTAAAACACAAAGGCCCAACCAAAAACGTGATCGCTATCGACACTTTCGGGATGGGTGACGAAGGCATAGTGCAACTCGGATTTTTTGCCGAACAGGCCGAAGCTGTAGCCGGCGCCGAGGGTGGGGCGGCTTTCATTCATCCCCACGCGAATTTGCACGAGGCCGCGATAGCTGGCGAGCGCGCCGAGGTGCAAAACGCCGTCGCGAAATTGGCGCTTTTCATAATCCGCGGCGAGCGTGAGCCACGGCGCTATACGCGAGATGGCCACGCCGGCGCTGACGGCTTTAGGGAATTTATCGAAATTCGTCGTGCCGCGCTCATAAACCTCTTGCGTGTTCCAACTGTATTTGAGATTGAGATTGCGCGCGGCAACTCCGAGGCGCACGCCTTCGATGGGTTCGAGCAGCGCGCCGAGATCAAAACCAAAAGAGGAACTTGAAAGCTTGCCCCGTTCTTGCGTGACGCCGGCGAGGCGATTCATGACGACGCGCAAGCCGAGGCCGATTGCAGCGCGAGGATGCGGCTGCAAGGCGAAAGATAACCCAAAGGCATTTTCCGCGCTGGAGAGTGACGCATATTTTTCGCCATCCGCATCGCGCGCGTCAATATTGTCCACACCGGCGTGAATCCAGCTCACACTCAAGCCGCCGTTCATGGCGCCGCCGGTGGAGTCGGCTTGGGGGCGAATCGGCAAGCCGAGGCTGGCATACGTGAAAAGGCGATCCAGGTTGAGCGGGCGATAGGAGAGATTCAATTCGCGGCGCTGCAACATGGCAACGCTGGCAGGGTTGAAGAAAGCGGACTCGTTGCCTTCCACCATCGCCACATAAGCGCGGCCCATCGCTTCGGAACGCGCGGCAACGCCCATCCGCAGAAAGGCGCCGGCGTACCCGCCTTGAGCGAATAAATTCGCAACAAAGATAAAAAGAAAAAAAAGAAAAAATGATTTTACAAATTTCACAACTAACCTCGTTCGAATGTCATTCCGGAGGAATCCTGTTCAAATCAAGCGCTTTGCTGGATAACAAACAGGATGCTTCCAGCATGACATTTTTTTATTTTTGCAAGCATCGATAATATTATCACGTCATCCCTGGCCTGCGGCTGGACAGGCGCGTAACGATCCTTTTTGTAATCAAGCACAGTGCTTGTATTACACAAGATGCTTACAGCATGACATGTTTACTTTACTGAAAACTAATCACTGATCACTGAACACTGGCTTTAATCCAGCACCATCACTTTGCCCCAAAACGTGCCTTCACTGGCTAAATCAATGCGATAAAAATAGACGCCGTTGGCGACGATTTCGCCGCGGGTGTTGCGGCCGTTCCAGATTTCGGCAAATTGTCCGGCCACAGGACGCTCTTTTTGGCTTACCACTTCGGCGACCAATTCCATCGCGAAGTCAAAAATTTTGACGGTGACTTGCGTTGGACGCGTGGTGTTATATTGAAAGCGCACGTGGCCGTCGTCGCGAATTTGATTTTGCCGAAAAGGCGAAAAGGGATTGGGATAGGCATACGTGCGCGGCTCGCCGTTTTCGCCGGATTTTTTAGAGCCGCGAAAAATGTTCCATGTGCGGCCGTTATCAGCGGTCGAAGCGACGCCGTCCGGGCCGCCGGTCCACACGACTCGGTTCAATGCGCCGATAGCAAAATATTCTGTCGTTAAAAATTGTTCGCCTTTGGCAACATCGACCACCGGCGCGAATTTCGCCCAGGTGCGGCCGAAGTCGTTTGATTTGAACAGGCCGTTGTCGGTGACGACATACGCGACCGAATCTTCGAAGCCGAAATTATGCGCAAACTCTTCTTCCAGCGTGACGCGCCACGAGTAGCCGCCGTCTTCGGTAATCGAAACGGCTTTTTTCTCTTTGGAATCTTCCGCGTTCACAGTCGCCGCCCAAATATATTCGCGGCCGCGCCATTTTTGCTGGCCAAGCGCCACGACAAAATTTCCGGAGATCGAACGCGTTTGGTTTTGCCGCGAAAAATTCGTCCACGTTTGGCCGCCGTCAAGCGATTTGTTAACGCCGCCCGCGGAACCGTGCCACAACACGCCATCGGCATTAATAATTGAAAACGCGCGATGATTCAAATTTCCCAGCGGATCAAATAAAAATGTATCCGGCGGAACCACCGTCCAGGTTTTGCCGCGATCGGCGGAGCGCTGCAGGCCGCCGCCAAAATTCGCCGCCCAAACTTGATTGGCGCGCACGGCAATATCGAAAGTGACGTTTTGCACCGGGGTCGGGCCGAATTGCGGCACATACGTCCAAGTTTTACCGTCGTCGGTGGAATAACTCAAACCGGCGCCTGTAGGTAATAACTGAGGCGATCCCGTAACTTTGATTAGAGAGTCAAAAGCTGCGGCTACCCATATAATGGAGTCAGTTACTACTAAAGCAGTAATACCTCCACGCGGTAATCCATTATGACTAGTGTAAGTAGTCCAAGTTTTACCACCATCTTGAGATCGTGCTAACCCCTTACCTGTCCCTAACCAAATATTGTTGCGTTGTATAACAATATCAGAAATCGAATTTGACCCTAAACCAAGTAACGGCTCCACGCTTTGAGTTTGAGAGTAAAGCTGCATGCTATTTTTTCTGATCACTTGCGCGTTCACTGACCCACTTAATAATTGAAGCGCAAAAAAAAGATAGACAAAACTAGTGCAAATTATCCTTGATTTGTTACTCATTTTTGTACTTTAAATTAAATATTAAATGTATCTAGAGAATGTAGAATCATCCTATACTCTCTGTTAATAGAAATAGCGTATTAAAATGACCGAAAAAGAAAATGAAAAAAGCTACATTCTCATTTGGATGCAAAACAAATGATGTAGTACACTGTTACCTTAATTTTATAATTGCGTCTTCGTTTTTTAGCGGTCCACAAGGAGTCGAGACTACAACAATTAAGGTAACAGTGTAATAGGTCAAAGGCCTCAACTTATTAATCGAATGGATTAGGGGGGAAAAGGACTCCGAAAGGTGTATAAGTCAACCCTGTCACTATTGATTATTGCTGTGCCCTCATAGATTCCATCATCCATACCTCCTGTTGTATTTCGTACTTCAGCATACGCCCGTATTGTATAGCCAGAAATATTTTCCTCACCAAGTTCTGGCACAGTTACATAATACATAAAAACTTGCCCCCATTGGTTTGCTTCTTGGATGCTAAGATAAAAGGATTCAGTATAAGCTAGCGAGCCATCTGGCCTAAAAATATCGATTTGATGTATTTGCACTCTGACAGGATGTGGCCAAGAGTCAGTCCAGCTATATGAAGGGGGAATACCCGTGACTACTCTTCTATATACATTTCCCCAAACTGTGTATCTACCCCCTGCTGTACCACCGCCACCACCATCGTCATCACCTGGTAAAGAAGTGGCATTTGATGATCGAGTTTGTTGAGAAGTTAAAATGCTTTCAGGCCCTCCCTTACTGCACCCTATAGCCAGTATGAGGCTTCCTAATAGAACGAACAACGATTTTGAAGTAAACATAGTAACCTCCAAAGTGGGTTAAAAGGTAATTTGGAAAAGTGTGAATAGGTTTGACATTCCGCAAGAAACTAGGTAAAAAAAATAACCTCAATGTTGGCTAAACTAGCGTCAGTAAATAATTATTCAGTTATTGCAATGTTGTGAATAAGTTTTCCACTAACTAAGCCTTTTTTATCCTCAGCTTGAAATTCGAAACGATAAATTCCGATAGCATTTTGTGGCGCAATTTCAATTGTGAGAGAAAACCTGCCATCACCAGCTATTTCGTCGCCTTTTTCCTTGACCCCATCGTCACGCATCACAAACGGATTGCCGCTGGAGGCTCTACCATCCGGCAAAAACGTGTTGAAGAAAACGCGCTTGAGATCGGCGATACAATTGGGATCGCTGACTTGCACGGACAAAACGTACGTATTGGGCGTGCGATTACGCGAAATCGTGGTGGGCGCGGTGAGATTGCTGACAGCGGGAGGAAGGTTGACGCCGCGACGACGAACATTGAGGAGATCAACGAGTGCCGGACTTTCGGTGTTGGCAGCGTCAATCGCGCGCAGCACAATCGAGAACGTGCCTTCGCCGCAAAGCTTGGCGGTCGGGATGGCGCGGCCAAACACGCCATCTCTTGCCGCGCCGTCGTTGTTTTTGCCGTCGTCAAACAATGAATCAACCAACGTCGGTTTCGGAAAAGCCGGCGGAAAAAATTCAACGCGCACAAAGCGCAGTGAAGCGAGGCCATCGACGTCGCTGGCCGTCGCGCGAAACACCGGCGCATAAGCGGAGTCGCCGGTGATCGTCTTGGGAATGGAAAACGACAAGAGCCGCGGCGCGAGATTTTCGCGGCCCGCCAAAATTTTAAGCGTGTCGAGCTTGCTCTCGCTCGTTTGGCCGTCCTGATCTTTCGCGATCGCGTCCAAAACAAAATCGCCGGTTTGACTGCGCACCAGCGCGGTGTCGATCGGTAAAAAATATTGGCCGTCACCCGCAAGAATGTCGCCGCTCAAGCCGTCATCGCGCATCGCAGATTTTGTCAATGTCGCCGTCGTATTGATTTTGCGAACGGTGAGATCGACGCCCGCGAGCGTGCTCGCGCCCTGCGGATCATCGGCGCGCACGTGAATGCCGGGACGCGTCGCCGGAAATTGATAGGCCTCAGACGGCGCTTGAAGCAAAATAATTTGCGGCGCTTGCGAAACAACTTGCGTGGGAATTTTGTCGGTACAACCAGAGAGCAGGAGGTGGGCACACCAACACAGCGCGAGACCATAAAATTTAAGCGTTCCAGCTTTTAACTTCACAAGCATCTTCCTTAATAGAGTTCTTCTTCAATAGAGTTCTTCTTCAATATCGATAAAGCGTTGCCATTCGGGTACGGCCGGCTTGAGCCGGGGTTGCAACGCCGGGCTGTCATATTTGCTCATAATACTCGGCAAGCGCCGGCGAAGTTCCATGAAATCATGCACGATGGCATCGGCTTCGCGCAAATGATAGGGCGAGAGCGTCGAGGTGAGGCCAACCACGCCGCAGCCCGCGGACTTGCCGGCGCGTATGCCCCGCGGCGCGTTTTCTATGACCAGCGCTTCGCTCGGGGCCACGTGCAGTTTTCGAATCGCGCGCAGATACGGCTCGGGATCGGGCTTGCCGCGCTCGACGTCTTCGGCGGTGACGATGCAATCGAACCAACTGCAAATTTCCGGGCCGAGCACCGGCTCCACCTGCGAGCGAATCGAGCCGGTGACGAGAGCGAGGCGATAACGATTTTCTTTTAAGTATTCTAAAACCTCGATGACGCCGTCATTGAGCTGCGTCGCATTATTTGCCAGATACACATCGCGTTTTTCGCGCACCAGGTTCTGGACGTCATCGGGCGAGGCCGGTTTATTGTGACGATGAAACAACTCGGCGGCCACTTCCATCGTGGTGGCGCCTTCGGCGAGATAAATTTCCAGCGGGTCAACTTCGATGCCATAGGGCGCCATCACGCGCTTCCAGGCTTCAACATGATACGGCATACTGTCCACCAAAACGCCATCGTGATCGAATAAAATCGCGCGGATCATAACCTCTCCTCCGGATTAGCGGTGAACGGACGCGAAGAGGAATCGACGCCGGAAAAGGCAGGCTTCAT
>Ga0247727_10003416_pt1 | contig 35131 bp, 32 predicted proteins | sample WisWelCaveWW1625_FD_202498 | JGI IMG/M metagenome (GOLD analysis project Ga0247727, IMG submission 202498) | Biofilm microbial communities from Wishing Well Cave, Virginia, United States - WW16-25 | ecosystem: Environmental > Aquatic > Deep subsurface > Groundwater > Cave microbial mat | place...
CATCCACCGAGGCATCCGGGCGCGGGCCGTAGGCCCGTGCGGATGCGCGCTTCCGCGCGCACCGTTCAACGGGCGCCGGAGCCCAGCGCACGCCCGATCCGGAAGCGGGCTCGCCATCCGCTCGAAGCGTACCACCGTCGACAGAGCCGGGAGGCGGGAGTATGAGTCCGTCCCATGCGAATCATCGCGAGCGCCTTGCTCCTCGCTGTCGCGTGCGGATCGCCGACGGTTCCGCGCCCGGCGATCCCGGAGCCCGCTTTGGCGCCGCCTGCCGCGGTCCCCGAACCTGCTGCGCCCGCGCCGCCGTCGTCCTTGCTCGAGCGCGTGGGCGACGTCGCGCTCGTCCAGCTGGACGCCGACGGATTCGAGTCGCTCACGCTCGAGCAGCGCACCCTCGCGTACCACCTCGCGCGCGCCGCGATCGCGGGCGATCGGATCGCGTACGACCAGCGGTATCGACACAACCTCGCGATCAAGGACCTGTGCGAGGGGATCGTGACTCACGCCGACGGCGTGGATGCGGCGCTGCTGGAGCAGGTGCGGACGTATCTCAAGCAGCTGTGGATCCACCACGGCGTCCACAACGGCATCACGAGCCGCAAGTTCGTCCCGACGTTCTCCTTCGAAGCGCTCGCCGCAGCGGCCGCGCGTGCGCGCGCGAACGGCATGGCGCTGCTCGGGGCGGCCGACGACGCCGGCCTCGCCGCGAAGCTCGAGGAGTTGCGCCGCCCGATCTTCGACCCGGACTTCGAGGCGTTCTCGGTCCAGAAGACGCCGCCCGCCGGCCAGGACATCCTGCAGGCCTCCTCGAACAACTTCTACGCCGGCGTGAAGCTGGCGGACCTGCGCGGCCTGCGCGAACGGTTCGTCCTCAACTCGAGGCTGGTCAAGCGGGGCCGACGCGTCGTCGAGGAGCCGTACCGCGCGGGCGCCGAGGGAACGCCGCCGGGGATGTATGCGGCCGAGCTCGGCCGCGTGCTCGTCCACCTTCGCCGCGCGATGCCCCTGGCGAGCGAGCCGCAGCGCGCGTATCTCGCGCGGCTCGCGCGCTGGTTCGAGACGGGCGAGCCCGAGGAGTTCCGGCAATACAACATCGGCTGGGTCGCGGACGATCCCCAGGTCGATGCGATCCTCGGATTCATCGAGAGCTACGGCGATCCGCGCGGTGGGAAGGGAACCTGGGAAGGCATCGTCAGCTTCGTCGATCGCGATCGGACCTCGATGATGCGGCGTATCGCGGACGATGCGCGGTACTTCGAGGAGAGGACGCCCTGGCGGCCGGAGTACCGCCGCACCGAGTTCCGGCCGCTCGTCGCGAATGCCGTGACTGCGGTCGTCGAGACCGGCGACGGGGGACCGCTGTCCGCCGCGGGCATCAACCTTCCGAACGAGCAGGCGATCCGCGAGCGGCACGGCAGCCGGAACTATTTCCTCTCCAACGTCACGGAGGCGAGCGACCGCGCGGTCGGCGCCGCGGCGAGCGGAGAGTTCGCGTGGTCCCCGGAGGAGGGACGGGAAATCGCGCGCTGTTCCCCGGCGATCTGGGACGCGATCGTCGCGCTCCACGAGGTCACCGGTCACGCGTCCGGCGCGGTGTCCCCTCGCCTGCGCGGCGACCCGCACACGCACCTGCGCGAGTACTACTCCGCGCTCGAGGAAGCCCGCGCGGACCTCGTCGCGCTGTGGCACCTCGGCGATCCGAGGGTCGTCGAGCTCGGGGTCCTCCCGGACGCCGCGTGCCAGGCCGCGGCCTACCGCGCGTTCGCCAGCTCGCACCTGCTGGGCCTGCGCAAGATCCCGGAAGGCGACGCGATCGAGGAAGATCACATGCGCGCGCGCGCGCTTATCGTCGGCTGGGGCATGGAAAAGGGCGCGATCGTCGAGGCGCGCCGCGACGGGCACTTCTTCCTCCGCGTCGAAGACCCGGACCGCCTGCGCGCGGCCTGGGGAGAGCTGCTCGCCGAACTGCAGCGCATCAAGGCGGAGGGCGACCGGGATGCGATCGCGGCCCTCGTCGAACGGCACGCGACGCGCCTGAACGTTTCCTGGCGGGACGACTCCGTGGCGCGGGCCAGGCAGATCGGTCTCGCGACGTTCTTCGCCTTCGTCTCGCCCCGCCTGGTCGCAACTCGCGACGGCTCGGGCACGATCACCGACGTCCGGGCCGAGCGGCCGGAATCGTTCGAGGCATTGCAGCTCGAATGGAGCCGGATCGGGCACGAGATTTGATCGCGCTTCCCTGACGATCTCGCTTGACGGAGCGTTCGCGATCCGTATTCTGGATTCGCACCTTCTGCTCGGTGCGAGAGGAGGGTTGATTTAACTCCGACAATCGTCAACCGGGATCTTTTCCGCGACGAGGTGAGCAAACCCGGATCCATTCACCGGGGAGCCTGAATCGCCGCCTGGGATCCCACCTCGAAGAGGTCAGGGGTTGACAGCCCTACCCACGGCCGTAGCGGTTGGTCATGAAGGGGTTGGCGCACGACGTGCTCCAACCCCTTCTCCTTTGCGGGCCGAGGGGAGTTCCTCCCCTCGGACTCCCCAGAACCTCGGGGGGCTTCGCCACCCCGAACCCCCACCATGCTGCCAAGCATTCACGCCGCCGCCTGCGCTCCATCAGTTGCGGAGCGGGGAGTTCCTCCCCTCGGACTCCCCAGAACCTCGGGGGGGCTTCGCCTCCCCCCGAACCCCCCACCATGTGGCCAAGCCTTCGCCTCGCCGTCCGCGCTCCATCAACTTGCGCAGCTGCGTGTCTAGCGCGACGCCACGAAACCACCGATCACCGCAGCGATCGGCTTGAGCCGTTTCCCCGTCGGGTCCGCATCGACGCCGAAGTTCTCGAGCGCCGTCGCCCCGAGAAGGTACAAGGAGCCCTTCGGGCCAAAAATGATCGGGCAGGTCAACGTCTCGCCGAGCTCGTCAATCGTGAGCTTGGCCTCGCCAAACCGCCGTCGATCTGTCCGCCCGTCCGCCAGGACCACTTGCCGTGTCCGAATCGATTCGACGCCGATCTCGTCGAGCCTGTCCTCCGGAACGAACGAGTAGAGCGCCCCCGTGTCGACCCAGAAGTCCTCTTCGAAGGATCGGGTCGCGTCATCGGCGTTCCCCACTCGAACGCGAACCTTGAACATGCCCATCGCTCATCAAGTGAAGCGCCCGGACGGGGCTCCGTCAAGAGCGGCACGCCGACCCTGCATACTCCAGCACGAAATGGCACACCCGGGGGCGAGCGATCACGTCCCGCTCACCGTCCCGCCGCAGACTGGACACGTCGATCGCTTTGCCCAGCTCATCGTCGGAAACCCGCAGTGCACTCCCTCCTGGCAGATCGGGGCATCATCGACCCAGTCCTGATCGGGAGTGCCGCAGAGGAGTGCGATCTCCCAGGTTGCCGGTCCGATGCCTTCGCACCCCGTCTTTCTCGTTTGCGCCAATACGATGCGCGGTCCATCGTCGCCCGCGGTCCAGCGCCCCGCAGAGGCCTCGTAGAGCAGCTCCACGAACTGCTTGTCCGTCAGAGACCGGATCCAATCGACGACGATGCGCTTGTCCATGACTCGGCGACCGTAGCAGAAGGAGCGAAGGCAGACCCGGGGTCACCGGGTCATGCGCCACAGCATGGCGAGGACGCGGTCTGCTAGCTCGAGCGGCCGGGTGATGATGGGCAGTTCGACGTAGCCGAAGGCCTCGGCCACGAGCAGGGCGGCCTGGACCTCGTCCGCGCTGCCGGCCGCCACGCGCCACAGGTGGGTACGGTCCTTGCCGACCCGCCGCCGGCCCTCTCGCAGGTTGAGCGCGATGCTCGCGGCGGCCTTCTTCATCTGGACGGCGAGCGGCGGATCCCTCCGTTCCAGGTGTGCAAGCGCATCGCGCAAGGATCGAATGAGTTCCAGGGTGATCTCGAAGGCGTCGAATCGCATGGGAGCGGCTCCTTTCGCGTCGGGGTTCACGCCCGCTCCAGGCGCAGGCACCGTGACGACGCCCATCGCACGATCGACGGCTCCGAGCTGGATCTGAGGGGCGTTGGCGCGGTGGTTGCGCCATCAAGGGAGGGAACCCCGACGCGAGAGGAGCCGCGGACGTGCGGATCGAGGATCGACCGGAACCGGGACCGGAACCGGAACCGGAACCGGAACCGGAACCGGGACCGGAACCGGGACCGGGACCGGGACCGGAACCGGAACCGGAACTGGAGCCGGGACCGGAACGGGAACCGGAGCCGGGACCGGACCCGGGACCGGACCCGGATTCGGAACCGGAATCGGAACCGGCTAGGTCAATCCTTGACCGGCGTTGCCTTGAGCGCCGCTTTGCCGTCCTTCACGTGGACCTGGAAGCGGACGGTCTTGCAGCCGTAGCGGGTGACCAGCGCGTCCTTGTTCTTGCGCAAGGTCACGAGGAACCGGTCGAAGGTCAGGCCCTCCACGGGCTCGAGGCACTCGCGCTTGATGCGCACGAACTCCGTGAAGACCTCGCGGAAGTGCTCCATCTCCTGCTCTTCGGGCGAGAGCGCGACGGGCCCGCGTGGCATCGGAGCTGCTGCGCTGCCGTCGCCCGTCCCGATCATCGTGCGCTCGCCCGACATCGGCATCGTCGACGGCAGCGGCGTCTTCATCGCAGCGCCGAGCTCGTCTATTGGAGGCAAGCCCGGCGGTGGCCCCTGCACCGGCGCGCGGGGCGCCGGCCGCGGGGGGGCGGGCGGAGGGGGCCGTGCCGGCGCGGGCGGAGGCGCGGGACGGGCCGGCGGCGGCGGCGGCGGCGCCGGACGAGCCGCAGGCGCCGACACGGGAAGAGGTGCGGCGGCGGGCGTCGCAGGCATCGGAGGCGCTGGCCTCGCAGCGGGCGGCTTGTCGAACGGCGACGCCCCGCCGGGCGCCGGCGGCGGGGGCGGCACGTCCTCGGCGGACGGCTCCTCGAAGAACGGCGACGACTTCGCCCCCGAATCGGGCCCCAGGATCGATCCGATGCTCGGGCCTGCTGCCTTGAGCTGCTTGGTCTTCGCCTCGACGGCGCGGTCGATGCCGTCGTTGATGCCCATCGCGAGCTTGCGGTACGCGCCGCGGAATCTCGTCACGTCGATCCGGTCGTGCTCGTGTCCGCGCAGGGACTCGATCCCGCCCCGGAGCCGCTTGAGGTGCCGGTCGCGCTCGATGAAGACGAAGGCCATCCCGATCAGGAACGCCCCGAAGCCGCCGCCCGCGAGCATCCCCCAGGGCAGCGCCGCCGTGTCCTGCGACGGCGCCTGCTCGACGAACGCCTGCGGCGAGTCGAGATGCGTGCGCGCCCGGACGATCGCGTAGCCGACGCCTGCGTCGGCCGCCTGCCCCGTCACCCGCGCGTAGATCCCCACGAACTGCTGGCCGATCGGCACGAGCCCGCTGCGCCCGTCTCTCTGGTACTCCGCGCTCGCGAGCACGGTCGTGATCCCCGCGGCCACCTCTCCCGGCGAAGGGCTCGGCCCTTCGGCCGGCGGCGGCGTGAACGCCGCGATGATCGTGCCTTCCCGGTAGAACGACACCGACGCCACGATCGCCCCTCGGAGCCGGCGCGAGAGGTCCTCGTTGAGCTCCATGCCGTGCAGGATCGCCCCGGCGTAGTCGCCGCCGTCGATCACGGGCCGCGCCGCCATCCGGTAGACCTTGTCGTCGAGCCGCCACATGTCGTCCCGCAGATACCCGCGCAACGCGGCTTCCACGAGCGGGAACTCGCCGTACCCGGTCCCGATCGGCGGGTTCTCGTCGAAGCCGACCTGCGCGATCACCTTCCCGCGCGCGTCGAGCGCCGCGAGGATGTCCCCCTTCACCTCGCGCAACTGGTCGTTGAGCCTGCGCAGCTTGTCGCGCAGCCCAGGCCGGATCTCCCCGATCGCCTCGTCGCTGCGCCGTCCGTTCGCGCGCCGCAGCGAGGACCGCACGTCCGAGTCCGCGGCGATCCCGTGCAGCGCGTCGATCCGCGCGCGGGCGTCGATCTTGAGCAGCGCCTCGACGAGTACGCGATCCTTGACGAGCAAGGCCTCGGTGTCCTCGTCGCGCGCCCGGTTGTAGGCGGTGAACGCCAGCAGCAGGACGCCGAGGCACACGGCCGCGACGGCGGAGAGGACCAGGTACCAGAATCGCGAGAGGACCATTCCCTACGGTCCCGCCGTCGCGGGCGCCGCGCTCGCGGGCGCCGCCGTCGCAGCCGGGGCCGCAGTCGCCCCCGGCGCAGCCGTCGCACCGGGCGGCGGCACCGCCGGCAGCGTCGCGGACATCTCCACTTCCTGGGTCCGTCCGTCCTCGACCTCGATCGCCTTCTCGCCGATCCACACGCCGCCGTGGAACACGCGCAGCCGGTAGTTCCCGGGCGCGACGTCGTCGAACGCGAACTTCCCCTCGACGTCCGGCGTGACCGTCGTCGTCACGTTCTCGACGGCGATCCACGCCCGCAGGTGCGGGGCGCGCCTGCAGCGGATCTCGAAGATCCCCTCCTGCGTGAACCGAACGTCGCGCGTCGACCCGCGGCTCGTCGCCTCCGCGCGGAACCAGTCCTGCCCCAGCGGGCTCGCGGGATTCGGGATGTACAACTCGTGCGCGAATGTATCGTTGTTCTCGAAGCGCACCAGCGTTCCCGGCCGGACGACAATCGCGGCGGGCCGCAGCCCCCCGTCGATCATCCGGACGACGACCGTCTGGAGCGCTCCCGCCGGCGCGGGACCGTGCAGGGCGACCGCCACGTCGCGGTCGAGGTCGAGCCTCGGTCTGCGCGTCGGCAGAACGCCGTTCTCCGCCTGCCAGTAGTAGCGGCCCCGCTCCTCGGGCGGGTTGGGGAGATCGCCCCGGACCGAAAGGGTCCCCTCGAGATCGGTCGCGGGCGCGGGCCTCGCAATCGAGATTGCGAGAAGCCCGATCGCCAGCCCGTTGGCGAATCGTGCCTTCACGGAGGCGCGAAACGTACCCGGCCGTCGCTCGGGCTGTCAACGCGTAGCGCGGAGGACCAGGAGCGCCAGAAGGAGGCCGTGGACGACGCCGGCCGATCGGACCGGATGAGTCCGACATCCGCATCCCTCGGGCGATCCGGATCGGGCAACGTCGTCCACGACATCGCCGGCGTCCGGCGCGGCGTCGACACCCGCATCGAGCGGACCCGCGTCCTCCCCAGGCTCCTCCCGCGGGTGCGTCAGGCGCCACTCGTCGTAGAGCGCCCGCAGCAGCGTCACGGGGTTGTCGCCGCCCTCCGCCTGCTCGGGGACCACGAGATCGATGTACGGCGCGTCGCCGTCGCCGGGGCGGGCGACCTTCAGGAACGCCGAGAGCGCCGACTGCAGGGCGGTGCACCGGCTGTCCCCGCCCTGCGCCGCGCCGGCCTCGAGCCCGGCGAGCAGGCGGTCGGCGAGTGTCCACGGTCCGCCGGGCCCATCGGCCTCGTACGCTGCGAGCGCGTCGTCGACGACCTCGGTCCCCGTCAGGATGTTCCCCTCGGTCGTCACGCCGCTGCCTTCGCGTGCCCCGGCCCAGGCCTGCGCGGCCGTGCCCGTGAAGGTCGCCGCCTGCAGATCCAGAGTCACGACGCCGTACTGGCGGGTCTGGAAGGCGATGTCGCGGTCGGGGTCCGTGAGCGCGGCGACGACCTCGTCGGGGGTCGATCCGGCTTGCAAGAGCGCGACGCCGTCGTCGCGGTTGCGCTCGTCGAGCAGGGCCTGGGCCGCGAGGGCGCCGACGTCGGGGACGAGGCCGGCGATTCGATCGACGCCGCCGATGCAGGAGGCGCCGGCGACCCCGACCTCGCGGGTGCCCGTGTCCACGCCGACGACGGACCAGGTGGCGCCCGCTGTGGTCGGAAGCATGAGGGCGATCACGGCCGAGACGATCCGCACGCCGACACGATAGCGCACATTCGATGTAAGCTGACCGCCGCGTTGGCCGGCCCCGAACGATACGCTTCGCTCCACGGCGTGCGGCTGCTTCGCGACTTCGCGCGGGCGCACCTCGGGCTGGAGGTCTGCCTCGCGGACAAGGAGGGCAAGCCGGTGGAGCTCGCCCGGCAGCAGGTCCCGGCGCCGAACAACGAATTCTGCAGGCTGTCGCTGCACTCGGAGGAAGGGCTGCGCCGGTGCACGGAGTCGTACCGCGTGACGAGGGACGCCATCTGTGCAAACCCGATCCAGCGAGCGCCGTACGTCCACGTCTGCCACCTGGGGTTCGACATCGTCGCGTGTCCGGTGCGCGGAGACGGAGACGGGATCTCGGGCACGCTCTACGTGTCCGGCGTCGTCGCAGAGCCGCTGACCGACAAGGAGAGGGAGCGACTGATCGAGCGGACGCGGCAGCTCAACCCCGGAGACACGGACCTCGAGAAAGCGGCCGCGCGGCTGCCGGTGCTCGCGGGCGAGGCGCGGTCGTCGCTCTGCGCGATGCTGGAGTCGGTCGCGTCGGACGTGAGCCGCTACGAGCTCGACTCGGGGCGGCAGGCGCGCGAGGTGGACGCGAAGAAACACACCATGGAGTTCGAGGGGGTGGTGGGCACGAGCCAGGGGATGCAGGACGTCTTCCGCATGCTCGAGCGCATCGTCATGACGGATTCCACCGTGCTCATCCTGGGAGACAGCGGGACGGGCAAGGAGCTCGTCGCGCGCGCGATCCACCGCAACGGTCCGCGGCGAGGCGAGGCGTTCGTCGCGCAGAACTGCTCGGCGCTGCCCGACACGTTGCTCGAGAGCTGCCTGTTCGGTCACGTGCGCGGGTCGTTCACCGGCGCGATGCGCGATCATCACGGACTCTTCGAGGCCGCCAACAACGGGACGCTCTTCCTCGACGAGATCGGCGACATGAGCGCGTCGCTCCAGGTCAAGCTGCTGCGGGTCCTCCAGGAAGGAACGTTCCAGCCGGTCGGGTCGACCACGACGCGCCGAGTGGACGTGCGCGTCGTCTGCGCGACACACAAGGACCTGCCGAAGATGGTGCAGGAGGGGACGTTCCGGGAGGACCTCTTCTACCGGATCCACGTGATCCGCCTGAACCTGCCGCCGTTGCGAGATCGGATGGAGGACCTGCCGCTGTTCGTCGATCACTTCCTGCGGAAGCACCACCGGACGGAAGGCCCGCTGCCGCGGCTGTCCCCGGGCGTGCAGATGGCGCTGCAGCGCTACGCGTGGCCCGGCAACATCCGCGAGCTCGAGAACGAGATCGAGCGCCTGATCGTCCTCGGCGCGGGCGAGGCGGAGATCGGTGTGGAGGTGCTGTCGCCGCGCGTGCGCGAGGGGGTTCTGTCCCCGCGAGTCGACGCCGCCGGATCCTCGGGCAGCAGTCCGTCCGTGCCGCCCGCCGGCACGCTCAAGGACGCCATCGAGGACCTGGAGCGCCGCATGATCGCGGCGGGGCTCGAACGCACCGGAGGCAACAAGAGCCAGCTCGCCAAGGAGCTCGGCATCAGCCGATCGAGCCTCATCATCAAGGTCCAGCAGTACGGTCTCGAGCCCGTCGGCAAGGAGCGCTTCGGCTGAAATACCCCGCTATAATGGCCCCCATGCGCCTTCTCCTCCTGGTCCTCGCTTCCTTCTGCTCCGTCGCCTGTGCGTCTGTCGCGCCCCCGTGCGACCTCGGGACCACTCGCTGCGACGGATTGTGCGCGGACCTTGCCCTGGACCCCGCGAACTGCGGGGCCTGCGGAACGGTCTGCGTGCCCGGCGCCGCGTGCGCGGGAGGGCTGTGCGTCAGCCAGTGTCCGGCCGGCACCGAGATGTGCAGCGGACAGTGCGTCGCGACGGAGTCCGACCCCGACCACTGCGGCGAGTGTGGGAACGAGTGCGGGGGCGACTCCGTGTGCTACGAGCGGGATTGCCTCGACGTCTGTCCGGAGCCTCGCCTCGCGTGCGCAGGGACGTGCGTGGACGTCGAGACGGACTCGGCGAACTGCGGCGCGTGCGGCGCGCCCTGCGGGGTGGGTCTCGTTTGCTCGGGCGGGGAGTGCGGCCTGACGTGCCAGGACGAGCTCGATCGGTGCGCGGACCGCTGCGTCGACATGCAGATCGATCGCCTGGACTGCGGTTCCTGCGGAAACGCCTGCGACCCGGGCTACATCTGCGAAGGCGGCGCCTGCGTGCTCGCCTGCCCGCCCGGCCAGACGGACTGCACGGGCACATGCGTCGACCTTCAGCGCAACCCGCTGCGTTGCGGCGCGTGCGGCGTACGGTGCGACGCCGACGAGTACTGCGAGGGCGGAGTCTGCGTCCTCGAATGCTCGGCCGGCCTCGACGATTGCGCCGGGGCCTGCGTGGACCTCGTGCACGACATCGCCAACTGCGGCGTGTGCGGCAGGGATTGCGCCGTGGCGCAGGCGTGCGTCGACGGCGCGTGCGCCGATCTCGGATCGATCCTCATCACGCCCGGCGAAGGCTACGGCCACCACGGCGCGTGCGCGGGCTTCAACGGGTGCGGCAACGCCGACACCTGCGCCCTGTGGGCGTGCGAGTTCCGGGGCTACTCGGGCCTGGCGAGCTGGGGCGTCGAGGCCGCTTGCAACAGCGGGACCTTCTCGACCTGCCACCTCTTCAACGCGAGGGGCGTGCTCGACGAGGACTGGGGCGTCGCCTGCGCCGTTCAGGGCGTCGGCGACATCCGCTGCGTCCCGTAGCCTGCGCGTTACGAGTCCATCCCATCCCCCGGACCCGAGCCGTCTTCGTCTTCCTCGACCTTGACCGGCACGCGGTACTCGCCGGCGAGCCACTTTCCGAGGTCGGCCATCCTGCAGCGCGGGCTGCAGAACGGGAACGGCTCGGTCGCACGGTCCGTCGGCTTCTTGCAAGTCGGGCACAGGTCCATCAGGTCCGCCGCCGCAGGGAGAGTGCGAGAAGGATCAGAGCCACACCCACGAGGCCCGCCGGGTCGCCCGCGACGCTGCACGCCCCGCCTATCGCCTCCATCCTCGGACGCGCGCAGATCTGCGCGCCGCCCGCAGCGCCGACGCAGGCGAAGCCGTCCGGGCACGGGTCCCACGCGTCGCAGTACTCGGTACACAGCCGGCCGGTTGCAAAGGTGCCGCAGAGGTTCGACAGGCAGTCGCCGTTCGCGGCGCAGGTCTCTCCGGTGACCACGTCGTCGGGACGGCACAGGCCGCCTTCGCACGACGCGCCCGCCGGACAGGGCGCCTCGGTGTTGCACTCGGCGCTACAGGAGGGCCCGTCGTCCCAGTGCGCGCACAGGTCGCTCGCGCACTCGCCGTTCTCGGAGCAGGGCGCGCCGACGTCGGCCGGATGGCCCCGCAGGCAGCTCCCCGACGCGCAGTGCCATCCCGCGGGGCACGCGGGATCCACCGCGCACGCCCGTGTGCAGAACCGGCCCTCCAGGCCGGAGATGCACGCGCCGTCGAGGCAGTCGGCATTCTCGCTGCACGGCTCGCCGAGCCCGCGAATGGTCGCCCCGGCCACGGTCTCCTCCATGCAGACCGCGCACGCCGGGTCCACACCGTCGCACACCTGCCCGATTCCGCATTGTCCCGCGCCCGGCGCGCACGGCCGCGTGCAGCGCGTCCCCTCCCCCGTCTCGGCGCAGCGCAGGCCCCTGCACTCGACGTCGTCCTCGCACCCGCTCCCGAGCTTCGCTTCCCCCGCTTCGCCCGCCGTGCACACGCCCGCGCCGCATCCCGTCTCGCGGCAGTAGAACCCCGCAGCGCAGGACTCCACGGGACGCAGGACATCGCACGGGTCGCCCTCGTATCCGCAGCCCTCGTCGATCTCGTCGTCGCAGTCGTCGTCGAAGCCGTTGCACTCCTCCTCGGAGATCGGCGTGCAGACCCCGGCGCGGTGGAAGGCCTCCTCGACGACGTCGAGCCAGTGCTCGATGCGCGTCTGGAACGCGAGGCGCTCCGGCGGAGGAAGGACGCAGCCGTCGTTCGGTGCGCGCACGTTGATGCCGACGACCCGGCCTTCGTCGTCGAGGGCGCTCCCGCCCGAATCGCCGGGGCAGACGCCGTTGCCGCGCGTCTGGAACTCGTCGTCGTAGATGGACACGACCTCGTCGTCCGTCTCGAGCCGGAGCCCGTTCGTCCCGTCCTCGGTCTGCCCGTACCCGATGAGCCGCAGGACGTCTCCCTCCTGCAGCCCGTCTCCCTCCCAGGGAACACCGTACGGCGTGATCCGGAAGGCCACATGGGTCAGGTCGAGGTTTCCGTCGTCGTCGCGCGGCTCCTCGAGGACCAGGACCGCGATGTCCTCGTAGGCGAAGTTCCAGTTCGCCGGGCAGTCGCGGCCCGTGCACGAGTTCTCGGAGCAAACGGTCTCGCGCACGCGAAGCTGTCCGTCGAGGCCGGTCCGCCCGAATCCGACGACCAGGCCGAGCGAATCGCACGCCACCCAGTCGCGCACGCAGTGCTTGGCGGTGATGACGATGTTCGGGGCGACGAGCGATCCCGAGCAACTCGAGAAGAAGTTTCCGAAGATGTATCGCCCGAGCGTGACCGTCGCCTCGGCGTCCTCGGGCTCGAACCCGTCGACGACCGGCGCCTCGTGCCCCGATGTGGGCTCCGGCGCCGCGCAGGAGCACAGCAAGAGCAGGGCCGCGCAGCGGTTCATGCGCGGCGGCGTCGCCGAACGAGCGCAGCAAGGGCCAGGAGCGCCGGCGCGAGCGTCCGCGGCGACCCCGCGACCGCGCAACCGTCGCCGCCCGGCGCGACGAAGTGCCGCGCACACACGCGGATCTCGTCGTTCGCCGTCGCGACGCATTCGAACCCGCCGGGGCACGCCACGCCCTCGTCGCAGGTCTCCGTGCAGTAGTCCCCGCCGTAGAACCTCCCACACAGCCCGCGCAGGCAGTCGCCGTTGACGGCGCACGGCGAACCCGTCGGCCACGCGTCCGGCTCGCAGAACCGCCCGCCTCCCGTGTCCACACACGACAGCCCGTCGGGGCAGTACCCTGTGTCGCAGGCCTCCGTGCACGCGGAACCGTTGTCCCAGCGCGCGCACAATCCCGACGCGCACTCGGAGTCCGTGCGGCACGGGTCGCCGGCCTCGCCGGGATCTCCGCGCAGGCAGCGATCCGCTTCGCAGTGATAGCCCGCCGGACACGCGCCCTCGGCGCAGGCGGCCGAGCAGTACTTCCCGAAGTCGCCGTCCACACAGGCGCCCGCCGCGCAGTCGCCGTCGGACCCGCACGGCTCCCCGAGCCCGCGCGGCGCGTCCGGCGCGACGTCCGCATCGATGCACAGGCCGCGGTCGCAGCCCGGCGCCGAGCAGACCTGACCCGGCGCGCACTGCCCCGCCCCCGCCGCGCATGGCTCGGCGCACACCCCCTGCTCCGCGCAGCGCAGCGACGCGCACTCGACGTCCGACTCGCAACTCTCGCCGGCCGCCGTCTCCCCAGCCGCGCCCGCAACGCACGAGCCCTCACCGCACGCAGCCTGCCGGCAGTAGGCTCCGTCCCCGCACCCGTCCGCCGGCGCCCCCGGATCGCAATCGGCCGTGCAGATCCGCTCGCCCTCCACCTCGGCGCAGGTCTCCGAGGAGCAGTCGTCGTCCATTGCGCACGGCGCGCCCATCGGCTCGCACCCGCTGTCGACGACCCCGTCGCAGTCGTTGTCGCGCCCGTCGCACACCTCCGCGCCGGTCGGGTAGCAGGCTCCCGTGGCGTCGAACGCCTCGCGCGCGAGATCCAGCCACGCGTAGACCCGCGTCAACGCCGTCCCGCGCCCGCCCTCTTCCGGCAAGCACTCCCCCTTCGGCCCGCGCACGATGACGCCCACGGCCGTGACGCCGTCCTCGTGCAGCCCGGTGCCGCCCGAGTCGCCACCGCACACGCCGTTGCCGCTCGTCGTGAACTCGAAGTCGCCGACGCCCACGATCCGGTCCGTCGTCTCGAACTTCCGACCCGCCGTCCCGTCTTCGGTCCCGCCGTATCCGATGAGCCGGATGTCGTCGCCCGTCCCGAGCCGGTCGTCGTCCCAGGGGATGAGGTAGGGAACGACGTCCTCGACCGGGGTGTCGAGGATCGCGAACGCGATGTCCTCGTTCTGGTACACCTCCGCGCCGCCGTCGTCCGTCAGGAAGACGTCGTCGATGTCGTACTCGGCGTCGTTGCCGGTCGGGCCGATGCCGATCTGCCAGCCGAAGACGCCGCGGTCGAGGCAATGCTTCGCGGTCATCACGACGCGCGGGGCGACGATCGACCCGGAGCAAAGCCCTCCCCAGACGTTGCGCAGCCGGACGGTCGCATCCATGCCGTCCTGGGGAGTTCCGTCGATGACGGCCCCGGAAAGATCGCCGATGGGGACCGGCTCCGACCCGCACGCCGAAAGCGCGATGGAGATGATGGCCCCCCGAAGGACCTTCCTCATGCAGCCTCGAACCCCGCGCCAGGTGCAACCTAGCGCGCCACGGGCGGTGCCCGCAAGATGGGCCGGTGACGCCGCCTGCCGCCCAGGAGCCGTGGTCCTCGGGCAACGTCGTCCGCATCCTGAGCGACGGGGCCGAGGCCCTGCCCGCCATGCTGGAGGCGATCGACTCGGCGAAGAAGCAGGTGTCGCTCGAGATGTACTGGTTCGCGTCGGACAGGACGGGGACGTCGTTCGCCGACGCCCTCGGACGCAAGGCGGAGAGCGGCGTCGAGGTGAACCTCCTGTACGACGGCGTGGGCAGCTTCGAGTCGGACGAGGCGATGTTCGACGAGCTGCGCGGGCGCGGCGTGCGGGTCGTCGAGTTCCACCCGGTCTCGCCCTGGCGGACGCGGTTCAAGTGGAGCTGGGTCACCTGGAACCGTCGGAATCACCGGAAGCTGCTCGTCGTCGACGGCAAGACGGGGATCACCGGGGGCCTGAACCTGTGCGACCAGTCCGCTCCCGTGGAGGCGGGCGGCCAGGGGTGGCGCGACGCGATGGTCGAGATCGCGGGGCCCGTCGCCCACCAGCTCGGGCACCTCTTCGAGCGGACCTGGCGGCGAGCCGGTGGCGCACCGCTGCGCGATCCGCCGGTGCCCGCGCCGGCGCCGGAGGGCACGAAGGGCCGCGTGCGCGGGGCTCGCATCGTCTGGAGCGGCTGGTCGGGGCGACGCCGGACGATCCGGGCCAACTACCTCTGGCGCATCTCGACGGCGAGGAAGTCGATCCACCTGACGAACCCGTACTTCGTGCCGGACCGGACGGTCGTTCGCGAGCTGCGGCGCGCCGCGAGGCGCGGGGTAGACGTGAGGATCCTCGTCCCCGCGGCGTCCGACGTCCCGCTCGTCCGGTACGCCTCGCGCGCGGGCTACGCCCGGCTCCTGAAGGACGGCGTGCACGTCCACGAGTACGCTGCGGCAGTGCTGCACGCGAAGACCGCCGTCATCGACGGCGACTGGTCCACGGTCGGCAGCTACAACCTCGACTACCGATCCTGGAAGCTCAACCTCGAGCTCAATGCCGTGATCGCCGACGCGGATCTCGGCGCACGGATGGAGGAGCGCTTCGCCGCCGATCTCACCCGGGCCCCCGAGGTGGATTTGCGCGCGTTCCGGATGAGACCCCTGTCGGAACGGCTGGTCGAACGCGTTGCACACGCGATGCGGAGGTGGCTCTAGAAGACACAGCGCCAACGCAAGGGCGCAAAGACGCAGAGTCGCAACGTGCTCGGGGGCATCGTCATGGGGACCCTTCGCTCTTCGCGTCCCTGCGGCTTTGCGCCCTTGCGTTGGATCGCGGATTGGAAGGTTGCGCCTTTGCGTTGAATCGCGGATCGGAGGGAGTACAGTTCCTCCGTGGCCCGAAAGCGCGACCCGAACCGGCCCCGCAAGGAGGGCCGCAAGTCGCACGCACCCGTCGTTCGGCCGGAGAAGTGGTTCTGGATCATCGTGACCTTCTTCGGAATCATGATCGGGGCGTTCTTCCTGCTGGGGCTCCTGCGATCGGTCCTCTGATGCGCGGCCCGGGCACGATCGGGTGCGCCGGCGTCGCCGTCCTCCTCGCCGGCTGTCCGTCCTCCGGCGGCGGGCCGTTGCCCCGCTACGCGGCGGTGCACAACACGCTCACCGCGATGGGGTTCCGGCCCGTGGGGAACCTGTCGATGGGGTCGGTCGGGTCGCGCGACCGCGTTCGCGTGCCGACCCAGATCGAGGCGGGAACCTGCACGACCTGGGTCGTCCTCGGCGCCGCGGGCCTTCGCGACGTGTCGCTGCAGGTGCTCGACCCGGACGGGCGCAGCGTCGCCGAGGACACGACGAGCGACCCGCAGGCCGCCGTGCAGGTGTGCGCCGACGTGTCCGGCGAGTACCTCGTCGTTCTCGGCGCGGAATCGGGCGCGGGAGAGTACCTGCTGGCCGCCTGGCGTCGCGAAGGCGGCGAAGACGAGCCGCGTGCGGGCGGGCGCGCCGCCACCGCGGGGACCTGCGCGGATCCCATCCCCATCGCGCCGGGCGAGACGAAGAGCGGAGACACCACGCGCGCGCAGAACGACATCGCGCCGACCTGCGCGGAGAGCGCGGCGCCGGAGGTCGTCTACTCGCTCGTCCTGCAGGAACGGACGGCCGTCCGCGTCGAGCTCGAGAGCGGCTACGACGCGATGCTGTACCTGCAGCGCGAGTGCGGTCGCACCGACACGGAGCTCGCCTGCAACGACGACCATCCCGACCCGAACCACTCGCGCATCGAGGCCGTGCTCGACCCGGGGACCTACAGCCTGGTCGTCGACGGATACGAGGAGGCGCGCGGGATCTACACGGTGGTCGTGTCCGTCTCGACAGCTCCGCAGGTCGCGAACCAGTGCGGCTCGGCGGTGCGCCTCGTCCCGGGCACGGCCGTGCAGGGGACGACGATCGGCGCGTCGGACGGGTTCCAGGCGACCTGCGCGGGCGGCGCGCACTCGGCGGATCGCGTCTTCCGGCTCGACCTCGCCCAGCGGTCGCGCGTGCGCGTCCTGCAGCAGTCGCGCCACGACGGCGCGTTGCACGTGCGGACGGATTGCGCGGAGGCGGCCTCGGAGATCGCCTGCAGCGACGACCATGCGGGCGACCGCAACAAGTCCCTCGTGACGCTCGCGCTCGACGCGGGAACCTACTGGGTCGTCTCGGACGGGTACGGCTCGACCGAGGCCGGCGCCTTCGACCTGCTCGCGGACGTCGCACCGATCGCCGGGTCCGGCGCGGAAGGTGACGCCTGCGCGGCGCCGCTCCCCCTCGCGGTCGGCACGACGGAGGGCGACACGCTGCGCGCGCGCGATGACCTGCAGGGATCATGCGTCGCGACGCAGGGCGGGGGGGACCTCGTCTACAAGCTCGCCGTGCCACGCCGTTCACGCGTGCGCGTCGGCTTCGAGCAGGGCGCCGAGCTCCAGGGCGCGGTGTACCTGACCCGCGCGTGCGGGGACCGGGCGACGGAGGTCGCCTGCGGGACGGCGGAGATCGACGCCGTCCTCACGGCCGGGAACTACTTCGTGGTCGTGGACGGTGTCGCCCCGAACGCGTTCGGGCGGTTCCGCCTTTCCGTGCACGTCGAGGACGTCGCGGCGCTGGAGCAGGCCTGCCGCCAGGCGCCGGCCCTGCAGCCCGGGGCGTCCTTCGCCGGCTCGACCGGCGGGACGGATATGTTCCAGGCCTCATGCGGCCAGAACGCGCGCAGCCCCGAGGCCGTGCACAAGATCCGTCTCCCGCGCCGCTCGCGCCTCGCGCTCTCCCTCGCCGCCGGCTACCGCGGCGTCCTGCACCTGCGCCGCCAGTGTCTCGATCGTGCGACCGAGATCGCGTGCAACGACGGCGCCGGCGACCCGAACCACGCTCGCGTCGACCAGACGCTCGATGCGGGGACGTACTACGTCTTCGTGGACGGCTTTTCGACGGGCAGCACGGGCACGTACACGCTGGATACGACGGTGACGCCCGAGTAATAGCAACAGGCAACAGGCAACAGGCAACAGGCAACAGGCAACGGGCAATGAAAGGGCGTTGCTCGCTGGCGACCGCGGAGAGAGTCAGCGAGTCTCCCGGGCCCGCTTCTCATTGCCTCTTGCCTGCTGCCTGTTGCCTGTTGCGTTTCGTCCTAACCTGGCGCCCTGTAGTCCACGACCTCGATCTCCTCCTCCGACAGCCCGAACGTCACCTCCGTGCGCGTGCCGTGGGCGTCGCCGCCGATCTGCAGGGGAGTCGGGCGATCCAGCTCGAGGCGGACGCGCGTGCACCAGAAATCGATGATCGTGTCCGAGCCGTAGCGACCCTTCCAGATTTTCGGGAGGTGCGCGACGAGCTCCACCGTCCCGGCGGTCGTCATTCGCAGCTGCATTCGATCGCCACGCTCGGCGGAGAACGGGAACATGCGAAAGCCCATGCCGTAGTACGGGATTGTCGCCGCGGACGCCATCTTCACAGGGCCCTCGTGGACGACGTCGCCCGACGGGATCGGAAGCCCGAGAGGACGCCCGTCCGCGTCGAGGCGCTCGGCGGGCTCGCCCTCGTTCACCACGCGCAGGCCGTACGCGCTGCCCGCGACGTACTTGGGGATCGAGCGCGTGACGACCGCGGCCGCGTACCCCCAGCCGCCGCTCGCGAGCCGCGCGAACGGGGTGCCCTCGAACGCCCTGCGCACCGCGACGTAGTCGCCCAGGATCATCGCGTCGAGCCCGAGCCCCGCGAACGGAGCCAGCCGTCCTTCGACGTCCACGAGCCGGATGCGCCGCGAGCCGACGCCCTCCCGGACGGACAGGATGTCGGACGCGATCCCGCGCGGCGTCGCGACGGACGCCCCGGTCGACTGGCCCATCGCGTTGCCCGTTCCGAGCCGAAGGGCGCCGAAGCGCGGGCACGCCTCGCCCCGCTCCTTCGCCAGCTGCACGACCGACGACACCACCGCCATGAACGTCCCGTCGCCCCCTCCGACGAGCACCGTGCCGAAACCGCGATCCATCACCTCGTGCGCGAACCCCGGCACGTCCTCGGCGGTGCGCGTGACGAACACGTCGCCCGCCGGGAGCACCTGCGTCAAGATCGCGATGACGTCCTCCGTGACGCTGCGCGCGTTGCCGTTGAGGACCACGGCCACGCCGCCATTGCGAGCCAACGCTCCAAGTGAAGCGCCCTGCGGCCCCGCATGCAAGCCGGTCACCTCCCTCTGCGGTGCTCGCCGGAGTCGATCGCCTCGAGGTAGTCGATCGGAGTCGGGGGCCGGAGCGCGACCGCCGGCGCGTTCGCCAGCCGCCGGACGTGATCGGCGAGGACCCTCAGGCCCTTCGCGGCCGGAGGGGGCGGGTTCGTATCGGCGACACGCATGATCCCCTCCGCGATCGTGAGAAGGGCGGGCAGCGTCACGTCCCCCCTGCGCGCCAGCTCGCGGGCGGCCTCGATCAGATGGTCCTGGGCGAAGGCGTGCTCCACGATCATCTCGTCCGCTACCCGCGCCGGCGCCTCCGCGGAGAGGTGCCCATCGGCGCAGAGGATCGCCGCCGCCTGGAAGTAGTTCCGGAAGCAGGCGAGCCGCGGCGCGAATCGCGCGAAACGCATCGGGGCCTCGCCTCGCTCCAGGTGGATGAGGATGCGACGGACCGCGTTCGACTTCTCGATCGAGTGCGCGAGCTCCCCGACGCGGGCGCGGTCCTCCTCGTCCACCGCGGCGGCCGAGAGGATCCGGTCGAGCGAGGACTCGTTCACACGCCCCGCGAGCACGTCCGCGTAGAGCGAGTAGACGAACGCGTCGCTCTCTGCGTCGTCGCCCACGAGTGTCTCGGGCAGGTCCCGGCCGAGGCGCACGCGCGCGGCGAGGAGTTCGCCGAGCTTGTAGCCGACCTGCTCCCGGATGGCGCGGAGGCGTAGCCGCACCAGGTTCGACAGGTTGGGCTTGAGGACGATCTCGTCGGGGACCACGCCGTCGAGCGCCAGCTTCTCCAGGAGCACCCCTCGCATCTGCCGCGGCGACCCCGACAGGATGAACAGGCCCACGGGCGCATGGGTCCGAAGTTCGCGCAGCAGGGTCGCAGCCCCCGGAAATGCGCGTTTTTCGCGCGCCGGCTCCATCGCCGCCCGGACGAGGCCTCGCAGCGAGTCGAAGTCGGTCCTCAGGTACGTCTTGTCGAGGTCCCACCGGAAGACGTGCTGCACGGGCGGGCATTATCGGACGGCGAGTCCGTCAAGGGGAGACGTCTCGACTTCGTTTCTCCACGCGCTACGCTCTGCGGGGGCCCATGAACGAAGTGCTGAGACTCGGCCTGACGGCGACGTGCCTCCTCGCGCTCGGTTGCGGCGCGAAGACGGGCCTGCTCGTCCCGGACTCGGGGCCCGACGCGGCGCCGGAGCAGGACGCGTCCATCCCGCGCGACTGTGTCGTCGTGCGGCCCGGCGTCGGGGACGTCACGGTCGACCTGCAGACCGAGGCGCGCCTCGAGGTCGCCGACGTGATGATGGTCGTCGACGCGACCGCGAGCATGGGGGAGGAGATCGACGCGATTCGCTCGCGGCTCCGCGACCGGATCGTTCCGGGCATCGCGAGGGCCATCCCCGACGTCGAGTTCGGCCTCGCGGTCTTCGCGGACTTCCCCGCGCGCGGGTTCGGCAACGGTTCGGACCGCGCGTACCGGTTGATCATGCCGATCACGGGCGACCTCGTCGCTGCGCAAGCCGCGGTCGACGAGATCCCGGACTGGAACGGGGAGGACCCGCCGGAGAGCCAGGTCGAGGCGCTCTACCAGACCGCGACCGGCGAGGGGCTCGACCCGTGGGTCTCCCCTTCGCCAGGCTGCGCGTCGGGCGGGGACGGGTATCCGTGTTTCCGACACGAGGCCGTGGCGATCGTCATGCTCTTCACCGACGCCCCCTTCCACAACGGACCCGGCGGCTCCAATCCCTACACGAACCTCGCCGGGCCGCCTCACACCTGGGAAGAAGCCGTCGACGCCCTCGATGCGCTCGGCGCGCGGTTCATCGGACTCGATTCGGGCGACTCCTCCTCGACGGGCCGCCCCGACATGATCGAGACGGCGGAGTCGATCGGCTCCGTGACCGTGGACGGAACGCCCCTCGTCTTCGACATCGGGAAAGACGGCCAGGGTCTCGACCACGACGTCGTCGATGCCGTCGAGACTCTCGCCGACGCGGTCCGGTTCGACGTCGACGCGGTCGCGGCCGACGTGCCGGGCGACGACTGGGACGCGATGCAGTTCGTCGTCTCGATCGCGCCCCTGCGCGCCGAGCCCGCGGAGGGCATCGAGTCGATCGAAGCCAACTCCTTCCGCGGCGTCGAGCCCGGCACCCACGTCTTCTTCCTCCTGACGGTCCGCAACGACTCGGTCGTCGCCGGCCCCGAACCGGTCGTCATTCCTCTGCGAATCGTGTTCCGCGGCGATGGACGCAGCCCGATCGGAGAGCGGATCGTGGACCTCCTCATCCCCGGCAAGGACGGATCCGGCGAGTGCCCGGCGGAGTAACATCCCGCCCCGTGCGGCCAGGCCCGACGATGATCCTCTCTTTCGGCGTCGCCCTGGTCGCCGCATGCGGGGCCCGCACGGGCCTGCGCGCCGGCGGCGATGCCGGGCCCTCGCCCATCGTGGACGACGGCGGCGGTCCCCCGGTCGAGCCGCCGATCTGCGTCATCGCGAACGTCGACGCCCCGACACGCGTGGAAGTGTCCTTCTCGACGCGCATCGAGACCGCCGACGTCCTCTTCCTCGTGGACGTGACGAGCAGCATGAACGAGGAGATCGACGAGATCCGGCAGCGCCTCAAGGACACGATCGCGCCGGGCATCGCCGCGGAGGTCCGCAACGTCCGCTTCGGGGTCGCCTACTTCGCGGACTTCCCCGCCGAGGGCTTCGGCCAGCCGTCCGATCGGCCGTATGGCCTCCTGCAGGAAGTGACCGACGACCTCGACGACCTCGAGATCGCCGTGGACAGCCTTCCGTTGCTCGACGGCGGCGACGGCGCGGAGAGCCAAGTCGAGGCGCTCTTCCAGAGCGCGACGGGCGAGGGACTCGGCGGTTTCGTGGAACCCGGGCGCTGCGCCGCCGATCGGCGCGGCTACGCGTGCTTCCGCCCGGAAGCGACCCCGATCCTGCTGCTCTTCACGGACGCGGAGTTCCACAACGGACCGGGCGGCGACAACCCCTACGCGGGCATAGACCCTCCGCCGCACTCGTACGGGCAGGCGGTCGACGCGCTCACCGCGATCGGCGCGAAGGTCATCGGCCTCAACTCGGGCGGCGGTTTCGGCGAGCCGCACCTCTTGCGAATCGCAGAGGACACCGGGGCGATCGGGGAGTTCGGACCCGTCGTCTTCGACATCGGGTTCGCCGGCGAATCCCTCGATGAGGGTGTCATCGAGTCCATGCGAATCCTCGCCGAGGAGGTCCCCATCGACGTCTCCGCGCGCGCCGAGGACGTCGCGGGCGACGAGGTGAACACCGAGGGGTTCGTGGTGTCCCTGACCGCCCTTCGCGCGGAGCCGCCCGACGGCGTGGAGGGCCTCGAGGCGGACCGCTTCCGCCAGGTGAGGCCCGGCACGACGGTCGTCTTCGAGCTGATCCTCGACACGACCAGCCTTCCCCGCCTCGAGAACGTCCGGGAGCACTGGCTGCGCATCGTGCTCGTCGGCGAAGGCGTCACCCCGCTCGCGGAGCGCAACGTGATCATCCGGATCCCCGGCACGGCCGAGGACGCCTCCTGCGGGGACGACGCGCCCGCACCTTGACACCTCGCGACGGGGCTCTCACGATCGAGGTTGAAGTAGTCGTCTACAGGAGGCGTCCAATGCTCCACATGAGGGTGCTCTCCGCATCGGTGCTGCTAGGTCTCGTCCTGTCCGCGGGCTCCGCGTACGCACAGCGCCGCACGAAAGCCCCCGAACGCCCCGCCGGGCCGCCGCCAATCCAGGTTCAGGTGGTCGGCGTCGAGGTCACGCCGGCCGGGCCGGTGGTCCTGCTCAAGACCGTCGAGGGCGACACCTTCGTCCCGATCTGGGTCGGCGAGGCCGAGGCCTTCGCGATCCAGCTTCGCCTCCTCAAGCAGGCCCCGCCGCGCCCGCTCACGCACGACCTTCTGGACAACGTCATCCACGCCCTTGGCGCGCACGTCACGCGGGTGGTCGTGGCGGACCTTCGCGACGGCGTCTTCATCGGCCGCATCGACCTTCGCGCCGGCCGTCAGGACCACCACCTCGACGCCCGCAGCTCCGACTCCATCGCCCTCGCCCTCGGCACCGGCGTCCCGATCTTCGTGGCGTCTCACGTCCTCGAGGAGGCCGGCTTCACGATGGCCGAGCTCCAGAGCGGCGCCTGGCAGGGCACGCCGATCCCCGTCGAGCGCCGCCACAGCCTGTAGCTGCGGCCGTCAGAGCCTCATCAACGGGCCGTCCGGGGACTCGGGGTTCACGCGGACGTCGCGCGACTTCGGGTCCACCACGAGGTCGAGGCCCTCGAGGGGAATCTGCCCGATGAGCGGTGTCGTCCCTTCCGGCATGACGAGGGCATCGCAGGACATCTCGCGGCCAAGAATCTCGATACGTACGCCACTGACCCACGGGACGCGGGCCCTCCGGCCGTCCGCGTAGCTGACCGGGCGCGTCCCCTGGTGCGTGAGCCCCAGCTTCGCGACCACGTCGGCGGGGAGCACGAGATCGGTCGCCCCCGTGTCCACGAGAGCTTCGATCTCGACCGTCCGAACCAGTGCGGCCTCGATCAGGCGCCGCCGAGCCATCTCCAGCTCCGCATCGTTGGTCAGTTTCACCTTCGTCATCACCATTCCCATTCCAGCCTCCCGCGTTTCCTTCCGTTATCGGTCGGACCGGGCGACTGGTTGCGTGAATTGTACCCCGGCGTAGCCTCCTGCGCCGTGGGAGCGGTCCGGATCGAGGCGTCCCAGGGCGATCGCAGGCCCGTGCGGATCACCTGCGACGGCGACGCGATCGACGCCTACGAGGGCGAGCCCGTTGCCCTCTCCCTCATCGCCGGGGGCGTGGACGTCGTCGCCCGATCGACCAAGTTCCACCGGCCGCGCGGGCCCTTCTGCTTCGTGGGCCGGTGCGAAGGGTGCCTCGTCCGCCTCGACGGCGTCCCGAACGTCGCCTCGTGCCGCGTCGCCGCGAAGGACGGCATGAAGGTCGAGAGACAGAACGCGTTCCCCTCCGCCGATGCGGACCTGTTGCGCACTGTCGACTGGTTCTTCCGCACGGGCATGGACCACCACGAGTTCATGGCGTGGTTGCCCGAGCCGCTTCACACCGCGATGCGCGCCACCGCTCGGCGCGTCAGCGGTCTGGGCCTGCTGCCCGAGGCGGTCGGCTCTCCCAGGCCCACGACGGAACGCGTGGTGGCCGAAGTCGTCATCGTAGGCGCGGGCCCCGCGGGGCTGGCGGCCGCTGCCGAGACAGCGACCGCCGGAAGATCGACCGTCGTCTTCGACGAGAACGACGTTCCGGGCGGACACCTGCTCGGCGACCCCGATCCCGACGCGCCCGCGCGCGCCGCCCGGCTCGCGGATACCGCGCGTGCCGCCGGCGCCGGCATCCGCCTCGGAGTCCGTGTGATCGCCTTCTACGACGGCGAGCGGATGATCGCCGCGACCGACAGCGGGCTCGTGGACGTCGTCGCCCGATCGGTCGTGATCGCCACTGGAACGCACCCGCAGACGATGCTCTATCCGGGCAACGACCTGCCCGGGACCGTCGCCGCGGGCGCCGCCGTCGCGAACGCACGGCGATGGGGCGTGCTACCCGGGAAGAAGATCGCCGTCGTCGGAGAACCGGATCTCGCTGCGCCGGTCGCGCGCTGCCTCACGGATCTGAAAGCCAACGTCGTCCTCGGCTTCGGCGAGGGCACGAAGGTCGTGCGCGCGCGCGGCCGCAAGAGGGTCGCGGGCGTGGTGATCTCGAAGGATGGGCGCGAAGAGACGGTGGCCTGCGACGCGATCGTCGTAGCGTCGCGCGGCGCGCCCGCGTTCGAGCTCGCGCAGCAAGGCGGCTGCGCCGTCGAGTTCCGACCCGAGGCGGGCTTCGTCGTGACGACGAGCACCGCGCGCGTGCGCGCGATCGGAGAGGTCGCCGCATGAAGACGATCCTGTGCCGGTGCGAGGACGTGACGCTCGATGACGCGATGGAGGCGATCGAGAAAGGCCACCGCGACGTCGAATCGCTCAAGCGCTACACCGGATTCGCGACAGGCTACTGCCAGGGCAAGGCATGCCTCGTGCACTTTGCGCGCCTCGCCGCCGAGCACGGCGCGGTGGTCTCGGCGCCGGTCACGCCGCGCCCGCCGGTGTACCCGACTCCGCTCGGATTCTTCGCGGCCTTCCCCGGGGACGACGACGAGGGGTGAAGAAAAGGCCACCTCCTCACCCCTCTGGCGACAGGATCGATCTCAGGAGCGCGCCTCTTCGCGCGAAAGGTCCGCGGCGAGTCGATACAGAGCCGTCAGGAGTCGCCTCCCCTCCGGGCGGCGCTCGACTTCGCTGCGGCGGCCGAGGATGCCCACTGCGGGCCCGGTGGCGTCGATGAGCGTGACGGCGCACAGCGGATCGTATCGCGGCCTTCCCGGACGCGCCGGAGCCGGCCCCGGCTCCACCGTCGCGAGCGCGAGCGTCACGAGATCCGCGAACGCGTCGCGACCGATCTCACCGCGGTGGGTGGTGAGCCGCCCCGCAGTGTCATTGCGGACGGAAAAGGCGCCACCCGAGGAGGCTTCGATGCGCGTGAACCCGCCCGGCGCGCCCCTCGATCCGTAGCGCGCCTCGAGGCCGGTCATGCGGCTCGCGCGATCGGCCCTGCGTCGCTGCCAGAAGAACGACCTCGCGGGAGCGGCCACGACGTTCGTCCGCGTCAGTCGAGCCAGGCGTCGAGGATGTACACTTGCGCCACCAGGGCGGGCGCTGCAAGGACCGCGGTCACGGCGATAGCCCTGGAAGAATCGACGCCCCCGCCCCCGACCCTCGCGTGGCCGCCCTCGACCTCGAACGAGCAGCAGGTCGCCCCGGAGAGCCATTCGGCGAAGGGCACGTAGTGACCCGGCTCCACCTCGCTGCCTCGGCCGTTCATGATGTTGGGCGATTCGGAAACTCGGCGGCCCGGACATTCGTCCTCGACGATCCCCAGATCCACGGCCGCGTCCCGGATGTCGGAGTTCATCCACTGGAAGAACCCGGAATCGACCTCCCGATACTCGTCGAGGAGCCCGATCCAGTGGCCGAACTCGTGCGCGGCGGTCTCGGCGTCCGTAGTCATGAACAGGTCGTCGGAGTCTGCTCGATCGAAGAGTCCGCCGCCGCTGTGGACGCGCACCGTCAAGTCGGCGTCCCCCAGGGGATCCGTGAACAGCCAGACCACGTTCACGGAGACCGAGAACCTGCGGCGAGCGCAACCGGGATCGGTGGTGACGAGGGCGTGCTTGCCCGACCAGACCTCCCGGATCCGCTCGGTCCATCCGGAGGCGAGTCGTCGAACGGTCTCCTGCGTCGCGATGAACTCATCCCCGTGCCACGGCTCGATGGCGCCGCCCGCCGGCACGAGCAGAATGCGGACCTGCACCTCCATCCGGCCCACAGCTTCCACGAGGCGCGCATGGAAGCGTGGCCGGATCGTGTCGCACCCGTCCGTCCGCGGTGGTCCCGTGTACTTGTCCCACTCCAGCGCATCCTGAACCGCGAACGCGGATCGCCGAAGGACCTCCGGCACATCTCCATCCACGATCGGCTCGAGGGCGCAGCTCCCAGGCACTGCCGGATCGACGACGAAGTCCTGGCCCGTGCGGACGGTCACGCGACACCCCCTCCCTGCGTCCAGCGCTCAGAACGCTTCGCCATCGCAGTCCTGGTCGATTCCGTCGGGGATCGGGCCGGAGAGGTAGTGCCTCTCGGACAAGCTTGCTGCGGCGATGCGCACGCGATCATCTGGGCCGATCGCGAGCCCGAGGCACGAGTCGGTGAACTCGCGAACAATCCAGTCGCCCGATCGGTTCGTGGCGTAGCGCGAGGGACCTACGAAGGTACATAGATGCACAGCCCCGGCAGCATCCAGCGTGATCCGGTCCCTTCCGCCCAATCCCCTCGCGTCCAGCGCAAGGGCGGATGACTCCACCGTCCACGCGTCGCCTTCGCGCACCGCATGTTGCACTGTGGTGCCGCTACGGTACAGGACGTGGGGCGACCCATCCTCGGCGAGGATCAGAACCGCGTCCGAGTAGCCGGCCCCCCTGCGCGCATCCACCTCCTCCACCTCCCAGGAACCGGAGGCGCGCGTGGCGAACCGAAGGGATCCCTTCGGATAGGCCCAGTAAGCGACACTCGGAGTTCCGGCGGCGTCCACGGCCATCGTACCGTTGACCGCCACTTCCTCGAGTGGCTCGACAACCACCTTGCCTGACACGTCGGTGAAGTAGCGGTCGCCCGACACGACGTGAATGTGCCCTTCCCGGTCCACGGCCGAAGACAGATAGATGTCGGGTTCGGGCAACGCGGCGGGCCCGAGCCGCGTCTGCACCCAGCTTTCGGCAGCATCGGGCCCGGGTCCCTTTTTCGCGTGCCAGATGTCGAATCCCGACTCGGACTTCCAAGTAGAAAGCGGGAACACGACGTGTGGCTCGCCCGCGCCGTCGAACGACAGGACCGGCCAACCGTGGTTGTCGGTACGAACGCGGATCCCGTAGTACGTCCATGCATCCGAATTCCGGCTCGCGTAGTACAAGTCCGAGGTTCCCTGCAACCAGCTCAGATGCGGCGCTCCAGCCGCATCGAGTGCGAACGACGTCCCAAAGTAGTCCGGGTCCCCAGGCATGGCCTCCGAGGTCCACTCGTCCTCCGCGCCCGGATGGACCAGAGGATCCGAGTCATCGCAGTCATCGCCTCCGCAACGAAGCGATACGAAGCCGTCGCCGTCGGTGTCCACGCCGTCGCAGGGCGGAGCGGCGTCGATGCTGGGCTGAGTACCGGAGTCCACGTCTGTGTCGTCGTCGCCGATGCCGGTCGACCGAGCGCCGCACGCGCCGGCGAGGAGCGCCATGGGAAGCGCGCCCTTCATTCCGCTTCCTTGTCCGAGGGCCTGAGGCAGTCGGCGGGCCTCGGCCGCGCGGGGCGGACGACCTCGTAACCTTCCCCGCCGCGCCGCACTCCCTGGACGAAGTAGTCAACCGCGTAGCTGCCGGCACCGCCAGCCAGCTCGCGCAGGACGAGCCTTTCGGTCGTGACCTCCGTAGCCGCGACGCCGTTGGACAGCGCAGAGCGGGGCGTGAGCTGGACGGTGAGGCCGAGGGGGCTCGCTACTTGGGCGAAATGATCGGGCAAGGGGACCGTGGCCGATCCCTCGAGGAGCTGGGCCGTGCCGCGCGCGTAGACGCCCACCTCGGGGCCCTCCAGGACCGCGTAGTAGATCTCCTTGGTGGGATCCGGGTGCTCGGCGACGAAGTTGTAGGTCCATGCCTCGTCCTTCATCGGACGCACGAAGATGCCGTACGAGCTGATCCGGACGCTTCGCTCGCGCTGTCGCAGATCCAGGAATCCGCCCTGGTCGTCGTTGCCCAGGATGGCGTGCTCGGCGGGCTGACCTTCGAGCTGGATGTACCCGCCGCGGTCGTTGGTCGACATCTGGACCTTGGGCTCTTCGACAGTCGTGTCGTACAGGAGGATCCGACCGCGCTTGGATCTCCTGCGCGAATCGCGCTGCCTACCGCGGGGATCGCCTCCGTCGATCCAGACGACGGGCCGCGTTTCCTCCGGCCCGGGGTCCCCTCCGTACGAGTAGAGGCGGAGCGTGCCCGTGCCGCTCCCGTCGATGCCCAGGTTCACCTTTGCGTCGGAGCGCTGGTCGCTCTCTGGATAGCCGCCGGCTTGCGCCGCGCGAAGAGTACGATCGTAATGTGTGTCGTACAGGGTGAGCCAGCCTCGGTGGTAGAAGTGCCGCCGCCGATCGACTCCAAGCCCGATGTCGGCCTCTTCGACGTCGGCGGCCGACCACAGGCGTGCCGTCCAGTAGGCCACCGGGTCGATCGGATCGGTGCCCGACCACGGCGGCAACTGGGGCTCGGCCGCGTACAAGCGGATCTCCCCCCGCAAGGCATCCAGGTCCTCCTCGGTCCCCGCGGCGCCGATGTACGCGATCCGTGTCTGCCCAGACGTCGATCGCACCGCCCCGTAGAGCTTGATCGAACCGTGCTGGTGCTCCCCTCGCTCGCCCGCGGCCCGGAGCAGCAGCCAGCTCCGGTCGGGAAACTTTCGAACGCCACGGAGCGTGAGAACGCCGCCCGCATTGCCCAGCATGTTGGTTTCTTCCGCGTGCAGCTCGACGACGCGTTTGCCGTGCGCGTACACCAGAACCTGTCCGGAGGTGTGTGCGGTTCGCACGTTGGTGAAGGGGGCCGGCCAAGGCTGCGCCTCCTCCCGGGGCCCAATCCAGACGCGCCTCGACGGGTCGGGCTCTCCCTCTTGCCCCCAGAGCCGGAGAAACGCTCCGCGCAGCGCCGGATCGAAGCCGAGCCTGCCGGACTCAGCCATTCGGGGGCCTCCCCGCCGATTCGGTTGGCGCCACGGGATCCACCTGCGATTCTTCGTCGCGTGACGGCGAGTCGGCTCCCGGGCGGGCTTGACTGTCGGCGGGCCGCTCCCGGACCGACAGCAGCTCCGCCTCGCGCCTGGCGAAGATCGCTTCCTCGGCGAACGAATGTGCGTCGGCGTCTTCTCCGCCGGGGGCGTCCCCTTCATCGAGGTAGTCTGGACCGTCTGGGCGAGGGCCGGGCGTCCCGAGAGATGAGCCGAACTGCTCGGTACTCCCTGGGAGTGACGGTGCGTCTGCCGTCATCGGCGAAGTCGATTCGCCCAGGCTCGCGAAAGTTGGCTGAATCGCTCGTGACCCTGCAGCTGTCACCTTGCCGCAGCCGCACGGCGCCTTCGCGTCCACCTCGACCCACCTGCCTGCCCTCCAGCGCAAGACGCTCATCGGGGAAGACCAACCTCACGCGGAGTACAGACCCCGCGGGGCCCTCGAGCGTCCGGTAGCTGGCTCATCTGCGTATGCATCTATGGATCTCCCGCCACGTCGATGTTGCTGATTTCGAAGAGCGCCTCGTTCTCCCAGAGGGCGAGCGCGAAGGCACCGTGGACGAGGCAGTCGTCGACCGCGAGGCCCGTGCCGGGCGAGGACTCGTCGATGTCGAGGCCGAAGCTCATCGGGGTGCCGTGGGCGTAGACGAGATTGAGGCCGGTGGGACCGAGGTTGGCGGCGTACAGGCGCGTCAGGTTCCCGGTCTCGATCTCGACGTCGCAGCGGTAGAACGGGATGCCCGTGTAGTGGAAGACGCGCTGTCCGCTGGCGCAGTCCTCCTTCCAGCCGGAGGAGCCCGACTGGCCCGCCGAGGTCGCCATGAGCCTGCGCATCGCCTTCGCGTTGCCGATGAGGCAGTGCGGGCCGCCGCCGGGGCCGCAGTCGTTGGGAGTGATGGCGCCGAGCGCGCGACGGACGTAGGGCTCCAAGTTGCTCGTCGGGGTCGGCAGGGCGACCGTGCGACCGCTGTTCGAGGAGAGTTTCTTGAGCCCGAGGAACCGCGGCACGGGCTCCAGACCGTCGCCGCGCGCGATCGCGGTGTCGATTTCCCGCAGGACGGCCAGCGCGGCGGTCAACGTCTTCCAGTAGTTCTCCCGGTGCGCCGTCGCGCCGGGCGTGACCTTGTCGTCGATGATGAGCTTCTGCAGCCTGTAGCCGACACGAGCGAGCAGGATCTCGACCTCGGCCGACGGCGAAGCCGGCACGATCTGCAGGACGGTGCCGCTCGTGTACCAGGTCGCGGGATTCGCGAGAGCGCCTCCGGCGCGCTTGACGAGCACGGCGAGCCGGCCCGAGGCGTTGACGGCGGCGGCCTCGACCTTGACCATCGGAAGGGCGTGGAGCAGCTCCGCGACGCGAGGCGTCTGGCCGTCGGTCGCGATCGTGACGATCGGGCCCGCGAAGAACGTCTGGCCGCGGCCGTCGACGACGTCCGGTCGATCTGGACCTGCCCGTAAGCGCTCGAGCGCGAATCGCATCCCGACTCGCGCTACAGACCCGTCGTCGTGACGTCGACGCTCGTGATGGAGAAGGCTGCCTCCAGCTCCCACAGGGCGAGCGCCCACGCCCCGTGGACGGCGACGTCGTGCACGGCCTGACCCTGCGGGCCGGGGATCGGGTCCACCGCAAGGCCGAAACTCGCGGGCGTCCCGTATGCGTGGACGAGGTTGAGCCCCGTGGGCCCCAGGTTCGCGGCGTAGAGCGTCGTCAGGTTCGCGCTCGTCGCTACGTCCGCCCGATAGAACGGGATTCCCATGTAGTGATACACGACGAGGCCCGATCGCGGGTCGTGCCTCCAGCCGCTCGTTCCGCGCTGGCCGGAGGCGAGCTGCATGAGCTTGCGCAAGAGCAGGGCGTTGCCGATCAGGCAGTGCGGTCCGTCTCCCGGTCCGGAGCCGTTCGGGTTGATGCTCGCGAGGGCCAGGCGCACGTCGTACTCGACGTCCGCGGGCGTCTTGGCCGCCGCCGTGCGGGTCACGAGGGTCGACAGCCCCGCCATGTTCGGCGAGGTGCCGGTGCCTCGCGCGATCTGCGTGTCGAGCTCGCGCAGGACTGCCACTCCGCCGGCTGCGGTCTTCCAGTAGAGGTCCTGGTGCCCGGTGTCCTTCGCGGTCACGCGGTCGTCGATGACGAGGTCCTCGAGGCGGATGCCGATGCGGGCGAGCTTGAGAGGCGTCTCGGCGCCGAGGCCCGACACGGCGTTGAGCAACGTCGCCGCTACATACGGGACGGCGGTCATCGCGGACACCGTCTTGCGCGTGAGCACGGCCAGGTCGGTCGCCGACAGGGCGAGTGCGTCGCCCTTCACCATGGGCAGTGCGTAGAGGAGCTCCGCGACTCGCGTCGCGCCTCCAACGAACACGGTCTGGCCGCGACCGTCCACGAGATTCGCGCTCTTCAGTCCCGGGCGCATGGTCGGCAGATCGAACTTCATCGGTGCCTCCTCTCAGACTTCTATCCAGTAGACGCTCGTCGCGAATCTCCGGCTGGTTTCACTGGTCGTTCCGACATCTGGTTGGCGGCAGACGATTCCCTGGCCGGCCACGACCTCCAGGGGCTCGACGGGCTCGAACTCGGCGCTGCTCATCGGGGCGGCGCCTACGGCCGTCAGCGCGCCGGACGGCATGAACGCGTGGAACGCCGCGAAGGCGACGGGGGTCGTCGGCGCGGTCGTGCGCACGATGGCCGTCGGCGTCGGCGCCCCGGAGAGGGCCGACACGGCCGTCACGCTCGAAGCGCCTGCGCCCGAGTGCGACATCTTCTCCAGCGTGATTCGAGGTCCTGTCGGGGTGGCGAGGACGGAGTTGTGCTGGCAGACGAACGAAACCTTGACGATGTAGATCCGGACCGCGCTCCCTGTCGGGCAGAGGAGCCACCATCTGCCCGCGGTCGCGCCGTCGGCGCCGGCCTGCAGGGCGTGCACCCCCGTCTGCGCGAAGTACCCCTGGTGCGCCGGCCAGGTGCTGCGCGAGGCTGCGAGCGAGATCATCGAGCGTCGCCTGCGGCTCGCGCACTCACCTGGCCACGAAGCCCTTCGCGGTCGGATCGCCTGCGATCGGCGAAACGCGAGCTACGGCCGTGAGGCCGTGAGGCCGTGAGGCCGTGAGGCCGTGAGGCCGTGAGGCCTCTCGTTCCCCCATCCTCATCCCCAACCCCAGCATCGACTCTTCTGTATCATTCACTGCGTTCACAGGTCAAGCGCGAATCGCGGTCCCTCCTCCAACGCAAACCATCGGCATCGCGCTTGACGCCGCTTCCGCTGACGTATCCGATTGACGTCGGAAGGTGAAGAAGAAGGCGGACATCGTCATCGTCGGCGGCGGGATCATGGGACTCGCCCTGGCGTACTACCTCGCCAAGCGCCGGCAGACCGACGTCGTCGTCGTGGAGAAGGACTACCTGTGCGGCGGCGCGTCTGGGCGAAACGGCGGCGGCGTGCGCGCGCAGTTCGCGACGGAAACGAACATCCGCCTGATGCAGGAGTCGATCCGCCTGTGCCGTTCGTTCGCGCAGGAGATGGGGATCAACGTCTGGTTCCGGCAGGGCGGGTACCTGTTCCTCGTGCGGTCGAAGGAGGGGCTCGAGCGCCTGCGCAAGGTCGTCGCGGTACAGAACGACTGCGGGCTCAAGACCGAGATCCTGGCGCCCGAGGATGCGGCGGCGATCGTCCCGGAGATGTCGCTCGAGGGGATCGTCGCGGCGGCGTGGAACCCCGACGACGGCGTCGTGTTCCCCTGGCCGTTCCTGTGGGGCTACGCACGGGCGGCGCAGCGCATGGGCGCCGAGGTCGAGACCTTCACGGAGGTCCTCGGGATCGACGCGCCGAACGGGAGGATCGCGCGGGTGCGCACGAGCCGCGGGGACATCGAGACGGGCGTCGTCGTCAACGCCGCGGGCGCGTGGACCCCGAAGATCGCGAAGCTCGTCGGCATCGACCTGCCGAACCACCCGCACCGGCACGAGATCATGTCGACCGAGCCGCTCAAGCCCTTCCTGCAGCCGCTCGTCGCGGACCTGGAGAACGGCCTGTACTTCTCGCAGTCGCTGCGCGGTGAAATCGTGGGGGGGATCGGAGACGCCACGGCGCCGGACGAGCTGGACCAGCGATCGTCGATGCGCTTCATGGTTCGCTACGCACGCGCCCTCGTCGCGCGCGTTCCGGCCCTCGCACGCGTCAAGGCGCTTCGGCAGTGGGCCGGCTGCTACGACATCACGCCCGACGGGAACCCGATCTTCGGACCGTCCGGCGGCGTCGAGGGTTTCTACCTGATGGCCGGCTTCATGGGCCACGGGTTCATGATGGCGCCGGTGGTCTCGCGGATCCTCGCGAACCACCTGGTCGACGGGACGGACTTCGACCTCTTCCGGCGCTGGGGACTGGACCGGTTCGGCAAGGGTGAGCTCGCGCCGGAAACGATGATCATCGGGTGAGAAGACATGCTGAGTGAACGGAAGATCGGAATCATCGGCTGCGGGAACATCGGGGAGGCGCTCCTGAAGGGCCTGCTTGCGTCCGGCGCCATCTCGAAGGACCGCGTGCGCGCGTCCGTGCGGACGGCGGCGCGGGTGACGGCGCTCGCAGCCGCCCACGGGATCGTGGCGACGCAGGACAACCGGGCGGTCGCGCAGTTCGCCGACCTGCTCGTCCTCGCGGTCAAGCCGCAGATCCTGGGGCGCGTGCTCTCCGAGATCGCGCCGGGCGTACGCGAAGGCACCGTCGTCGTCTCCGTCGCGGCGGGCGTGTCGACGGCCGCGCTCGAGGCGCAGCTCGACGGCGCGCGGGTCGTCCGGACGATGCCGAACACGCCGGTGCTCGTCCGGACGGGCGCGACGGCCGTCGCGGCCGGCTCGCGAGCGACCGAGGAGGACGTCGCCCTCGCGCAGGCGCTCTTCGACTCGGTCGGCATCACCGAGGTCCTCGACGAGTCGCAGATGGACGCGGTCACGGGGCTCTCGGGCAGCGGGCCGGCGTACCTCTTCCTCATCCTCGACGCGCTCTGCGACGCGGGCGTCAAGGTCGGCATCCGCCGTACGGTCGCCCAGCGGCTCGCCGCGCAGACGATCCTCGGCTCGACGAAATTGCTGATCGAATCGGGCGCGCATCCCGGCCTGCTCAAGGACATGGTCACGAGCCCCGGCGGCACCGCCATCGCCGGCATCCACACTCTCGAGGCCGGCGGCCTTCGCACGACACTGATGAACGCCGTGGAAGCCGCCACCCGCCGCAGCGCGGAGCTCGGCGCCCAGGTGGACGCGGCGCTGCGGGTCTGACTTCCAACCCCTCTCATGTCGAGGCGTCCCCGGCGTGCGGGACCGCCTGCCCGGCGGGCGAGACCTGCTGCAATGCACCGTGCGAGGTCGTCCTACGCGGGTTCTGACGGGGCCGGGACTCGCCGGGTGCGTGTAACGGGCGTACGCTGAACGGCGTCGGGGTCCGACAGGAGGCGTGCAGATGGACAAGCGTGCATGGGGTGCCTTGGCACTGGCGTTCGGAGCCCTGGGGTGTGACTGCGGCAGCGACGACTCTGCAAGCGACGCAGACGCGGACACCGACACCGACACGGACGCCGACACCGACACCGACACCGACACGGACGCCGACACCGACACCGACACCGACACCGACACCGACACCGACACCGACACCGACACCGACACCGACGCCGACGCCGACGCCGACACCGACGCCGACACCGGCGCCGAC